>WNFU01014107.1_pt1 | contig 20667 bp, 17 predicted proteins | sample 5400121 | NCBI WGS metagenome assembly WNFU01 (sample SAMN13153360, study PRJNA577476) | soil metagenome | isolation source: 100 cm soil or saprolite under grassland replicate 1 | place: USA:California | collected 2016-06-15 | reverse complement strand
AGCTGACGTGTTCGACTACATCGAGCGCTTCTACAATCCGAAACGCAGGCACTCGACGATCGGATATCTGAGCCCTATGGAGTTCGAGAGCCAGGCGGGATTAGCTTAAGCGGGTGTCATCCAAACCGGGTGCAGGCCAAACCGAGTCGTCGACCAGCGGTCCTTTTCAAGGTGTAACCGCGCTTTTGACTTGGGCTTCTTCCAACGCGTCTTCCGTGTTTGCGTAGTTCTGATCGAGTTCGCGTTTGAGAACCGCTCTGTCACACGCATTTTCCCACATTGACACGACGACCACCGCGACGGCATTGCTGATGCAGCTCGTCAGCGCGCGTGCTTCCGACATGAAGCGATCAATCCCGACAATTATCGCGACACCTGCGACTGGCACGTCAGGCATGATAGTGAGAGTGGCAACTAAGGCTACGAAACCGCTCCCAGTTACCCCAGCCGCCCCTTTCGAGGTTAGCAACATGACAATGAGCAATGTCAGTAGCCGACCCCACGATAGCTCAATATCCATTGCCTGCGTTATGAACACCGAGGCCAACGTCAGATAAATTGCTGTGCCATCGAGATTGAAAGAATAGCCTGCGGGAAGCACAAGCCCGACCGTGCCCCGCTTACATCCAAGTCGTTCTAATTTGTACAGCAGGCGAGGCAGCACCGGTTCCGTCGACGAGGTGCCTAGAACGATCAACAGCTCCTCCTTGATGTACCGCAATAGCTTGAGCAAGCTGAAACCGTGCATACGAGCAAGGAGAGCTAAGACGACGAATACGAAGAAAAAGCAGGCAACATAGAAAGTAACGATGAGCATCCCTAGCGACCCGATCGACTTAATGCCATAACGCCCTACAGTAAACGCCATACCGCCGAATGCTCCTAAAGGAGCGAGTTTCATCAAAAAATTAAAGACCGCGAAAAGGACCACCGAGAAAGAATCAATGCCTTTCTTTATGGGATCGCCAAGCTCACCTACGCGCGTCAAGCCGAATCCGATTAGGATTGCGATAAAGAGAACTGGCAGCACCTCCCCGTCTGTAAATGCAGCAAAAAAAGTGTTTGGTATGATATGGAGGACGAATTCTACAAAGCCCATCGGATGCAAGTTTTTGGTGTATTGCGCTGCCACGGCGGGATCGATCGATTTTGGATCGATATGCATACCCACGCCTGGCTGCAGGACATAAACTGCTACTAGACCCGTTAGGAGAGCGATAATGGTTAGAACGTAAAAGAGGATAATTGCTTTCAGCAATGTTTTTCCAATCTCCTTGTTGTCTGCCATGGAGTAAATACCGCTCGCGATCGTGCAAAAGACGACAGGCGGTATCATCATCTTGACTAGCTTGACGAAGCCATCACCGAACGGCTTCATCTCCGCTCCAAACTCCGGCCAAAAATGGCCCACGGCGATGCCAAGTGCGACGCCGATTAAGACTTGCACGTAAAGTTGCTGATAGAGTTTTTTTGGCTTTGCGTGAGCCGCGTGCCCGACAGTGTTTTGATCGATGGTTTTCATGTGAGACTTCCCGGCTCGCACATGGCGTTCTCGAAGAAGATGTCGCCAGATTTCTGAGCTCTTCGACGCAAGTTGGTTTCCGGGTTTTAAGCGACCTCGTCTTGTTCCTCTTGAGGAACGCCCGGGAGAAGATTTGGCTTCTCAGGTTTTAACTTGAGCGATGAACGCTTCACGAGCACATGTCCTTCAAATATCCGGCGCGTGGTTCGGACGACAAAGGCCGCCGGTTCGGGATAGTCGGGGTGCGGCTCCAGACGAACGTCCATCATGCCAGAAGGATGTTCGATTGAAACATCGGTCGGGAGATCGAGGCCGCCGACGAGATCTGCGGCCACAGTATGAGGGGTGACCAGGGCGGTTGCCAATGCGACCGATCCAGTGATGGCGAATGCGCCATGGCATTGATGTGGCATGAAATAGCGGGCCGCCACGGTGCCACCGCGGGCTGGTTCTGCAATGATGATTGGCTTCGGGATCACCCGGTCTGCGGCGTCAGGAAATCCCATCCGTATGCCAGCCTGAATTCGCACCTTCTCGAGGCGGGCCATGAACGCAATGTCTGCACTAAGCGCAGCAGCGCTTTCGTGGCCATTTTTCCCGCAATCTTCTGCTCTAGCGATAACAACCGGCATCGCGGCATCCACGCAAGACACCATAATGCCCTCGATTTGTTCGACGGCCGAACCGGTTGGAAGAAGTTTACCTGTCTTAGAGCCGGCTGCGCCAAGGAATGCCAGATGCACCGGCGCTGCGGTACCCGGCACCCCGTCGATCCTAGCCGCCCCATCGTAGACGACCTGGCCATTTGGAGTCGCAATTCGAGCCTCGATCAGCTTTCGGGTGTTCACATTGTAGATGCGCACGGGTGTGGTGCCGTTGCGCGCGGGAATTAGCCCGGTTTCAATCGCGAAAGGCCCGACGCCAGCAAGCATGTTACCGCAGTTTGGCGACGTATCGACCGCTCGTTCGCTTACCTTGACCTGTGCAAAAAGGTAGTCGACATCGGCGCCAGGCTGCGAAGACTTGCTGACAATTGCGACCTTGCTGGTAAGGGGATTACCCCCGCCGATTCCGTCGATCTCGAGTTCATGACCCGAGCCCATGACGGAAATTAAGATTCTGTCACGTTCATCCGGATCGCTTGGCAGGTCTGACGCCAAAAAGTACGGCCCGCGTGAAGTGCCCCCGCGCATTATCACGCATGGGATGCGGACCAGATCATCCATCATTTGCCTCCCGAGATGTTTTTATTTGCTCCCTGTCGCGGGAGCTTTGAAGAGAATATCGCAGCCGGAAATTGAATTGTAAAATGCAAAACTTTCGGCTATTGATGCGAAATGCGGATCAATTGCGAAATCCTGGACCTGCGTTGCTTCATCGCGGTCTCCGAGCTGAGGAGCTTTCACGGCGCAGCCAAAGCGCTGAGCATTTCACAGCCAGCGTTGTCCCGAAGGATTAGAGGACTTGAGGCGTCGTTTGGCACGACTCTGCTTGAGCGCTCCACGCGTCGCGTAGCGCCAACCGCAGTTGGTCGGCAGCTTGAGCCGATCATGCGGCGGCTGATTGAAGAATTGGAAACATCTATTCTGTCCTTGAGCGATTTAGGGACGAACCAGCGTGGCCGAGTGACCATAGCTTCTGTTCCCACGGCGGCGGTCTACTTCCTGCCGCGGGTAATCGATGATTTCAACCAGCAGTTTCCCAACGTCAGTTTTCGTATCTTTGATCTGTCCTCCAACGATGGCTTGGAAAGTATCGCGCGAGGCGAGGTTGAATTTGGCATCAATATCCTAGGGGCGACGCATCCTGACCTCACGGTAACATCGCTTTTGCAAGATCCTTTCATGCTGGTGTGCCGGCGCGATAATCCTTTGGCTCGACGGCGAGAAGTCTCCTGGAAAGAACTTCAAGACCACCGTCTCATTGGCGTGAGCCGCGAAAGCGGAAATCGCATCGTTCTGGATAATGCATTGGCTGGAGCCAATATTCAGATTGGCTGGTTCTACGAAGTAAACCATTTATCGACGGCATTTGGTCTGATGGAGACTGGTATAGGGCCAGCTGTTTTGCCGCGTTTGGCAACACCCCCAACCAAGCATCCGATTATTGTTGCTAAGCCAATTGTCGATCCGATCGTGAGCCGTACGATCGGCGTGTTGGAGAGACGCTCGGGCAGGCTTTCGCCAGCCGCTCAGCGGTTTCGTGACCAGCTGTTCTCGAAATGGAGTAGCAACTAGTCACCGCTGTGAGTTGATTGTTTCAAATAACGCTCGAATTTCAATCACTCGATCGACCGTGCTTTGCGACGCCAAAAACCGCGAGGCAATCGCAACGCGGCCAACATCTCCTACAACCTGTTGCGCGTCGCCGCGAGCGGCGGCGTTAGACGCCGGAACCGCGCCCACTCGTCGCCATCGGGCGGGAGTCAGAATCGGTGAGCAAGATCTGCTGGTCGGGCGAAGCGGGCATCTGTGCGCCCTGGCGCGCGATCTCCGCGCTGCTGTAGCCTTCCGGCTCGCAAATCCTCAAGCAACCGCTGAGGCCAAGCCCTCTGTATTGCCGCCGGCCTGCGCCTTAGCCGCCGTAATGCCGCCCGAGCCACCCATCACGGCGATGATGCGGCTCCCAGCGCCATCGACCAAAAGCGCGGAGGGAACGCCGCCGCCGGGTATAGTGAGTGACGAACCAGGAGTGAACTGAATAAGCCCTCCCGCCAAGGACTGCACGAGGCTCTGGCTGCCGCCGGTTGGGCCAAATCACGGTGATTCTGGCGATCGTGGCTATCGCATCGCCTCCGCCGTCGTTCTGCAACAGGATGCCGTTCGCAATGATTAAGCTACCGTTGCTGGCGCTCAACCCCCCGCACCGCTGGCCGACACCGGACCGTTTGCCGTGACGATGGCGTGATCGGTGCTGTTGCCAGATCGGAGGTGACAATTCACCTCCCGGCCGGCACCTCCAAGCCGCTCCTAATAATTGCAGACGCCGCCGCCCGGGAGGCAAGAAATTGAATAGCTGAATGAGCTAACGTTACATCGCTGCTGCTTGCTCCAATGCCTGCCGAAAAGACCGACTCCTTTTGAACTTCAGCGGGCAAAGGCGTAATGTGGTCGATGCCTCGGACCGGAAGCAGTTCGCTTATCTGCTGAAATCCTATCTCCAATTCGCCCCGAGCAACGACCATGCCAACACGTTCACCTCTGCCCACAAGATGGCTCTTGGGCAGCACTTGGTCGGCGATTCCAAGCCGCTGGTACAGCTCAGTAGTCAAATATTGACCGCTTACGCTAGCTGAATACCCGATAGATTTGGCTTCAAGCAGCACGGTTCTTAGAGCGTCCACTGAGCTGATGTCGGGCTTAAGAGCCCCTGCTCGGACGGCCATGCCGATAGAGGAGCGGGCAACAGGAAAATGCCCTTCCGCCAAGACCAAACCCTCTTCGATGAACTGATATAGCAAGGATTCTGCAACGATAACGACGTCAGCGATTTCACCCCGTTTCAATCGACTTGGAATGGAGGTGTCCCCAGTCCCAACAGATGTTGCTGGAATAACGATCCTCTCCTTTTTCGTCAACAGTTTCAATCGAGGAACGAGCTCAAAAAGTGCAGCAGTAAATGCGCCCGAGGTCATAATAATTAAGGTTTCTTTGTAACGGTTACTGCTACATGCCGAACCACTTCCAACCGTTTCTACGACCGAAATCTGATCGGGCTCTAAATCATCTCCAATCATTTGAACCACAAACTGACGCAAGTCATCTCCGGTCAAACTGTCACCAGGTTGCACCTCAACGGCAGCTCGATTCAGATTTTTTATCAGTCGATAATTCGCAATGGCGCCGGCAACCCGGAGCATTTCGAGCTTTTTTTCGACCTTGGTTTGGGGGCCCATTAGTTCTTCCAAGAGCAGCGACAGTAACTGGCGCGCTTTAATCCCGTTTGATTACTGTCATATGTGGTCGTCATCGCATGATCGCTTGAGCGATTGGCTGACCTCTTCTCGAGCAGGTCTTGTGGAGTGCGCACACTAATGCTTATTATGTCAAGGGGTGGTGGCGTCTCAGCCGAGAAATTCAAACCCACCAGCCAACGTCTGATCCTCCCGAGAACCGAGACATATCCGGCTTCCCAAGCAAATCACCCCGGCGTGTGATAGTCGCCGCACAGAGGCGACGTGGCACTGATCTCCGTCTGTGCCGACCGAGTTGCTCCGCGCGCTTAACCTTCTTCGTCGGCTTTGGCGCTGGCAGCGCGTCCACGCGATGTTCCACCTGACGAAGGCGGCCGTTCCTCACATGAAACCGGGCGGCGCCATCATCAACACCGCGTCGATCAATTCCGACATGCCCCATCCGACAGACATGCCCACGCCTGAGGTGTTTTGGGTACGGTCTCGCTGATCACCTGGTCACTTATCGTTATCATCTCGCTCAAATATGCCGTTCTCATGCTACGCGCGGACAATCGTGGCGATGATCGCCACCGGGCTGTTCATGGCAAAGTAGATGCCTGGATCGAGCACGCATGCTGCGCAAAGCGCCATAATAGCGACGAAGGACTCACACTGAGTCTGTGTTCTCGACGTCGTGGCTACCGTGTGGTGGAGAACTGCGCGCAGCGAGTCGACCCATTCACCAGTTTCGCATAGCGCGCCAAGGGGAGGACCAAATGGAACGCATGCAAGATCTCGATCCAGTCGCAGCCGACATTGAGGCAGACGCCGCCGAGCGTTGGATAGCGCGCCGAATAACCGCCCGGTCCGGCGGCTCCGGCCAAGAGCATCGGCGAAATGCAACGCGTCGCATTCAATAACTACATTTGCGGCACGCTGACGGTCATGTTCGTGATGCTGGTCGTCATCATGGTCTATTTCACCGTCAAGATGTCCCTGCAGGCGTTGCGTACCGCATTGCCGAGCGCCGCCGAGACGCCACCGACGATTCGCGAAGGAAGGATGGCAGATGCTCCTGCGTGATGTCCTGAAGCCGGCTTTGTCCTGTACGGAAGCGACCGGCTTGAGCGTCGAAGAGTGCGTGGCCTGTGCGCGTTCAGCGCGGCACAGATACGTGGCGGCTGGCTGCGGATCCTCGGTGCGCCCGACTATCGGGCGTATCTTGCCCACCATGCCGCCAACCACCCCGGCTCCCCTCCTCTCAGCGAACGCGAATTTGTCGCCACCTACATCGACCGCCGCTACAACGGGCGGGGCGCTCGGCAATGCTGTTGATTGCATGTCAACTACTCCGATAGCGGCTCGTCGAAATCGATAGGGAACGCATTTCGTCAACGCTAGAGAGGAATCGGATGCGTCGAATCCCGTACGCTTTGCGCTATCCTCTGCTAGGATGCGGGCAACAACCAAAGAGGGCAGGAACGCCATGAAACGCGCGCGAGTGCCGATGCTTGCGGCTCTCATCTTCACACTCACCTCTGCTCCGATCGTACGAGCGCAGGATTATCCCGTACGGACGGTCACGATCATCGTGCCGTTCGCGGTGGGCGGCACCACCAATTCGGTCGCGCGGGTGCTCGCTCCGAAATTAGGGCAGCGCCTCGGCAAGCCGTTCGCCATCGAGAACCGGCCTGGTGACGGAACTGTGAGCGCGGCGACGGCGCTCGCCAAGGCCACGCCCGATGGGCACACCCTAATGCAGGCGACAAGCGGCACCCTGGCGATGAATGTTACTATCTATAGGAAGCTTCCCTATGACCCAGCCAAGGACCTGGCGTCCGTCGCATTGATCTACTCGATGCCGGTGGCGCTGGTGGTCAATTCGTCATTGCCGGTGCACAGCGTCGCCGACCTGATCAAGCTCGCGAAGCAGCGGCCGCTGAGCTACGGCTCGGTCGGTCCGGGCACGTTCAATCATCTCACCGCCGAACTCTTTAGTACCGCGGTCGGGATCAAGATGACGCACCTCCCCTACACAGGGAGCACGCCTGCAGTCAACGCCCTGGTCGCGGGCCACATCCAGGTGATGTTCACCGATCTCGCGCCATCGCTGCAGCTCATTCACCGAGGGAAATTGCGCGCGCTCGGGATAACGACCGCCGAACGCGCCGCTCTGGCGCCGGAGCTTCCCCCGCTTGCGGAAGTGGGCGTGCCCGGCTTCGACGCGGCCGCTTGGTCGATGCTGATCGCGCCAGCGAAGACGCCAAAGCCGATCCTGACCAGGCTCAACGCCGAGGTGAACGCCATCGTAAACACGGCCGAGGTCAAGCAGCAGCTCGTTAATCTCGGGATCAACCCGATCGGCAGGGGATCGCTCGACGAGCTGCAGGCATTCGTGAAGGCCGAAGTGGTCCGTTGGGCCAAAGTCGTGCAGGAGGCCGGCCTCGCGGGGTCGGAATAGGATCGTCGGCCCCGCCCGCTAGTACCGCGATTCCCGGTACGGTCACGCGGGAAAAGTGCAACATGGTCGGCGCGATTGTCAGCGGGCGTCGGCTGCCGGCCCGGTTCGGGTAGCCAAGACTGAGGAAACAGCCTCGACACCTTTGACCATGCGGTAAAGTGGCCACTGTAACGCGGAGGAACGCCATGGACAGCTTGAATAATGCACGGGCGTGGCAGACGAAAGCTTTGTGGGTAGCGATCGCCTTACTGGGCGCTGTTTCGTTCGCGATCGTAGCGCTCAATCGGGGCGAAGCGGTCAATGCTGCGTGGTTGGTCGTCGCCGCGGTCTGCATCTATTTCATCGCCTACCGATTCTACGGGCTATTCGTGGCCGAGAAGGCGCTCGGCGTCGATGGCACGCGGCCAACGCCCGCCTACCGCCATAACGACGGTCTCGATTACGTCCCGACCAATCGGTACGTGCTCTTCGGCCATCACTTCGCGGCGATTGCAGGCGCGGGTCCACTGGTCGGTCCCGTGCTTGCCGCCCAAATGGGGTACCTGCCGGGCACGCTGTGGATTCTCGCCGGCGCGGTGTTTGCCGGCGCGATCCAGGACATGACGGTGCTGTTTCTGTCGACCCGGCGCGACGGTCGTTCGCTCGGCGACATCGTCCGTGCCGAGATGGGACCAGTTGCGGGCACGATCGCCGGCGTGGGCATTCTCCTGATCTGCGTCATCGTCCTTGCGGTTCTCGCCCTCGTGGTGGTCAAGGCGCTGACCGGCAGCCCGTGGGGAACCTTCGCGGTGTTCTGCACGATCTGCTGATGGGGATCTACAACCAGTTCATCCGCCCCGGCCATGTCGGCGAAATGTCGCTCATCGGCTGCGTGCTGCTGCTCGCGGCGCTGATCTACGGAAGGACCGTCTCCGAGACCCCTGCGCTCAGCGGCTATTTCGATCTGAAAGGCGAGACGCTCGCCCTGATGATCATCGGCTACGGGTTCGTGGCCTCCGTGCTCCCGGTCTGGCTGCTGCTTGCACCGCGCGATTATCTCTCGACCTTCCTCAAGATCGGCACCATCACGCTGCTGGCCGTCGGCATCATCATCGTTCGTCCCGATCTGCAGATGCCAGCCGTGACCAGGTTCATCGACGGTAGCGGCCCGGTTTGGTCCGGCAGCGTGTTCCCGTTCCTCTTCATCACCATCGCCTGCGGAGCTGTTTCTGGATGGCATTCGCTCATTGCGTCCGGAACCACGCCGAAGATGATCGAGAACGAACGCCAGATCGTGTTCATCGGATACGGCGGGATGCTGATGGAGTCATTCGTCGCCATCATGGCGATGATCGGGGCCAGCGTCATCCATCCCGGCGTCTACTTTGCGATGAACAGCTCGGCGGGCCTGATCGGCACCACCGCGGAGCAAGCCGCACAGGTGATCTCGTCCTGGGGATTTGTGGTAACGCCCAATGAGATCGCCCAGATGGCCAAGGATGTCGGCGAAACGACGATCATGTCGCGCACCGGCGGGGCACCGACGCTCGCCATCGGCATGGCGACGATCCTATCGTCCTTCCTCGGCGGCCCGACATTGATGGGAATTTGGTATCACTTCGCGATCCTGTTCGAAGCATTGTTCATCCTGACCACGGTCGATGCCGGAACGCGCGTGCTCCGTTTCATGATTCAAGATCTGGTCGGTAATGCGGTGCCGGCTTTCAAGGAAACCACGTCCTGGACCAACAACCTGATCGGATCCGCGCTCGCGGTGATGCTGTGGGGATACTTTCTCTATGTCGGCGTGATCGACCCACTGGGCGGAATCTGGACGCTGTGGCCCCTGTTTGGCACCGCCAACCAGATGCTCGCGGCCATCGCGCTTACGGTCTGCACGGTCGTGCTGTTCAAGATGAAACGCGAGCGTTTCGCGCTGGTCACGATTGCGCCCGCGATCTGGCTCGTCGTATGCACGATGACCGCCGGACTGGAGAAAGTCTTCCATCCCGATCCGAACGTGGGATTCATCAGCCACGCGTTCAAATACGCCGACGCGATCGCAGCCGGTCAGGTGCTGGCGCCGGCAAAGTCGGTCGCCGAGATGACCCGGATCATGGTCAACGATTACATCGATGCGACGCTGGCCGCGCTGTTCGTGCTGGTCGTTGCTGCGACCGTGATCTATGCCTTGATCAGTATTTGGAAGGCGCTGGCCAGCCCGCAGGTGACCGCAATTGAAATCGGGCTAGCCGGCGCGGTCCCGGGAGGCCGCAATGCCTGACCTGCAGGATTTGTTCGATCGCTCCGCGAGAGCGGCGGGTGCCACCGTCTACTGGACCACACGAACGGCGCGTCTGATGATCGGCGTTCCCGACTACGAAACGTACGTCGCACATCGGCGAGCCAGCCATCCGGACCAGCCGATCATGACCTATGTTGAGTTTTTCCGCGAACGCCAGCAGGCGCGTTATTCTGTGAACAAAGGCCGGTTGCGGGGCTGCTGCTAAGCAGCCAGATCATGGTGGCAGCGAGGCCGTCCCACAACACACACGGCAAGCTCGCCCACCCATTCACGTCTTGGGTTCCATCGGCGCGCCAGCCATGAACAGCTGCGTGCATAGCGATCGCCTTGCTCGCTGATACGGCCGAGGTGTCCTTACCTCCGCTCAAGTGTTGCTTTGGGCAGGAGTCTCATCCAGGCCGCGCTGGCCACCGCTCTGGTGACCAGCGCCGGACCAACGTTCACGATCGCATCGAGCCGGTTCCTCGCCTCATTGCATCGGTGCCATGCCACGTCGATTGAGCCGGCGCGACTAACCGCTGCGATGAGCCACTCGACTTACAGTCTCATGGGAAGCACGACCATTGGCATGTTCAGCAGATGAAGACGGCGCAGCATAGTCAGAGCGGCCTCGCTGTGCAGTTGACGGATGTACCAGTTGTCGTGCTCGAAGATGAGCTTGCTGGTGAAGAATATGCTGTGGGGAAAATCCTGCCGAATCTTCCGGGAATTCGCGCCGTACCCAGTCTAGTGCATACACACCGCCCCACCGGCTCGAGCCGACCACGAACACCGCGGTCGGTTCGTTTGGCTCTACCGAGGGCGGGGGAGTCGGTCGGGGGTATTCCATCGGCAAGGATTCATCCGCCTTGCTAAGCTTGCGCCTGATTTTCTGGTAGTGTGTGCGGTTAAGGATACAGAATCCGATCACCACCCCGGTGATAACCACGGTCATGAAGCCGCCCTCAGTAAACTTCTCTACCGTCGTCACGGCAAGAATTCCGGAAGTCACGGCCAGGCCGAGGCCGGAGAGAGCAATGCGTACGATCCAACGGCGGTCGGTGCGTCGTACTCGCCACCAGTAGATGCAAAGTCCAAGAAGCGAAAGCGAGAAGGTGAGAAAGACGTTGATGCTGTAGAGCACCACCAGCAGCGCCACACTGCCCATCGTCACGAGTAGAATCCCAACGGCCGCCATGCCCATAAGGACGATTCCGCGTTGCGTGACCAGCCGGCTGGACAGATACCGGTATTGATGCGGCACCCAAGAATCTGCGGCCATATTCGCGAGTACAGCAGGACCTCCGAGATAACCCGTATTCGCAGCAACGAAGAGAAGCCCTCCCTCGAGAGCAAGGATGAGCCATAATGTCGGCGATTCGATCGTAGGATTGCCGATGGCATCCTGAAGAATGGCGCGAAACGTAACGGCATTGAGGGTCTCGCCTTCGACAGGCTGAACGTTCCAGAGGAGATAAAGCAGAATGATGCCGCCAGCCGTGAAGCTGAGGGACACCGCCATATAAAACATGGTCCACTTGCCAGTGAGTACGCGAGGCTCGGCAAGCGATTGGACGTTATTGGATACCGCTTCGATCCCAGTATAGGTGCCACCACCCAGCGAGTAGGCGCGCAAGAACAACGAAGCGACAAAGACCCAACCCAACTGCTGCGCCAATTGCTTGGTCTCATTTAGCGTGTTTGGGATCAGATCAGGGATGCGATCGGCATGCATGCCGGTACCCAAGAGGATCACTATGGCATGGCTGAAAAAGAAGCCCAGAAAAATGGGCAGCAAAACCCTGATCGATTCCCGCATGCCGCGCAGGTTAAGCACCAGAAGCAGCACCACCACGGTGATCTCAACCCCGAGCTTCAGATGCTGAATGTCGCGCGGGAGAAAGCTGAACACCGCATCGACGCCGCTTGCGACCGAAATCGCGATGGTCAGCATATAGTCGACGATCAGCGCAGCGCCGGAGACCAGACCGGCGTAGGGACCGATCAGGTTGGTCGCGACCTTGTAGCCTCCTCCACCCGAAGGGAACAACTCGATCACCTGATTGTAGGCGACCGCAATGATGAAAACTGTTATGGCGGTAGCGATGGCTAGATACAGACCCAGTTGGCGGTTTTCGCCGAGCGCGATAAATGCCTCTTCCGGTCCATAGCAAGAAGATGAAAGCCCGTCGGCGCCAAGGCCGATCCAGGCGAGGAATGCCACGAGCACGACGTGACGACGCGTCTCTTTGCTGAACGGGTCGAGCGGCGCACCGAAAATCATTTCGGTGATTTTCTTCGTGGCCGGCATTGTCGCCTCCCTATAAGGATGTTCTGACTATCCTCCTACTGCTTCGCTGTTCACCCCCCCCAATTTGGTAATGAGCTACTCTGCGCAACTATCAGACTCGATGCTTCTCCGAAGAAATCTTCAGTCGATGCAATTTATCGTACAACGTCTTCATCGGAACGCCCAATGCGTCGCTTGCTGCGGGCACATCACCGTTATGCTTGCGCAGTTCCGTTTCGATCAACGCACGCTCAAATCGCGAGACTTGGTCAGATAAGCCAAAGCCAAGCGCCTCTATTTCGCTATCCGGCGCCACATTGAACGGCTCATCAGAAATTCCCAACACAAATCGGTCGGCGGTATTGTGGAGCTCCCGTAGATTCCCCCGCCATGGCTGCTGCATCAGAGCTCCGATCTGCGCGCGGCTCACCATTGGGGCTGAGCGGCCGTAGCGCATGGCGGCTTCCAAAACAAAGTGTTCGAACAAGGTGGGAATATCTTCCCGGCGTTCGCGTAGCGGCGGCAGCACCATTTCCACTACTTCCAGGCGGTAATAGAGGTCCGACCGAAAGCCACCCTTTCGGCTGAGCGCGCGCAGGTCCTCTTTGGTCGCGGCGACAACCCTGCAATCGATCGGAACGACTTCATTCGACCCCAGGCGCTCTATTTTTCGCTCCTGGAGCGCGCGCAAAAGTTTGATCTGAAGTGCGAGGGGCATGTTCTCGATTTCATCGAGGAAAAATGTTCCACCATGAGCGTGCTCCATTTTCCCGATGCGCCGACTCTTAGCTCCGGTGAAGGCACCTTTTTCATGCCCAAACACTTCGCTCTCAAATAGCGCTTCCGGCATTCCGCCACTGTTGACGGCAACAAATGGTCCATTCCGTCGATCGCCGAATTGATGCAAACACCGTGCTACCAATTCTTTCCCAACTCCAGTCTCGCCAACAACCAAGACGTCGACATCCGTACTGGCGAGGTCGAGTACCGTTCGGCGTACGTGTTCAATGGCCGAAGAATGTCCAAGAATGATCGATTCGATCGCCAACTTGTATTTCACCTTTTTCTGCAACACGCCGACTTCGAGCGTGAGGCTCCGCTTCTCGGCAGCGCGCTGGACCGCCGCAACGAGTCGCTCGGGGGGAAACGGCTTTTCGATGAAGTCGTACGCGCCTTGCCGCATTGCCCGTACGGCCATTGCGATATCGCCATGCCCGGTCATCAGAATGACTGGAATTTCGCGGTCGACACTCAACAGGCGCTGCTGCAGTTCGAGTCCGTCAATGCCGCGGAGCTTCACGTCGGACACAACGACCGCTGCGCTGCCTGCCGTCACTCCTGGTAGCGCCAGCGATGCCGACGGGTGCGATTCGACCTTGAACCCGGCAAGGTCGAGCGCCTGTTCGATGCCGAGGCGAGTGCTCTTGTCGTCTTCGATGAGAATGACCCTTATTTCAGTCATGCGAGGCTCCGCGCGCGCCCTGCAAGGTCAGAACAAACTCGGCACCTACCTCCGGCCGATTGTTACCTTTCAGATCACCGCCGAGCTCGCGTGCGATACCCATGGAAATGACGAGCCCAAGGCCGAGTCCATGGCCAGGTTCTTTTGTCGTAAAGAACGGCTCAAAAAGCCTCGCCAAATCGCCTTCGGTAATTCCGTGCCCATTGTCCTGCACCGCGATCTCGACACGGTCTCCTACCTCGCAAACGACGATCGTAATGCACGGTCGAGGTTGGCCGTTCATGGCGTCCATCGCGTTGGCGATGAGATTGACGAGAACCTGCTCCAGACGGGTAGCGTCTGCGAGCACCCAAACTTGGCGATCCGGCAGCCGCTGCGTAACATGTAATTGCTCTTGCCGGATGCGTTGATCGAGAAGAAAGAGGGCGTTCGTGATCGATCGCTCCAACAAAATCGGTTGAAGCTTGGTGGGATCTTTTCTTGAGAATGCCTTCAACTGCCCAGTGATCTTCCCCATACGATCCGTCAGATCTTCGATCACCTGAAGATTGTGACTTGCATCTTCCAGCCGGCCACGCTGCAGAAACGTGCCCGCATTGGCGGACAGCGTCCGCAGTGCAGCGAGCGGTTGATTGAGCTCGTGGGTAATGCCGGCCGCCATTTGACCCAGCACCGCGAGTTTGCCAGCCTGAACGAGGTTTTGCTCCGCTCGATGACGTTCGACGATCTCCCGCTGCAGCTGCGCGTTCGACGTGACCAGATCGGCCGTACGCTCGGTAACTTTTTGCTCAAGCGCATCGTTGGCCAGTTGCAACGCCTCCTTCGCCGCGAGGCTTTGCGCAACAAAGAGGCTTCGCTGGCGGGCATAAAGAAGCAAGACCAACAAGAATGCCGCCAGCACGACTGCGAGCGCGAAGGCCAGCTGCCTGAGCTCGTGGACCGGCGTACGGTCGGACAGCAGGACCAGATGCCATCCGGGCTCTCGCAGCGGCCGTTTCAGCTCCAGGTAATCTGGTCCGGACTGCCGTTCGACCCCAGGGAAGTTGACGGTCACCAGCTTTGCACCGTCGGGCAATTCGTTCTGAACCACGACCTTCAAGGGTGTCAGCGTCACGTTCCAATATTGCCGAGAGGCACGAATTCGTTCCGATGCTTCATCGGAAAGCTTGTCGACGACGCGAAATTTCCAATTTGAATTCGATGTTAGAAAAATGACCCCATTCGCGTCGGTGGCGAGCACGACATCGCTGCTGCCGCCCCATGCGTGCTCCAGGTGGTCAAGGCTGACTTTGAGCGCGCCGACCCCCAGTACCCCATCGCCGTCGCGCAGCGCGCGGGAAAAATAGAAGCCAGGAAGGCCGCTCGTCGTACCGATCGCGTAGAAACGACCTTCGCCGCGCTCCATTGCATCCCAAAAATAAGGGCGGTAGGACAAATCCATTCCGACGAAGCTCGCCTCCTCGTTCCAATTGCTAGCGGCGATCGCCAACCCTTTGCGATCCAGTATGTACAGTGCTGCGGTACCTGCGATCTGATTGAGGCGTTCTAGTCGTTCGTTCACCCCTTGCACGACATCGGCGTCAAGGGGATTGCGCAACAGCACGAGAACGTCACGCTCCAAAGTAAGCAACCCCGGCAAATACTCGTACTTCGCCAACTCGCTTTCGAGCCCAGCCGCGTAGATTTCGAGACGATGTGCTCCAGCTTCGCGCAGACTATCGTTGCCCACGCGGCTGGCAATCCAGTCGGCCAGGATCATGATCAGGACGCTGCCAGCGGCGAAGGTCGCCCATAGCCGAACCAGTCGTGCATGCGTTGCAAAAAAACGGGCGGCCGCCGTCATCCATTCACGACAGCTAGGAACTACCTCGACGCCTACCTGCAGCCCAGACATGTGCGCTTACGAACATCGCGCGAGTGTCACATACAGAGAATATACCTGCCAGGCCCGAAAACCAGCGAACTTTGCCAACGGGCCGGCATGCGTTGTGTGCGCGATAAGCGCAATCAAGGTGCTCGCGCGGGTCTCCCCTCTATAGACAACGGATGAAATCGATGGGACCAAGTGCCAAGGAAGCTGTTTTGGCGAGGATCCGATGGCATGTGCGGATGCAGCCTAGTGATACCCGGCTTCGGCGCGTACTTTCCCGCGGAAAACCCAGTATGACCATGCCGTGTATCCGACGATAACGGGCAACAAGAAAAGAGTGCCGACGATGAGGAACGCCTGCGAGCGTGGCGCAGCTGCCGCATCCCAAAGGCTGATCGAATGCGGGACGATGTTCGGCCAAAGGCTGATGGCAAGACCGAGATAGCCCATCGTGAAGAGTGCGATTGCGCCCATGAACGGCACAAACTCGGAGCGCATGTCAATCGCGCGCCAAAGCGCAAGCGCCAGCCATACGGTCACAATCGGGACGGGACTGAGGAGGCCGATGTTGGGCCAGGAGAACCAGCGCTCCATGATCTTGGGCTGCAGGAATGGCGTCCACAGGCTGACGATTGCCATCGAAAGCACCACGCTCATAAGCAGCCAGCGGGCCTGCGCGCGAGCCCAGTCTTGCAACAGGCCTTCGGTCTTCATGATGAGCCAGGTCGCACCGAGAAGCCCGTAGCCCAGAACAAGACTGATTGCCGTCAGAACGCTGAACGGCGTCAGCCAGTCAAAGGAACCGCCCGCGAAGAAGCGGCCCTCCACCCTAAAACCTTGAACGAAAGCACCGAGCACGAAACCCTGTGCCAGCGTCGCGACGAGCGAGCCGTAATGAAAGGCCGCATCCCATCGGTGGCGCGAACTGGGCGCAGCCTTGAAGCGCAACTCGAAGGCAATGCCCCGGAAGATCAGGGCCATCAACATGACAAGAACCGGAAAATAGAGGGCGTTTCGTTGCCATCCCAGATCGGCGCGACCGAGTTCATCATGAGATTGCGCGCTGCGTCCCCGGGCGCACGGCGGAATAGTATGCCGACGCCGAGGTCGAAGCCGTCCATCAGCACGTACATGAAGACGCCGAAGCCCAGGATCAGAGTCCATAGCGGCACGAAATCGAGCGCAACCATCATGGTCGCACCTCCACGGCCGCCTGAACGCCCGCAGCGGCGCGAGCCGGAAGGGGGCGCTGCAGGCCTTCGATCGGCCAGTCGGTCTCCTCCTCGCCGACGGGACCCGCACGCACCAGAACAACCATGTAATAGAGCGTGACTGGGTAAACCACGAGGTAGACCACCACGTAGACGATCAGCGAGGCAAGCACGTCGACACCCGTCAGCGAGGGAGTTACGGCATCACTGGTGCGCATCAATCCATAGATCACCCACGGCTGCCGGCCGACTTCCGTCGTGACCCAGCCGGCGATCACCGCGGCGAACCCGAGCGGGAGGCATGCCTCGCAAATTCGGAGGAACCAGGCGGTGTCGTAAAGCCGGCCTTTCCAGCGCAACCAGTTTGCGGTGGCCACCACGAGAAGCATCAGGAGGCCGATCCCCACCATGATTCGAAAGGACCAGAAGATGATCGCGGCAGGAGGTCGATCCTCGCGCCGCCACTCCTTCAGTCCGCGTACCGTGCCGTTCATCTCGTGAGTAAGAATGAGACTGCCCAGGTAGGGAAGTTCGACGGCCCAGCGCGTCACCTCGGCCTGCTGGTCAGGCCATCCGAAGAGAATTAAAGGCGCCCCCGCTTGCGTCTCCCAATGGCCCTCCATCGCGGCGAGTTTGGCTGGCTGGTGATGAAAGGTGTTGAGGCCGTGCAGGTCGCCCAGGAGGATCTGCAGCGGCACCAATGCGGTCAGCAGCCACAGCGTCATCGACAGCATGTTTCGGCATTCCGCCGGGGCGCGCCCGCGCCGCAAATGATAAGCCGCCACACCGATCACGACGAATCCTGTGGTCACGAGAAATGCGGTAACGACGTGTGCCAACCGATAAGGAAACGACGGGTTGAAAATGACAGCTGTCCAGTCGAGAGCATGAAAGCGGCCATCGATGAGCTCGTATCCCGCCGGTGTTTGCATCCAGGAGTTCAAGGCGAGTATCCAGAACGACGAAAAGAGGGTCCCCACCGCCACCATGGCGGCCGCGAAGAAGTGAGCCCATGGCGGGACGAGCTTGCGCCCGAAGAGGAGAACACCCAGGAAGCTTGCTTCCAGGAAGAAGGCAGTGAGGCCTTCATAAGCCATAAGTGGGCCAATGACATTCGCGGCGGTGTCCGAGAAGCGACTCCAGTTGGTCCCGAACTGGAACGGCATAACGATTCCCGACACCACGCCAAGACCGAAGGAGACCGCAAAAATCTTCGTCCAGAAGACCGAAATGCGAAAATAAGCGTGATCCTTGGTCTTCAGGTAAAGTCCTTCGAGCACCGTGATGTAGCACGCGAGCCCCACCGTGAATGCCGGAAGCAGAATATGGAACGAAACGACCCAGAAGAACTGGAGGCGTGAAAGGATTACCGGATCCAGAGTCATGGGGTCGCCCCGGCAAAGCTTCGAAAGGGCGATACGCCGCTCGCTGAATTCTTCTGGAAGCTAACCTGATCGATGTGACGTCGGGAATCTCCTTTCTTCATTGTTGTCCGCCCCTCACCGACCGGAAGGCATCAGTTGACAGCCCGAACTTTCGAATCTTGTCGTAGAGCGTTCGTTTCGGAATTCCTAAGCAGCGGCTCGCCAGCTCCGCATTTCCCCGATGCTCGGCGAGTGCGTCTTCGATGAGGACTTGCTCGAATCGATCGATCTGTTCGCTCAATGGGACTTTCTTGACAGCGGGGCCAGACCGAATGATGACGGCATCATCGAGTAGTCCCAATACGAATCGGTCGGCAACATTGCGGAGCTCGCGCACATTGCCCGGCCAGTCATGGCTCAGGAACTCATTGAGTTGCCGCTCTGTGACAACAGGCGCCGGTCGCTGATGGCGGCGCGCTGCATCCAGCACGAAGTGCTCGAACAGGAGCGGAATGTCCTCCTTGCGCTCGCGCAGCGGCGGCAAATCGATGACCGCCACGTTCAGACGATAGAACAGGTCCTGTCGGAACTGGCCCTTTTCCACCAGTTCGATCAGATTCGGCTTGCTGGCGGCGATCACGCGGAAATCGACCGTTACCGGATCGTTGGACCCCAGCCGCTCAATCTTTCGCTCCTGCAGGACCCGAAGGAGCTTGACTTGCATTGCCGGCGGCATGCTTTCGATCTCGTCGAGAAAGAGGGTACCGCCGTGCGCGTGCTCGATCTTGCCAATTCGGCGGCGCGCCGCCTCCGTGAAGGCGCCCGGCTCGTAGCCGAACATCTCGCTTTCGAACAGGAGGTCCGGCAGTCCGCCGCAATTGACGCCAACGAATGGTTTTAGGCTGCGGCTGCTATGCTGATGCAGGCTGCGGCCGACGAGCTCCTTGCCCGTCCCCGTCTCTCCTTGAATCAGGATATTCGCAGGCGGGCCGGCCAATTGAAGGACGAACTCTCGCACGCGCTGGATAGCCGGCGAATGTCCCAGAATGATAGATTCGATGCCCTGTTGGTCCGCAAGCTGACGCCGCAGGGCCCGGACCTGCAGGACCAAGCGGCGGTTTTCCGCCGCTCTCGCCGCCACGTCAATCAATCGCTGGGGCGGGAAGGGCTTTTCGACGAAGTCGTAGGCGCCCTGGCGCATGGCGTTGACCGCCATGGCGATGTCGCCGTGACCCGTGATCAATATGACGGCCAGGTCGTTGTCCACCGACCTTGCGTGAGAAAGCAGCGACAAGCCGTCCGTCCCGGGCAGGTTGACATCGCAAACGACGATCGCCGGCACGTCGGGGACAATGCGCGTTGCCGCCGTTTCCGCGTCGGTGAATGGCTCGACCTCGAAACCTGCAAGCTCCAGTGCTTGCTTCGTGCCGAGCAGCACCTCCGGATCGTCTTCAACGAGCAACACTTTAAGAATGGACGACATCGCGCGAGCCGCGGGTGCTTTCACTGCCGGACTGGTGCCGGCGGCGTTTCATCGCTTGGTCTTGTGTTTTCCCTGTTCAAGCCCTCCGACAGGCCGATCAGCACTCCGCTCACGAGCGTGGCATAATTCTGCGTGAGCGTATGCATGATCTTCAAGCCAGCCTCGCGCGAGGAACGCATGGCAGCCTGCGCTTCCCGTGCGTGCGCGCCGAGCGTCTCCTTCACCTGCGCGCCCGTGTCAGTTCCCCCGCGTGGGATGTTGTCAAGAATGGATTTCCATTGCTCCTTGGTGTGGTCGCTCGCCTTCTGGGCGGCTTGCTTGACGCCGTCGAGGAACTTTTCTTCAAACGCCTCGAGCTCCTTGAGTCCCTTTTTCACGCTCGATTCCTCGAAGCTCGCGCCGCCTTCGGTCAGTTTCTGCAGCGCGACGTTATTGGCTTCGACCACCTTGAGCAGGGCCTCATCCATCCCCGCGAATGCGTCAGAGAGGGCTTTTTCCACATCGATCTTGCCTTCTCCAACGCCAACGTTAACGCCTTCGGTGACCTTGCGCACCACGCTATTGATTTGCTTCAGGCTCAGTTCGCGCATCTGCAACGCCTCAAGCGTGAGGTCGCGAATGGTGGTGCGTATCTGTTTGTGCTGCTTTACCGCCTCGGCGGCCATCGACTTGAGCATCTCGTCCGGATTGATCGTTGGGGTTTTCATCTGATGTCTCCTGCCTACTCACGAGTTCACGTATTGAGTCCCTTGAAAGTGCCAGTTATTGCATGTGCTGGCCGCCGTTGATCGCGATATTGGCGCCGGTCACAAACGCCGCCTCGTCCGAGCACAGGTAGATGATAAG
>WNFU01003509.1_pt1 | contig 20669 bp, 23 predicted proteins | sample 5400121 | NCBI WGS metagenome assembly WNFU01 (sample SAMN13153360, study PRJNA577476) | soil metagenome | isolation source: 100 cm soil or saprolite under grassland replicate 1 | place: USA:California | collected 2016-06-15 | reverse complement strand
TCTCTGCAACCGATATTTTTATGGCTGTGGAAGAGACCGGCTGGCAGGAGAAGGAAGAATAGGTAAACGTTGGTCGAGTAGGGCGTTGCTAGTCTCGATACTGCTATCGCCACTCGACCATCGCAACGCCCGTATCGAGTCCACATGCAAAAACAAAAGTATTACGTGGTTTGGAAGGGACGTAAACTGGGTATTTTCACCTCATGGGCGGAATGCGAAAAACAGGTGAAAGGATTTGCTGCGGCGCAATATAAGTCGTTTGAGTCCCTCAAGGAAGCCGAAGCCGCCTATCAGTCTGAGTACAAGGCATTTAAGGGCAAGCCCTCCTCTCATGGCAAGTGGAGAGAGGCAAGTGTCAAGCCGATCCTGCCATCCATTTGCGTGGATGCAGCGTGCAGTGGAGCGCCTGGCAAACTTGAGTATCGAGGTGTGTATACTGATTCGGAAGAGGAAATTTTCCGCTTCGGTCCTTTCCCGGATGGGACGAATAACGTTGGTGAGTTTCTAGCGATCGTGCATGCGCTGACATGGCTGGCGAAACACGAAAAACAGTTGCCTGTTTATTCCGATTCTGAAAACGGAATCTCATGGGTGTACACCGGCAAATGCAGGACGAAGCTTAAACATACTGAGCGAAACGCACCGCTTTTCGTCATGATCCGCAGTGCCGAGAATTGGCTCGCAGAAAACGAATTGGACGATGATGCGGTCTTGAAATGGGATACGGAGTTGTGGGGCGAGAATCCAGCGGACTTCGGTAGAAAGTAGACTTAACACCTCCCCTTTTTTCTAGGATAAAAACCAGTCATTTCGGCGATACGCTTTAAAAGCATCAGCACTATACTGCTGGTTATTGACGTAAAAGGAGTGTTTCAATGAGCAGTAATGTATTGGTAGAACTTTCTGATGCGCTGGCGGATGCTGCTGAAAAAGCTGGGAAAGCGACAGTGTTAGTAAATGCGCGTCGCCGCATGCCTGCCAGTGGGATTGTATATGCCTCGGACTTAATTCTCACAGCTGACCATATCATAGAACGTGAGGACGGGATTAAAGTGACTCTAGCGGATCGAGCGGAAGTTTCTGCGCGCCTTGCCGGTCGTGACCCTGGCTCTGACTTGGCTGTGCTTAAGCTTGAACGCCCCGTGGGGGTGGAAACTGTTGCCGAAGCGACAAAAAGCCCAGCGCGCCTTGGTCAGATTGCCCTTGTGCTAGGTCGTCCTTCTGCGAATGGAATCGAAGCCAGTCTTGGAACGGTGAGCGCGATCGGCGGACCGATTCGAACCGGGCGGGGTGGTATGCTCGAAAAATATATTCGTACTGACAGCATTTCCTATCCCGGTTTTTCTGGTGGTCCATTGGTTGCTGCAGATGGAACAGTGCTGGGTGTAAATACCTCAGGCTTGGCAAACGGCGCGGCGGTCACGATCCCTGCTGACATTGCCTGGAGGATCGCGGACACCTTGGTCAAACATGGTCGCATCCAGCATGGTTATCTTGGCATCCGTAGTCAAACGGTTGAGATCCCGGAGGCTTCGCAAAAAGCGCTTAAGCGTGAGCAAGGTACTGGGCTTTTGATCGTCGGTGTTGAGAATGACAGCCCTGCATCCAGAGGCGGATTGATGGTCGGTGATATTTTGGTCGCAGTGGCAGGCACGCCTGTTCTTCATCACGATGAACTCTTTACTCGGCTCGACGGTGATGTGGTTGGCAAGTCCATGCCGATCGATGTTTTACGCGGCGGGCAGCCTCAAACGATCAACGTAATGGTTGGTGAAAGATAGAGATAAAATGAACTTCAACGGTACTTTCACACAAGTCATTGATGAACTCGTCCAGCGGGTGATGCCATCTCTGGTCATTGTGCGTGGCCATCGCTTTGGCGCGGGGGCAGGCATCGTCTGGGATGCGAACGGATTAATCCTCACAAACAATCACGTAGTTGGACGCCGCACACCCATCGTTATTTTGCAGAATGACGGCGAATACGAATCCCGACTCCTCGCCCGTGATCCGGATGTGGATTTGGCGTTACTCTCGATTGAGGCCACCAATCTGACTCCACTACTGCCTGTTTCCGTTTCGCCGCGCGTCGGTGAAATGGTCTTTGCCTTTGGTCACCCATGGGGCCAGCGCAACACCGTGACGCGCGGGATTGTCAGCGCGTTGGTTTCCGCGCAAAATCGACGCGGCGATACCTTGCCTGTTATCCGTTCTGACGCGCCTCTGGCGCCCGGCAACTCCGGCGGACCGCTGGTCAATGCCAAGGGTGAGGTGGTTGGCATCAATGCCATGATCATCGGCGGTGACCAGAGTGTTTCGATTGCTGCTTCGGTTGCAAAGGATTTTGTTAAGAAGGCAACAGCAAAAAGGGCACAACCTACACCGAATGATGTAATTTGACGCATTAGATATGAAAGAGTATATGGAGTCAACGACTCCCGTCGTTGTTCAGCAAAGGCAACGTCTGGAGACGTTGACTCCGTTTTCATTAACTTCGGCTATACTTTATCACTATGAAAACAGCTCTTCTTGTCATTGATATCCAAAAAGATTATTTCCCCGGCGGGAAATTCCCGCTGATCAACCCACTGGAAGCCGCGCAGAAAGCGTATATGATCTTGCAGTGTTTCCGTGAAAGTGGCAATCCCCACGTTCACATTCAGCATATTTCGCTTGAGCCAGATGCCACATTTTTCATCTCAGGAGATCGTGGCACGGATATTCACGACTCGGTCGCGCATTTTGAAGGTGAGCCCATTGTTTATAAGCATGAACCAAATGCATTCCTGAATACGAATCTGCTTGAGCTTTTGAAAAGCTGGGAGATCGAACGTGTCGTGATCACCGGTATGATGACTCATATGTGTGTGGACGCTACTGCCCGCGCTGCCTCTGACCTTGGCTTTCAAGTCATCATCGCGGAGGACGCGTGTGCCACGCGCGATCTGAAATATGGTGATACGACCATCCCCGCTGAATTAGTGCATAAATCTTTTCTCGCCGCGCTGAAATCATATGGTAAGGTGATGAAGTCGGAAGAGATCCTTGCCCTTCTCGCGGCGGAGACGGCGAAATAGCATCGCGCTGAGTGGAGGTTTGAGCGATAGTGAGAACCGAAGTCGAAGCGCGCTTCGTCTATGCTCCTCGAAAAACACTCGTCGCTCCGCTCAGCGCGAATAATCGTAAATCTAAAATTGGAAATAAAAATGACAGTCCTTGATCCTGAACGACAAAAACAAGCCAAAGGATATGCGCGTATTCGCCGCCGCTTATGGCTGGTGGATACAATTTTCAGCGCAATCTACGCTATTTTATGGTTGTTTCTTGGTTGGGCAGGCGCGCTGCGCGATTGGCTGACGACATTTACAAATAATCAATGGTTATTGGTGGCGCTGTTTGTAGCTATCTTTGGCGGCATCTATTCCGTTATCAATTTGCCTCTCGGCTATTACAGTGGATTTGTCCTGCCGCATCGCTTCGGTCAATCCAACCAGACGTTTAGAGATTGGGTCATCGATCAAATCAAGGGCTTGGCGGTCGGCGCGCCCTTGGGCTTGCTTCTGCTTGAGTTGCTTTATCTTGCCCTGCGTGTTACGGGAGCTTTATGGTGGCTGTGGGCGGCAGTCGGGATGCTGATCTTCACCGTCTTACTTTCCAACCTTGCGCCGGTCCTTATCGCGCCATTATTCAACAAATACGTTCCGCTTGGCGATGAGCATAAAGAACTTGCCGACCGTTTGCTGGAACTCGCCAGGCGTGCGAACACAAAAGTAAAAGGTGTGTTCAAGTTTGATATGTCGAAGCGAACAAAAGCTGCCAATGCGGCGCTGACGGGAATTGGAAATACACGTCGGATTGTACTGGGGGATACGCTGATCAATGAATTTTCGACTGATGAAATCGAAACGGTGCTCGCACATGAACTTGGACATCATGTCCACCATGATATTCCAGTTCTGATCACTTTCGGTATGCTTTCAACGACTTTGAGCCTATTCCTGGCGTCACTGGCGTTGAATTGGGCGATCCGTTATTTCGGGTTCACCGGTCCTGCCGATGTGGCTGCCTTCCCTGCACTAGGACTGATCTTCGGCGCGTACGGACTCATCACGATGCCGATCGAGAATGCGGTTTCCCGCTGGAGGGAGTCGATGGCTGATGATTACGCGTTGCAGGCGACGAGGAAGAAAGAAGCGTTCGCATCTGCATTTACGCGTTTAGCGAATCAAAACCTCGGGGAAGTGGATCCTGAAAAATGGGTGGTCTTCATGTTCTATTCGCATCCCCCGCTTGGCGAACGGATTGCCAAAGCAAATCATTGGAATGGGATTTAACAAGCGAAGCAGTCCCGTGGATTACTGAATCTGCATCCAGGATTTTCTGCGTAGCAGAATGGGAATAATGATAATCAGCGCGATCAAGATTCCCATTGCGGCGATTCCATCCGTGGAACCAATTTTGGAGAGATCTTTTGGTTGTGGAGTAGGGGTGGCTTGAAGGAAAAACGCTGTGGCGCCGGGATATCCTTGCATGGTGGGTGGCTTGGAAGAACTGAGTGCTGCGCTAGATAATGCCAGGACTATCCCAAGTCCTATTGTGATAATGGGGCGCATGAGTTTACTCATAATTTTTTGAAGTATATCACGCACCTATTCTAGGGATCTCCATATGGCTTTCTCAAGGTCGCTTGACAAAATCCTCTTTTGTACACGGATTATACGGACAACACGGTTTCTTCCGTGAAAAGACGAAAAAAAATCCGTCCAATCCGCGAAACACCTGCACTTCGATTTGCTCACCTGCACTGCGTGCCGGCGCATGTGTGGCAAATCGTGCCGGTGCAAGTGTCCGTGTCCAAAGGATCTTAATTGCTGACCTTGAGAAGACCATGGGGATTTCCATCCATCATATGTACTTGCATGTGCTTTTGAAGTATAATGCCCGCGTCGCCGCGAGACCCGGCGTATGCGAGGAGAATGAGTTTACCCTCTTAGACTTAACACTTGTTGTAGTAAATACTCGTCCCATCACTTGTACTGATTGGGGCGAGTCTTGTGTTACCACCGAAGCTAACTCCGTTCTGATTGAAAATTGAGCTGAGATCATTTTACTGGTAGTTGTCTACGCCGAATGTTTACCAATAAGATTTCATTTATTTAGTATTTTTAGTATCACGCAAGACTTCAAGAACAAAATCTGTCACAGGAGTATGCATGATCAGGAATTTCTTTGGATGGCTACTTCAGCCAATGGGGCGGATAGCGGTGCTTATTGCGGTCTTATCTTTGTTCAGCCTTGTCGCATTTGGGATTTATTACACTCAACAAGCACCTGAACAACCCATTCAGTTTACGCATAAGTTGCATGTCAATTTGGGAGTACAGTGTTTGTATTGTCACCCTGGCGCATTGCGCGGACCTTCGCCTGGACTGCCCACACTTACAAAATGCTGGGGATGTCATCAACAGATTGCCAAGACCAATACAAGCCCAAAGCTAGCGGTATTAAAAGATTATGTGTTAAACAATAAAGAGATTGCCTGGGTGCCTGTTTCTCAGGTGCCAGATTTTGTCCATTTTATCCATCGCCCGCATATCGCGGCAGGATTGAATTGCGAGACGTGTCACGGGGATATGACTCAGGTCGAAATCGCGAAGAACCCACAGGTCATGAATATGGGGTGGTGCTTAAACTGCCACAGAACAAGATTTGCCAATGATCCGGAGAGACTGACCAAGCTCACGGATTGTGGCACTTGTCATTATTAAACCGGGTACAAAGGAATAGAATATGAGTGAAAAAATCTCCCGGCGTGATTTTCTCAAACTTGCCAGTGTAGGTGCAGCGACCACCGCGGTCTTGACAGGCTGTGGTCCAGCTTCGCGTTACGTGAAGCGTGAACCATATTCGAAAATGCCAGAATATACCTACAATGGCTTGAGCACTTATTACGCCACAACGTGCCGCGAATGCGCGGCCGGCTGCGGACTCATCGTCCGTACGATGCAGGGACGCGCGCTCAAAGTGGAGGGCAATCCGAATCATCCTGTGAATCATGGGAAGACCTGTGCACGCGGTCAAACGACATTACAGGGTTTGTATAATCCACACCGCGTGATGGGACCTGTTCAGCATAAACGTGGCGAAGCACTTTACAATGCCAATTTTGAAAACACGCCAGCGAACATGAGTTGGGAGGACGCCAGTCAAGTTGTCGCGGATGCGCTAAAAGATTCTGCTGGCGTTGCTTTCCTGATGGGAACAACGTCTGATCATCTCTTGGATCTTGTGTCTGACCTGGCTACCGCGATCGGCGCGCCAGCCCCAATCCGATTTGGTGTGGGGAGCATGTTCGAAGCGCGGGCTACATTGAGCAAGGCGGCTGAAGATCTTTTCGGTCAAGCTGCGTTGCCGTTCTTCGATATTGGCAATGCCGATCTTGTTCTTTCGTTTGGCGCCAACTTTCTTGAGACCTGGCTTTCTCCGGTTGCGTACAACCTTGCTTACGCAAAAATGCGCCGTGGAAATCCGAAGCGACGCGGATACTTCGTTCAATTTGAATCACGGATGTCCTCCACGGCTGCCAAAGCGGACCAGTGGATCCCGGTGCGGCCCGGAACGGAGGGGTTGGTCGCGCTTGCGATTGGCAGACTCTTGGCTGAAGCAAAAGGTGGTGCGGTACCGCAAGTCTTCGCCACGGCTGATCTGAAAAGCATCGCCTCGGATGCCGATGTCAGCTTGGAAACGTTGGAGAATGTCGTACAGCATATCGTTGAGTCAACCAATCCAATTGCTATTCCCGGCGGCTCCGCCTTAGGGCTGAGCAATGGTTTGCAGACTGCTAAAGCTATTCTTACCTTCAACGCACTGACTGACAATTTTGGCAAGCCTGGCGGCGTGTTCCTTTCACCGCTTTCGCCAAATGAAGACGCGTATCAGCGTTCCGCCAGCATGCAGGAAATGGCTGATTTCGTGAATCAGATGAAAAGTGGTGGGATCAAAACTTTGTTTGTGCATGCTGTCAACCCGGTCTTTGAACTTCCCAAGTCCCTTGGTTTCCCTGAAGCGCTGGCAAATGTGGAAACCGTCATTTCATTCTCAACCTTCCCGGATGAAACTGCCGTTGCCTCCGACTACATCTTCCCTGATCGTCACGGACTGGAATCCTGGGGCTATCAGCGGGTTGCGACGGGTACGACACAGTCCGTGCTTTCGGGCGCGCAACCTGTGGTGTCTGGGGTTTATGAAAGAGAGACGCCGAATCTGCTCTACAATGTTCGCGGAACCGCTGATGTATTGATTGCCGCTACAAAATTGGCTGGCGACCAATTTGCTCAAGCGCTCCCGTTCAATGATGAAGTTGAATACATTCAGAGCAAACTAACCAATCTCATTGATCAAGTGGACGGTTCCTTCGTTGCTCCCGAAATCAATTCGTTTTCTGCGTACTTCCAACAATATGGCGGCTGGTGGAGGACTACCACTGAAATGGCCGCGCCGGTTGCCGCTACTGCGCTCGGGAAGGCGCTGGAAGTTGGCGCGGCGGAATTTGCCGGGGAAGGCGAATTTTTCTTCAAGCCATTCCTTTCACCCACATTGGGGGAAGCCGGCGCAAACAAGCCCTGGTTGCAGGAATTGGCAGACCCAACGACCACTGTGATGTGGAATACCTGGGTGGAGATCAATCCGAAGACTGCCGAAGAACTCGGTATCGAAGATGATGATGTTGTTCGGATTGTGAGCGAGGCAGGGGCGGTGGAAGCCTCTGTTTATCGGTACCCGGCTATCCGTCCCGATACGATCGCCATGCCGTTCGGGCAGGGTCACACCGCTTATGGAAGCTATGCTCAAGGGCGCGGGGTGAATCTAGCCGATATTCTCGGCGCGAATTTTAATGAAGCAGGTGATCTCGCATTTATGGGGATGAAGGTCAAGGTTGAAAAGACCGGCAAGAAACGTTTGTTGTCGCGGATGGAAGGCAAGCTGGGCGTATATGGATTTACAGAGGAAAAATAGGAGAGCTTTATGGCTACTGAATTAGGAATGCCTGGTGTTATGAATCAAACGGAAGAAGAACCGGTTGGGCGTTGGGGCATGGTGATCGATCAGGATCTCTGCACAGGTTGTCAGGCTTGTGTGGCTGCCTGCTCAATGGAAAACAATGTTGCGATTGTGGGCGAGGAGGATGCAGGCTATGGCCGTTACATGCACTGGATCCGGATTGAGCGCTTATGGGAAAGCAAGGATTATCCCGAGGTCAAGATGACTTCCTTTCAGCCAATGCTCTGCCAGCAATGTCATAATGCGCCCTGTGAACCGGTTTGTCCGGTCTATGCTTCGGTGCACAGCCTGTCTGAAGATCTCAATTTGCAGGTCTATAACCGCTGCGTGGGCACACGTTATTGTGGGAACAACTGCCCTTACCAGGTGCGTTCCTTCAATTGGAGAGACTATAACGATGAACGCGTTCACCCTGAATTGCTCACTCTCCATAATCAGATGAACCCGGACGTGACGGTACGCCGGCGTGGTGTCATGGAGAAGTGTACCTTCTGCATTCAGCGCATTCACAAAGCAGAGGATAAAGCGAAGTCTGAAGGCCGCGATGTGCAGGATGGTGAATTTACAACGGCTTGTGCACAGGCCTGCCCCGCGAATGCCATCACATTCGGCCGCTTGGATGACCCGGAATCACATATCAACCAAATTGCTGCTGCGCATCCCAGCCGCGCCTATCGTGCACTCGAGGAAGTTCGAACATTGCCGCGTATTACCTATCTGACGGGAGGAGTCTAAATGGCATCGATTGCCAAACCGCTTGCTCGTCCTCGTGCTGAAGAGCATGAAGACCCGCGTGAACATTTGATGCACGACCCGCTGCCGCGCGGGCAAATGAACGCCATGGTGATGGAGGCGATGCATACGACAAGTCCAGCGTTCTGGGCCGTCACTGGCGTTCTGACGCTCATCGTTCTTTTTGCTTTGGGTTATGAATGGTATATCCTGATCATGCAAGGCCAGGGCATGGCGGGCGTGACTCGTCCCGATTACTGGGGCGTGTTCCTGGTCAATACAGTGTTTTGGATTGGTATCAGTCATGCTGGCACATTCATCTCTGCAATTTTGCGAGTCTTGAAAGTGGAATCCCGTCGCCCTTTCACTCGCGCGGCAGAATTGATGACCACCTTTGGTTTGGTCCAGGCTGGGCTTAGTGTCTTCATGCACTTGGGACGTGTCTGGCTGACGTACTGGATGTTTCCGATTCCAAATGAGCGTCGCATCTGGCCCGATTTCCACTCGCCCTTGATGTGGGACCTTATGGCGATCACAACTTATCTGTTGTGCAGCACCATGTATTTGATCCTGCCGCTCATCCCGGACCTGGCAATGGCGCGCGACCGTACGCAAGGCGGATGGTTGAAAGTGTTCTACAAAACCTTAGCGATTGGATTTCGAGGCACGGAAGGGGAATGGAAGAATCTCACCACAGCGATGAACATCTTTGCTTTTGCGATCATCCCGGTGATGTTCTCGGTCCATACCATCGTGTCCTGGGACTTTGCAATGGCTTCCCGTCCTGGCTGGTCATCCACGGTATTTGGTCCTTACTTTGTTATTGGTGCCTTGCATTCTGGCATGGCGGCTGTGGCAATCGTTTTGTTCCTGCTCCGTTCCACGATGAAGCACTACAAATATTTCATACGCCCTGAACACTTCAATACGATGGGTATGTTGATGTTGATGGTCTCCATGGCTTGGGCGTATTTCTACTTCAACGACTATCTCGTTCCCTGGTATGGAGGGGATGTATGGGACAAGCTCGTGCAGGAGTATACCGAGAAGGGTCCGGTGGCATACCTTTGGTATATCATGCTGTTCTGTAATATCGTGGTGCCTTGGTCGCTCTTATGGAACAAAAAGTGGCGTCAGACACCATGGTTATTGGCGATCGCGGGCCTTCTGATCAACGTTGGCATGTACCTTGAGCGTTACATTATTATCCCCGTCGGTGTGACGATTAACCGCATGCCGTTTACCTGGCGTCAGTATGAACCTCGCATTGAAGTTCCCATGACGATCGGTACGTTTGCTTTGTTCCTGTTGTTGTATATGTTGGCTTCTCGCCTTATTCCTTTAATCCCAGTCTGGGAGGTGCAGGAAGGTCAGGAAGCTCACATGCTGCGTAAGTTCGGCAGGACTGAAGTTTCAACTCTCAGCGACCTTGAGTAAAGAGAGGCTTGGTTATGTCTGAAGCAATTACACTTCTTGCCATATTCAAAGACATTGAGCCCGCTTCGGAGGGCGTCGAAAAATTACAACAATTGGGTGTGAGCGATGACGATATGAACGTCATCTCGGGAATACCGGTCAAGCACACCATTTTAGGCAGACCGTCTGCCATCACCTACGTGTCACGCATTGGCTTGTTTGGCGCGATCCTAGGAATGTTTCTGGGTATCTTCTTCATTTATGGGATTCCTTATCTCTACCCGTTACTAGTTGGCGGGCAGCCCATCTTCCCGGTGCCACAAGGGTTTATCATCACGTTTGAGATGACCATGCTTGGACTCATGGGATTTTCCTTCATCGGGATGTTTATAGATAGTGGGTTCCCTTCTTACACACCCAAAGAATACACTCCAGAAGTCAGTGACGGTAAGATCGCCTTATTGTTCAGTTGCCCAGCGAATGAGCAGGAAAAATTCATCGATGCACTAAAAGATGCAGGAGCTGAGTCGGTGGCTCCCGCGGAGGCACGTCATTTATGAGCTCGAGTCTCAGCGTTATCATAAGACGTTTGGCAATGATCTTCGTGGCGGCAGGCGTTGCCTTTGCCGTTATCCTGATCTTCTCCTTCGACATCATTAAGATTGACTGGCCAAGCTTCATGGAGATCCAGCCATCTTATCGCCAGATGGAAAATCCGCTTCCGGTTCCCGAACGCTCGATCCCGATTGAGGGACCGATTGCTATTCCAGGCATGGGCGCGCCAGAAAACCCCACTACCGCGGATGATGCCTCTATCGCGCGCGGCGCTGAGCTGTATAATATCAATTGCAAAATGTGTCATGGACAGACCGCAGAGGGGAATGGTTCGATCGCGGCCTTTTTGGCAAATAAGCCTGCAAATTTGACTTCTCCCGTTGTGCAATCCAAGAGCGATGGCTCGATCTTTCTGACGATCACCAATGGCGTTACAGGCAAGATGCCAGCACTCAACGAGAATTTTCTTGTCTCTGAACGCTGGGACCTGGTCAACTACATTCGCACGTTGAAACCAAATGAATAGGGGAGGAACAGTACATGAATGATGATACTCGCAGACTGATTTACGGCACAATCATCGCGTTCCTTGTGTTTATCGCGGCCTGGCTGGGCTTCGTTTATCTTTCGGCTTGTGGTTTTACGTTAACCTGTGTTCAAGGCGCGCAATTAGTGGAACGAACGCCCGTTCCCACTTTGATCCCTGTGAAAGGATCTCAGCCCAAGCCTACACAGAATGTCGCTAAATTCAATCAATGCAAAGTTTCTGCAACCGATCTAATTGGCGCCTGGATTTCGGCAGGATATCCGGAAACCGAAGCCTTTCCATTCACCGATTTGAACGGTCAATCCTGCGAAGGGACATTTGCAGATATCCAACCTCTTTTTGTGGAAAATAGTATCTGGTCTCCCGGTTCGCTCGGATGTACTTCTTGCCACAACGCCGACCTCACCGATCGTAGCGCGGGTTTGGATTTGACTTCTTATGAAGCAATTTCTTTGGGCACGCGTCGCGTGGCAGGCGCCTCGTCACCGGGTACTGATATCTTTGGTGATGGCAATTTGGAAAAATCCTTGCTTTATCAAGTATTGACGACTCAAGGTCTAACAGCACAAGGTCACTCCCCAGATGTTCCCCCGCCCTCAACTATTTTGTATGCAGGTCACTTGGTGGCTGAAAGTGAAGTAACTGCCACACCTGAAGCAACCACAACACCTTAAACAGTAACTCCCGGATTTCCGGGAGTTTTCTATTTTCCCCAAGTGTGTAATTTCCAGCCAAAACTGGCGTTTCATCAGTTGTCTTAGTCTTGGGATTTTGATATGCTTTAGTTGGACATGAAGGGTTCAATATAAGCGATGTACTTCATTCAATTCTTGATTGTTTTGATGACGTCTATTTCCTCTTTTATCGGGCTTTTATTAGTGTTCTCGTGGTTAATTTGGATACTCCTTAAGTTGTTTCACCGGCCTCATCCGGGTTTATCTACAATGCTTATCTTCTCAGCGTCAGTACTCATAACATATTTTAGAGATTGGGTTAGGCTGAGATTTTATTGTCCAGAACTCTGTCCGACAGATGTGTCATTCCGTTACATTGCCGAAATTGTGTTTTGGTTTGTTATCTTCTATGCCTTAGCAAGATTGATTCCAAAAATGATCCAATCTCTACGCTCAGCGAGGTTTCCTGACCGAGCCGTATTAATAACTCACCTTACACAGTTCCGCTCCAAGGCGGTCTGAGACCGCTGTATTTTGGGAATTCGCAGGGTCAGAGACCCTGCGAGAGCGTGAGGGTGCGTAAGGTCACTTAAAACAAAAATCTCCCGCAGGCGGGAGATTTTAATTCTGGTGATAGGGTGGAATTGGAATCATTCCCTCATACATCTTTCCCTAATCGCCATTCCAGCGCCGTGAAGCGATGTGCCACTTTATTATTCCGCACCGCCATGCTGACGGCACGCCGACTGCCCGCTAATACACACAGTTTGCTGGCGCGGGTGATGGCTGTGTAAAGCAGATTGCGCTGCAGCATGGTGTAATGCTGGGTGACGATGGGCATCACCACCACCGGGAATTCTGATCCCTGAGCTTTATGCACGGAAACCACATAAGCCAGAGTCAATTCATCTACATCGCTCCAATCGTAGGTCACAGAGTTCCCGTCGAAATCCACAACGAGTCTTTGCTCGATCACATCCATTGCCCGGATGAAACCAATGTCGCCATTGTAAACATTTTTGTCATAGTTGTTCTGGGTTTGCATCACCTTGTCGCCGATGCGGAAGATGGTTCCGAAAAGCTTGCGCTCAGGCTTGCTCCCGGCAGGCGGATTGAGCTTTTCCTGCAGACGCTCGTTGAGTGCGATGACACCAGCAGGCCCGCGATAAACGGGAGCCAGGATCTGGATATCTCGGATGGAGTTGAAACCAAATTTCTGGGGGATCCGCTCGGTGACAATTTCGATGATCCAATCCGCCGCGCCCGCTGCGTCTTCCGCGGTGAAAAGGAAGAAATCACCATTCCCTTGAGAGAATATTGGAAATTTGCCTTGATTGATGAGGTGGGCATTGGTGATGATTTTTGAATCGGCTGCCTGACGAAAAATGGTGTTCAGACGCGTGACCGGCGCAATACCGCTGCTGATCATATCCCGCAACACATCGCCAGCTCCCACGGAAGGGAGTTGGTCCACATCCCCAACGAACAAAACATGCGTGCCTGGACGGATAGCCTTCAGCAGGTTATTTGTCAAGAGCAGATCGAGCATGGAGGCTTCGTCTACCACCAAAAAATCCAGATCGAGCGGATTCTCGTTGTTATGTTTGAAGCCCTCCACTGGAGAATATTCCAGGAGACGATGAATCGTGCTGGCTGGATGTCCTGTCGCTTCGGAGAGTCGTTTTGCAGCTCGTCCTGTTGGAGACGCCAATGCGAAGCGTTTGTGTTGGGCCGCGAGCGTGGCGATCAATGCTTTCAGACAGGTGGTTTTCCCCGTTCCCGGACCGCCTGTCAGAATACTGACTGGATGAGCCAAGGCCATATTGACGGCCACCAGTTGTTCGTCAGATAAATTCTCAACCGGAAATCTGATCTGGTGTGGTATGGTTGAGTATATCTTTGCATTGGCAAGTGTTCTCAGGCGTTCAGCAACCCCTTTTTCTCCAAAATAAAGTGGGGTCAAATAGATCACGGATGAGCCATAGGTTCCAGTCGATTCACTCAGCGCGCGATTTTCCTTTATGGCACTGTCGTTATTCAATGGAATGACATCCGGGCGGATGCGATCATCCTGTGCAAGGCGTTCCAGTCCCGGCGCGATCAATTCTGGCGAGACTCCCAGTAGTTCATTTGCTCGCTGCGCGAGTATTTCTCTCGGAACATACACATGACCCTCTTCGATCATTTCATTCAATGCAAAAACAATCCCGGCTTCGATACGGGAGGGATGATCAACGGGGAGACCGAGTGCCCGCGCGATGCGGTCTGCCGTTTTGAAGCCAACGCCGTAAATATCGCGTTCGAGTTGATAAGGATTTTTTTGGACAGTCTCAAGCGCGGCGTCCCCATAGGTCTTGTATATTTTGACTGCCAGATTCGTACTGACCCCGTGTCCATGCAGAAACACCATGATTTCCTTGACTTGCTTTTGCTCCTCCCAAGCTTTGGTGATTCTCTGCGTGCGGTCCATGCCAATGCCGGGTACTTCGAGCAGGCGTTCCGGCGTTGACTCGATCACGTTGAATGTCTCTTCCTTGAATCGTCCGACGATGCGTTCTGCCAGCCGCGGGCCAATTCCTTTGATCATACCTGACCCAAGATAGCCCTGAATGCCAGCGATTGTGGCAGGTAAGGTTTGTTCACAGACTTCCGCCTTGAATTGTGAACCATGTTTTGGATGATTGTCCCATTGACCTTGCAGGCTCAGATGCTCCCCCGGCGAGACCTCAGGCAGGTTACCGACAACAGTCGCAAGTCCCTCGGAACTCAGAACAGACCGGGATGTAAAGCGGTGCCCTGATTGAGAATCAGGACGCAAACGCAAAACCGTATATCCATTTTCAGGGTTGTAAAAGGTGATCCGCTCAACCGAACCGGAAAGGTTATCCATAGCTATAAGTATACACGGCAGATTGTTAGTTTGAATTTTTTGAAAGTAGAAGTTTTCAACCCCATGCTTCAGCGCAAGGCTCGTCAAAAACTGGAAATCCTAGATGCAGTAGAAAAATTGGATGATTTAAAGATCCCACCAGGCAACCAGTTGGAGAAGTTAAGTGGAAACCGCGAGGGTCAATATAGTATTCGCATCAATCAGCAGTGGCGGATTTGTTTTCGCTGGAAAAACGGTGATTGTTACGATGTGGAAATCGTAGATTACCACTAAGGAGATTGACATGACACAAAAATTACCACCGATTCATCCGGGTGAACTCCTGTTCGAAGAATTTCTGGAGCCAATGGGTATCAGCCAATATAGGCTCGCCAAAGATATTAGTGTACCGCCGCGCCGCATCAATGAGATTGTGCTCGGCAAACGCGCAATTACGCCTGATACCGCTTTGCGCCTATCCCGATACTTTGGTCTTTCTGAACGATTTTGGATCAACCTTCAAACACGCTATGACATCGAGGTAGAAAAAGATCGACTACAGAATCGTTTGGAACGCGAGGTGCACGTTTACACCGCGCAATAGCCCACGTAGTATTTTCTCTTCCCTACTCGCTTGGCATAGATCTTCATGAACCAACTTGGTCGAGTTAACAACAAAAATCTCCCTCATAATGGGAGATTTTTCATATGTAGCGGAGAGGGCGGGATTTGAACCCGCGAACCTTTGTGGGTTACACGCTTTCCAAGCGTGCGCGCTAAGCCAGACTACGCGACCTCTCCATCATCAAGCGGCAAAATTATACCAGAAATTAAAACATGGCTCGTCCATGAACGAATTATGTTTTACACAAACAAGTAACCTTGCGAAGGTTCTTCATGAGACACACAGTTTCTTTCAAAATAACCTTCGCAAGGTTTTGCATGAAAAGCTAGTTATCCAACGCGCCCTGGTTTACCCAATCAGTAATTAGCGGGATTTGAGGCGGAGTCAGTTTGGGTCCGCGCTTGGGCATTTTCTGAGTCACGATCAGTTCGACCAGTTTACTGTCTGTAACGTTCCTAGCTGTGACCACGGGTCCGTTTTCTGAACCTTGCATCATATCTGCATATGTTTTGAGGTTCAGACCTTTTTCCACTCGTTCCCCGCCATGACAATTGATACAGCGGCTTTCAATAATTGGAAGAACATCGTTTGCGAAACTCACGGTTGCACCTTGCACAGCTGGTTCTGTAGCTGCCACGGCTGGATCGGTCGGCGCAGCGGTATCGGTGGAAAGCGGAGGGTTAGTAGGCGCCTTTATCGCGGCGGCAACTGCTTCGGTTGGTGAGGAAATGGGCGTGTCCGTGGCTTAACCTCCACACGCGGTTAACTATCCAACGATCAAAACAAAAATTGCGATCTTCACGTACGTTGACTTCATTTTTATGAACTCCTAGAAACCGTATAGAATGATGCCGCCCAGAAATGCCAGGACAAGCGCAATCCCAAAACAGACACCATACGACGCCATGTATAAAATTGGATTGGCCTTCCTAAACAAATCCGGGTTGCGGTAACGGACGAGACTAATCCCTGCTGTCAGGATGAATAAGGTGATGGCGAGAATTATCTTTGTACTTGCATTGGGCGCTTCGCCAACATAATTTTTCAAATTGTCGAGATACCCGGTGATGCCTGCGGCAATCGTACCCAGTGAAGCCAGCACAATATTTGCAAATGCAGTCTGTTCGAGGGATGGGTTCTTTCTCCAATAAGCGAGCAGGATAAAAAGGAAGGCTGCGCCGGTCAGCGCGATCGGGAAGTGCACAAACATGGGATGTGTAGGATGCAATTCCGTCAGGGCATGGATGATGCGGTTGATCAAATCCATCTTCTCTCCTCTGTATTTTGTATCCTGTCCAATTTCGATAAGACCCTGGTTCACCAGGGTCTTACTTTAACCTACATATACGTAATATTTTGATGACCAGATGTATTTAAGCTGTTGGCTATATCCTAAACCTATATAAGAAAATATTAATATTCATTGCTTCTATTCTTTCGGTTCTGTTTCTGTGGGCTTCGGTTGATTTTCAACGATTGGAGTTGTTCTCGTCAACCGCCAGCCGCTTCGAGTGAACAGCCAATAAATGAACCAGATAATCAGTGCAAATACTGCGATGCGCGCCAGGAATGCGAACAGGGAGAAGACACCAAAGCCCATTCCCAGCATGGGAAAGCCACGCATGCCAAAACCGCGGCGGGAGCCACGACCAAAGTCATCGCCGAAATGAGGCATGGGTATACCACGACGATCGAAATTATCGAATGGGCGCAGTTGTGGATTCGGAGTTGCACCATTTGCTGTGATCTGTGCACCGCGCATAAAGCCGATACGATAACCCGCATAGCCAGCTGCTGCAAATAACCCAAGTACCACGAGGACAGTGAGGAGGGTGAGAAGTACTTTCTTCATTCTTTATTTCCTTTCTTTGATACCATCAACTTTAGCACAGGTATGTAAAGGAGTAATAAAAAAATTGTGTGGAAATTATCAAGATTCAATTAATAGTCATTAATCATTTCTTTCTAAATTCTTCACGATTTTCTCGCCTATACATTCGTTCTATTCTATAACAAAATATTCAAAGGAAGTGTCCAAATGACACCTCCGTTTTTTGTAGGGCGGGTTTTTGCGTACATGTAGTGGCCCGCCAAAATTGGAAATAGTCAGGCTAAAAGCCTGACCTACTGTTTCGGCAGCCGGATGATGACCTTCAGACCTTTTCCCGTTTCACTTTCTGCCGAGAGTTGTCCGCCGTGTGCCTGGACGATGGATCTGGCGATCGCCAGTCCCAGCCCTGAGCCTCCCGGAAAAGCACCGTCGCGCTGACGGGAGGAGTCCGTTCGATAGAAGCGATCGAAGATTCGTTCGAGGTCTTCGGAGTTCAAGCCAGGACCGCTATCCTGTACGGCAAGTTCAACCTGCTCATTGATCTCCTTTGCGGAAAGGATAATTCTCCCGCCTTCCGGCGTGTGCCGCAGGGCATTATCCAATATATTTGTGAGGACCTGAGTCATTCGACCGGGATCCACTTCGATGTTGGGAAGATGCGGCACAATGTCCAGATCGATCGCGATGTTTTTGCGCTGAGTCTGATATTGATAAATGGCGGCCACTTCCTGCAGGAGTCGTTGTGGCTCGATCATTTGAGGCGCGATTGATAATTCACCTGCATCTGCCAATGACAGAATACGCAGATCATTCACCAGATGTTCCAGGCGTGCAGCTTCTTCGCGAATAATCTCGAAGTTTTCGGGCGAGGGCGGCAGGACGCCGTCATGGACTGCCTCTGCATGACCGAGGATCAAGCTCAACGGAGTTCTCAATTCATGTGCAATGTCCGCGGTCATCTGTTTGCGTGCATTCACCGAGCGTGAGAGCTCACTACTCATTTTGTTAAAGGCTTGCGCCAGTTCACCCAGCTCATCACTTGAACGGACGGGAACTTGTTGCGAAAGGTCGCCTTCCGAAACTGCGTGAGTGGCACGTGTGAGTTCCCGAATGGGACGGGTGAGTGTGCGCGAAAGGAAAATACCCAACAGCAAAGCGATCACTGAACCGATCAACGCACCATACAGCAAAATACGATTGGTCCGTTCGATGAACTCTACTTCGCGCGGTCCGCCCTGGAACGGCATAGGGATGGGCACCAACACTCCGATGACCTTGTCGTCTTTTGTAATGGAAATGCCCTTTGCGAGATCCTGTTGTGGGACCTGGTCACCAGGTTTATATCCGCCATTGGGGGCGATGACCCTTCCGTTTTCAGTGGTGAGAGTGAATGGATAGAATCTGCGATTCGGACCCGCCCCCGGCCCAGGAGCCATGCCAGGCTCATCTCCGTCAGGATGAAGAACGCTTTCCACTCCCTCCCACGATCCGTATTCCTGATAATAGTCAGAAAGCTGCGTAACGATGTCGTTTTTGGTTTGGTCGGATAAAAACCGGATGAATTCTGCCCTGGTATTCCAAGTGGCAGTCGCAAAGATGACAGCGACGCTGATGATCCCAATACTCAGGAAGGCAAGAATCAATTTGGAGGAGATGGAACGCATGAAAATTATTCTCGCTTGAAACGATAACCAACGCCGTATACGGTTTCAACATATTGAGGCGCACGTGCATCCGATTCAATTTTGCCGCGCAGGTTTTTGATGTGCGTATCGATCGTGCGTTCGTAGCCTTCATAACGCACACCTTGAATGATGTCCAAAAGATCAAGCCGCGAATATACGCGACCGGGTGACGTCATCAGCGCGGTCAATATATCGAATTCAGAAGGAGTGAGATCAATAAATTGGTCAGCAACCTTTACGGTGCGACCATCCCTGTCCAAAACAATATCAGCAGCTTTCAAAATTTTTCCTGAAGGTTGCACTTCGCCTGCACGACGCAAGACGGCACGGACACGTGCCACCAATTCGCGCGGCCGGAATGGTTTAGTGATGTAATCGTCTGCGCCCACTTCCAGCCCGATCACTTTTTCTTCGTCATCGACGCGCGCGGTGAGCAGGATGATGGGTGTGTTGTTGTCCGCACGATGTTTGCGCATGAACTCGTAACCATCCATTTCGGGCATCATGACGTCGAGGACGATCAGGTCAGGTTTTTCACGGCGTGCCACAGTCAATGCCTCTTTGCCATTGTAAGCACTCACCACGCGGTAGCCCTCCTGGGTCAAATAACTTTCGACCAGCGAGACCAGCCTCTTTTCATCATCCACGACCATAATCGTTTTTGACATACGCAAAGCGCCTTTCTGAGAATCAGTATACCAATTTCTTTGGATCACGAGCCAGCCTTCTTCTTGAGGAATTCTATCAGCGCATTGATCAATGGAGACGAGATGCGATTTCCGTTTCCTGCCTGACGAGAAGCTTGGGCGGTGGCAATTTGCTCTGCGCTCAAGTTTTGGCCCTGTCCGCCAAACCCTTGTCCACCGCCAGGGAATGCACGCTCATCTGGAGGTCCGCCTGCGCCGGGCGCGAAACCTTGGTTGTTCGAGGAATTGCTGCTTTGCTGCGAATTGTTGTTTTGCTGACCATTACCGATCCCTGATCCCTGTACTTGCATGACGGACAACATATCTTGACGAGTGAGGTTCATCGCAGTGATCGCCTGCATTTGCTCCTCGGTCATCGTTTCCTGGATTTGTGCGCTTAACGCTTCAATTTCTTGATTCGCAGCCGTGTCGCTACTATAAAGGTCTTGCAGGGTTTCCCAGAGCGGGAGAAGTTTCGCCGCCTGCTCTTTTGTAATGGCATTATCCGTGTCATCAAGCTTGAGTGTGCCCAGCGCGATTTGGGTCGTAGCAGGTAACTCGCCGGCGGCAGTTCCATTTTGGGTTGCGGAACCAGGATTGGCTGCATTTGAGGAACCGCAGGCGGTTAAGATCAGAATGAGGGGGATCGAGAGAATAAGAGTAAATTTTTTCATGAGGCTTCCTTTTTGGAGTATGACGGCTTGCTGTCACCTGTGCAGCAGCTAGCTCCTGCACTCCAGAATTTTTATTCGTACCGAAGTGCTTCAATGGGATCCAGTTGTGCGGCCTTGTTGGCCGGGTAAAAACCGAAGAACGCGCCAACCGTCGCGGCAGAGCCAAACGCAAGCAGGATGGAGCTTGGCACGATAACCGTCCGCATATCGCTTAACGTACCGAAGAGGACTGCGCCACCCATGCCCGCGCCCATACCAATCAAACCGCCGATAATGCTGAGCAACAGTGCCTCTGCCAGAAACTGCATGCGGAT
>WNFU01004900.1_pt1 | contig 20677 bp, 17 predicted proteins | sample 5400121 | NCBI WGS metagenome assembly WNFU01 (sample SAMN13153360, study PRJNA577476) | soil metagenome | isolation source: 100 cm soil or saprolite under grassland replicate 1 | place: USA:California | collected 2016-06-15 | reverse complement strand
AGCTCGCCGTCGACCGGCACGTACCGCACGCCGGGCGCCTCGACCCACTCGCGAATGGTGTAGTCGTCCTCGCTGCGCGCGTCGTCGAGCTCCCGACGCTGGACGTAGATCGGCCTGCCGGCGAAGAGGTGGTTGCCGCCGCAGTGGTCGAAGTGCAGGTGTGTGTTGACGACGATGTCGATGCCGGCGAGGTCGAAGTCCTGCTTGCTCAGTGGGCGGAGGCGGGGATCGAGGTCGGCCACCGCCGGGTGCAGCTCCGTCATGCCGGTGTCGACCAGCACACGCGCATCGGGATGGTCGATGACGTGCACGTAGACCGGCATCCGCTCGCCCTCGGCGAGCAGGTCGGCAACGCGTACTGGCGTGATGGTGATTGAGGCGGGGGCGTTCATTGGGTACCGACCGCCGCGGTGGTGGTTATGTGAGTCATGATGACCTCCTTTACCGGTTACTGGCTGACGCGCTGCCGGCCGCACTGCCTCGCGCGCCGGCTGAGCAGCTCCTTCAGTCCCTTGGCTGGTAGAGCAGTGAGCCGGGCAATAGATCCACTAACCGTCCAAACGACGGACGGCGCCTTGCCGGACTGGCGAACTGCGATGGTCAAGACGTCCCGTTCGGCCCATGCCACCGGTTCGACCCCGACGGCCGCAAGCCGCACGTCACCCTGGTCCGGTTCAAGCACTTCGACTTCGCGATGCGACCTCGCCACGCTGAGAGTCTGACACCCGGGCGACAGTACGAAGCCTCAAGTTTGAGTGAGCGGCCTTCCACGCCTGGGCGATCGGACACCAGAACAGGCCCGTTCCCAGGGAAGATGCCCCGAGATCAGCAGGGTATGGGCGCAACCAGGCATTGCGCAAACCATGTGATCCGCGCAGAGTCGCTGAGCGTCGCCCGAGAGCTAGGAAAGTCGCGCGAGAGGATGCTCCGGGGGCGGGCCGGGGATTACTCCGGGTCGAGGACGCCGATCGTCAGTTCAGCCCCTTGGCCATCTTCGATGTGGAGGTGGTAGCCCGGGCCTCGGTACCCGGCCTCACCGTCGAGTCGTAAACGAAGCGCCCTCGCGACCTCATCAGCTTCGCTCTCCGGGAGGAAAACCGCGCGACATTTGCAACGCCCTCGCTCTCGCGAACGCTGAGTCTCATGTCCGGCACCGTACCTGTCTTGACGTGAGGTTTCCCTAACGACACTGGCTCATGTAACGGACATCGGTCCTTGAGGAGGCCGAGGTCCGGAGGTTGGATGAGCCAACCCGGCTGGTCCGGGGGGAGGCGTCGAATCCGGCTCTGAGGGAAGCGCCTTCCGCGCTGAGCCTCGTTCGTCTGATGGCCTTCTCCGGCCCGGCGACGGTGGCCCCGGTTGAGGGAAGTGGGCCGGCCTGAAGCGGCCGGGCCCGGTTGCAGCACATGAGTGGGAGCCGCGGTTCGGGCTCATCCTCCTTGGGGCCGTGGCCAAGCGCGCCTGCCCTCGGTTGGGGTCGGGGCGGATGCGCGCGGCCTCGGGAAGGAGCGGCGATGCAGGAACGACGAGTCGTGGGCCTCGACCTGGGGATCGCGAGCGCCCACACCGCGGTGGTGCTGCGGGCCGACGGGACCGAGGTGTGTCGCCCGCGGTGCTCGCCAACCGTGGAGAGCTTCATCGAGCTCGAGACGGCAGCGCTCCGAGGTGGGCCGGAGGGCACACGTCTGGATTTCGTGGCGGAGCCCACCGGACCGGCGTGGCTGCCGGTGGCGGTGTTCTTCGGTCGCCGGGGTCACGCGGTCTACCGTGTCCCCTCGGCAAAGGCGGCGGATCTTCGGCGGTTCCTGTCTCGTCACGCCAAGTCCAACTCGATCGGCGGGTGCGGGCCTGCGACCGGCTCACGCGCGCCGCGGCCCAGCACAAGCGGCGGATCAAGGACCTGGTGCGAACGCTCCTGCCGATGAGCCCGCTCACTGGAGGGCTCGGGCGATCGGACCTTGCCATCCTGGAGCGCTACGACGATCCGAACGGCCTGCTCAAGGCCGGGAAGAGGCGGATCACGGCCCTGATCGCCAAAGCGTCGAACAACCACCTCGGCGCCGTGCGCGCCGAGCAGTGGCTGGCCGCCGCCCGGGCTTCGGTGGCGCTGCACGCAGGGGACGGCGCGGTGGCGTTTGCAGATCTTGCCGCCGAGGTCGCAAGTGAGGTCCGGCTGCTGCAGGCGGTCGAGGCCGGGCTCGCTCACCCCGCCGAGGCCAGGGAGCGAGCCTACCGAAGCGTCGACCCCGAGCAGCTGGCTCGCTCGCTGCCGGGCATCGCCGAGGTGGGCGGCCCGGTGCTGCAGGCCGCCATCGCCAGGGCGCACCGGTTCGAGAACGCCTCACAGTTTCGAAGCTTCACCGGCCTTACCCCCAAGGCCTCGGAGACCGGGGAGACCGACCGCAAGGGCCAGCCGATGTCCAAGGCCGGGTCCTCGCTGCTCCGCACGCAGCTGCTGCGCTCGGCCGAGGTCGCCAGAACGATCGATCCGCAGCTCGCCCGGATCTACTTCACGCAGATGGTCGAGCGAAGGGCGAACCACCTCCACGCCCTCTGCGTGGTCGGCTCGCACCTCGCGGAGCGGTCCTGGGCCGTGCTCGCGTGGGTCACGGCTCGGGGGGCCAGCCGAACCTTCATGGCTCTCGACGAGAAGAATCAGTTCGCCCGGGTCGCGGGCCACAGCGACGGCGCGGCTGGAGACACGTGATCCTGGAGGCGTCCCCCCTTACCGAGTCGGTCAATCACCTCCACGCCTGGTTGGCCCTCGATGACGCCGAACCAGCGCTTCCCGAAAGCAAACGCGAGCTTCGCTCCCGCCGTCGGGACTGGCTCAAGGACATACTCCCCGACGAGTCGGCAGGGACTCACTATCAGTTCGTGTTCGGGACTGGTGCTTAAGGGGCTCTCCCGTCGCGAAAGTTCAACCCGCTAGCTGATCTGCTCGGCCAGCCCTATGAGAAGTCCTTCGGGCCCACGGATGTAGCAGAGCCGATAGGCGTCTTCGTACTGGACCACTTCGCTGCTTACAAGCTGCGCGCCGTGCTTGCCGAGCCGGGCGAGCGTATCGTCGATGTCGTCCACGGCGAACATGATGCGTAGGTAGCCGAGAGCGTTCACGGGGGCGTTCCGGTGATCGGCGACCGTCGGCGGCGTGAGAAATCGCGAGATCTCGAGCCGGCTGTGGCCGTCCGGCGTGCGCATCATGGCGATCTCGACGCGCATGGGGTGCAGCCCGGTGACGCGCTCTGCCCAGTCTCCTTCGATCGTGGCTCGCCCTTCGAGCTCGAGGCCGAGCTCGGCAAAAAACGAGATAGCGGCATCGAGGGATTCCACCACGATGCCGACGTTGTCCATCCGTTGAAGCGTCACGCGGCCCACTCTAGGCCCAGTTGGCGCTTCGACACGCCCACCGAGTAGGAACGGGACACCGGGAAAGCCGAAGCCGGGTCGGGATGTGCCATCCCGCCTGCGGGGCGCCCATCAGATGTCGTCAGTGAACGGCCGCCTTGTGGTATCCGGCGCGGCGAACCTTGCCGTGAACCGAGGCAAGCGTGAGCGCCGGGCCTTCTACCAGCGGGTTTAGGTTCGTATTGTGTAAAGCCAAGTGCACGACCCTGACGGTGTGCGAACCTTTTCGCGCTGGTCAGACGCTGCCACCACCTCAGGTTTGCCCTCCCCTTCGGCCTGGCCGCCCGCCTTCCCCCAGATCGCCCTGGCCGAGTGCCGGCTGTTTCTGTGCACGCAAATAGCGTTGCGCGAGAGCAAGCGCGCTTGGCGCGTCATTAGGATTGCCCCGTGAACGAGGGCGATCTCACGGCTCTCCTTCGTCAGCACGCTTCGAGGCATTCGGTGCCGGGGGCGGCAATCGGGATCCTTCGCGAAGGGGCGGCCACGACCGCCTATTACGGAGTCGCAGACGTGACGACCGGCGAGCCGGTCACGCCCGAGACGCGCTTCAGCCCTGGATCCTTGACCAAGTCGATGGTCGCGACGGTGATCGCTCGTCTCGCTGAAGCAGGCCGGTTGTCGCTGGATGATCCGGTGGCCGCGCACGTGCCGGAGCTGCGCGGAAGCGGCTGGGCCGAACGCGCGACCCTGCGAGACCTTCTTGCGAATCGCTCCGGGCTTCCGCTGCGCGCGGGGCTCGAGTTCGGCTTCGACAGCCGAGAGCACGGGGACGACGGCGCGCTCCCGCGGCTCGCGGCGGATGTCGCCGCAGGCGTGCCTGCGGGCAACTTCTGGTCGTACACGAACGTGGGCTGGTGCTTGCTCGGGCGCGTGATCGAAACCGCGGCGGACGCCGCTTGGGAGGACGCAATGCGGCGCCACCTGTTCGACAAGGCCGGAATGAGTGGGACGACCTTCGCAACCGACGCATTTTCGAAGCGGCGCGTATCGGGGCACGAGGTCACGGCTGACGGCCCAGTGCCGGTCGAGCCTTTGGTCGCGCGCGCGTATGGACCTGCCGGAACGAGTGTCGTCTCAACGGTCACCGACCTCCTTCGGTTCGCCGCCTTGCACCTCGAGGACTCGTCGCTGGCGGCCTTGCGCGCCGTGCAGGCGGAGATCGCGATCTACGCCTGGCTCGATTCCTGGTGTCTCGGCTGGGCCTGGTTCGACTGGGAAGGCGGTCAGGTATGGGGGTGGGACGGCGTCATCAACGGCGAGCGGTCAGTTCTGCGGATCGTGCCGGAGCATCAGGCCGCCGTCGTGTTGATGACGAACAGCAGCACCGGGCGTGCGATGTACCGCTCGCTCTTCGCTGATCTGATGGAATCGTTGTTCGGTATCAGCGTCCCGCCGCTGCGCCTCGAAGCAGCAGCCGGTGCGGCCGGCGACCTCTCGCGCTTCGCGGGCGTCTACGCATGGCCCGACCGGCAGGTTGAAGTTACCGCCACCGCCGGGAGTAGCCTCCTGATCAAGAGCGAGAGCGGCGAAACCGAGGCGCTCCCGCTCGACGAGCGGACATTTCTCGTCGACCCCGTGAATCCAGATAACCCGACCGTGACGTTCGGAGCGTTTGACGCAGCCGGCCGGCCGCGGGTGCTCTACCTCATGCTCTGGGGACTTCCGCGTCTCGACGAGTAACCGGGCACTCGCTCGCGAGGAGCAGCAGCCTGCCCTCGCCGATGCCGGCGCACGTGGGATCTCGCTCCACTGGCTTATGATCGCGACAGGCGCTTCCGTCTCGAGGGACCAACCCGATGCATACCGACGTGAATGGGACGCGACTGTGGTTCGACGTGGATGGGCCAGCACTCGTGCCCGACGGGAGCGAGATGAGGCAGCGCCCGACGGTGGTGCTGGTTCACGGCGGCCCCGGGGTCTATGACCACTCGTACTTCAAGCCAGACTTCGCTCCGCTCGCAGGGCATGCACAGGCTGTCTACCTCGATCTGCGTGGGCACGGGCGGTCGGCCTGGGGCGACGCTGCCGCTTGGAGCTTCGAAACATGCGCGGACGACGTCCGCGTCTTCTGCGACACGGTCGGGATAGACAGACCGATCGTCTTCGGACACTCGATGGGCGGACCGATCGTCCTGCTCTACGGGGCGCGCCACCCGGGACATGCGGCCGGGCTCATTGTCCAATCGGGATTCGCACGGTGGGACGCGCCGCGGATGGTCGAGGGCTTCCGCCGCGTCGCAGGCGACGAAGTCGCTGAGATCGCGGGGCGCAGCTACGGTGGCGATGAGGTGACCGAGGAGGAGTGGGCTCGCGTCTTTGCCGCCTTCGGCCTACACGTCCCGGACGAAGAGCGAAAGGCTCGCACGCCCAAGAATCTCGAGCTCAACTCGCACGGGATGGGGCTCATCCGCCGACTCGACATCGTCGATCAGCTGAGCCGTGTCGACTCTCCGACGCTCGTGTCAGTCGGCGAGCTCGACCCCGTGACACCGGTCGCCGCCGCCGAAGAGATCGTCGGCGCCCTACCGGAAGGCGTCGCGCAGCTCGAGGTCATTGCCGGAGCCGGCCATTTCGCGTGGTTGGACGCTCCGGACCGCTTCTGGCCGATCATCATCGAGTTCGTCCACAGCACGATCGGACGCGAACGCGTCCAGACGTAGCCTGGCGTGCGATCCGAGTGCGACCACGTGCCGCTCGGATAGGAGGGAGGGGCGGGCCTCGAACCCACGACCCGGAATCGCCGTAGGGCACGCGAACGTCAACGAAGCGGTACGACGAGTGGCCGGCTATCAGGTTTCCATCAGGCCTGATGGAGTCGGTGGTGATCGCCATCGGGCCTTGGCGGACGCTGCGACGAGGCTGTCAGGGCGCTGCCGTCTTCCGACATCCGGCGCGGCGACCCTTGGCGTGAACCGGAGCAAGCACAAGAGTCGGGCCTTCTACCAGCGGGTTTGGGTTCGTATTGTGTAAAGCCAAGTGCACGAGGTCGTGTCGTGTTTCGCGTGAACGATGACGGTCCGGCGTCACCTGATCCTTGACGGAGCCATGATGGATGGGTGCCGACGTGAACTTGGCTTGAGGACGGGACCATGTCGGGAAGCGACCCAGCATTTCGTGAAGGCGACCTCGTTCAGTACGCTGGAGCACAGAAGCGGGGTGGCCCTGATCCTGGGCAGCGTGGCCGCATTTCTACCAAGGATGAGCCGGACGAATGGGTAGTGGCCTGGGAAACGGAGGGCGCCAGCGACCCGAGGATTCGAATGAGCGTGCATCCTGAATCGGAGTTGGTGCTCATCGAACGTCCGCCTGCCTCCGACTCGGAAAGCACCTGACGGCCCCCGCTGTAGCGAGTCGAGCGACGCCGGGCTGCGGCTCCCACCCCTAGGAAGTGACGAATCCTTCCGCATATGGCCTGGTGGTTGGCCCTGTCGCCTTTCAGATCGCTGTCGTCCGAACCAGCCTCGCCGGGGCCTCGGGTTAGTTTGGCGACACGAGCCCGAACCCCCCCACATGCATGTCGCGGTGACGGCCCCCGGGGCCTTCTTCAGCAGCTCAGCTGCAGGTCCTGCTCCACGGTTTGGCCGGCGGCCACCTCGACCTCGGCGCTGGCCGGGGAGCAGCCGGGAAACGTCGCGATCAACCGGTAGCTCCCGGCCGTGAGACCGGCGATGGAGAATCCACCGCCGACGTCGGTCTCGGTGGACCCCGACTCCGGCCCGAACCAAGATACGGTGGCGAAGGCCACGTGCGTGTCGCCAACAACCGTGCCCTCCAGCCTGGAAGGTGCTTCAAGGATCAAGGCCTTGGCCTGAGCGGTCCCGGCAGCCCATAGATGGTCGGCCGACTCCGCCTCCACCTCCGCAAGCGACCCCGAGTCGCCCGGTGTGGGACTGGGGACGCGGCTCCAGCCGGTGCCATCGAAGTGGAGCACGAGGCCCCGGATGGCGTCCGTTCCGACCGCCCACACGTCGTTCGCAGCAAGCGCCTCCACGCCTCCAAGGGACTGCCCGGCCACATTGGTGGTCAGCGTCCAGGCCTCCCCGTCCCAGTGCTCGACGATCGAGAGGTAGTCGAGGTATTCGCCCTGCTCGATGACCCGGAGGCCGGACGCCCAGACGTCATCGGGCCCAGCAGCGGACACGTCCCGCAGGACATAGGCGATCTCGTTGTACTCGGGTCTCGGCTGGGGACTGGGGATCACGCGCCAGGTACTGCCGTCGAAATGGCAGGTGGTGGCGGATCCCACCGCCCAGACGTCGGTGGCCGAGACGACGTCCACGCCGTTCAGCGCCACGCCGCACCCATTCCTGACCGCACGCCACCGGGACCCCTTCCATCGAAGGATCAACGACCGCTCCGGGAACCCGGCCCCCCCGACCGCCCAGATGTCATTGGAGGCGGCCACGGCCACCGATGACAGGCGGTTCGGGAGGTTGGCGCCGGCGGGGTTCGGGCTGCGGACGATCCTCCACGCTGACCCGTTCCACCGCTCGACCAGCGTGGTGCTCTTGAGGCTGGCGAAGTCCTGCGCGGAGCCGACCGACCAGACTTCCGTCGGAGAAACAGCCGCGGCGTCCTCAAGGGTGAAGAAGTCAGCCCCCGACCAGATCGGGTTCGGCGTGGGGACGATCGCCCAGGCGATGCCGTCCCAATGGAGTGCCAGAGTGTCCCGGCCGGTCACCGTGGGGGGACGACCCGAGTTGTAGCGTCCGACCGCCCAGATGTCGTCCGAACCGACGATGGCCAGGCCCGCCAGCTCATTCTCCTTGGTTCCGTTGTTCGGGCTGGGGACCTCGCCCCATGCCGCCTGTTCGTCCAGGGCCCGGGCCGCCCCTGCAGGCATCCACGCCACGACCAGAGCGGCAATCACCATCAGCGCCAACTTCGTCTTCACGTGGGACCTCCTGCCTTTCCTCGCTGCTCAGGCTACGAGGTGAAACCCAGACCGGCGGCCGATCCGCGTTACGGTTCCCTTACGTCTGGGTTCTCCAGGCTGCCGGATGCCGCGTCCGGAGACGCGTTCAGAAGGTTCCATGACCTGCGCGAACGATTTGGTCACGATGCCCTCCGCTCATGGGCGGTGGCGGATAGGCCCCCCCGCGGGTGATCCGACGCCCGCGGATCACCGGCCGTACGGGTATGAGCACAAGGACGACCCTAGGGTTGGTGAGTGAAGAGGGCGGCTCGCGCCGCCCCCTCCACACCCTTTGCCCGTCTGGTCAGCTTCGGATCTCGACGTTCGTGAAGATGTCGGTCTCTCCGATGCCCGTCTCCTCGATGGAGCTGTCACGGCCATCGGTCCACACCGGGTAGATCACCTGGTCGCTGGCGGCCAGGCCACTGTAGTCCCCGATGAAGGCACCCGACTTGAAGAAGCCGAGGTCCGGATCCCACGACTCGGTGCTGGCCCGGAAGTTCTTCCAGGTCAGGCCATCGTCCTTCGATTGGGCCTGTCCCGTGCCGATGTCGTGGTTGTTCGGGTCGGACCGCCGGTCCAGCCACACGGCGTGGAACCGGCCGCTCTCGTCGACGGCGATCCAGGGGAAGAACTGGTTGTTCGCAGCCGGATTCCCCTGCGCGTCCACGCTCACGTGGATCGGATCCGACCACGTGGCGCCGTCATCGGTGGACAGGCTGACATCGATGTTGCCGTCCCCCTGTCCATCGATGTAGTTGGTGTAGATGAACGCCAGCGTGCCGGTCACGCCACTCCAGGCCAACCCGACCGTGTTCGGCGTCCGGAAGGCCGTGTTCGGGATCAGGTCGCTGGGGTCCGGGTTGTCGGCCCACTGCCCTGCCTTGTCAACGATCACCGGGTCGGCCAGGAAGCTCGCTCCGCCGTCGAAGGACTGCTGGAACCGAAGACCGTGGTCGAGAGCAGTGTTGCACTCCTCGATGGCGTAGGCGATGTTCAGGGTGCCGTTGGACTCCACTACCGGCACGGAGAACTGATTGGCCGACTCTCCAAGACCCTGCCCACCCGGATCGTCCGGAACCACTTCCGTGTGGCTCCAGACCGCCAGGGAGGGATCCTGGCTCGGGATGGTGTCGGTGTAGGAGAGCTTGATCGGGCACGTGTCGGAGGATCCATCCTCGGCGATGTGGAACTTGGTGTAGGTGACGTAGACCCGGCCGTAGAAGTTGCTCGTTGGGTTGTTGTCGACGGTCATGTACTCCTTGTCGTTGAAGATGGTGTCGTCGATCTCACCCGTTCCGGAGTCGTAGTTGGTGGCCGCGATGGCCGCTCGCCTTCCCGGTGTCCACGTCTGCCCGTTGTCCAGGGATTTGTAGATCTGGACCTCTGACATTGGCTGGGTCCGGAAGAAGCACAGTTGCGAAAGGTAGAACGCCTTGTCGCGGAGACTGTAGGCGATGGCGGGGTCACCGCCGTTGCAGATCTCGCTGAACGGACGGAACACGGGAACGACCCGCGTGCTGAGCCAGTGCTGGCCGCCGTCGGTCGTCCGCATGACCACGGTGCCGCCACTGACGTAGTCGTTGGCGCCCGCCACGGCGATCAGGGGGTTCGTCAGGTTGTACGCGACGCTGGTCTCGTCCTGCGGCAACGGCGGGTAGGAGTCGTCGTTCATCTGCACGTTGTCCAGAGGGACGCCTGGTCGTTGCGGCGCACTCGTGTAGGGGCCGTGCCCGTACTGTGCCTGAGCCTGGATGACGGCCGGATCCAAGTACGCACGAACGCCGTTCGAGATGCCACCCGGGTACAGGTGGACGTGCTTCACCCACAAGGGTGTCGACCTACCTGCGCCGGACGCAGTCGAGGCTGACAGTCCCGCCAGCATCGACAGCGTTCCGACGGCCACAACCAAGATCAGTCCGCGTCGCATGCTCCCCCCTCCTCTCCGGGCTCCCGGCGAGCCCAAGGAAGCGCATTCCTAGCACAGCCTGCACATCCACGCGAACGGGCCATCGGCTCAAGGATCGGTGGCAGGGCCGTGGAAGGTCGAAGGTAGGCGCGGACCATGGATTCCCAGCCGGATACTTCTCTCGGCCCCAGGCCGAACCGATGGCTCGGACGTATTCCTGGCAGCAACCGGGTGCACTGAGCAAGACCAGGAGGTCGGGTGCGGAGGACCTGGATCGGCAGCCCACTGACGGTGGCGCTGGTCGCCGTGGGTCTCCACGGGGGGATCGGGCCCGGATCAGCTCAAGCGGCGGGCCGACCCCCCGGACGACTGGAAGCGGGGATGGCCTACGACGCCGCGCGGCGGCAGGTCGTGCTGTTCGGCGGTCTCGATGCGTTCCAGTTCCCGCTCGGAGACACATGGACGTGGGATGGGACGGCCTGGACGGAGCGCCACCCGGCGATTTCGCCGTCCGCCCGATATGGAGCGCATCTCGCCTACGACGTCGCCCGACGGGAGATCGTGCTGTTCGGAGGCTCCTCAGGAGGGGACGAGACGTGGGTCTGGAGCGGGGAGAACTGGACGAAGAGGACCCCCGCGAGGTCTCCCGGGCCGCTCATCGACGCCGCGATGGCCTACGACGCCGCCCGACGAGAGGTCGTGATGTTCGGAGACTCGGACACCGGCAATCCTGGCGACACCTGGATCTGGAACGGGACAACCTGGGAGGATCGATCCCCTCCGGGGTCACCTGCCCTGCGCTACGGACCCGATCTCGCCTACGACGCCGCTCGGCAGCAAGTGGTGCTCTTCGGCAGCAACCTCGAAGTCGAAGAGACGTGGGTCTGGGACGGCGCGACATGGACGCAGCGCCACCCCTCATCCTCTCCCCCGGGTCAGGACGACCCCACGATGTCCTACGACATCCTTCGGCGTCGTGTCGTGCTCTTCGGCGGGTGCTGCCCTTCGGATGACACATGGACCTGGGACGGGACGTCTTGGATCCGCCGATCCCCGTCGGCCTCACCACCCGGCCGCTTCAGCCACACTATGGCCTATGACGCGGCCAGACGCGTGACGGTCCTGTTCGGTGGGACGGCAGGACTCTTCGAAGCCTTCGACGACACTTGGGGTTTCAGCCGCGGAACCTGGCAACAGCTCGGCTGATTCGCCCGCCAGCGGGCCGTCGCGCGTACTCCCGACGAAAGGCCGAGCACTCCGGGTTCACCGACGCTACACCGCGAACCGGATGTACAGCACGTCTCCTTCTCGTACCACGTAGTCCTTCCCCTCGACGCGAAGAGCTCCTCGGGCCTGGGCGGCGTCCCACCCACCCGCAGCCACGAGGTCGTCGTAGGAAACGACCTCCGCGCGGATGAACCCTCGCTGGATGTCGGTGTGGATCACCCCAGCGGCCTCGGGAGCGGCGGCTCCCCGCCGAACCTCCCAGGCCCGGCTCTCGTCGGGGCCGGTGGTGAGGAACGTGATCAGGTCCAGAGCGCGATAGGACGCCGCCACGACCCGGTCCAGGCCCGGCGAGGTCACGCCGAACTCCTGGAGCAGCTGACTCGCCTCGTCGGGAGAGAGGGCGGCGGCCTCCGCCTCGATCTCCGCCCACACCCCCAGCGTCTGGGGAGGCAGTTCGGATGGGACGGCCGATCCCTCCTCCAGGTTCGCCACGACGACCAACGGCTTCAGCGTGAGGAGCGCCAGGCCCCGGAGAACTCTTCGATCCTCCTCGCCCAGGTCCGCCTCGCGAAGCGGCCGCTCCTCCCCGAGCGCGGCCAGTGCGCCCTCCAGCGCCTGGACTTCTCCCGACGCCCCTCCGGATCGGGCTGTCGATCGCTTCCGGGCGTTCTCCAGCGACCGCTCGACCACGGCGAGGTCCGCCAGCAGCAGGTCGGCGGTGACCTCGGCGAGGTCCTTGACCGGATCGGCGCTGGGTCCGAACGCTCGAACCACCACGCAGAGGGCGTCGACCTCGCGGAGCGCAGCCAGGCCCTGGGCGGTGGCGCCGCCGGGAACATCCACGAACCGGACCTGCGCCTGAACGATCTTCTTGGAACCCTCCAACCGGGCCAGGACGGCCGGACGCGGGTCCGGCACCGGGACGACGGCCTGGTTCGCCCTTCCGCCCACCGCGCCGGCCCGAGTCAAGGCGGTGAACAACGTCGACTTGCCCGAGTACGGCACGCCGACCAGCCCGATGCTTTTCATCCGACAGCCCCGGCCCTCACGAGGGGTGGCGGAGTCCCCGGAACTCCAGGGCCCAGGTCCACCGGTCCCCTTCGCGGCTCCGTTCGAATCGAAGCAATCGGCCCTCCTCGCCTCCCGGCAGCAGGACGGGTAGGCCGGCGTGCTGTTCATCTGGCCACAGGTCTCGCCGCGTGCGCGCATCGAGATCGACCAGCGTCATCGGCTCATCCCCGGCGCGTTCGAGCGGTGGGCTCCATTCGTGCTCGCCTTCCAGGCATCGATACCGAAGGAACCGCGGGGCTCCGTGCACGATGAGCGGCTCACCGGGGCGAGTCCAAGCCTTGCCGAAGAACCGCCATCGCTCGCCGTCCTTGGACGTCTCGATGGCCCACGGAATCTCTTCGTTCGACATGTCGTATCGATCCAAGAATCAAGGAGCGGGCAACCCGGGTTTCCTAAACGATCCTGGTCCATTGTCGATTCATGGCTGGTCATGAACAAGTTGACTCGGTCTCAGACGCTCACTCGTTGCGTTGACATGTCCATCCGTCTCGATCCAAGGAGGTCTCGCGTGCGCCGTTCTCAGATCCTGCTGGCAACCTCGATGTGCCTCGCCGTCCTGTTGACGGTGGCGGGCTCCGGCTCCGCCGCCTACGGCGAGCGTTCGAGGAACGCCTCGCGTCCGTCGGCCATCCCCACCGGCTTCGGTGCCCAGTCGCTGTCGTGGGTCTCGCCGAAGCATGGCTGGATGCTCGGCTCCGCCCCCTGTGGCCAGGCTACCTGCACGACCGTGGCCGGCACCACCGACGGCGACGCGACGTGGAGCAAGCTTGGGACCCTGGCGGCGCCGCTGACGTTGGAGAAGGAATCGGGCGTGACGGAGGTTCGTTTCGCCGACGACCTCAATGGATGGGCGTTCGAGCCCGCCCTGTGGGCGACGAGCGACGGCGGGGCGACGTGGCACAGGCAGGCCCCGCCCGGAGGCGGTCACCTCGCACTGGCGCTCGCGGGCAACTCCGACGGGGTCTACGCCGTCGTCTCGCGGTGCCGGCTCAACCGACTGTGCAGGATCCCGGCGACGCTGTGGCGCACGACGCCCGGCCAGGGATCGTGGACACAGGTGCCCCTCACACTGCCCGCTATCTCAGGATTCGGCACTGTCGTCCTTGCGGTGCACGGAGTGGTGGCTTACCTAGCCGTCCCCTCCTCCCTGAGCAACCTCGGCCCGTCGGTAGAGCCCGACGTGCTGGACGTGACCGTCGACGGTCAGGAATGGAGCTCTCGCCCGGACCCGTGCGACCCGGGGAACGGCGAGACCCTGACCAGCGTCGCTCCGATCTCCGATACGAAGGTCGCGCTGCTGTGTCAAGGGAACATCGGGTTCGGCAAGGCCGAGAAGCGGGTCCTGCGGTCCAACGACACCGGGCAGACCACCTCCCCGGCGGGAACGATGCCGCTCTACGGCATCGTGACGCAACTGGCGGCCTCGCCGGACGGAACCCTGGTGGCCGCTTCCTTTTCGATCGGGAGCTGGATCTACCGGAACGCTGGCGGCCAGAGCTGGACGACGCAGGTAGCCCTGGGCGACGGCGGCCAGGGCTGGAACGACATCGTGTTCACATCGAACGAGGTCGGGTTCGTGATCCACGGGCCAGCGGCGTGCTGCGGAGGCCATGGCCCCGGCGAACTCTGGGAGACCGAAGACGGCGGGGTCACCTGGACGCCGGCGCGCTAGTGGTGCGTGAGATGGGCGGGGATGCGGTCGTCTTTCAGCACCCGGATGAACGCCGCCACGATGTCCGGATCGAACTGGGTTCCCGCCGAGAGCTTCAGCCGACGGACCGCTTCGGTCTCCGGAAGAGCCGCACGATACGGGCGGTCGCTGGTCATGGCGTGGAAGGCGTCGCATACGAACACGATCCTCGACTCGAGCGGGATGTCCTCACCTGCCAAGCCGTCCGGGTAGCCCTTACCGTCCCACCGCTCGTGGCAGGCCCGGACGATCGCGAGGATCGGGTGCAGGAACGGGACGGGCGCCAGGATCTGCTCACCGATCTCGGGATGCCGCTTCATCTCCCGGAGCTCCGCCGCGGTGAGCGGTCCGGGCTTCCGGATGATCTCGCTGGGTACGCCGATCTTTCCGATGTCGTGGAACAGGGCGGCCAGCTCCAGGATCTTCAGGCGGTCGGGGTCAAGCGCGAGCTCGTACCCGACGGCGAGCGCCATCTCCGCCAGGGCGCGAGCGTGGTCGCCCGTGTATTCGTCCTGGGCCTCCAGCGCGTTGGCCAGGGCCTCGACCGTGGAAAGGTAGGCCCGCTCGAGCTCGTCGAACCGCCGGGCGTTGCCAAGGGCGAGGGAGGTGATGTCCGCGATCCCTCGGGCCAGGCCGAGGTCTCGCTCCCCGAAGGAGGACCATTCGTCCTTCGCGGCCACCACGACCGCCCCCAGGCCATCGGGCTCCCACCGCATCGGCGCAACCAACATGTCCTTGACCCCCGGCACGAGCCGGTGCCGCTCCGGGACTTGCGCCACGGCGTCCTTCTCCACCACGAAGGGTTTTTCCACGTCATCGTGGAACCGGCCGGCGGTACCGGCATCGACGGAAACCTCCGGGATCTCGGGGTTCGGCTCGAAGCCCGTGTAACCGACCAGCTGGAAGCTTTCGGTCTCGGGTACCCGGATCCATGCAGACACCTCGCCGCAATCGAGCATCGAGGGGACGGCCGCAAGCGTCTGGGTCAGGACCTCCCGCGTGTCGGGCGCGCCGGTAAGGGCCTGCGAGAGCTGGAGGAGCGCCCGTGACACCTCCGCCGCTTCATGCTCCTTCTGGAGCAGGCGGGCGTTCTCGAAGGCCACCGCCGCGCTGGCCGCGAGGGTCTCCAGCAAGCGGATGTCCTCCTGGTCGAACTGGTTGATGCCGAGCTTCGACAGGACGATCACGCCGATCACCCGCTGGCCGTAGAGCATGGGCACGCCGAGCAACGATTCGTCGAGGTCGGCCGTCCCCGGGATCAGGACGGCGTACGGGTCGTGGTTTGCGTCCGGCGCGTACCACGTCTGCCGGGTCTCGGCGACGTGCCCGGTGAGCCCGTCTCCGATCTTGGTGATCAGCGCCTCGAACGTCTCTCCCTGGTAAGCGGTCAGCTCGCCGCGAAAGGCGATCGGGAGAAGGGTTTCGCCGTCGTCGTCCAGGATGAAGACCCGGCAGTTGTGGTAATCGATCAGCTGGCGCAACTCGGCGGTGATGGCGCCGCCGATCTTCCGCACGTCGTTCAGGCGATTGAGCTTCGCCGAGAGCCTCTGCAGCACTCGGAGCTGGGCCACCGAGCGCGGCTCTCCCCGAGCGGTCAGGGTCGCCATGCGGCCCAGGGTTCCGGGGAGCGGAGCGCGGGGCAAGGCCCGCCGCTCTCTCGATGCCCCCGATGCGTCCTGCCCACCAGCGTCGGCGGCGTAGACGATCACGCAGTCCTTGCCCGCCGCCTTGGCCATCAGCAAGGCCAGGTCGGCGCAGGCGATGAGCTCGCGGGGGCTCGAGGCGTGGAGGGGACCTTCGGCCACGCCCACGCTGACGGTGATCCGCCCCACCACGGGAAACTCCACGCCGGCGATGCCCTGTCGGATGCGCTCGCCGAGCGCCACGGAGTCTTCGAGCGTGGCGGCGGGGAGGATCACCGAGAACTCCTCTCCGCCGATCCTGCAGATGACGTCCTCCTGCCGGCAGGTCTCGCGCGAGATGGACGCAACCCCCTGGAGCACCTGGTCTCCCGTCAAGTGCCCGTAGGTGTCGTTGACCCGCTTGAAGTCGTCGATGTCGTAAATGAGCAGGCCGACCCGGGACCGGTTCCGGTTGGCGCGGCGGACCTCCTCCGCCAGACGCTCGTGGAAGAAGCGGTGGTTGTACAGGGCGGTGAGGTGGTCGGTGATCACCTCGGTTTCCAGCCGGGTGCGGATCTCCGCGTTGTCCATGGCCAGCGCGGCGAGGTCGCTGAAGGTGATGGCGAGCTTGAACTCCTGGAGCGTGAAGTGGTTGTCCTCCCCCAGGCGATACATGGAGAGCACGCCCTTGAGGTCGTTCCGGGCCAGGAGCGGAACCGCGATCATCGACTCCGGCTCGGCATCGGGAGTTCCGGGCACGTGAGCCGCTCGATCGTCCTTGTGCACGTCGTTGACGAGCTGCGGCACGCGGGTCTCGGCCGTATCGCCCGGAGGTGGGGCTCAGCCCGGTACAGCATGAGGCTGTCGTGCGGCACCAGCTCCGACAGAGCGTCGGCCACCGCCTCCACGACCTTCTCCGGCGAGCCCTCCGAGACGAGGAGGTGGGTGATGTCGGAGAGGACAGCGTCGGGTAACGAGGAGGTGCCCTGGGACCCGGTCGACTCGACCGAACCCTCTCGGGCCCCTTCCTCGTACTTGACGGGTCGGACTGCTTCCATACCTCTCCCACGACGCTTGAATGCAGGGTTGGTTCGGCCGGGCAGGCCCGGCCCGTTCGCCCCCCTGCTGCTATCTGCATCGGGCCCCGGCCTGTGACGATTGAGCACATAGCCCTCGGCCGGGGCTTGCCGAGAAAGCCTGCCGATATGCTGAGGCGGTGGATCCGATCACGTTCGTGGAGCGCCCTCGCCTCGACCACCCGTCGCTGATCTGCGGGTTCCGAGGCTGGAACGACGGCGGGGAAGCCGCCTCCATCGCTGCCCGATACCTTGCCGAGCAGTGGCAGGCCCGGGTAGTGGCCCACCTCGATCCGGAGGAGTTCTACGACTTCCAGGTGACCCGCCCCCGCGTGCGCCTGGAGGACGGAGTGAGCCGGGTGATCGACTGGCCGCGAGGGGAGTTCGCCGCGGCGTCGGTGAAGGGGCGCGACGTCGTGGTGCTCACGGCGGTGGAGCCCAACGTTCGGTGGCGGACCTTCTCCGAGGCGATCATCGGCGCGGCCCGAGACCTGGGTTGCCCGCTGCTGGTCACGCTCGGCGCCTTCCTCACCGACGTTCCGCACAGCCGCCCCGTGCCCGTGGTGGGATCCGCAGCCGACGAGGACACGGCGACCCGGCTGGGGCTGTCCCGCTCGCAGTACGAGGGGCCCACCGGGATCGTCGGCGTCCTGCATGACGCCTCGAATCGCGCGGGCATCCCGTCGGTGAGCCTGTGGGCCGCGGTCCCTCATTACCTTCCCTCGGCGCCCAACCCCAAGGCGGCCCTGGCTCTCGTGGAGCGAGCGTCGTCGCTCCTGGAGATCCCCGTAGAGACGCGTTCGCTCCTCCAGGCGGTGGAAGCCTGGGAGGAGGGAGTCCTCCGGCTCGTTCAGGAGAGCGACGAGCTCGGCGAGTACGTGAACCGGTTGGAGACCGCGGTGGATCAGCATGTCGAGGACGAGGTCCCGTCGGGGGAAGCGCTCGCCGCGGAGCTGGAGCGCTATCTCAGGGACCATGGCGGTGAGCCCGGCCAGGGAAGGAGCTGACCCGCCTTGGCTGCAGGGTCCGGGCTGTTCGAGCGCCTCGCCACGCGATTCAGGAACCGACACCAGCCCCGCATCCGACCCCATCCCGGACCCGTTCCCTCGGACGAGCGACCCTTCGGGGTGGGCGGGAAGAGCGGCGCCCTCAGGGCGGCCATCTTCGGGGTGAACGACGGTCTGGTCTCGAACCTCTCGCTGATCATGGGCGTGACGGGGGCGAACGCGTCCTCGAAGGTGATCGTGGTAGCGGGGGTGGCCGGTCTCATGGCAGGGGCGTTCTCGATGGGAGGGGGCGAATACGTCTCGATGAAGTTCCAGCGAGAGCTGTTCGAGCGCCTCCTGCACCTCGAGGCACACGAGCTGGCCGTGGACCCCGAGGAGGAACACAGTGAGCTACAGAAGATCTACGAAGATCGAGGCTTTCCCGCCGAGCTCGCCAAGCAGGTCACCGACGTGGTGATGAACGATCCCGAGGTCGCCTTGGAGACGCACGCGCGAGAGGAGCTCGGACTCGACCCGCAGCAGCTCGGCTCGCCATGGGGCGCGGCGATCTCGTCCTTCGTCACGTTCTCCGCCGGCGCCGTCGTCCCGCTGCTCCCCTTCCTGTTCGGGTCCGGGCGGGCTGCGATCTTCGGCGCGATCGTCGCGAGCGGCGTGGCGCTGTTCGCGGTGGGGGCTTCTATGTCGGTCCTCACGGGGCGGTCCGCGGTCCTGTCGGGCGGACGGATGATGCTCGTCGGCGGCTCGCTGGCCGCCATCACCTACGGCGTGGGGCACCTGCTGGACGCGAGTATCAGCGGCTAGGCCGCTGGCTTCGTTTCTATGCCTGTTCCAGTTCGGCCAACCGCACCCGGGCCACGCGGCGTTCGTGGGACCGGAGCGACCGGAGGTCTCCGACCGACTGGGCCGCCAACAGCGTCCCGAACGAGTACCGCTGGCCGGGGATGGGCACGTCCTGCTGGGGCCGCTCGACCACCTGGACGAAGACCCCGGTGTTCGGCCCTCCCTTGTGGAGCTGGCCGGTCGAGTGCAGGAACCTGGGGCCGAACCCGACGGTGGTGGCAACCTTCAGCCGATCCCGCAGGCGCATGCGGACATCTCGGAGGCGCCGCTCCGTGGCCTCCTCCCGCGGCACATACGCCTGGATGGCCACGTAGTCTCCGGGCCGGACCTGGCGGAGCAGGGCTTCGAGATCATCGTATCCCGGGTCCGGGATCTCTCCCCCCGCGAGCAGCCGCCTGGTGTTGTCTTTGGCCTCCTCGACGTTCGGCTGGTCGAAGGGCTGGATGCCCAGCACCGCCCCCGCCACGGCCGTGGCGAACTCCCACCGGAAGAACTCCCGCCCGAGCTCGATTGGGTCGTCCAGGACGAGGTGGGTGATGGGGTGGCCGGCGTCCTCCAGGGGACGGAGAGCCTCGTGCAGCTTCTCCTCCCCCAGCGCGACGAACAGACGATCGGCGCCGTACATCTCGGGCGGGCCCAGGTCCTCGCCTTCAACGGGGACGATGCCCTTCCCATCCTTGCCGGTCGATTCGGCGATGAGCTGTTCGACCCAAGAGCCGAACGCTCGGATCTGCTCGTCCAGGACCAGGGTCAGCTTGTCCCGCCCTGCGCGAGATCCCTCCCCCAGCAGCGCCCCCAGCCAGGCGCCGGGGTTGTCGTCCAGGGGGACGTACGGAACGCAGGCGTGGGCCGCTTCGGCCGCCCGGTCGAGCAGGCCGTCGAGGTCGGCTCCGACCAGCGCCCCCGGGACCAGGCCGAAATAGGAGAGCGCCGAGTACCGTCCGCCGATGTCCGGCGGGTTGAGGAAGGTTGCCCGGAACCCGCGTTCGTGGGCCACCGACTCCAGCGGCGTGCCGGGATCGGTGATGGCCACGAACTTCGAACCGTCGGGGACCTTCTCCCAGAGGTAGGCGAGGTGGGACAGCGTCTCGGTCGTGGTCCCCGACTTCGAGGCGATCAGGAACAGCGTTCGCTCCAGATCGAGGTTGCGCTCCAGGGCCAGGATCTGGTCCGGGTGCGTGGTGTCGAGCACCACGAGATCCAGCATCCCCGGGGCCACGCCGAACGTGTCACGCAGGACCTCAGGGGCGAGGCTGGACCCTCCCATCCCCGCCAGCACCGCATGGGTCAGCCCGTCCGCGGCGCACTTTCCCGCGAACTCCTTCAGCTCCGAGCACCGCTCGTGCATGACCTCGTGGACGGTCAACCACCCCAGCCGGTCGGTGATCTCGGTGGGGTCGGGCCGCCACACCGTGTGGTCGCGACGCCAGATCCGCCGGACCGTGTCGTCCTGGCCGAGCCGGGCCAGGCGCAACGCGACCTCCTGGTGGAGCGAGGGCAGGGCGGCGGACCGCCGGCGTTTCTGCTGCCGGATCGCGTTGACCTTCTCCTCGATCACGGCCTGGAGCTTCTGATAGGACTCCTCGAAGAGGGCAACGCCCTCTTCCTCGAGCTTCGCGGTGACGGCGTCAAGGTCCACGCCGGCCCCCGCCAGTTCCCCGAGAACTCGTTCCGCCTGCTCCAGCCGCTGCTCGATGCTGGGCTGAACCTGACCGTGGTCCTTGAACGCGAGCAGAGTCGTCTCCGGCATGGTGTTGACCGTGTCGGGAGCGATCAGCTCCTCGACGTACAGGACGTCGGCGTACCGGGGGTTCTTCGTTCCGGTGGACGCCCACAGGGGGCGCTGGACGCGAGCCCCCGCCCGGGCCAACGCCTCCCACCGCGGTCCGCGGAACAGCTCGCGGAACCGCCG
>WNFU01006469.1_pt1 | contig 20683 bp, 23 predicted proteins | sample 5400121 | NCBI WGS metagenome assembly WNFU01 (sample SAMN13153360, study PRJNA577476) | soil metagenome | isolation source: 100 cm soil or saprolite under grassland replicate 1 | place: USA:California | collected 2016-06-15 | reverse complement strand
GCCGCCCGCACTGCAGGCGGCCCTTCTTGTCGTGGAGTTTCGCTTCGAAACGAAAATCCCGCCCGAGGATGCTCGCTCAGGGGGGTCTCGGGAGCCCCTGGCAGCACAGCGACGAGCACGCGCCACTTCTTTAAATGCTTCTCGCCAAGGTCAGGCAGAACGCCTCGTTCTGAACACTGCCCCAAAGGCGCGGCGAGTCCGGCTTGAGAATGTGCGTCGACGGAGAGCCGTTCATTGGGACGCAGATGCAGCCGTCCTCGTCGACCGCGACGGCAAGCTTGGACTGTGCGCCGGCGAGCGACATCGAGACACCCTCCTCCCCGACCAAGAACGGCTTGTTCGGCAAATCCTCTATGATGTTCTCAAGTTCGTCCGGCTTGCCCACCGGCCGCCATTGGACCGAAGAGGTTCTCCCGGGTTGACTAATCGAGAGTGCGCCGGCGGTGTCGCCGCCGATCGCGGATAGCAGACCGATTACATCGGTCCGCGCCATCCCGAGAAGTTGTCCGAGAGTTCGCAGCTGCTCGCTTTCTGGCAGCAGGTTTGCTGCCCAGGGCAGGAAAGTGTCGGAAGCAATACGCTCCGATTTTAACGGCATCGTTGTCGAAATCGGAAACGCGCCTCTCAAACCAATCCAGTCGAGATCATAGGTGAAGCCGGGCCCAGACTTATCGACACTGATCGTGCCGACGAGCCGCTGCTCAAAGTATACGGGTAGACTGGCCATCTGGCTCCTCCCCCCCGTCGGGAAGGTCGGGCAGTTCCGGGGCGGTCGCGGATAACGGGCTGCCGGAGGTCAGAACGTCAGTCAGCTTGAGCCCCAGGGCCTCAGCCACCAGGAGGCTGCGCCCAAGCTGGCACGACGGCTTACCGGCTTCGAGGTCGATCACGAATCTACGGCCGACGCCTGCCACCAGCGCAAGTTGATCCTGGCGCATATTCAGGGCTTTCCGTATATTGGCACCCTGTTCCCGAGCAGGAATATTGTGTTGTAAATGATTGAAAGTTAAGAAAATGTACCCGAAGGGGAACATTTGCCGCCAGCTTCCTCCGGCTGTTAACCGGTTGGTCGCTGGTTCGAATCCGGCCCGGGGAGCCAAAAAATTCAAGGGTTTCTGAGAGGCCGCAGCGGCCTCTAAACCTGTCGGGGTACCGCCGGGGTACCGGCCCAAAGTGAGACCCGCCGCCGTTTTCCCCGGATGAGTTCGCAAGCGCGGCCCTAAGCCTAGCCGCAGCCGTGCCCTCGAATTGCTCGCCGTCAGTCCCGATGGAATGACCGAGGCAATGCTGCGGGCGCACGGTTCACAGTCGAGATCCTGGTTGACTTGGTGCAAGCGGGGCTTGCGACCGCGAAGAATGACCGGGTTGTTGCCGGCGGCCGCCCAATCAACGTTGCCCGCGTGCGGATCACGGACGCCGGCCGGCGGGCGATGGCGGGGCGCGCCAAGCCATACCGCGCTGATCCTTAAGCGCGCATCGACTTCCCGCCCATCCGGCGAATGGAGCGATGACGATTACGACGTGCTGGCAGATGGCGTCGTGGTCGGGCGCATCATAAAAGCCGCCGCCGCGTCACAGGGAACGCCGTGGCTATGGACGCTGGCGTTTGGGCATCATGAGGATCGCACGCCGACAGACGGGCACGAGCTGACGCGTGAGGCCGCGATGGCGGCCTTCGCCAAAAGGCTGGCGCCGGGAATGACCATGGCCAAGCACAACCGCGTAATGATCTACGGCCCCAAGGATGACGGCAGCTACCTCGTCGAGTTCCGTACCGCGGACGGTGAGGCGCTCGCGATCGCGGTGCCTGCCAACAAGGCCGCAGTGCTGAAGCACTTCCAGGCGAGGATGCCCCATGGCCCGGTGGTGCCCGACGTCGACTCGCCGCCATGAAGAAAAAGCGACGGATCTATCAGCCCCGCATCGTCGGCAGCGGCCAGGTTATGGTGCCGGCCGACTTGAAGCGGCTTCACAAGCAACTCCTCGACTTCGAGCACATCGACTTCATCTCCGACGAGATGCGCGCCGTTGTCGAAGAGGAATGGCCTGAGTTCGTCCACAAGCTGCCGCCAAAAGCGCCGAAGGGCTGATAAATGCCACCCCGCCCGCTTTAGTCGCAGAACTCGGCCCCATTAGCCGCCGGACACTCTTTCGACGACGCGCGCACTCCCCCCATGGATTTGCAAGCCCATCCCTTAGACCCCCAACAGGGCCATATTGTCGCAAGCAGCATCGATCGTTGCGCCGGTCCCGCGCGACGTCATAAACATACTCGACATAGAGCAAACTATTTCGATCGGCCTCACGCGAGGGCCACGGACCCAATCGGCCAGGAAGTATCCGGCCAAAAAGCAGAGGCCAACAAGGATGCCATTGCGGATTGTTCTGGGGGTTCATGCCGTGCATGAGGGAATGACCACGGGTGGTGCACCCAATAACCCGGCGCAAATACGAGATCACCGCGCGTATGAACGAGCGGGACTATCCGCACATGAGTGGAGTTGTCTCTGCCGTCTGGACGCTTCCGAGCGCGTTCTTACGACATGCTGGCGTTCCAGCGACCGTGCCATTCAAATATGGCCAAGGACGGAATGACGACGGTCAATTCTACGTGCGATACTGCTTCGGCGATCCGGTACATGCCGATGCGTTCCGTGTCGGTTCGGGGGCCAGCGACTGACTGTGACGCCACACGGTGAAAAGCAGTCACGCTCTTAGAGTTGCTACTACATGTCGGCTATGTAGTCGTACCTTGTACGCACACGCCCCCGTTTCCGGGGCTTTTTGCTTCGACGACTGTGCTGTGGATATTTTTTCCTCATCCTAACCTTGCGGTTGTACCACCGAGTTCCCATATCGGCACGCGGTTGGGGTCTCCATTTTGGACCCGTTGAAATTGGGCTTTTTCGAGTTTGAGCACGTCCGGCTTTTTGTCGGCGCCACGGTACGCTCGTCTACAAATCCGGGAGGTGACACGTGGGTTACGAGATCGATTTTTTGCCTGTCGGAGATAGCAATGGTGATGCAGTCATCATTCGCTATGGCTCCGAGCAATCATTCTATCTCAACGTCGTAGATGGCGGCTTTACCGAAACTGCCAATGTTATCATCAAGCACATCGAGAAATTCATCGGTAGCAACGTTTTCATCCACAATATGGTGCTCTCGCACGCCGACAATGACCACGCGACCGGCCTCATTGGAGTGCTAGAGCGATTTGAGGTGAAAGCCCTCTGGATGAATCGTCCATGGCTGTATGCTCCCCAGATCATCGACAAATTCCACGGCAATTGGACGATTCCTGGTCTGGTCAAATACATCCAGGACAAGCATGCCTATCTTGTGCAGCTCGAAGAAATCGCTGCCAAAAAAGGACTGCCCGTCTACGACGTATTTCAAGGTTCCCAGATCGGACAGTTCACGGTGTTAGCTCCGAGCCGCGATCGTTATATCAGCCTCATTCCTGATCTTGAAAAGACACCACCTTCATATGCCGAAGCAAAAGGGATTTTCGGTTCCCTATTTGAGACGGCGAAGTCGGCTGTCGAGGTAGTTAAAGAGGCGTGGGACATCGAGACTTTGGATGATAATCCGCCAGCCACCTCAGCTTCGAATGAAACATGCGTTGTTCAGCTCGGCGTGATCGACAACAGAAAGATTCTTCTGACGGCAGATGTCGGTCCCGCAGGCCTCAATGAAGCGGCTGACTATGCCGAATCCCTAGGACGTCTCGGCCCGCCAAGTTTCATGCAAATTCCGCATCATGGCAGCCGACGCAATGTAACGCCGAGCGTTTTGAACCGTTGGCTTGGCACTCGTGTTGCCGACGCCAGTATTAAACGCGGAACCGCTTTCGCATCCGTCGGCAAAGACGCCGATATTTACCCGCGCAAGAAGGTGAAAAATGCGTTTATCCGCCGTGGCTACACCGTCCATGCCACCCGGGGCATCGGGAAACGGCATCACTTGGGATTTGGCGAAAGGCCAAACTGGTCACAAGCCATCCCCGAGCAATTCGATCCAGATGTATCGGACGAAGATTGAATGAACGCGCTCGGATTCATCGACACGTACACCATCCGCGCCCGATTGTTCCCCGCGATCATCGCTGGCGCCCCCGTAATAGCACTCGCGGCAATTCTGGTCTCATGGGATAAAGTCGGTCTGCCGCATTTGATCGCCACGATAGCTCTTGGCGTCCTTCTCTTCGTCCTCTCAGATGTCGCGCGCCGACGAGGGAGGGCCACCGAGCCAGCCCTCGTCGAGAGAATGGGCGGCCTGCCGAGCATCGTCATGCTGCGCCACCGCGACACCACATTCGACGAACCGAGCAAGGTCCGCGCCCTCAGGTTTCTTGCGGGGAAGATCGGCGGCAAGCCTCCTTCGCTTGCTGATGAACAGAAGGATCCGACAGCCGCCGATGATTTCTATGCCCGGTGCGGCAACTGGCTTCGAGAACATACCCGCGATACGAAGAAGTTCAAAATCCTCTTCGACGAGAACATCACGTACGGTTTCCGTCGTAATCTCTTCGGTCTCAAATGGCCCGCCCTGATCTTGAATGCTGCCATCGTCGTACTCTGTCTAGTCCTGCTGTGGTACCGCCTCCCGTTTGACATGAAGCGCGCGCTCACTCCCGAGCTGCTCTCCGTCCTTGTGATTGCCTTCCTGCACGCCGCCTATCTTACCCTGTTCGTCACCGAAAGCGGCGTCAGTGAAGCGGCCCGCCAGTATGCGAGACAGCTCATTCTCAGCTGCGAGACGCTACAAGCGCAAATCACAACGACAAAGACGAAGGCAGAACGGTGACTCGACCGCGTGGTGGTTATGAGCCCGAGCCGCAGTAAATGAGAAGCCAAGGCGAAGCGTGGATGGGGGCGAAATTGTGGTGCCAGCGGGCCTCATGGCTGACAGTAAACAGCATGCGGCCGCAGCACCCGTGCCGGCGCGGCATTATTATGATGCGAACAGTCTGGGTTCGCCAAACAGGTCCGGATCGATCGGCCGTGGATCAATCAACATCACATCATCGTCGACTGTCCACGCGCTTCGATACCGGCCACCGTTGCAATACATCGTCAGCGGCTGGTTTCAAGATTTCTGGCCCGCCCGTGCCGGTCAGCAGCTGGCCGCGAGGCCAATGGAGAACACCTTGGACCTAGACGGGGGGCTGATGCCCCGGCCACCGCGTGTTGCTTGCAGCACCCGGACGCGGCATGTTGAAAGGAACGATTGGAAGGAAATCACACGAAAATGGCCTCGTCCGCCCATCAAATACAGGGCAAAATACTCCGCCGGGAGACGGTGCCGGACGAGTACCGAGTATACCGCGCGGGCCTGGAATGGGACCTCACCGATCCGATCGTTATTGAGTCGCGCCAGGACTTCAAGTCGGAGCCTCGTTGGCGTGACCAGATGGAGCCGTACCATCATCAGGTCACGAACCTGATTACGTTCTGCCGCCGGCTTCCTGTGACGTTGCTGGCTGACGATGTTGGCCTAGGAAAGACCATCAGCGCGGGGCTTGTCGCGAGCGAACTGATTTGTCGCTCCCGCGTGTCAAAAATCCTAATCGTTTGTCCGAAACTGTTAGGTCCCCAGTGGCAAGAAGAGTTGCAGACCAAGTTCAGCATCCCGGGCCAGCTCGCTGCCGGAAGGAGACTGATCGACGCCGATCCTGAAGGGGTCGGTGCCGTCATTACGACCTACCACTCGGCTCGCCTGTATCTCGATAGGATCCCGGAAGACCGCTTCGAGATGCTGGTGCTCGATGAGGCGCATAAGCTCAGGAACCTTTACGGTGTCGATCCGCCGCCGCAGGTCGCGGTGCGCTTTCGCGACGCCTTGGAGAAGCGGCGATTCCGTTACGTACTCATGTTGACCGCGACGCCGATCCAAAATCGGCTTTGGGACCTTTACTCGCTCGTTGATCTCCTGACGGTCGCGCGCGGTCACGAGAATCCGTTTGGGAGCGAAGGTATATTCGCTCGCAAATTTATAGCCGACAATCGAACGCAAGCTCGTCAACTGAAGAGCGATGCGCGCGAGGAATTCCGCTCGATTGTGTACGGATACATGTCGCGTGTCCGCCGTGGTGATGCCAAGCTGTACTTCCCCGATCGGGTGGTCCGGCTGCACAGGGTTGAGCCAACGGCGGAAGAGCTGGAGCTAATACAGGTCATTGCCAAACCAATCCAGACGCTCAATCGCCTCGCTCAAATCGGGATTCTACAGGCGCTTACGAGCAGCCCGCATGCGCTGATGGCGCAGCTCAACACTATGGCGCGGAACGGAACTGTTCCAGCGGAACTTGCCGCCGCAGTCCGCGCGATCGTCACTCCAATGCGCACCAGCGCGAAACTGCAGGGGTTGGGAATCCTGGTCGAAAAGCTTAGGCAGGAGAAGCCGGACCGGTGGCGCATGGTGGTGTTTACGGGTCGCCTAGAGACTCAAACGACCGTTCAGGAGTTTCTTGAACGCAAGGGCATTAAAATCGGCATTATCAATGGTGGCGGGGTCCGAGGGCATCAATCTGCAAGTTGCGAATGTGCTTGCGAATTACGACCTTCCCTGGAACCCGATGATCGTAGAGCAGCGGATCGGTCGCGTTCAGCGGCTGGCATCGGAACACCGCAGCGTCAGTATTTTTAATGTGATTTTGCGAGGCACCTTCGAGGAGTACATCGTTGGCCGATTGATGGAAAAATTGCAGATGGCTTCCCATGCGGTGGGGGACATGGAGGCGCTGCTAGAAGCCTCAGGTATTAGCGATGATGAAGAGAGCGGGGACGCCACATTTGACGAAAAGATCCGCCAGCTGGTAATCGCGGCGCTGGCCGGCAAGGACGTTGAAGCCGCCACGCGGCAAGAAGAAAAGAGCATCGCTGAGGCAAAGGCCGAGTTGGAACGCGAGGAAGAGAACATCAACGGAATGTTGGGCGGAATGGAGGGTGCGGAGTATGTAGGCCCGCGCGCTCCGACCCTCCCCGCGGTCGAACGGTCGATGGGCGCGCGCGACTTTACACTTTCGGCGCTGAGAAGTCTGGGAGCGCGTGTTTCCCCGCAAGCAGACGGCATTTATGTTGCTGAGCAAAATGGAGGCCGCGAATTCATTCGGTTTGAGGAAAAGGTCGATGACGTCTTTGCTCGATCGACGTTGTATGCGCCGGGTACGCCGGCTTTTTCACGGCTGGTAAGCAGCATCATCGCCACCGGAATTCATCGGGTTCGCGACGGCGACACAAATCCGACGAAACAAGCGGAAGATATTGCGAAGAATTGGGTGGTTTCGTTCAACGGCAGCCCTGAATCGATCGAGATCGAGGAAGTTCGTCGCTATTATGAAGGGGCGGCCCTGATCCGGGTTCGCGCGACCGTCGCTCACGACAGCTATGAGCGACTTGTGCTAGTTCCATGCTCGCCTTTGGAACACTACGTGGTCTCCGGTCGATCGGGTGTGGCGAGGGTGCCCGACGTGATCGAGGATGTGTCGTCTGTTGGCGTCAAGGCCGAAGAGTTTGTGAGCGTTGCTGAGCTGGACCCCGGCATCGGGGAGTTCTCCCGGTTCTACCTAGAGAGACGTGCCCAGGAAATGGCATCGGCGAATGGCGATGCTCGCAAACGCAAGAAGCTTGAGGATGACTTCACGCCGCGTCTCGACATGACGATCGTTGCCCTGGATGGAACGGTGCATCGCCAAGTCAAGATGCGGGTGCACTATAAGCTGACTGGCGATCATCGCTATGCCAGTCTGGTGTGCGTCACCCTGTGCTCGGGACAGATGAGCGACGCCCCGCCGCTGGGACAATGCGCAAAAACTGGGATGACAGCGCCAAGCGATTGCCTAAGGCAATGCGAAATAAGCGGCCTCCCCGTGCTTCGGCATCTGTTGGTTCAATCCGGCGTAAGCTCACGGTGGGCGCTTCCGGAGCATAGCGTCGTCTGCAGCGTCAGCGGCCAGCGAATTCTTTCGGATGAGGCCGAGCTATCGGCGGTCAGCGGAAAGGTTGTTGCTTCTTCCGTGCTCAAGACCTCGGCGTTGAGCGGCAAGCGCGCCGAGCCCGAGCACTTTGGAGCATGCGCTTTCACGGGGGCCGAGGTCCTCGCCAGCGAGCTCGCGATCAGCGAGGTCTCTGGAAAGCCCTACCGCCCCGACCAGCAAGTGCGCTCGGTGATTTCCGGAAAAACGGGTCATCGCAAAGAGTTCATCCATTGCCACGAAACTCGACAGCCGCTGTTATCGACAGAGGCCGAACAATGCGACGTAACCAGCGTGCTGGTCCGACCGGGAGTGCTACAATGCTGTGAAGTGACAAAGAAGACGGTATTGCCCAGTGAACTTGAGAGATGTGCTGCGAGTGGCAAAAAGGCATTGAAGACGCTCTTCGTAACCAGCAGCGTCTCAGGTGCGCGAATACTTGAACGGGTGGCGATGCGCTCGGCGGCAGGGGCGTTTAGCTCCCCGATGGAGGCGCGGTACTGCACCTGGAGTGGTCGCCGATTCCACCCGGATGATCTCCGTATGTGCGCGCTCACCGGCGTTCCTATCCATTTCCAGTATGTCACGCCAGACACCCAAAGCCGTTTGCAGCCGCTGGCGGATCTCCTTCATGGGCTAAGGCGAACAGCTGACGAACCGGACTTATGGCAAATGATAGCGACGAAGACGTCAAACGCGCTTCACGGCCGGCGCTGTAAAATTGAGAGCGCGCGTTCATCCGTCGATCGGCGCTATTTGGCAGTCTGCTCTGAGGTTCGCACTCTTCTTGGTCTGCGGCTGCATTACGCTGGCTTGTTGTATTCCATAGAGGATGCCTCAATCGTCGGCCGGATCGCGCTGGGCAAGCGCACTTCGAAAGGCTGGACGGAAGCTAACCCCTAACCAATGGCACGTGGCGATTCTGCGTAATCACTGGCTGCCAAAGCCCGAATGCCGTCCAATAAGACGCGTGTGGCCCGGCAGTCATCCTCGTTGTAATCCAAAATTCGCTGTCGCACCGCCGGATCGCGGTCACGGGCCCAACGATCGAACCACTCGATCGATGCGGCCCCTGAAGGGTGCTTATCGCGCCAATCGAAACCCAGATTGGCGGCGAGCGTTTTTAGTCCGTGATCGCGTGTCGGCCACTCAGTGGCCTTGTGAACGACATCGAAGTACAGGTCGACGGCGCGCGGAGGCTCAAATAAACGCTCGATTTCGTCGGCGGTGCACACATCGGGATATTTGGCCTGTAGCTTACGGTAGATAGTTCGTTCGTATTTCGAGTAATAATAGATGACACTATCAACTTGATTGCTCAAATAGGCGAAGGCACCGGCAAAGGCCTCCCGCTCGGCCGCCGGTGTCGGTTCTTCGCAAAAGAAAGACACGAAGCGCTCGCTTCCGTTGTCTCCTTCGAGCCGATCGACAATTCCGTGCAAGTAGCAAATGTCCCGGAGCGGATCGACCTCTACGTCGAAAAACAATTCGGTGGGGCGCACGCGCAGGGTAACGGAAGCCCGTAGGAACGGCTGTGGCACAGCTTGCTTGAGCATCACTGCGCGAGCGTGGAATTGGCGCAGGCGCTCCGCGCCAACATGCTTGAAGACGGTCTTCTTTCCTTTGATGAAGCCTGCCGGGTCGCTCGCCGCCAATTCCGCAATGGTGGCAATTCGGCCCTGCATGGCGTCCCGTACGGTTCGGCTGAGGTAAGGAATGAGCGTTAGGTCGTCGGCTTGAGTAAGCTGATCAATGCAGGTCGTATGCCAGTGACAAAGCTTGCAAACGGACGCGTACGCGGCCTGTGGGATAGTGTGGCGGGCGAGAATGGCACGGGCTCCGGCGAGAGCCGATTGGTACTCATCCCATAATGTGTCTGTGCTCGTCGAATTCTGTGGTTGGGTCAGGTCGTACGGAACCTCCTCACCATCGATGTCCCAAATGAACCCGCGCCGGCCTGCCGAAGCGCCATGCCGTTCAAGAAGGTCGACGTACAAAGCCAACTGTATGGCATAATGAAGTTTCGGCCGCCCGTCGCTGTCTTCCCCTGCCCCTTCTTCAGCCGCCGCAGCTTTGATGTCGCCGGGGACATACCCACCCTGTACCTTGCGCAGAAGATCGGGCATTCCGAGAAGATCGTCGGCGCTGAGCCGGCCGCCGTAGATGAGCGGCTCGGCGCGCGCGATGGCTTGGAGGGTCTGTTGTTCTTTTTCTCTCGCTTCTATGCCAGACAGGTCAAGGAAGGGCTCCTTGAGCTTTGCGATTACCTCGCGCTCGTACAGGGTGCCGCGCTCCCAGAGCAACCGGACGAAGGGATTGGCCTCGTCCCGGAGCGCAGGATCGCCGAACGCATCGAGGGCGACGCGATGCGGACAGCGCATCAGGTCATACAAGATGGACGCAGTAATTGGCATGACCGCCTCCGACAGCGTCCGCTGAAAAGCGATAGTTTGCTAGTTCTTCGGAGAGAACTCCAGAGCTTTCTGCCTCTTATAGAAGAGCCGCTACAAGCAAGGCCTTGCCCAGTCTCGTGCTCAGCCGGCTGAGCCACGAGCGATGATGTAACATCTCTCAGGCCTCCGCTTGGACGCGCGAGCGAGGTATTCCGTCGCGCTCTCGAGGTAAATTTGTGGGTAGAATTACCACTGGCCGCGTAAACTATACAGCAGTCGCCCGAATTTCCAATATCGGGCGGACGCCGCGTCCTCCGTCCAGATTCACTCGGTACAGGGACAGCTCTTACAACTTCATGCGTTGCACCGACCGCAAAAATGATTGTGTTGCAATGCCTCGCAGCTCTGGACTTGTGACGCGCAGTCGGGAGCTTCGGAGAGCCAGCTCTGGGAGAGAACTACAAAGTTTGTCCTTTAGTACGGAGCTTGCGCGGGCAATCTCGGCATTGGCGCGACTTCATTGCGAGGGCAGATCCAGTTGGATGGCCGTGATGGCGGAGGGAGAGGAACTGGGATCCAACATTCTCCATCCCGAAAATGGCCTACTTACCGGGCCTCTTTGCCTCGCGTCGGACGCTGCTGTCCTTGCCGCAGCCCCGCCAATCCGGAATGTCCTTGATCCGGAAGGGATGGCCGCACTTGCGTCTGACAGGTTTTTAAATAGAGAGACCAGTGTCTAAGAGGAAACGGCCTTCATTCACGGATCATGGCTTGGTAACGATCACGCAGAACCCTTTGTCGCCTTCAACGACTTGTGGATTCGTGAAGCCGGCAGCCGTGAGTGTTTCAATCAATCCGGTTTTCGGCTGTCCAGAATATGGCGTAAACCCAAGCGCAATCCTGGCGCCACCTTTTAAGACACGCCGAATCTCTCGCAACCCAGCCATAGCGTCCGGCCAGACCTGCATGGAGTTAATTGCCAAGGCCTTATCGAACATATTGTCCTCGAACGGCAAGCTCTCGGCTGAGCCGCGCCGGAGGTCGGCCCTCTTTTTTGTCTTTGCGTTTCGCTCCGTAGCTTGCTCAACCATTTCTTGAGAAGGATCGACTCCCGCGACATATCCCGTCGATGCCAACCCGGCCAAGAGTTGGATGCCAACGCCGGGACCGAAACCAACTTCCACGACCTTGTCGTTCGGTTGGACGTGGAGCAAATCGATCACCCAAGTCGCGCATTCATAGTTCATGCGCGCCATTAGGATGCCACCCAATTTTCCTAGGAGGCCCTTAGGTCGGCCAACATGCGCATCAAAATGCTGCGTGCAATGCTCATTCGCTCTCTCCCGGCAACAAAGAATTGCTTATTAGGCGATGCTCCGGGGCAGCCCCAACTTCCTCAAATCAGAACAGCCGCATGCCAATTGCCGCAATCCCTAACAAGGCTCGGCAAGGCAAATCAAACGGTTCTGCGCTCTGCCCCATTACGTAAGTGAACCAAGCATGGCCAATCGTGCTGGCTATCTGGAACAGCACATACTGGAAAACGCCATTGAGAGAGAATGAAAAGCCCACGCTCCTAACCCGCCGGCGCATCCTTGCGTCCGGCGCTGCCATGGCCGGCACGATCCCCTTCCTGCCCATAGCGCGGGCTGCTGCCGCGCCCGAGCCCCACACGGCTAAGCTTCGCCTGACTGCGGGAACCAGAATCCTCTCCGTCAACGATAAACCAGCGCGAGTATTCGACCTCGTCGGGCCGAACGGAAAACCTGGCCTCACGCTCTCCCCCGGCGAGCGCTTTCGCGTCGATCTCGTGAATCAGTCTGGCACATCCACCATCATCCATTGGCACGGCCAGTTGCCGCCCTGGACGCAGGACGGCTTTCCCTGGCCGCAAACGCCGCCGATCCCGGCCGGCGACGCCCAATCCTATGATTATGCGCCGATCGCTGGCACGTTCTGGATGCACTCGCATCAGGGCCTGCAGGAACAGAGCCTGATGACCGCGCCGCTGATTGTGCACAGCGCGGAGGATATGCGCGCCGACCGGCAGGAAGTGGTGCTGATGCTGCATGATTTCAGCTTCCAGACACCCGACGAGTTACTCGCCGGCCTGACCAAATCGAACGGCGGTCAGAGCGCGATGGCGAAGAGCGGCACGGGCAGCAACATGGGCTCGGAGAGCATGGGTGCCATGAACATGGGATCCGGCATGGCGATGGATCTGAACGACATCGACTACGACGCATTCCTCGCCAATGACCGCACGTTGGCCGATCCAGAAGTCATCCTCACTGAACCGAGCGGGCGGGTCCGGCTGCGGTTGATCAACGGCGCCTCTGCGACGCAGTTCTGGATCGATCTCGGTGCGCTCACCGGCACCGTCGTTGCCGCCGACGGATTTCCGGTTCGACCGCTGCGCGGCACTCGTATCCCGCTCTCTATCGCCCAGCGGCTCGACGTGCTGATTGATCTTCCCGGGAACGGCCCCTATCCAATCTTCGCGCAGGTCGAGGGCAAGAGGGCCCGCACGGGAATCGTCCTCGCAGCGTCCGGCGCGCCTGTGTCACGCCTCGCCGCGGAGGCCGCAGGAAATGCGCCGCCGGTCGATCTCTCGCTTGAACGTCGCCTCGAAGCGGTCACGTCTCTGGCGCCGCGCGCGCCCGACGTGACGCACCGCGTGATCCTCGCCGGCGCCATGGCGCCCTATGCTTGGTCGCTGAACGGCGAATACTGGCCCAACGTGACCCCGCTGATGATCACCAGGGGCCAGCGCGTGGCAATCGAGATGCTGAACCGCACGATGATGCCGCACCCGATGCACCTTCATGGCCACGCTTTCCAGGTAGTCGCGATAAACGGTGCCCCACTCGCAGGTGCTGTGCGCGATACCGTCCTGGTGCCACCGATGGGCAGCGTCACCATCACCTTTGACGCCGACAATCCCGGTCGCTGGGCGTTTCACTGCCACAATCTCTACCACATGATGACGGGCATGATGACCGAGGTTCGCTACCCCGCGATCATCTGAGCATGCAACAGGCGGGCGTGATCGTGTCGGATTACGCCATCCTGATGGTCGAGATCCTGAAGGACAACGCGCGGCCCGAAGCAGCCGCGGTCTACGGCGCGCTCGATATGCCTTGGGCGACCCTCGTCGGCCAAATCTCCAAGGCCAGGGCAAAGTAAAGGACCGGACCGCGCTTTCGCGCTCCATGCAAACCTCGAAGCGGCAGCTATTTGCTTTTCTCGATCTTGGTGATTGTGATCTGCCCGTTGACGCGATCGGCGTCGAACTTGACCTTGTCGCCGACTTTGACCTGCCTGAGCATGGCCGGATCCTGGACGCGGAACACCATTGTCATTGGGTCTTCCATTTCCAATTTCTTGATCGGTCCATGCTTGAGCGTGATCTTGCCAGCGGACTCATCGATCTTGGTGACTTGCCCATTGACCATCGCCGATTGGGCGAAGGTCACCTTCGGCAGCAGCGCGCTTGATACAGCGAGAATACTGGCAAAGACGAATGTGATCCTGCGCATGGTTGTGTCCCTTCGTTTCGGTCGCGCCCTTCACTTGACGACAACTTTGCCGAACATGCCTTTTTCATAGTGGCCGGGAATCAGACAGGCGAACTCGAATTCGCCGCGCTTGGTAAACTTCCAAACGAGCTCGCCGCTCCCGTGCGGCATGACCCGCTTCGCGTTTGGGTCGTCGTGCTCCATGTCCGGATGCTTCTTCATCACTTCTGCATGTTTGCGATTTTCCGTAATGGTCGCGAGGACGAATTCGTGGTCCTCCTCGCCGTCGTTTTGCAGAACGAAACGGACTTGCTCCCCCCTTCGCACCTCGATTCGTGCTGGTTCGAAACCCATCTTTCCGCTTCCCTCGAACATCTTGACCTTGACGACGCGCGCCGGCTTCTTGGGATCACCCGGCTGGCCGGCCGAGAAGCGTCCATGATTCTCATGGGCGGACGCGGGAATGGGCATCGCGACACCCGTTGCAAGGATTGCGGCGCTCGACGTTAGCAAGATGCCAATGGCGGTGGTGCTACGCGTATATTTCAACATGCTGGTTAGCTCCTTCAGTGTCCCTTGTGGTTATTTCCAGGTCTGACCGCCTTCGGGCCCGCTTTCGGTTGGCTGGCAGGGCCGCTTCGCTGGGGCACCGGCGCGGACGAGCTTGCGACTTCGTAAGCGACCGTGCCTTGCGGGTGCTTGTAGTTGCCCGGGTCCTTGTAGTCGTTGGCCGCGAGTCCTTCGCGGATTTTCATGAGCGTGAACATGCCGCCCATCTCGATGGGCCCGAATTGGCCGAAGCCCGTCATCATCGGCAGCGTGTTCTCGGGCATCGGCATTTCCATCTCGCCCATATCAGCCATGCCCGCGCTTCCCATCGGCATGTAGTCCGGCACGAGCTTGCGGACTTGCCGAGCGAGATCGCGCTTCTGCACGCCGATGAAGTTCTTGATGTCGTGACCCATGGCATTCATGGCATGGTGCGTTTTATGACAGTGGAGCGGCCAGTCCCCAGGATTGTCGGCAAGCACGTCGAAGGCTCGGATGGCGCCGACGGGGACGTCGATGGTGGTCTCCGGCCACTGCGCGCTCTCCGGGATCCAACCGCCGTCCGTGCAGGTCACGCGGATGTCATGCCCGTGAATGTGGATCGGGTGATTGGTCATGGTGAGATTTCCCATGCGAACGCGCACCCGCTCGCCCAGCCGCACCGGCAGTGGATCGATGCCGGGAAACACGCGGCTGTTCCACGTCCACATGTTGAAGTCGGTCATCTCGGCGACCTTCGGCAGATAGGTGCCGGGATCGATCAGGTAGGCGCTCATGATGAAGACGAAGTCGCGATCGACGCGGCGGAATTTCGGATCGCGCGGATGCACGACGAACATGCCCATCATGCCCATCGCCATCTGCACCATTTCGTCGGAATGCGGGTGATACATGAACGTGCCGCTCTTCTTGAGTTCGAATTCATAGACGAAGGTCTTGCCAGGCTTGACGTGCGGCTGCGTCACGCCGCCGACCCCGTCCATGCCGTTCGGCAGGAGTATGCCGTGCCAATGGATGGTGGTGTGCTCCGGCAGCTTGTTGGTGACGAAGATGCGCACCTTGTCGCCCTCAACCGCCTCGATCGTCGGCCCCGGCGCCTGACCGTTGTAGCCCCACAAGTTCACCTTCATGCCCGGCGCGAATTCGCGCACCACCGGCTCGGCGACGAGGTGGAACTCTTTCCAGTCGCCGTTCATCCGCCAGGGCAATGTCCAGCCGTTGAGCGTGACGACCGGTTGATAGTCCGGCCCACTCGTCGGAAAGATCGGCGGCTGCATCGTGTTTGTCTTGGTGCTCGGCGCCTCGGGGATGCCCGCCGCCTGCACGCGTCCGCTGACCGCGGTTGCGCTTGCCAGCACCGCGGCGGTGCCGAGAAAGCCTCTGCGCGAAATCATGGTCTTCTCCTCGCTCAATGTGGGCCGGCCGTCTCGCCGGCAGATGCGCCGACGGGGCTTGCTCGTTCATTTCTGTTGCCCGACCTGCCGCCACCGGTGACCGCCGTCTTGAGGTCCACCGTTGCCAGCCAGAAGTCGCGCTTGGCCTCGATGGCCGTGATCGTCGCCGCAATGCGCTGGCGCGCCTCGACGAGCAACGCAAATACGTCGATCAGCATCGCGTTATAACGAAGCAGCGTTTCGTCGGAGATGATCTTGCGCAGCGGCAAGACCTCGCGCTGATAATGGCCAGCTATGTCATAGGTCGAGCGGTACACGCGGTAGGCGTCGCGGGCCTCCGAGCGTGCGTTGACCGCCAACTCGAGCAGCCGATTGACGGCCTGCATATAGGTTGCTTCGGCTTGTCGGACACGGACCTCGCCAAAATCGAATATGGGGATTTGTAACCGGATATCGAAGCCGCGCATCAGAAAGCGTTCATCGGGTCGCTTTTCCAGTTTATCGGCGTAACCGCCATCGAGGATGTTGATGAACCGACTGGCTTGGGTGAGACCATAGGACTTCGCGAGCACGTCGAGCTCGATCCGGGCGATCTGCAGATCCACGCGCCGGGCGACCGCGTCCACCTCGATCCCTGCCAATGTCTGAACACGACGTGGCACTGCCGGCAGTGCATTGGAAAGCTTGAAATCGAGATTTGCGCCCCAGACGCCCATCGCGCGAATGAGCGTCTCGCGTTCGCTTGCCTCGCGCTGGCGGGTGGTCGCCAGTTGCGCAGTCAAGTCGGCATAGAAGACCTGCTCGCGCGCCTGATCGAGCTTGTTCATCGCCCCGGTTTCGCCAAGCCGCGCGGCCAACCGGGTCGCGGCTTCGGCCGCCGACTGCGACTGCATCAAGAACTGGACGAGCTCGCGTGCGGCAACCGCGCGATAGTAGGCGCGGCGCGCTTCGTGCGCGACGCGGAGCGTCTCTTCGGCAGCGCGCAGCTGCGCTTGATGAAAGCGTTCCGCGGCAATCTCGGACCGCGCCGGCAGGGTCGCAAGCGCGACAATATTGGTGACGAGTTGCATCTCGCTCTCGAGCGCCGGCCCCGCCTGGATGCGTCGCCACGAAAACGTTGGGTTCGGCGGAAGGCTTTGCCCGACCCGTTCAGCATCAGCAATGGCGAGCTCGTCGTATGCTGCCTGTAGACCGCGATTGTTGAGCAGCGCAATCTGGACCGCCGCGTCGGCCGTTAGGCTGCGGCCGAGAAGGCGGCGAACTATGGCGCCGGCAGCCTCGGCCTCCTCGGGCGAGTGGATCGCAGCCGCGTCCTTGTTGAGCTCCCGCTGCGCGATCGTCGCGACAACCCCCATGCCCGCGTCGGGCGAAAACCAGGTGCAACCCGAAAGCAGCATCGCCGAGGCGAGGACCGAGCTAGCGCGGAACGGTCGGCGCGGCGAGCGCGGCCGATGCGGGCAAGCAAGCGAACGAGGCTGCCAACTCATCGGTGCCCCTCGTGAGGGGATTTCGGTTGCGGGACGACACTCTGGTTCTGCTCGCCCCAAGGGCCGGGCTCGACCGGCCGCTGGCTCTTGTAGGATCCGACGGTCGAACGATAGTCGACTCGCGGCGCGCGAGCCCCTGGATCGGATGGATCCGGCCCCGCCACCGGCGCGCGTGGCGCGTCGGTGCAGCCTGCGAGCAAGAGCGCAAGCGCGGGCATAATGGCACGCACGCGGAACCGAATTTGCGATGGCATCGGCGCCGCCGGTTCATGGGCGGCCCAGGACGGCCGAATATGCGCGGACATGAAACCCTCGCTGTCGCATGACGTCGGGCGTGCGCGGCTCCTCAGCCGCGGCGCCGGCTCAGAGCGACAGGGGGGAGATGGGAGGTCGATAAAGGCGGTCGGGGGTTTTGCCCGCTACGTCCTCTTGATTGGCGGACGCCGCGACCATGGCCGGAAGCGCGGGGGTTTGGACCTCCGAGATGCTCGCCGGCAGTGCGCTCAGGCAGATCAGTCCGCAGCACTGCCCGTCGGAACTCTTGCCATCGGGGGCTTTCGAATGTTCATGGCTCGTGCCGTCGGCGTGAACGTGCGCTTGGCCGCTATCGTGCTGATGCACATGGTGGACGTGAGCCGACCGAAGGCCCTGATTGTCGTCGGTGAGACAGTTCACGACGCGCGAGCCATCCCCGATGGCAAACGCGGCGGCGGGAGCCAATACGCAAAGCAGATAGAGCAGAGCGACTACGCTCGCCACCCGCGATCTCGCCGCTCTGGTCAGCCACATGAGCATCGTCTTTACCGCCCACTGACCGCGGTATTATTCCGCGTGGGGGGCCACGGCTCCTTCTAATTACATTATAGTGAGAACCGCGAACGTGGCAAAACGTTGCCCGAGCCGGTGGAAAGCACGGTACTCGCCTCGACTGGCCAATGCGTTCAGGAGCCCCCCAGCCCTGCTTGAACGGGCGGGCATGGCACCGAGCCGTATGAACAAAACACGCAGCAATCCCCTGGCTTCGGCTTTAGGCGTTGCCCGCAACCTTTGCAGTCATAAAAGAACCGGCAGGCGTCCTCCGGCATTCGTTCGGTCGCCTGATGCCCGCAGTGGGGGCATGTGAGGGTCGAATCGGCGATCAGCTAGGTTGGCTCCGAGGTCTTCGCGGCGCAGCTCCGCCGCCGGCGCACCAGCGCAAAGGTCACAAGCGCGACGGACGCTACGAACACGGGGACGAGCACGTAATCGAGCTTTGCAACGAAGGCGGTCAAACCGAGTGCGCCGAGCAGGACAGCAAGCACCGGCGTTACGCAACACAGCAACGACAGTACTGCGCCCCCCACGCCCGTCCCGATGAGCTTGGTATTCTGGTCCATGATCAGCCCGTCCGCGCAGTTGTCTCGGGTTGCTCGAAGGCGGCGAGGATCGCGCATCCCTCGACCGGCCGCGTTTCATCGACACAGTCGGCGATGAGGCGATCGAGCGCTTTGCACATCGTGCGCATCGAGCGGATCTTGCTTTCGAGCTGCTGCTTCTTTTCGATCGCGCGTTTGCGCACGTCCCCGCAGCGGGCGGCATCGCGACCGCGCAAGACGAGGAGTTCGCGTATCTCGGCGAGCGTGAAGCCGCACTGCTGAGCGTGTCTGATGAAGCGCAGGCGCCGGGCGGAGACCTTGTCGTACAGTCGGTACCCGGCCGGGCTCTTCCCGGCGGGCGCGATCAAGCCCTCCCGCTCGTAATAACGTAGCGTGTCGCTGCTGACGCCCCCCATCCCAGCGAGCTTGCCGATGGTGAACATGGGGCGGCCTCCACGGTCAGCTTGAACCTTGGAGGTAAGACCAAGGTCAAGCCCGGGCAAGCCGGTGACCCACGCCCAAGGCTTAAGCCGGACGTCCCAGCCCAGCGGCCCGCAGGACCGTCAGATCGATTCCGCGACCGGCACAACAGTCGGCTAGCTTGCCGTCGATGACCACCGCGGGAACCGAACGGATGCCAACCCCCTTGGCGCGCTTGGCCACCTCGCCATCTCGCATGTCGTGAACGATCACCTCGCACGAGGGGCAGGCGGCGCGCCTAATGACCTCGATTGCTTCATGGCAGGTCGCACATCCGGCACTGTACACCTCGATCTTTCGCTTAGCAGCCATCTCCTTGATCCCATCTATCTTGGCTCTGCCACGCTGAACGGTAGCCGATGGCAGCGCGAGACGCTACCGCTTGGAGGTACCTCCCAGGTCAAGCGTGGAGTTGCGGGCTTTGAAACGGCGGATCCCCAACCGCGCCATCATTGGTGTCGCCCTTGCGGATGTTGCATCCCGGTCTTATAGCCGCGAAGCTCGGCGTAGCGCTGAACCTGCGCGGGCGTCAGCAGCTCAAGGGTGAACAAATGGTACTTGAGATGCGTCTGCCGCAGCGCGCCATGCGTGGCGCCGATCGCCTCCGTGGCGGCCGCCAGGCTCGCCGGAGTGATGGTCTTGCCGGCGAACCGTTTGTCGAGTTCCGCTTCCTGCGCAATCAACCTCTCGCCGAGCGGAATCGCCTCGGCCTTCATGGCGGCGAATAGCTCCTGCATCTTCGCGCGCTGCTGGCCGGATAGATCGAGCGGGTCCGCCAGTTCGAGGACGTGCATCGGGCCGGGATGTCCGTTGAGCTCCGCCGCCAGTGCCAAGCCCATGCCGCGCCCCGCCTTCAAATCGGCAATTTGCTGATCGGAGAGCGCCTTGATGGAACGCGCTTCAAGGCCAGCGTAGGGCTGCTGCGACTGCGCCAGCGAAGCGGCTGTCGGCAGAGCCAACGCGATCGAGATCAAAAGCAGGTGACGAGTCATGTGCTTCTCCCTACTTTCCGAGTTGAAACTAGGACTGGTCGGCCCTCGCACCGATATATTGGGCCGGCCTTCAGTCCTTCTTCTCCGGCGTGGCAGGCGCGTCCCTGCGGTGGTGCGGGCCGCCCTGCATCATCGTGCTGCAGCGATCCATCATTGGGCTCATCTGCTTCATCATTTCCGTCATCTGTTGTGGCGGCATTGGTCCCTGCGGCATTTGTCCGGGAGCCATTTGTGCGGCCGCATTGACCGTCGTGACGATGAGCGCAGCGCCGGCGATCCCGGCTTTCCAAAGCATTAGGCGCATGACGGACCTCCTTGATCGATGCCCCTGCATACGACCAAAACACAGGCGGTCATATGATCAGGATCATATGCTGTGCAGGAGCAGTTACCCGCGGGAAGGATCGGGATCGCGGCCGCGCGCGTGCGCGTGTGCGCGCGTTATGGGGTCTTAGTGGACGTCGTGACCCAACGTCGGCCGTCCGCCCCCCGCCGGCATGCATGTCGGAGGGTTCTCCTGTTCCGTCTTAAAACCGA
>WNFU01010693.1_pt1 | contig 20688 bp, 22 predicted proteins | sample 5400121 | NCBI WGS metagenome assembly WNFU01 (sample SAMN13153360, study PRJNA577476) | soil metagenome | isolation source: 100 cm soil or saprolite under grassland replicate 1 | place: USA:California | collected 2016-06-15 | reverse complement strand
GGGTGGAACAGGCCGAGCCGGCCGCCTGCACGGGTGACCCGGGCGAGCTCGGTCAAGCCGCCGTCGGCGTCGGGAAGATGCGGCAGCAGCCCGGCGGCGAAGGCCGCGTCGATGCCGACGGCGCGCAGCGGCAGGCGGCGCGCGTCGGCGAGGACGAGCCACCCGTGGAGGTGGCGGCCGTGTTGCCGGGCGGTGGCCAGCATCTCGGGGGTGAGGTCCACGCCGAGCACGTTGCCGCCGGGGCCGACCGCACCGCGCAGGTGCGGCAGCGCGCGACCGGTGCCGCAGCCCACGTCCAGGGCGGTCTGCCCGGCGCGCAGGCCGAGCTCCGCGACCGCCGCGGCGTACGCCGGGTCGTCGTCGGGGAAGCGTTGCTCCCAGGTCGCCGCCCGTGGGGCGAAGAACGCGCGGGTCTCGCCCGGATGCAGGTCGCGGCCGAGACGGTCGGCGACGGCCGGGGCGATGCGGCGGATGACCGGCCAGGCGGGGTCGTGGTCGACGACGACGTCGGCGGCGCGCTCGGGGTCGACCTCCTCCAGGTAGCGGGCGGCCCGACCGCGGTCGGGGTCGGGCCTGGTGGGCGGCTGGCGCAGGTAGATCACCAGGTCCCAGGGGCGCCCGAGCGCGGGGTCCTGGAGGAAGCTGCCGTCGACGATCACAACGTCGTCCCCATGGGGCCGCGCGTCCGGGCCCCGGCCAGGTGCCTCCAGCGACGCCCGTCGGCAGCGGCGGCCTCGGGCGGTGAGCGCGCCGGCGAGGTCGTCGGCGAGGCCGGCACCGGCGGCCACGGCCAGGCCGTCCACCGCGACGTGCACGGGCGGCCGGCGGTCGATGGTGCCGACGGCGTCGGCGAGCGCGCCGATGAGCCGAGCGCGCCGGGCGGCCCGGTCGGCTGCCGATGCGGGGTTCACGTCGTCATTGTGGTCGGCGCGGCCGGCGCGGGCGAGCGACTCGCAGATGCGGGCCTTCTTGTCGAAGAACCATGCGGATGCCAACCATCATGCTATGATCGCCCGCAGATGACGAGCTATCGAATCGGCCAGGTCGCCGAGCTGCTCGGCGTCAGCGTCGACACCGTTCGCCGCTGGGCCGACACCGGCCGGCTCGGCGCCCGCCGGACCGAGGGCGGCCAGCGGCTGGTCGACGGGGCCGCGCTGGCCGAGTTCGTGACCGGGTTGCAGCACGCCCCCGAACGCGAGCAGGTGATGGCGCAGTCGGCCCGCAACCGGTTCACCGGCATCGTCACCCGGGTGCTCAAGGACGAGATCGTCGCGCAGGTCGAGTTGCAGGCCGGGCCACACCGGGTCGTGTCGCTGATGACCAGGGAGGCGGCCGACGAGCTGGCGCTGACCCCGGGGATGCTGGCGGTCGCCGCCGTCAAGGCCACCAACGTCGTCGTCGAGCTTCCGTCCCAACGGTAGAGGAGGCCCATGCTCCGGTCCCGGTTCCGTCCGGTTGCCGTGCTCCTGCCGCTGGTCCTGCTCACCGCCGGTTGCGGCGGCGACGGCGGCGGCGGCGGTGGCCAGACCGAGATCAAGGTGTTCGCGGCCGCGTCGCTGACGGCCGCGTTCGAAAAGCTCGGTGAGGACTACGCGGCCGCCAACTCCGGCACCCGGGTGACCTTCAACTTCGCCGGCAGCCAGGCGCTGGCGACCCAGATCCAGCAGGGCGCCCCGGCCGACGTGTTCGCCTCCGCCGACGTGACCAACATGGACAAGGTCAAGGACCTGCTGAGCCTCCCGCAGGTCTTCGCCAGCAACCGGCTGCAGATCATCGTGGCAGCGGGCAACCCCAAGGGCGTCAAGGGACTCGCCGACCTGGCGCGCGACGACCTGAAGGTCGTGCTGGCGGCACCGGAGGTCCCTGCCGGCAAGTACGCCGAGCAGGCGCTCGACAAGGCGGGCGTCACCGTCAGGCCGGTGTCGCTGGAGGACAACGTCAAGGCGGCGGTCGGCAAGGTGCGCCTCGGCGAGGCCGACGCCGCCATCGTCTACGTCACCGACGTTGCCGCCGGCGGGGACAAGGTCGAAGGGGTCGACATCCCGGCGGACCAGAACGTGCCAGCGACCTATCCGATCGCGACGGTGAAGGCGAGCACCCACCAGCGGCAGGCGCAGGCGTTCGTCGACCTGGTCCGCTCGGCCCAGGGCCAGGGGGTCCTCCAGAGCTTCGGGTTCCTGCCGCCGCCGGTCTCGTGACGGGCGCGCCGCGGCGACGCCGGGCGGGCGCCTCCTCGGCGGCGCCGATCCCGTTCGTGGTGCTGGCCGCGCTGGCGGTGGGGTTCCTCGCCCTCCCGCTCGTCGGCCTGCTCGCGCAGACGCCGTGGCGGCGGCTCGCCGACGAGCTGGCCGCGCCGCAGGTACGGCTCGCGCTGCGGCTGTCGCTGGTGTGCTCCTTGGGGGCGGTCGGCATCTCGCTGCTGGTCGGCCTGCCGCTGGCCTTCATGCTCGCCCGGGTCGACTTCCCCGGCCGCAACCTGGTGCGGGCGTTGACGACCCTGCCGATGGTGCTGCCACCGGTGGTCGGCGGCGTGGCGCTGCTGCTGGCGTTCGGCCGGCGAGGCGTGGCCGGCCAGTGGCTGGACCGGGCGTTCGGGATCACCCTCCCGTTCACCACCATGGGCGCCATCCTCGCCGAGGCGTTCGTGGCCATGCCGTTCCTGGTGATCACCACCGAGGCGGGCCTGCGGGCGATGGACCGGCGGTTCGAGGACGCCGCCGCCACCCTCGGGGCCGGCCGCTGGACGACGTTCCGGCGGGTGACCCTGCCCCTGATCGCCCCGTCGCTCGGCGCCGGCACGGCGCTGTGCTGGGCCAGGGCCCTCGGCGAGTTCGGCGCGACCATCACCTTCGCGGGCAACCTGCCCGGCTCGACCCAGACGATGCCGCTGGCGGTCTACCTGGCCCTGGAGAACGACCTGGAGGCCGCGATCGCGCTCAGCCTGGTCCTGCTGGCGGTGTCGCTGGCCGTCCTGATCGCCCTGCGGGACCGCTGGTTCCCGACCGCATGAGCCGCAGGGGTCCGGCCGGGGGGGTCCGGGGGACCCCGGGGGGGTCCCCCGGTGGGTCGGGCCTGGAAGCCCGCGTCGAGCTCGCCATCGGGCGGCTCCACCTGGACGCCGAGGTCGCGGTCGCCAGCGGGGAGCTGGTGGTGCTGCTCGGACCCAACGGCGCCGGCAAGACCACCCTGCTGCGCGCGCTGGCCGGGCTGGTCGAGCTGGACCGCGGCCGGGTCGTGCTCGACGGGGCCGTCCTGGAGGACGCCCGGACCGGGGAGCGGGTGGCCACCGAGCGGCGCCCGGTCGGCTTCGTGTTCCAGGACTACCTGCTCTTCCCGCACCTGTCGGCGCTGGAGAACGTCGCGTTCGGGCTGCGCGCCCGCGGGGTGCCGCGGGCCGAGGCGCGCCGCCGCGCCGCGGCCTGGCTGCAGCGGGTCGGCCTGGCCGAGCACGGCGGCTCGCGGCCGCGCGCCCTGTCCGGCGGGCAGGCCCAGCGGGTGGCGCTCGCCAGGGCCCTGGTCGGCGACCCGCGGCTGCTGCTGCTGGACGAGCCGCTGGCGGCGCTGGACGCCGCCAGCCGCGGCGAGGTCCGCCGCGACCTGCGCCGCCACCTCGCCTCCTTCGACGGCACCAGGCTGCTGGTCACCCACGACCCGCTGGAGGCGATGACCATGGCCGACCGGCTGGTCGTGCTGGAGGACGGCAAGGTCACCCAGACCGGCACCCCCGCCCAGGTGAGCGCCCGGCCGCGTTCCCGCTACGTGGCCGAGCTGGTCGGCGTGAACCTGTTCCGCGGCCAGGCCGCCGGGCACACTATCCACCTCGCCGGCGGCGGCACCGTGGTCGCCGCCGGGTCCCACCAGGGTGAGGTGTTCGCGTCGGTGCATCCGCGCGCGGTCGCCCTGCACCGGCGCGCTCCGGAGGGCACCCCCCGCAACGTCTGGGCGGGGACCGCCGGGACGCTGGACATCGTCGCCGACCGCGTCCGCGTGCACGTGACCGGCACCGTCCCGATCGTCGCCGAGGTGACCCCCGCGGCCGTCGCGGAGCTGCGGCTCGCCGACGGCGGCCCGGTCTGGGCCAGCGTCAAGGCCACCGAGGTCAGCGTCTACCCAGCCTGACGCAGCGACGCTGGACGCTCCCCACGCTGGCGAACGCCGACCGGGCGCGAGCGCCCTACTCGACGGAAGGATCGGCGGCCAGGAGCCCGGGCCCCGAAGGCGCTACCGCGTGGGCGTCGGCCCGCCCGCGCGGGGGAGGCTGACCTCGACGCGGGCGCCGCCCAGGGGGCTGTCAACGACGCGCACCGCGCCGCCGTGGGCCGCCACCAGCTCGGCGACGATGGCCAGGCCGAGCCCGCTGCCACCGGCGTCGCGGGCGCGGGCGTCGTCGAGGCGGACGAACCGCTCCAGGACGCGCTCGCGGTCGGCCTCGGGGATGCCGGGCCCGTCGTCGTCCACCGCCAGGACCGCCGCGCCGTCCCGCTCCGCGAGCGCGAAGCCGACTCGGCTGCTGGCGTGCCGGGCGGCGTTCTCGCCGAGGTTGCGCAGCACCCGGCGAAGCCCGTCGGCGTCGCCGTCGACGCGGCCCGCCGACACCGCGCCGACGTCGACGTGCAGCTCGGTGCCGTCCCGCAGCCGGCGAGCCTCGTCGAACACCAGGTCGTCCAGGTCGACGTGCCGCCGTCGCATCGGCAGGGCGTGCTCGTCGGCGCGCGCCAGCAGCAGCAGGTCCTCTACCAGGCGTTGGATCCGGAGGTCCTCGGCGAGCACCGTGGCGGCCAGCTCGGCGGTGGTGGTGCGGTCGGGGTGCGCGAGGGCGACCTCGGCGTGCTGGCGGATGGAGGCGACCGGTGAGCGCAGCTCGTGGGAGGCGTCGGCGACCAGGCGCCGCTGCCGCGCGTGGGCGCGCTGGAGCCGTTCGAGCATGCGGTTCATCGTCCGCGCCAGGCGTGCGACCTCGTCGTCGCCGGGCGGGTCCGGGACCCGTCGGTGCAGCTCGACCGCGGAGATCTCGTCGACCTCGCCGCGGATCGCCTCGACCGGCGCCAGCGCCCGGCCCACGACCTTCCAGGTGGTCGCGGCGACCACCAGCAGCAGCACCGGGAGCCCCACCGCGAGCAGGATGGTGACGATCCGGGTCGACTCGCCGACCATGTCGGCGACGCGGGCGACCACCACCGTGAGCCGACCCTCCGGGGTGGCGGCGGCGACCGCGACGGCGAGGAAGTCGTCGTTGTCGATCGGCACGTCGACCCTGGCCGACGCTCCCGGGCGCAGGCGAGCCACCGGCGGCAGGCCCTGCACGTTGCGGCTGGACCTGACCACCTCGCCGTGCTCGTCGAGGACCTGGATGAGCAGGTCCTCGGACTCGCCGACCGTCAGCTCGTCCGGTCGGGTCCCCGACTCGAGGTCGGCGGCCACCTCGGTGGCGCGCAACCGGGCCGATGCGCGCACCTCGCCGGTGAGCGCGATCCGTAGCACCGCCACCAGCATCACGCCGCCGACGATCATGGCCGCCCCGACCACCAGGAGCGCGGCCAGGGTGGTGCGCACCCGGACCGTCCCCGCCAGCGGCCACCGCCGGTCAGCCGCCATCTGCCGCCAACCGGTAGCCGGCTCCACGGACCGTCTGGATGGTGTCGCGCCCGAACGGCCGGTCCAGCTTGCTGCGCAGGTGCCACACGTACACCTCGACGATGTTCGAGTCGCCCTCGAAGTCGTAGTCCCAGACGTGCTCGAGGATCTCCCGCTTGGAGACGACCTCGCCGCGGCGGTGCAGCAGGAACTCCACCAGGGCGAGCTCCCGGGGAGTCAGCTCCACCTCGACCTCCCCCCGCCATGCCCGCCTGGCGGCCGGGTCCAGCCGGAGATCACCCGCCTCCAGCACCACCGGCCGCTCACGGGCGCCGCGCCGCAGGAGCGCCCGCAGCCGGGCGACCAGCACCGCGTACGCGAACGGCTTGGTCAGGTAGTCGTCGGCGCCGGTGTCGAGCGCCTCGACCTCGTCCCACTCGCCGCCCTTGGCGGTGAGCATGAGGATCGGCGTCCAGACGCCGTCCTGCCGCAGGGTCGCGCAGATCTTGTAGCCGTTGATCCCGGGCAGCATGATGTCGAGCACGATCGCGTCGTAGGCGTGCTCCCTGGCCATCCACAGCCCGTCGGCGCCGTCCAGGGCCACGTCCACGGCGAACCCCTCGGCCTCCAGGCCCTTGCGCAGCCCGGCGGCGAGCCGCTTCTCGTCCTCGACCACCAGCACCCGCATCGCAGTCCCTCCACGCGGTGGGGCGCAATCCTGGCACGCCGAACATGAATCTCCGCTGAATCCGGGTCAGGCGGCCGCCAGCGTCTTCAGCAGCGCCGCCGCGGCCTTGGCCGCCGCGGGAACGTCGTGGTTGTCGGCCGCGGCCCGCAGGTCGCGGAGCTGCTCGTCCACGCGCGCGGCGGTGGCCTGGTCGAGGGTGTGGCGGACCCGGTCGCGGATCCACTCCATGGTGGTGACGTCGCCGGCGACGGCGCCGGGGTCGTTGGCGGCGGTGTCGACCTGGAGCTGGCGTGCCCACAGCCGGAGGCGGGCGAGGTCGATCTCGACGACGGGCCGATGCCGCAGTTGGAGGTCGAGGTCGTTCTGGGCGACGCGCAGCGCGGCCGCGCGGGCCTCGGTGGGCCCGCGGGCGGCGACGGCCCCGGCGAGGGTGTCGATGTCCCTGCGCATCTGCGTGACGAGCTGGTCGGGGACGCCGTCCGACCGGTAGGCGTCCCACGCCTGGCGCAGGCGCCTGGTCGCGGTGGCGGCACCGCGCCAGTCGTTGCCGCCCACCCGGTCGAAGGCCGCCCGGACGGCGCTGGAGAGGGCGGTGAGCTTGGCCGGCAGGGGACCCGGACGTGCGTCGGTGGGCACCGCGAGGGAGGCGAGCTCGAGGTCGCCCTTGGGGTCGCCGGTCGAGAACTCGCCGTATCCGGGCGCGAAGACCTTGTCCTCGCGCTTGCCGTCGAAGTGCAGCTCGCTGGCCGTGAGCGCGCCGCTGACGGGCCGCTCGGGCCCTGCACCGTCTGGCCGACGGTCTTGACGGTCACCTCCTCGAAGACGACCGCGGGGATGTTCTCCGACCGGTAGACGTTGCCGACCTTGGGACTGGCGGGCATGATCATCGCCGGTGGGCCGCCCTTGCCGGCGATCCAGGATCCCTTGGTGTCGGCGACGGCCCCGTCGGCGTAGTTGAACACGTCCTCGCCGAAGTACCAGACGGCGCCGTCGTCGGCCTGCGCGAACCAGTCGAGCGCGACCTCCTCGATGCGCCCGTCGAGATAGTTGAGGTACTGCAGGACGACCGTCTCGACCCGCTGGCCGTCCCAGGTGATGGTCTTGGTCCCGGGGAGCAGGGTGAACTCGGTCCGCAGCGGCTTGCCGTCCAGGTCGACCCGCTTGTCGCCCGGCGCGAGCTGGAGGCAGCCGCCGCCGTTCTCGGGCTGGATGCACGCCGGGCCGGCGGGCATGGTGGCCGCCGGCGCCGGCTTCCTGGAGCTCGACGGGGCCGACCCGCCGCCGCACGCGCTGGTCGCCAGCGCCACCACCAGGCCGACGCCGAGCAGTGCCGCGAGCGGTCGGCGCCTCCGGCCGGGCGGCCGTGACGGAGCTGCTGCGTGGTGAGGCATGTCGTCCCTCCAGTGCTGGTCGCTACCGGGACCGCTCGCGTTCGGCCGTGCCGCCGAGGACGTGGAAGTCGCGGTCGAGGTGGACGTCCACCTGGCTGCCGTCGTCGCGGGTGACCTCGACCTCGTAGAAGCCGTCCTCGTCGCCGGCCTCGGTCTGGGTGACCCGGCCGCCGCCGGTGTGGCCGAGCGCGGCGGCGCTGGCCGCCGCGAGCGCAGGACCGGTGATCGGCGTCTCGGTGTCACCGCCACCGGCCGCCATGGCAACCCCGGTGCCGCCACCGAGGAGGGCGACGGTGAGCGCCCCGCTCACCACCAACCTGGCCTTGCGGTCCATGCGGGATCCTTCCGTCGTCGGTCTGACCGTCTCTTGCGGTCGCCAGGTTGTCGCGAGCCCCCTGAACGGACCCTGAACGTCGCTGAAAGCTCGTTCAGGAGCGCCGCCGGCGCGGGCGGCCCAGCGCGCGCGATACTTGAGGTCCAAGTCGGTGGAGGAGGAGATCGGATGGCCGCTGTCAGCTACTTCGTCCGGATGGTCGCCAAGGACGGCAAGGCCGACCAGGTGCAGGAGCTGCTGTTGGAGAACCCTCGCCGGATCGAGCAGGGCGAGCCCGGCAACCTCGCGTTCGGCGTGCACCGTTCGGTCGACAACCCGAACGAGTTCTGGCTCTACGAGACGTGGGCCTCCGAGGAAGCGGTCGAGGCCCACGAGAGCGGCGAGGCGTTCCTGCGCTACAAGGAGGCGCTGCGCCCCCTGGTCGAGGACGACAGCGTGGTGTTCGGGAACTGCGTGCCGGTGAAGATCCTCGGCTACCGCCTGAGCTCGGGTACCTATTCGGGTCCTGGGCGCTGAGCTGACTCGAGACCCGCTGCGGGACCATCGTCGGGGTTTGGGGCGTGCCAGCGCATGGCGTGCAAGCCCCCGACCGGCCAGAAGCGTGCTCCTGGGAACGCTCGTGTGTAGCGGCGTTCGAAGGCGGCGCGGTTGAGGTAGCGGTCGCGGGTCAAATGGTCGAGCCAGGCGGGATCGGTGCGCAGCCCCCATAGCTCCCGGGCGTGCGCGGGCCGGCGGGCAAGGTCGACCAGCAGGTGGCGGACGGCGCCGCCAACAAACCACCAGCGGGGCAGCGCCGGGCGGCGGGCGACGCAGTCGGCGAGCACCACCAGCCCTGCCGGGCGGGTGAGCCGCCGGAGGTGGTCCAGCGCGCCGTCCAGGTCGGGCAGGTGGTGCAGGGTGTTGACGCAGAGCACCAGGTCGAAGCCGTCCGGGTCGCACAATCCCATCAGGTCGCCGTGGCGGTAGGCGATGTTGGGGCGTGGCCGGCGGGCCGTGGCCAGCCGGACCATCGGCGCTGACAGGTCGACGCCGATCACCTCGTCGAAGCGGTCGGCGAGCACCAGGGGCTCGCCGGCCACGCTGCGGAAGGACGCCAGGCAGCCAGGTGCCGATGGGGTCGGCTTGCAGGTCGTGCAGTCGGTCGTAGCGGTCGGCCAGGGTGTCGAACGACTGGTGGTCGGGGGTTGCCCGGGCGCGGTGCCCGTTGCGGTGGCCCATGACCGGCAAGGCTACCGGCATGTGCGGCAGCAGGCCGCGGCTGGTGCGTGGGCTTGCAGTGCACCTGGACCTCGTCGCGCCTCCAGGTCGCGGGGGAGTCAGGCGGTCAGCTCCCGCTCCAGTGGCGTCCGGAACCGGGGGGTGATCCGGACCGGCCCGAGCCAGTCGGCGAGCCTCCCGGCCGCCGCCTCCACCGCGGCGGCCCCGTTCGCGCCCACGTCCTCCAGCAGCCTGACGGCGACCTCGCCGTCCTTGCGGTTGGCCCAGCCCCCGACGATCCGGCCGTCCCACCACACCGTCGGGCCCGCGTTGCCGTTGCGGTCGAACAGCGTCGGGCCGTGGTCCCCGAGGTACCAGCCCCGCCCGGACCAGCCCATCACCGTGGGGTCCAGGGCGGGTAGGAGCGCCACCCACGGCTCGGCGGCCGCCGGCGGCGCGAGGTCGTCGGCGAGCACCAGCCCAGGTGTGCCGTCGAGGTCGACCTCGACCGCTGCGACCGTCGCCAGGGCGCGCTTCACCTCACCGGCCGTCAAGCCCGTCCACCATCGCAGGTCGGCGACGGTGCCCGGCCCGAACGCGGCCAGCCACCTGCGGACCAGCTCGGCCTGGGCGGCCTCGGTGGACCACTCGGCCATCCCTCCCGGCAGCCACGACTCGATCAGCGACCAGCGGTACTGGCCGCTGATCCACGAGCCGCGCGGACGGCCGCGGGCGATCCGCCCCTCCGCGGCCAGCACCAGCAGCACCCGGGTCGAGACGCTCTGCCTGGCGGCGTAGCTCTTGCCCTCCGCGAGCAGGAGCTGCTCGCGCAGGCGCGGCTCGTCCTCGGACAGCTCGGTGGCGAGCGCCTGGCCGCGGGCCGCGAGCGCCTTGACCGTGGCCTCCTCGACCTCCTCCAGCCAGCGTTCCGGGTCGTCGGCGGCGATGCCGGACTGGTCCAGGAGCTGGAGCAGCAGGCGCCGCTGCGCCGCCGCGATCGCCTGGGTGCACGCCGCCTGCACGATCGGGGCCAGCTCGACGGGGACGACGAACATCGTCCGGCGCATGCCGAGCATCCGCAGCAGCGCCCTGTCGTGGTACAGCGCGCGCTCGATCGCCTCGACCTCGGGCTGCCGCATCCGGGCCGCGGCGGCCAGGAACACCGACGCCGGGTCGGTGCCGTGCAGCCCCACCAGGTCCTCCGCCACCTGGACCACGCTGGCCGCGCGGGCCGCCGGCGCGAGATGGTGGCGGACGCCCAGCCGCGCCCGCCGCTCCTGGGCCCCGATCCGCCGCACCGCACCCGTCATCGCCGTCCTCCTGTCCGCGCGACCCGCACGCGCTTCTTACCATCCGGCGGCGACGCGCGGGCGGCCGTGGCGTTACCGGGGTGCGGGCCGGCCCCTCGCGTGCAACGCTGGACCGACCGTCCCCGAGCCACGGAGTCCCCCTATGCTCGCTGCCCGCGGCGTCACCGTCGTCCGTGGCGCCCAGGTGGTGCTCGACGCGGTCGACCTGGTCGTCGACGGCGCCAGCCGCGTCGGCGTGCTCGGCCGCAACGGCGCCGGCAAGTCGACCCTGCTGCGGGTGCTCGCCGGGCTGGAGGCGCCCACCGGCGGCGTGGTCGAGCGCTCGCCGCCGGGGTTGACCGTCGGCTACCTGGCCCAGGAGCCCGACCCGCTCGCCGGGGAGACCACCGCCGCCTACCTGCGCCGGCGCACCGGGCTGGCCGCGGCCGAGGCGGCCATGGAGGCCGCCCTCGCCGCCATGCGGCGCCGTCCCGGCCGCGCCGAGCTGCAGGCCTACGACGACACCCTGGCCCGCTTCCTCGCCCTCGGTGGCGACGACCACGACGCCCGCGCGCCCCGCGTGCTGGCCGACGTCGGGCTCCGCGCGGACGCGCTCGACCTGCCCGTCGCTGGGCTGTCCGGCGGCGAGCAGGTCAAGGCCGGGCTGGCCGCCATCCTGCTCGCCCGCTTCGACGTGCTGCTGCTGGACGAGCCGACCAACAACCTCGACTTCGAGGGGTTGTCCCGCCTGGAGCGGTTCCTGGCCGCCGAGGAGCGGGGGGTGGTGCTGGTCAGCCACGACCGCGCCTTCCTGTCCGCGGCCACCACCCGCATCGCCGAGCTGGACCTGCACAGCCACCGGCTCGGCGAGTACGGCGGCGGCTACGACGCCTACCAGGAGGAGCGCCGGCGTCGCCACGAGCAGGCCTACGCCAGCTACGAGGAGGCCAGCGCCGAGCGGGCGCGGCTGGAGGCCGCCGCCCGCCAGAAACGGGACTGGGCGCAGAGCCGCCGCGGCGAGCGGCGCACCGACAACGACAAGGCCCTCGCCGGCCGGCGCAAGGAGCGCGCCACCGCCGGCGCCACCAAGGCCAAGGCGATCGAGCGCCGCATCGAACGCCTCGGCGACCCGGAGAAGCCCTGGGAGGGCTGGGACCTGCGCCTGTCGCTGCGCGCCGGCCACCGCAGCGGGACGGTGGCGGCCAGCCTCGTCGGGGCGGTCGCGCAACGCGGCCGCTTCCGGCTCGGCCCGGTCGACCTGGAGCTGCGCTGGCGCGACCGGCTCGCCCTCACCGGCCCCAACGGCGCCGGCAAGTCGACCTTGCTCGGGCTGCTGGCCGGTGAGCTGCGCCCGGTCGCCGGCAGCGCCCGGCTCGGCGCCGGCGTGGTCGTCGGCCATCTCGGCCAGGACCGCGAGGCGGGGTCGGGCACCGTGCTGGACGCGGTCCGCGAGCGGACCGACCTGAGCGTCGAGCAGGCCCGCTCCTTGCTGGCCAAGTTCGACCTCGGCGCCGAGCACGCCGGCCGGGCCGAGGCCGACCTGTCGCCCGGCGAGCGCTCCCGGGCCGGCCTGGCCGTGCTGGTCGCCCGGGGCACCAACCTCCTGCTGCTCGACGAGCCCACCAACCACCTCGACCTGGACGCCATCGAGGAGCTGGAGCGCGCCCTGGCCGGCTACGACGCCACCCTGGTGGTGGTCAGCCACGACCGCCGCCTGCTCGAGGGCCTTCGCCTGGACCGCCGGCTCGAGGTGACCGGCGGCGCCGTCACGGAGACCGCGGTCCTCCCCACGGCGGCAGGTAGGTCGCCTCGGCGACCCGGTCGCCGGTGAGGCGCAGCAGCCAGGTCGATCCCTTGGGCCATTGGGCGTGCCGGCCGATCGGCGCGCCACGCTCCCGCAGCAGCCCGAGCAGTTGCCCGATCAGCTCGCCGTGGGTGCACAGCACCACGTCGTCCAGGCCGGGGCGGAGCAGCGTGGCCGCGTCGTCGGTCCCGGCGTCCACGTCCAGGCGCCCGTCCAGGCCGACCGGCAGGCTGCGGTGCTCGGCGAGCGGCTGGACGGTCTGCTCGCAACGGAGCGCGGGACTGGACAGGATCGTGGTGATCGGCCGGCCGTCGAGCACCCGGACGAGCCCGGCGGCCTCGCGCCGGCCGGCGGCCGACAGCGGCCGGCGGCCGTCGGGACCGCTCCAGGTCCGCTTGTTGCCGGCGTGGGCGTGGCGGAGCAGGTAGATCATGGCCGTGTTCCTACACCTCCGCGGCCCGCTCGCAAACGCCGGGCCACCGATTGTTCACCCAGGGCCGGATAGACTGATCGGAATGAACCTCTACCGCGAACAGGCCGTCGTGCTGCGCACCTGGAAGCTCGGCGAGGCCGACCGCATCGTCGTGCTGATGACCCAGGGCCAGGGCAAGGTCCGCGCCGTGGCCAAGGGCGTCCGCAAGACCAAGTCCCGCTTCGGCGGCCGCCTGGAGCCGTTCAGCCACGTCGACCTGTCGCTGTACCGCGGCCGCGAGCTCGACATCGTCACCCAGGCCGAGGTCGTGGCGCCCTTCCGCGCCCTGCGCGAGGACTACGACCGGGTCGTGGCCGGCACCGCCATGCTGGAGGCGGTCGACCAGGTCGCCCAGGAGCGCGAGGCCGCCGTCCGTATCTACCTGCTGCTGGTCCGCGCCCTGCGCACCCTGGACGGCGCCCCCCGCGACCCCTCGGTGGTCCTCGACGCCTTCCTGCTCAAGCTGATGGCCCTGGAGGGCTACCGGCCGGCGCTGGCGGAATGCGCCGGCTGCGGCAGGCAGGTGCCGCTGCGCTGCTTCTCGATCGCCCGCGGCGGCGGCCTCTGCGACCGCTGCCGCACCGGCGAGGAGTCCACCCTCGACCGGGCCACGGTGCCGCTGCTGGCCGCGCTGCTCGGCGACGACCTGGACGCCACCGCCGCCTCCGTCCCGGCGCCGGCCTCACGCCGCGAGGCCGGCGCGCTGGTCAAGGGCTACGTGGAGTACCACCTGGAGCGGCGGCTTCGCGCCTACCCGCTGGTGGCCCGCTGATGCCCAGCCGCAACCCCCGCGCCCTCCCGCCCGGCCTGGACCCCAAGGTCGTCCCCGACCACGTCGCGATCGTCATGGACGGCAACGGCCGCTGGGCCGCCGCCAGGGGCCTGCCCCGCAGCAAGGGCCACGAGGCCGGCGAGGCGGCCCTGTTCGACACCGTCGAGGGCGCCCTCGACGCCGGCCTGTCGTGGCTGACCGTGTACGCCTTCTCCACCGAGAACTGGCGCCGGCCCGCCACCGAGGTCCGCTTCCTGATGAACTTCAACGAGCTGGTGCTGGTCCGCCGCTCCCACGAGCTGCACGAGCGGGACGTGCGCATCCGGTTCATCGGCCGGCGCGACCGGGTCCCGCCGCACGTGCGCCGGCGCATCGACGAGGCCGAGCAGCTCACCGCCGGCGACACCCGCATGACCCTGGCGGTCGCCCTCGACTACGGCGGCCGCGACGAGCTCGCCCGCGCCGTGCAGCGGCTGGTCGCCGAGGCGCGCGAGGGACGCGCCCCCCGCCGGATCGACCAGCGCGCCATCGCCAGGCGCCTGTCCGCCGCCGACATGCCCGACGTCGACCTGCTCGTCCGCTCCGGCGGCGAGCAGCGGGTCTCCAACTTCCTGCTGTGGCAGATCGCCTACGCCGAGCTGTACTTCACCCCGGTGCTGTGGCCCGACTTCAACCGGCACGAGCTGTTCGAGGCGCTGCGCGACTACCAGACCCGGCAGCGCCGCTTCGGTGCGGTCGCCGGTGCCCAGGCCGACCAGGGGGCCAAGGTCGGGCTCCTCGAGAGCCGCCCGTCGGCCCCTTGAGCGCGGCGGGGCCCGGGCGGCCGACGGCTGGCCGGCCCAGCATCCGCCCGGCCCGTCAGGAGGAGCTGTCCCAGCTCGGCGCCCTCTACGTGCGCGCCGGCTTCACCGCCCGGCTGGCGGGCGTGGTCGGCTTCGCCCGCGCCAGGCTGAGCGGCGAGGTGTTCGTGGCCGACCTGGACGGCGAGCTGGTCGGGGTCGCCGCCGGTGCCCACTTCGGCGCCAGCGGCTGGGTCGGCGGCGTCGCGGTGACGCCGGAGCGCCGCCGCGCCGGTCTCGGCGGCGCCCTCACCGAGGCGGTCGTGGCGCATCTCCGGGGCCGGCAGGCCGGGACGGTCCAGTTGCTCGCCACCGAGCTGGGCCGTCCGGTGTACGAGCGCATCGGCTTCGTCGCCGAGGCCGAGTACCTCACCCTCGCCGGAGCACCGGGGGCGCTGGGGGGGTCCGGGGGACCCCAAGGGGGTCCGCGGGAGCATCGGGGCCGCGCCGGCGGGGTGCCGATGGCGGGTGTCCGCGCCGGGCGGCCCGGGGACCGGGCGGCGGTGCTGGCGCTGGACCGGCTGGCGACGGGGGAGGACCGCAGGCGTCTGCTGGACTCGCTATGGCCTGCCGGCGGCCTGGTCGCCGGCGAGGGCGCCCTGCGCGGGTTCCACCTCGCCTCGCCCTGGCGGAGCGGCGGGGCGACGGTCGCCACCGACCCGGAGGCGGGGCTGGCGCTGCTGGAGGCGGTCCGCCGGACCACCGCCGGGGAGATGTCGGTGTCCCTGCCCGCCGGCAACCGGGCGGGCCTGCTGGCGCTGGCGGCCGCCGGCTTCCGGGAGCGCTCCGGGACGACGCGCATGTGCCTCGGCCCGCCGCTGCCGTGGCGCCCCGAGTCCGTCTTCGGGGCCCACAACCTGTTCTGGGGCTGACCGGGACCGGGCGGAAACGCGCCGAAACGCTGGACACGAGCAGATCGCGGCCATACTGTGCCTTCCTGGCGCCGACGCCCGAGGTTGGCAAAGGGGGTGGTGGCGATGCGGCGGGTCACCTGGGTCCTGTTGGTGGTCTTCCTGCTCGCCACCCACGGCGCGGTCGCGGTGTCGCCGGCGGCGGCGACCGACCGGGTGACCAGGCCGGTCGTCACCCGGGGCAACACCTGGTACGTGCGCGACAGCCTCACCGGCGGGATCGCCGACCGCATCTTCACCTATGGCCAGCCCGGCGACTTCCAGCTCATGGGCGACTGGGACGGCGACGGCCTGGCGACGCCGGGGGTGGTGCGGGGCTCGACCTGGCTGCTGCGCAACAGCCTGGACGGCGGCCCGGCGGATGTGACCTTCGCGTACGGGTTCCCGAGCGACTACCCGGTGATCGGTGACTGGGACGGCAACGGCACCGACACCCCAGGGGTCATCCGGGGGAGCACCTGGTACCTGAAGAACACCAACGCGAGCCCCGGCATCGCCGACGTCTTCTTCGCCTACGGGTTCTCCTCCGACCTCGCCGTCGCCGGCGACTGGGACGGCGACGGCGTCACCACGCCGGGCGTGGTCCGCGGCAGCACCTGGTACCTGCGCGCCACCAACGACCCCGCCAACACCAGCACCCTGCCGGCGTTCGACTACGGCCAGGCGGGCGACCAGCGGGTGGTCGGCGACTGGGACGGCGACGGCACCACCACCATCGGCGTCAAGCGCCGCAGCCGCTGGCTGCTCCGCAACAGCAACCAGGCGGGCGCGCCCGACCTCAACTTCCCCTACGGGCTCGGGTGCGACCTCGGGTTCGCCTCGCCGGGCATCAGGACCCGCGACCGCGGCAGCAAGGGGCTCCCCGCCGGGCTCCGGGGACGGGAGCTGAGCGTGCTCGACACCAACAGCAACGTGGTCGCGCTCACCTTCGACGCCGGCGCCAACGCCGCCGGCGTGGCGTCGATCCTCGCCACCCTCGAGCAGACCTGCGTGCCCGCGACCTTCTTCCTCACCGGCCGGTGGGTCGAGCTGTTCCAGGACCAGGCCCGCCGGATCAGCGTCCGCCACCAGGTCGGCAACCACTCCTACACCCACCCGCACCTGCCGGCGCTGTCGGACGCGGCCGTGCGCGACCAGATCACCAGGGCGGAGAGCCGTATCCAGGGGGCGACCAAGTACATCCCCAGGCCGATGTTCCGCTTCCCGTTCGGCGACAGCGACGCCCGCACCCTGGGGATCGTCAACGGGCTCCGCTACGGGTCGATCCGCTGGACCGTGGACACGCTCGGCTGGATGGGGACGTCGGGCGGCCAGAGCGTGCAGACGGTCGTCAACCGGGTGCTGGCCAACCTGCGGCCGGGCGAGATCGTGCTGATGCACGTCGGCTCCCACCCGACGGACGGCTCCACGCTGGACGCCGACGCCCTGCCGACGATCATCTCCGAGCTCAGGCAGCGCGGCTACGGGTTCGTGACCATCTACGACTCGATCTGAGCCGCCGCCGGTCGCGGGAGCGTCAGAAGTCCAGCCGCATCGGGAGGCGATGGCGGACCGACCGCTCGGCCAGCCGCAGCAGCACGGCGAGCCCGGCGGTGGCGGTCGTGGCGAGCGGGCGGTCGGTGCCGCCGGGCCCGGCCGCGTGGTCGTCCAGGCCGTAGCGGGCCCGCAGCAGCTCGAGCTGGTCCAGCAGGGCGATGCTGGAGCCGATCTGGACCTCTTCGCCGGTGACGTCCTGGCTGCGGACGACGAACCCGAAGCGGCATGGCAGCCACAGCTCGGGGGTCAGGAGCTGCTCGTAGCGGGACCCCGCGCCCGTGGCCGAGGCGGCCTGGTAGGCGGGGTCGTCGGGCCAGTCGGCCGACACCGTCGCGGGGACCGCCAGCTCGGGGTGCTCGTCGTGGGCGGCCAGCAGCAGCGTGCCCCCGTAGCCGTCCCAGCTCGGCTTGTCGGTGAAGCAGGGCGCCTGGCCAGACTCGTCCCAATCCAGCGGCTCGGCCAGCCGGTCCCCGAGCCAGCGACCCAGGCCGTCACGCCAGGAAAGCACCGCGACCCGGATGACGTCCTCGGCGACCTGGTCGGCGAACGGCACGTCCTGCTGGCGGGCGATCCGCTCGACCACGTCGGTGGATCCCTCGGCGTAGTAGCGGGCGAGGGGCCCAACATAGACGTCAAGGCCCATGCCGCCTCCCTCGCTCGCAGCCGCCCGGACCCCTATGTTGGCTCAATCGCCTCGATCCGGCCAGCACCTTGTCTTGCTCGTTCATCCTCGCACGTCAACCGCGACGCGGCTCGGCGCGGTCAGCTCCGTCACCCTGAAGCCGCCCCGCCCCGCGACCCCGATCCCGAACGCCACCCGGCCCTCGAAGTCGCCCGCGAAGCGCACCTGGCGCAGGCCCGGGTAGTCGGTCGTGATCGTGCCGCCCTGGAAGGTCGGCGCCCCGTCGGGCTCGTGCGCCAGGGCCGGCGCGAACGCCACCGCCAGGAAGGTGCCGCCCCGCAGCGCCAGCGGGCGGTCGGCCTCGTCCCGGACCGTCGCCGCGTACCCGACCCGGTAGCCGGGCATGGCCCCCCGGAAGGTGAACAGCACCCGGTCGTACCCGTCCCTGCGGGCGGTGCGGACCGAGACCAGCTCCGGTGCCGGCCGGCTCTGCCGGGCCCGCTCGACGGGCGCGGTCCGGAAGGGGGCCGAGGCGGCTGGCGGGTGGCGCGCCTGCCAGGCCCCCGCCAGGAACGCGACCACCAGCACCAGGAGGAACGCCCGGCCCAGCGTGGCCATCCCCTCACCTCCTCGCCGTCCAGTGTCGGCGCCGCCGGTAACGAGATGGTGACATGCTAGCCTCGTCCGGAAGCGTCATCTTCGCGCCTGTGGACAGATTCGGCAGGATCTAGCGTGGAGCGCGGAGCCTCGCCGCTACAATGACGGCGCCATGGCCACCACCCCCGTCCGCCTCCCCGAGGCCGGCAGCGGCTTCCTGCAGCAGGTCGCCCTCGGCCCGCTGCTCAGCCGGTTCGCGGTCGACCAGGTCGGCGCCGAGGAGCGGGCGGCGTCGCTCGCCAAGCGCAGCATCAAGGAGGAATCCAAGGTCGCGGCCCTGCGCCTGGCCGTGGCCGTCATGGACCTGACCACGCTCGAGGGGGCGGACACGGTCGGCAAGGTGGAGGCCCTCTGCTCCAAGGCGCGCCGTCCCGACCCGTCCGATCCGGAGGTCCCGCCGGTCGCCGCCGTCTGCGTGTACCCCTCCCTGGTCCCCACCGCCAAGCGGGCCCTTGCCGGCTCCGGTGTCAAGGTCGCCTCGGTCGCCACCGCCTTCCCCAGCGGTCAGGCCTCCCTGGCCGTCCGGCTCGGCGACGTCGCCGACGCGGTCGAGGCCGGCGCCGACGAGATCGACATGGTGATCAACCGCGGGGCGTTCCTGGCCGGCCGCGACCAGGAGGTGTTCGAGGAGATCGTGCTGGTCAAGGAGGCCTCCAGCGGCACAAGGCTGAAGGTGATCCTCGAGACCGGCGAGCTCGGCACCCTCGACAACGTGCGCCGGGCGAGCGTGCTCGCCATGGCCGCCGGGGCCGACTTCATCAAGACCTCCACCGGCAAGATCCAGCCGGCAGCCACCCTGCCGGTCTCGCTGGTCATGCTCGAGGCGATCCGCGACTTCCACGACCGCACCGGCCGCATGGTCGGCAGACCCTCGGTCCCGACTGGCTCACCCCGGAGTGGTTCCGCCTCGGCGCCTCCAGCCTGCTCAACGACTGCCTCATGCAGCTCGCCAAGCAGCGCACCGGCCGCTACCAGTCCGGCGACTACTTCACCAAGGACTAGCGGAGTCGCACCCCCGCTCCGTCGACGGCCGTGGCCGCCGTCCGTAGGATGGCGGCGCCATGGAGAGGGACACGGGGCCACTGTCGGCGGCCGGGCTCGCCGAGCTGGCGGGCGCGACGGAGGCCGAGGTCGAGCGCATGATCGACCTGGGGATCCTCGTTCCCCGGGACGGAGCTGGCCCGTTCCTCGCCACCGACGTGCAGAAGATCCGCCTGGCCATGGCATGCGAGGAGGCCGGCCTGCCGATGGAGGGGATCGCCTCGGTCATCCGGACGGGCCGGCTGTCGTTCGCGTTCCTGGAGGCCCCCACGTACCGGCGCTGGGCGGTGCGCTCGGCGCGGACCTACCGGCAGGTGAGCGAGGAGGCCGGGGTGCCCGTTGACGTGCTCCGCGACGCGCTGGAGTCCATGGGCTTCGCGCGGGCGGCACCCGACGACCCGATCAGGGAGGACGAGCTGGAAGTGGTGCCGCTGGTGCGGCTGGTCCACACCACCGGCGTCCTGGACCGGCCGTGGATGGCCAGGGTCGGCCGCGGCTTCGCGGAGGGCATGCGCCTGATCGCCAACGTCGAGAACGAGGCCTACCACGCGCGGTTCGAGGTGCCGTTGCTGGAGTCCGGCGCCGACCAGCGGACGGCCATGGAGCTGGCCTCCCGGATGTCCGGCGACTTCACCCCCCTGGTCGATCGCGCGCTGATGGGCATCTACCGCAGGCAGCAGGAGCTGGCATGGACCGAGCATCTCGTCGAGCACATCGAGACCGAACTCGAGGCCGCCGGCGTCCTCGGCCGGCCGGAGCGGGTCCCCGCGATGTGCTTCCTCGACCTGGTGGGCTACACGCGGCTCACCGAGGAGCGCGGCGACCAGGCCGCCGCCGAGCTGGCCACCTCCCTGAGCGTCCTGGTCCAGCGGTCCTCGCGCGAGCACGGCGGCGTGCCCGTGAAGTGGCTGGGCGACGGGGTGATGTTCCACTTCCGGGAGCCGGCCGGAGCCGTGCTGTCGGCGCTGCGGATGGTGCGGCAGCTCCCCGAGGCCGGCCTGCCGCCGGCGCACGTCGGGGTGGCCGCCGGGCCGGTGGTGGCCCAGGCCGGCGACTTCTTCGGCCGCACCGTGAACGTCGCCGCCCGGATCGCCGCCCGCGCCAGCGCCGGGCAGGTCCTGGTCAGCGAGCGCGTGGCCGAAGCGGCCCCGCCGCCGGGCGTGACCTTCGTGGAGTTCGGCGAGCTGTGGCTCAAGGGGATCGCCCGTCCGGTCCGAGTGCTGGAAGCCCTCCGGGGGTGAGGTTCCCGGATCAGGGCCCCGTGTCAGTGGCACCGATGCCAGCAATGGTCACCGTGTTCGTCGGATCCCTAACCGAAGGTGGCGCTCGCCGCGATCTGAACCTTGGCGGTGTGACGCCTCGGGTTGTCCACAATGATGGGCTCGGTCCTTGACGGGGCATCTGGCTTTATAGAACATGCGTTCGATATGGACGTCACCGTTGCTTCCGTTTGATGCATCGGACCGCCACGGTCCGCCTGCGCCTCACCCACTCCCAGGCCCATCGCTGCTACGGGCTGCTGCGATCGGCCGGGGACGTGTGGGCATGGCTGTTGGACACG
>WNFU01003497.1_pt1 | contig 20697 bp, 18 predicted proteins | sample 5400121 | NCBI WGS metagenome assembly WNFU01 (sample SAMN13153360, study PRJNA577476) | soil metagenome | isolation source: 100 cm soil or saprolite under grassland replicate 1 | place: USA:California | collected 2016-06-15 | reverse complement strand
CTTCAAAGACCTCGCGCCCAGGGCCGATATCCGTCCCTACGAGGAAAAGCTCAATCCGGACGTCTCGGACAAGGTGCAGAAGAACGCCAAGCTGGGTTCGCTCGCCATGTTTTCCGACTTGCAGGCGATGATGCTCAAGAGTTGCGACGTGCTGATTTACATCCACGGGTTCAACGTCTCGTGGAATGACGCCGTCGGCGGCGGGCTGGCGCTCCAGGAAATGCTGAATCATCCCTACCCGAGCGAGCCTGCGCAGCAGGTGTTGGTGGTCCTTTTCACCTGGCCTTCCGACGGACTCGCTCTGCCGTTCGTGTCCTACAAGTCGGATCGCACGGAGGCGTCCGCTTCCGGCAGCGCCGTCGGTCGGGGCATCCTCAAGCTGCGGGATTTTTTGCAGACCGTGCAGTCGCGGGCGCGAAAGAAAAGCGGCGCCCCGGCGTGCGAACAGGACATTCACCTGCTCTGCCATTCGATGGGCAACTATGTTTTGCAAAACGCGCTGCCGCGGATCGACCAGTTCACACCCGGCACCGCCTTGCCGCGCGTTTTCGAGCACGTTTTCCTATGCGCGCCCGACGTGGATGACAACGTGCTCGAACCGGGCCAACCGATGGGCAACCTCCACGAACTGGCGCGGAGCGTCAGCGTCTATCACAATCGCGGCGATCTGGCGATGCACGTTTCCGATTACACGAAGGGTAACCCCGACCGCCTGGGCACCGCCGGCGCCGCGCGGCCCGCCGCACTCCACAACAAAGTGAGCCAGATCGATTGCACGCCGGTGGTGAAGGGATTCGTGGAACACAGCTATTACCTGGATGGCTGGGTGAACCAGGACATTCGTCTCGGCATCGCCGGCCTTGCCCAGGACGACCCGCACCGACAGCGCAAGCGCAGCCCGGACTTCCCGAATGTGTGGCAGATGACCGGCTGATGCTGCTGTTATGAACCGGATCGCCGCCACACCGGAACCGCCCCATTTACGCCGTGGTATTCACCTCGCAACGCACCGCGGGCGAAAATGGCTACGGCGAAATGGCCGAGAAAATGTTCGCGCTGGCGTCGCGGCAGCCCGGTTTCCTCGGTGCCGAATCGGTGCGCGATGCCGATGGCGTCGGCATTACCGTTTCCTATTGGTCGAGCCTCGAGGCCATCAAAAACTGGAAGCGCAACGAGGAACACCTGGCAGCGCAGGCGAAGGGAAGGAATCACTGGTACCAGAAATTCACCATCAGGATTTGCAAGGTCGAGCGCGAGTACGGCTTCGATAAATCATCCGCTCAAACTGCAGTTTGAACTGACATTTCTACAATTTGAGCAGTTTCTTCGCGTTCTCGTACAAAATTCTCCTTTCGATTGCTTTGTTCGGCGCGAAGCGGCGAATCGCGGCGATGATTTGCGCGCCCTGACATTTGGGACCGGCACCGACGGTGTCCTCGCAATCGCTGCCGAACAGCAGCTTGCTCTGGTGCCGCTCCAGAAAGCCGGGCGTGAAATCCTCGTCCCGAGTCAGTGCATTCAGACCGGAGCCGGCGGAGCAATCGCCATACATGTTCGGGTAATCGCCCAATAAGCGGTCGGTGATGCCGCCGGGCGTCACTTTGCCTTTCGGATAGGCGATGTTTTGGTCGTGTTTTTTGTCGATGTTGCCCCACCAGGTTTGCGCGTGGCCGATGAATTTCACTTTGGGAAACTTTTCCAGGATTTTATGGAATTGCGCAAATCCGCGGTTGTATTCCGCTTCCCAAAAGTGGAACAGCGCCGGCACACCGTGGTCCTGCGCCACTTGCGCGACGCGTTCGATGGCGACCGAATCGCAATCGACGCCGAACTTCTGCTCGCCGATGCCGCGGGCGCCGAGCTTCAAATACTTTTCCAACACCGCCGGCGCCTCCGGCAGGTCGGGCACTTCGTTGGCAAAATACAGGAACTCCTTTGGATGGGTTCTCGCGAGGTTCACCACCGACTCATTGCCGTAGCACTGGGCTTGGAGACCATTGGCCCGGCCATCGAGCGTGGAGGGACGAACCAGCGAAGAACCGGCGGGCAACAACACCGTGAGCGTCGCGCCCATCGTCATCTGGTGCGTAATCAGCTCCTGGTCCGTTCGCCCGTGATAGTGCGTGTGCTGATGGATGTCGATAATGGGTTCGGCCGAAGAGGCGTCGGATTCGGCTGCCTGCAAGGGTGGCGCGAGCAGCAGTGCGGCGGAAGCGCCGATGAATCGGCGGCGTGACAAAGTCATGGGACGCTGCGTGGACATGGTTCGTGAATTGAGGAGCCTAGTCTGTCGTGGATCGGGAGACGGTTCAAACACGAAATGCAGCCCGCCGGACGGTATTCGGCAAGGCCGGCTGGAACAACGACAACAAGTCGAAGCGCGATCAAGGCCTGCGGAAATCTGGCAGTCGATAATTTCCATTGCCACCAACCCGCTTGGCCGGGACGCCCCATCCGACCCGGAAGACCAGGTGTTGCCTCATCGGGCCAGGGCTTTTATTACTTCACTGAAACGCCGCTTTTATTCCATCCTTTCCTCAATGAAACCGCGCCTCAAATTCGTTGCTGCGCTGGCCCCCTTGCTTTCCGTTTCGTTCCGTCTTCTCGGGGTGGAACCGGAAGTCTCCGAAAAAGACCTGCCGCGCGTTTCGCCCACGGAACCGGATAAAGCCGTCGCGACCTTCCAAATCAAAAAAGGTTTTCGCCTCGAACTGGTCGCCGCCGAACCGCTGGTCGTGGATCCCATCGCGATGGCATTTGATGAGGACGGACGATTGTTCGTCGTCGAGATGCGCGATTATCCCGAGCGACGCAATGAGACGCCGCATCTCGGCCGCATTCGGATGGTTGAGGACACCGACGGCGATGGTCGCTTCGACAAGAGCACGGTTTACGCCGATAATCTGCCCTGGCCGACGGCGGTGATTTGTTGGAAGGGCGGCGTTTTCGTGGGCGCCACGCCGGACGTTCTCTATTGCAAGGACACGAACGGCGACGGTGTGGCGGACGTGCGCGAAGCGGTTTTCACCGGGTTCGCCAGCGACTACGCGCCCTACGAGGTGAACAAGCTGAACGTGCAGGCGTTGTTCAACGGTTTCACCTGGAGCCTCGACAACCGCATTCACTGCGCCAACGGCGGCGATGGGGGCAAGGTGTGTCTTGTGGACAGCCCGTTCGTACGCGAATGGATTCGGGGCGCGATGAGGGACAGTCCGGTCGAACTGCGCGGTCACGATTTGTCCTTCGACCCGCGCACGTTGACGATGCGTCTCGAGAGCGACGGCGGGCAATACGGATTGAGTTTCGACAATCGCGGCCGCAAGTTCGTTTGCAGCAACAGCGCCCACATCCGCCAGGTGATGTATGAAGACCGTTACGCCGCGCGCAATCCGTTTTTTACGATGCCTCCCGCCGCCTGGGACATCGCCGCCGACGGTCCGGCGGCGCCGATCCACCGCCTCAGTCCGGACGAACCGTGGCGTGTCATTCGCACCCGCTGGCGAGTGACGGGTCTGGTGCCCGGCCCTATCGAGGGCGGCGGACGGCCCTCCGGTTATTTCAGCGGCGCCACCGGCATCACGATCTACCGCGGCGACGCGTTCCCGGAGGACTTTCGTGAAAATGCGTTCGTGGCCGACTGCGGCGGCAATTTGATTCATCGCAAAAGACTTTTCCCGGATGGCGTCGGGCTGATCGCGCGGCGGCCTGACGACGAGCAGAATGTGGAGTTCCTCGCCAGCCGCGACAACTGGTTCCGGCCCGTCTCGATGGCCAACGCGCCGGATGGCACGTTGTACATCGCGGACATGTATCGTGAGGTGATCGAGCACCCCTGGTCGCTGCCCGAATCCATCAAGAAATACCTCGACTTGAACAGCGGCAACGACCGCGGCCGCGTCTATCGCATCGCGCCGGATGGTTTCAAGCCGCGGAAGCCGCCGCACTTGAGCACGGCCACGACCAAAGAACTGGTCGCGTTGCTGGAACATCCGAACGGCTGGCATCGAGACACCGCGGCCCGGTTGCTCGACGAGCGCCAGGACAAATCGGCTGTCCCGCTGCTCGAAAAACTGCTGAGGAATTCCAAATCGCCGCTCGCTCGGATGCATGCGCTGCACGGGCTCGAGGGTTTGGACGGGTTGACCCCGCCGCAACTCTTGATGGCGCTCAGCGACGGGAGCGGCCTGGTGCGTGAGCACGCGGTGCGCCTGGCCGAAAGATGGGCTCCGCTCTCAGGTTCGGCCGGGGAGAAGCTTGGGAGAAAGCTGGCGACACTTTCCAATGATCCGGACATTGGCGTTCGTTATCAACTCGCCTTCGCGCTCGGGGAGTCCAAAGACCCGGCGAAGATCAGAACGCTTGCCGAAATTATTCACCGTGACAGCGGCGATCGCTGGGTGCGAAGCGCCGTTCTGAATTCATTGCGGAATGGCGCGAGCGCGATGTTCGAGCGGCTCGTGGCCGGCGCTCGCTTCCGCGATTCGGCCGGCGGCCAGGAATTTCTTCGCCAACTGGTCGGAGTTATCGGAACCAGGAACGAGTCGCGCGAGGTCAAAACGGTTTTGAACCACCTCCAAAACAACGCCGATTCAGAAATTGCCTTCCTGCTGGCCCGCGCTTTGGGCGACGGATTGCAGCAGGCCGGCAATTCACTGGCTCGGGCGGACTCGGAACACAAACTGAAGCCCGTTTTTGTGCGGGCCAAAGCGGCGGCCAATGACTCCCGGATTTCCCGGCAGACCCGGGTTCAAGCCATTCAGTTGCTGGCCATGTCAAGCTTTGACGAGGCGGGCGAGGCGTTGTCGTCGTTGCTCGGCTCCAGCGAATCAGAGTCCGTTCAGCTTGCCGCGGTCGCCGCGCTCGCGAGGTTGAATGATCCCGGGACCAGCGAAGCGCTTTTGAAGCACTGGCCGCAGCTTGCCGCGCGCCTTCGCAGCGAGGTGGTGACCGTCATGCTGACGCGACCGATGAGGATTTTGGCCCTGTTCAAAGCCGTGGAGGAAGGACGTGTTTTGGCGTCCGATTTCACGGCGCAACAATTGCAAATGCTGCGCGCCCATCGCGATCCGAAAATTCGTGGGCAGGCGATTCAACTCTTTGGAGCGCCGCCCGCCGCCAAACGGGACGAAGTCGTCAAGGCTTTCCTGCCGGCGCTGCAATTGCGCGGCAATCCCGCAAACGGCAAGAAGATTTACCTGGAGCGATGCGCCACGTGCCATCGCATCGGCACGCAGGGACACGCCGTCGGGCCGGACCTGATGGCCGTCAAAACCGCCGGCAAGGAAACGTTGCTGGTCAATATTCTCGACCCGAACCGCGAGGTGGCGCCCCGATATCTGAATTACACAGTGGAAACAAAGTCGGGTGAAAGTCTGTCCGGTTTGATGGCGAGTGAATCGCCGTCGAGCATCACGTTGCGCGGTCCCAATGAGACGGAGACAGGAGTATTGCGTTCACAAATCGCGCGGTTGCAGGCCTCGGGCCAGTCGTTGATGCCCGAAGGCCTGGAGCTGGGCCTTACAACGCAGGACCTGGCGGATTTGATCGAGTATCTGGGCGTGGCGGATTAGAGGGATGGCCGAGAGCCGTCTGGCATTCGGGTTGAACGGACACTGCTGTCCGGACTTGAGTCCGCCTCACAGCGAGCACCGGCATGACAGGCCAAGACCCCTTTACCACTCGCAGCTTGCGCCGCATAGACCCAAGAGCGCCATATCAACCGCTCCACTCCCAAGCGGAGGTATAACTTTGCATAACGCGTGAAACTGAAGAGACGCCCGAGTTCATTTTGTTCCGCTGAAACGTTCAACTTTTGCACCGTGCTCACAACTTTGAACAGCAGCCCCCCGGAAGCCGCCGCGCATTCGCCAATCATCAGGGGCCGCCGCCACAGACAACCATCAAGGTCCAGCAAGGGATAAACAAGGAAGTTTACGGGGTTGGCAGCGGGCCCAGGCGGTGAACAAGCGTGAAGGAAGCAGCGGTGATCGCACGGCCGGACTTGTTTCACCTCAGCTTCGGGCGCACCCGTTATTGCAACGCGAGTTCGGATCGGTTAAACCCTCGAAACGTAGGCCGAGCCGAATGGCATTGGGCGGTGGTGGTGGCACTACATTTGACGGCCCGGCAGCTTGAATGTCCAACACACGATTGATCGCTCAAACATTCTGCTCTTCCAGGAGGAAGCAGTTGCTCGTGACGCTCGCGGCCATGTTGGTCGTGACGATGGACGCCCTGCAGCTCACGGCCGCGCCCGGCCCGGCCAAAGTGGCGCCTCTCGAAATCGTCCTGGTTGAAGCGGCGCCGGCGACGTCTGAAATGGTCTTGCAGTGGAAAAGAGAGGGGTTCAAGGCGGTGGCGGTTGTCCTCGACGAGCAGACCGGCAAGTCGGCTTATGGCCAACTGGCCCGACGCATTTCGGACGCCGGACTGGACCTTTATTGCTGGATCGAAGTGGCCCGGAACCCGAAGCTGGCCGCGTCTCATCCCCGCTGGATGGCGGCGTTGGGAATGCACGAGGATTGGCAGAAGAATTTTCCGAATTTTCCAGAACCAGGCATTGGCGAAGTGGCTAAAGCGTTCCCCTGGGTGCCGATCGGTTACCGCGAGGCTTTTGAAGCACATCTGGCGCGCATCGAACAATTGCTCCAGCGCGCACCTCCCGGCTGGTGTGGGTTGCTGTTGAACGATCTCCAGGCCGGACCCAGTTCCTGCGGCTGTGGTAACCTGCAATGCCGCTGGGCGATCGATTACAGTGTGCGACCCACGGCGACGAAGTTGGACGGCGACGACGTCGCGGCCAGGTTTGTTGCTGAGGTTCGCAAGCGCGCCGGAGACAAAGCAGTCATCCCTGTCTGGACCACCGAATGCGCGGAGGTTGATCTGCCTCCGGACAAACATCAGGAAATGCCGAGGCAGCGGCTGCGCGGGAGTTGGCAGCGAAGGCGGGCGCGGGAGCGGTGATTGTGGCGCGCGCCAAAATTGAGCAGTCGTACGAGCCGAGGATGCTTCGCACAAAGTAGCGCATCATTTGATCACTCTTGATGGTCGTCACCCCGCGCTACCTGGTTCACTTCGAGGGCCAGACAGGTCGCCGGCTAAAAGCTGCGACCCAGGCTGAATAGAGTCATGAAATCCGCAAATGCCGCGTCGCCCGACTGTCCTGCGAAATTCCGTTCCCGGTTGCGATACGCCGCGACCGGAGCGCTGAACGAAGCGGTCCAACGATTCCTGGTAAACACCAATCCTGGCTCAATGGACACCGCGAAACCGGGCCGGCGCCGGCCTCCACTGCCGCCGATGAGATCCGTGGACGGCGAGCCTTCCATGCGCCCGCCCAAGGTAAACGTCAGCCCCTGTTTCGGCAGAAACGTATAGCCCAACCCCGCTCGGACCAGATACGAATCGCCCACCGACCAAACCGTCGCGGTGCCGGGGGCGCCGGACAGAACGCCGGCGTCCTCCTCGGGCGTGGCGATGTAAGTGCCGGCCGCGAAAACAGTGAGGTTCGTGATGATCTGCTTGAACGCATAGATGTCGAAAATCATGCCCCACGCACCGGCGCCGGGTTGGATCGAATTGTCCACGTTCTGTCGCACCGACCGTATGAAGCCAACAGAATTGGTGTCGAAAACTTCAAATTCGTCCTGGGCGTCTTTTTCGCCGGTGGGGAATAGCACTCCCAAACCCACCGAAACGTTCTGCTTCTTGTTGTGATCGGGATCCAACAACCAGACCGTTCCCAGCAATTTGATGTCGCTCAGACCATTCGCTTCGGTGGTAAAGCGATCAAAGACTCTTTGATTGCCGAATTGATTGGTCATTCCCGGGCGGGTATCGCGGACCGTCTGCGACCGCGTCGCGAACTGGAACGGGACGGAGAGCGTGGCGCTGATCCGTTTGGACACCGCGTAGCTCAACGAGAGGTCCACCACATGGATGTTGTTGATGACCTGGCTGCCTTCCTTTTCGCGGACCACCTGCTCTTCGTCGCCAATGAAATGACGGTCGGAGTATTGCCAGCGATGGCTGACCGCCGTGGTCCACGTGCCTTGCTCCTGATATGAGGCTGCGCCCAAACTGAGCGAGTTTATTCGGGCGGTCACTCAGCCCTGACCCAAAGCGTCCGGTTTGAATCCGACAACACCGATAAGCACGGTGAGTGAACCGAGAAGGATTTTCAGCCGGTTGGAGGATGCAATGGATGATGTGAGGCGGTTCATTGATTGCGCGCATCGTGGCAAGAAATGTTTGGAAAGGAAGTTCTCAGGGACGAAACGCCCGTTTTGTGTGGTGAATTGCGGCTTGCAAGAAGGGGTCCTCACTAATGACACTACCAAGTGGAATTGCGCTCAGCGCCGAGGATTTGAGTGCCCAGTCCACCGCCCGCGTGCTTGGGAAAGGCTACAAGCAATACCTCGTGTCCATCGGTAAGACCGCCTTGAAGCGCCACACGGAGCGCGAGTTGTCAAAACCAAGAACCGACCCCTTCGCTGTCGCGGGTCAGAAGCCGACCACTTGAACTTCGTCGGCGAACTGCAACAGGATGCGGTTTTTTTGCACCTGCACGAACCGCGGCGCTTTGGGTTGGTAATATTCCCACACCACCGTTCCCGGGGCGGGCTTGAGGCGGTAAATCCGGAAATGGACGGGAACACCGGTGTCGTTGTTCATCGCCGCTTTCATCATGTCCAATCCGGAAATCTGCGAGCGTGTGGCATAGACAAACTTTCCCGAGGCGAAACATTGGTCGCCGATGTGTTCCGCCCGCCAGAGGACTTTGCCCGAAGCCGGGTCGATCTTCAGCAGGACGGGATAGGCTTTGTCGTCAATCCTGATTTGTTGCGAGTATTGGATTGAGTCGGGGCTGGCCGACGTCGTGGCCACGTAGAGCATGCCGCTGTTGTCGCGCGCGATCCGGGAGACACCGACGCTGGGGACGCGCCAGCGCGCGTTGCCCGAGCGGAGGTCGAAAGCTGTCAGCACGCCTTTGTCGAAGAAATACAAACTGCCACTCTCTTCCAGACAAGGCGCGGACGCGTTGTCCGTCGGGTATTCTTCCGCAATTTTGTCCGAGATCGGAAAGGTCAATTTGGATTCCCACAGTTTCGCGTTCTTTTTATTGAAAACCGTGAGAGATTTTCCGGCGACCAGGACGTCAACTGTCTTCTGCGGAAACACTGCGGGCGGGCCGTTGACTTCGCCGGTCCAGTCCGGCGCATCGGCGGGCGCAAATCGGCGCAGGGTCGCCTGATAGCGGCTCTCATTTTCGTAGGCGACACCCCCGGTTCGCTCCCGCTGCATTTCATTGAGCAATTCTGCCGACGCTTTCATGCTGTCCCGCGCCGTCAGAGCGGGATCGTTCAACGTCGATGCGCCGGGCTTCTTTATGGCCTCATACGCCACCATTCGTTTCTCGAGCAATTTGGCCTTCAGTTGAATGACGTTCGCCCCGGCCGGCAGGAATTCCTTGTCGCCGACGGAGTCCAGCGCGGCAAAGTCTGCGGCGGCCGAATCGTCGGCCCGGTCCGGGAACCGGGGTTGTGGCGCCCGGGAGAGGGCCGGTGCGCCTTTTGCTGGCCTGGAAAGAATCGCTTCGGTGACTTCCTCCGTCCGCGCTGTCCCGGCCGGCAGAATGATGTGAGTGACGAATGTCCGTTTCGTCTCATCCTCCGCCAGCACCAGTAGCGATGCGTCGGTGAAGGTGACCTGCCGAACGGCGTTGTGAATCGGGACTTCGGTTTTGATTTTCCCGGTTTTCCGGTCAACACACGTTACCCGCTCGGAGGCGCAGACCCAGACATCCTCTCCGGTGATTTGCATCTGCGCGCCGGAAGACTCATCGTCGAGCAGGCCGAGTGGACCCGCCTTAGGGCGCGGGCCGGATTTGCCCGCGGTCAACGCCGTTGACCATATTTCTTTTCCGGAACCGGGATGGTAAGACGCCAGGCGATTATCTTTGAACAACAACAACTCGTCGGGCGTAACCAGCCGGGAAACAGCGGATGATCTCGCGAACTTGGGAATTTGAATGGAGAACAGCATTTTGGGCCGGGAGCCCACGAAGGCATACCATCCCCAGGCGATAACAACCGCCAGCAGCGCCAGCGCCGCTCCCGCCAAAATCCGTTTTTCCTTCCGGCGTTCTTTCTGCTGAACCACGGCCTTCTGGCCCTCGTAAACCGGCACCGGCAGCCGATGCTGCACCGCCTGGTTCTGACAATAGACCGAACACAAATATCCGAATTGTTCCAGGCACTTTGGACAAATCGGTTTCTGGCAAACGCAGCAACGCGACGTCGCCGGTTCCTGCCTGTGCTTCGAGCAGAATTCCGTGGCCGCTTCCTGCAGTGCCTCGGCGGGCAGTGCCCCGGAAACCGGACTCGACCTTGCGGTGGCCGTCGGCGTCGGCGCATCGATGCGCAGGCGCGGCCGGGTTTCGTCGGAACCGGCCGAGTGCCCCCGAATAATTGCGTTGGCGGCGTCCGTGCCATCGGCCCCGCACGTCGGGCAATTCACGCGCACGGGCATCCGTCCGTTAACCGGTTCGACATCGAAGGCGTAGCGGGTCCCGCAACTGCACGGAATTTTGACCTGCATAATCAGGGCCGCGGATTGAGCAGCGTCACACCGGCGGGTACCGCCAGGGGCGCGGAGGCTTGGGCGGCGCTGGATTGAACCTGGCCGTCACAAAACATGAGATTCCCGCCGAAACGATGATGATTGTTTCCCGGCTTCTTGCCGTCCGGGGAAAATATTTTTCGCCCGGCCTCCTTCGGGCGCGTGTCCGCCAGGGCATCCGACATCAGCAACTGGTCGCCGCCGTCATTGCTGGTCCGGCCCATCCAATAGGCATAACTGATTTTCCGCTGGGCGAAGGCTTTGGCTTCCGGCAGCTTTTTGTCCTTGCTCCCGGGGCAAATGAAAATTTCCGTGACGGCTGTGTAACGCGGAACCAACAAGCTCAGCGGCGCTTCCGAAGTCGTGGCGTTGGTGGCCACGGGAAACGCGCCGTTGTTGTCCAGGGCAAACGTTTTCAATGCGACGTAAATATTCTGGAGATTCTTTTCGCAGAGCGCCTTCTGCCTCGCCTGGTAGTGGCCCGAACCGGAGGTGAAATAAAGGGAGTAGAGGATCAGAATAATCGCGATGGTGCACAACAGCTCGATCAGGCTGAACGCGCCTCGACCTGAAACGCAAATTACGCGCCGCGCGGCAGACGGAAGCAGAAGCCTGGAATCGGGGAATCTCACCATGCCTTGCATATCAGGAACCAAGGCAAATGGCAACCAGAACCCGCGCACTTTCGCACTTTCGCCCCACAGCAAGTGCTCCCGTGCGGGCGAATAATGGAAAGACATTGTTCGCTACAGCGGAACCGGAGCGTTTACAAATCGGCCGGCAGGTGCTAATCGGTGGGGCGTGAACGCTTTTCCCGGGCCCATATTTTTCGGGCTGCTGTCAATCCTGTCCATGATGGCCGCTTCGCCGACGGCGTTGTCCGGCCCATCCCGACCGCTTGCGCTGCATCCGGAAAATCCGCATTACTTCCTGTTTCGCGGCAGGCCGACGGTGCTGATTACTTCCGGTGAACATTATGGCGCGGTGCTGAACCTCGAATTCGATTACGCGAAGTATCTTGATACGCTGGCGAAGGACGGTCTGAATCTCACCCGGACATTTTCGGGGGCGTACGCCGAGCCTTACGGCGCGTTCAACATCACGAGCAACACACTGGCGCCGGCGCCGGATCGGTTCATTTGTCCCTGGGCGCGCAGCGAAACGCCCGGATACGCCAACGGCGGCAATAAATTCGACCTCACGAAATGGGACGAGGGGTATTTCCGGCGGCTCAAAGACTTCGTCACCCGGGCCGGCAAGCGCGGCATTGTTGTCGAAATGAACTTGTTTTGTCCGATGTATGAGGAATCGCAATGGCGGCTCAGTCCGCAGAATGCCGACAACAACGTCAACGGCGTTGGCGACGTCGCGCGCACCAACATCTATACGCTCGACAAAAACGGCGGCCTGCTCGCGGCGCAGGAGGCGCTGGTGCGCAAGATCGTCACCGAGTTGCACGGCTTCGACAACGTGTACTACGAGATTTGCAACGAGCCTTACTTCGGCGGCGTGACGAGAGAATGGCAACACCACATCGCCGACGTGATTGTAGAGACCGAGAGAGGGCTCTTGGGTGAACGGCCGAAGGGACCCACCCCTGACCCCTCCCGGGAAGGGAACACGACTTCGTCGCGCTCCAGAATGCTCCCCTCCTCAGGAGAGATTGGGGGTGGGTTCGAGCCGGCGGCGGGTTTCCATCTCATTTCGCAAAACATCGCCAACAAGGAAGCGAAGGTCGAGAACCCGCATGCGGCTGTTTCGATTTTCAATTTCCATTACGCTTCACCGCCCGACACCGTGACGATGAACTACGGATTGAACAAAGTCATCGGCGACAACGAGACCGGGTTTCGCGGCACGAATGATTTGCCGTATCGCGTCGAGGCCTGGGAATTCATTCTCGCGGGCGGCGGGCTGTTCAATCACCTGGACTATTCGTTCACCGCGCGGCACGAGGATGGCACGTTTGTTTATCCGGCGAAGCAGCCGGGCGGCGGCAATCCCGCGTTCCGCCGGCAGATGAAAGTGTTGAAGGACTACATCGACGGCTTTGATTTCCTGCGGATGAAGCCGCTGCCGTCGGTGGTGACCAACAAGGCCTTCGCCGGCGTCACCTCGCGCGTGCTGGGCGAACCGGGCAGGGCCTACGCTGTTTATCTGGCGCCCGGTGGCGAAAAAACAACGCCTCGCGAGGCCGTCATTGCGCTGGAGTTGCCTCCCGGTTCTTATCGCGCCGAATGGGTCAATCCCGTGAGCGGAAAAATCGACAAACGCGAGACGGTGAAGAGCGAGAAGGGCTTTGTTGTCCTTACGTCGCCGCCCTATCGCGAAGACATCGCGCTGAAGCTGATCAGGAAGTAGGGATGTGTTTCGCGAGGGCGCGGAACACGGCACGCGAGGCGCGTGCGCTCCCCAGGGCGCTCAATCCTCCGCGACAACCGTCCACATTCCCTGGGGCGCGTTGGTTGTGCCCCTGCCGACAGTGTCGGTAATCCTGTGTATCTGCACGTGGCTGTCGTGAAAGAGATAATTGAATCGTCGGCCGTGAAGTGCGTAAGCCGCGCCTCCATAACCGAGCTGGGTCGAGGCGATCTGGAAACAATCTGCCGTGAATCCGGCGGGGCTGCCCGTGCCTTGCGTTGGCGCCACGCAAAACGAGGGCCAGTCATTGCCGGCAATGTTTCTGCCGTTGGGCAACTCCGCGAGCAGGATCGTCCCCACGGGATCCTGCACAACACTCACTCTGTAGCCCGGTGGGTCCGTGGGCGGCAGCGAGCCGTCATTCTTCTGGATGTAAACTCCCACGCCGTGCAGCGGGGGCGGCAACGTGCCGGGGCCCGTGATGTTGGCGCCGTTCATGGCATACGTCCTTCGCTGGCCGAACAGCGCATAATTGATGGTGATCTGATTGCGATCGGCCGGGCATTGCAAAATTTTCGGGCAACGCGCGCCATCGGTAATGCCCAGCAGTAAATCCGCGTCGGAATCGGTGCCCCCAATGTCGCGGTGGATAAGATCGTCCCAGGTTAACTGATACTGGTAATCTCCCGTTCGATAGACGGTGGGCGGGTACTTATCTTCGTGATCGTTTACAAAAAAATTGAAAGCAAGCCCAAGCTGTCTCATCTGAGACGTGCATTTCAGTCTTTGGGCCCTGGCCTTCGCGCCGGCCAAAGCGGGAAGCAACAGAGCGGCCAAGATGGCAATAATCGCTATGACCACCAAAAGTTCAATCAGGGTGAACGCGTGTGCCGGTGAAGGTTGCTCCGAGACCTGATGTTTCGCGCTCATCGTGGCCCTCCCCCTTGCGTTATTGCTTTACCAGCACGACTTGGATAGTCTTCGGGTCAATTTCAAATTTCCTGCCCGGGGGCGGTTGAGGCATGTTCTTCACGTACCCCGCCGCGACCACTTCGCTAAAAGCCTTTGGCAGGCGATGGTGTTCGAAGCTGTATTTGCGGAGCGCCTGGGTCAGCTCGCCGAGCGCTGCCGCCGACTCCGAGTCAGTTGCCCCGGCCCGCGCCACTGTGCTCGCCGCCGAACCGGCTGAAGCCGCGCCGGGATCGCTCTCCGTACCGTCAGCCACACGAGGCCGTTGTGCCGCGGGCGCGTCGGCGGACGGGTTATCTTGGGCCGGTTGGGCCGAAGGCGGGGAGGACGGCGAAGTCTCGGAGTGTTTTCCGCATCCGACCGGAAGGAGAGCGAGGGCCGAAGCCAGCAGCAGACGGGGTGTCATGCTGGAAAGTAACTCAGAGCCTGCGCCAAAAAACAAGTGGGAATGCGATCAACCTTCACCCGCGAGTCATCAGAGCCAACAGCCAATGGCATTCTCTGTGGAACTAAACTCACCCGTTCTTAATCACACCCTTCGGTTCCTGCGAAGATAAATTTCCTTTTGCGGACGGGGCTTCGGTGTTAGAGGGTGGATCGAAAGCGCCCGACGATGTAAACCGTCGAGTAACGACGACGAAGCGTCGGGGCAGCTTGTCTGCATGACCTCGGCTGATTCATTCCCGCGCATGTTCGCGGTGCGACAGAAATTTCCTGCGTCGCCGCCGCTCGACATCGCCGCCGTCGTCCAGGGCCAGTTCAAGGCGCAGAACGTTGTGGCGCGACTGAAGCCCGGCGCGCGGATTGCCGTGGGCGTCGGCAGCCGCGGCATCAGCAAAATCAGGGAGATCGTCGCCGCGGTGCTGGACGAGCTCAAGGCGGCGGGCGCGCAGCCCTTCATCCTTCCGGCCATGGGCAGTCATGGCGGCGCGACGGCCGAAGGGCAAACCGGGGTGCTGGCCAGCTATGGCATCACCGAGCAAAGCATGGGTGTGCCGATTCGGGCGACGATGGATGTCGAGCGCATCGGCGCGAGCGAGGACGGAGTGGATGTCTTCTGCAGCGTCGAGGCGCTGCGCTCCGACGGCGTCGTCATCGTCAACCGCGTCAAGCCGCACACGGATTTTACCGGCACCCACGGCAGCGGCGTGATGAAAATGATCGTCATCGGCCTTGGCAAACGGACGGGCGCGGCCACTTGCCACGGCGCCGCCGCGCGGCTGGGATTCGAGCGCGTGATTCGAGGCATCGCGCGCGTGACGCTGGGTCGCGCGCCGATTCTTTGCGGTGTCGCAATTGTGGAAAACCAGTTTCACGACACGGCCCGGATCGCGGTCCTGAAGCCGGGGGACATCGAGGACCGCGAGAAGGAGTTGCTCGAGGAAGCGCGGCGATTGATGCCGCGGCTGCCGTTCGACGACATTGATTTGCTCGTCGTGGACCGCCTTGGCAAGAACGTCAGTGGCTCCGGCATGGACCCGAACGTGACCGGGCGCTGGGTGCATGGCTACTCCACTTCCCTGGCGGACGATAACCGGCAGTCACCGCGCATTCGCCGCATTTTTGTGCGCGATCTGACGCCCGAAACGCACGGCAATGCCATCGGCATCGGGTTCGCCGACCTCACCACCACGCGCCTCGTCAACGCGATGGACAAGGGCGTCACCTACGTCAATGCGCTGACCTCGCTGACTCCGCACGGCGCGAAGATTCCGATTCACTTCGACACGGACCGAGAGTGCATTTCACATGCCCTGGCCTCGCTGGCCGTTCGCGATACGCGCCGGGCAGGAATCGTGCGCATTGCGGACACGCTGTCGCTGGCGAACCTGGAGGTGTCGGAAGCGTACGCCGACGCGGTCAGGGACCGCGCGGATTTGGAAACGCTGGGAGACCGGCGCGAGCTGCAGTTCGACGCGGCGGACAACCTGCTGCCCCTGGCGTGACCGTTCGCCATCCGCCCGCGAATCACCAATGTCCGCCGGCGAATAAGAGAGCGATGAATAGATGGAAGTCTGCTGGCGCATCTTAACATCACCACCAGGACGGCGGAGGTTTTCTCCCTCTCCTCCCGCAGAGGAGGAGAGGGCCGGGGAGAGGAGGCCAGTTTTATTGGATGCCCCTCACCCCGACCCTCTCCCCACTCGTTCCTCGCGGGGAGAGGGAGAAGATTTCTGGCGGTTGTATCAAGATTCGGTGCGGTAGGGGCGCCGGGCAACCGGCGTCCCTACCGCAATCCCTAACTCTGCTGTTGTTCGCGGGCAAATTTCAGTAAGCTGCCTCCACAATGAACGCGCGCCGAATCATCCGGTTGCTGACGCTCACCGCGCTCGTGCTCGGTGGTGATACCTCGGCTCAAAACGAAAAGACGGCTCAAGGCAAGACCGGCGCTTCGGATGTTCCCCCGTTGGCTGACTACCGGTCAGTCGCCGACCGGTTGATTCGAGCGGCGACCGAGACGGATTTCGCCCATAAACGGCTCGCCGAACTGTGCGACACGTTTGGTCCGCGGTTCAGCGGCACGACCAATCTCGAGGCCGCCATTGACTGGGTATTGGCCCGGATGAAGGCCGACGGTCTCGAAAACGTGCGCGGCGAGGAAGTCCTGGTGCCGCGCTGGGTGCGGGGCGTGGAGTCGTTTGAATTGCTGGAGCCGGCGCGTGAGACGCTGCCGATGCTGGGATTGGGCGGCAGCATCGGCACGCCGGCAAGCGGCCTGACTGCGCCGGTGTTCGTTGTTCAAAACTTCGAGGACCTCGGGCAGCGCACCAATGAAGCGCGGGGCAAAATTGTCGTGTTCAACGCGCCCTTCGTCGGATACGGCCAGACGGTGGCCTATCGCAACAGGGGCGCCAGCGAAGCCGCGAAAGCCGGCGCGGTCGCCGGTCTGGTCCGCTCGATCACTCCGTTTTCCCTGCAGACGCCGCATACCGGCATGATGGTTTACGACCAGGCCGCGCCCAAAGTTCCCTCGGCGGCGATTACGGTTGAAGACGCGGAGAAATTGCAGCGCTGGCAGGAGCGCGGCCGGACCATCGTCGCCCGCTTGAAAATGTCGGCAAAGTTTCTCGACGACGCCCCGTCGCGAAATGTGATTGCGGAGGTGGCGGGCCGGGAGAAGCCCGATGAGATCGTTCTGGTCAGCGGTCATATCGACTCCTGGGACGTCGGTCGGGGGGCGCAGGACGACGGCGGCGGCTGCCTGGTTGCATGGGAAACCGTTCGCCTCCTGCACAAGCTCGGTCTGCGTCCGCGCCGTACCGTGCGCGTCGTTCTCTGGACGAACGAGGAAAATGGACTGCGCGGCGCAAAGCAGTACGTGGAAAAGCATCGCCAGGAACTGGCCAAACACGTGGTCGCCATCGAGTCGGACAATGGAACCTTTCAACCGACCGGGTTCGCCTTCGCGGGCAACGAAAAAGCCAAAACGACGGTTCAACAGATCGGCTCATTGCTCGAAGGGATTCGGGCGACTAAAATCATCCCCGGCAGGGGCGGCGCGGACGTCGAGCAACTTTCTGCCGCCGGCGTGGCTGTCATGGAGTTGACGGTCGAAAGCTCAACATATTTCTGGTTCCATCATACCGTTGCGGACACGGTGGATAAAGTGAACCCGCAGGACCTCGGCCGTTGCGCCGCGGCGTTGGCGGTGATGGCCTACGTTGTCGCCGATCTTCAGGAACCGTTGCCGCGCTGACGGGCGCCATCGCTTATCGGAACGGGGACTTTGTGTTCTCGAGAATTCCTGCTTGACTCTTTTACTTTGTAGTGCAAAGTGAAGCCATGACGCAAAATTGGGCGACGGAGCATCTCCAGGCCATCCGCACATTGATGGAGCGCTCGGCCATTTATCGCCGGGCGCTGGCGCCGATCACGCTGCTGGTCGGCAGCATCGGCGCGTCGGCGGCGGCGATCGGCTGGTTGGCCGGCATCGAGTCGCATCGGGGATTCGGCCTTTACTGGATCGCGGTTTGCCTTGTGGCTCTGGCCGGCGCGTTTCTTTTGGTCCGGCGCCAGGCGTTGAAAGACGCCGAACCATTCTGGTCGTCGCCCACGCGGCGGGTGGCGCAGGCGCTTTTGCCGCCGTTTCTGGTGGGGTTGGTGGCGTGCGTGTTGCTGGCCCTGCCGCGGTGGCGCGAGCCGCTCCAGATCTGGTGGCTGCCGCCAATCTGGATGGTTCTTTACGGCTGCGCGCTCCACGCCGCCGGCTTTTTCATGCCGCGTGGAATGAAACTTTTCGGCTGGGGCTTTGTTCTGTCCGGCTGCGCGATTCTGGCGTTGTTGAACCAGCGCAGTTACGCATCCGGCATGCCGGCCATCGTCAACGCCCATTGGCTCATGGGCGCGACGTTCGGCGGCTTTCACCTGGCTTACGGCGCCTACCTGCATTTCACCGAAAAGAGGAAGAATGAGGCGTGAACCCGGAACCGTTCTTACAGCTCGACCGCGTGATTCACGAAAAAGGGCGGCTCGCCATCATGTCGCTCCTGGCTGCCTCGCCCCAGCTTTCCTTCACCGAAATGCGTGACACCCTGAACATGACGGACGGCAATATCACAGCGCACCTCCGCACGTTGCAGGAAGCCGGTTACGTCTCGATGACCAAGGAATTTCAAGGCGGCCGTCCCTTGACGACCTTCGCGCTCACGTCGCCCGGCCGTAAAGCCTTCACCAACTACATCAACCTGCTGGAGCAAATCGTCCAGCAGACCAAATCGGGGAAATAATTTCTTTGAACGCTTGCGAACCCTTCCGGTCTTTTACTTTGCGATACAAAGCTCGAATGAAAGACGTTCCGAAACCGCAATGAGTCGAACCCCATGATCGCAACCCTGCCTGCCCCGACTCTCCTCGCCGCCCCGGGCCCTCACTTTCTCGTGATTGTCCCGTTGGCGATTGCCGTCGCTCTTTTGTCCGGCATTTGAATCTGGAGGAATAATGAAGATCATCCGCGCAGAACATCTGGGAATGTGCTTTGGCGTGCGCGACGCCATTGCGTTTGCGTTGCAACACGCCCCGACAAAACCGCTCACCATCCTCGGCGAACTGGTGCACAACGAAACGGTGCTCGCCGCCCTTCAGGACAGAGGCATCCTTGTCAAACACGACCCGGCGACCGTCACCACGCCGACCGTCATGATCACCGCTCATGGCGCTTCCGAAAGCATGATAAGCCGGGTGCGCGCGCGGGGATTGAACGTCGCGGAAGCCACCTGCCCGCTCGTCCATGTCGCGCACCGCGCCGTGTCGAAGCTGGTGGAGGAAGGCTATCACCCGGTCATTGTGGGCAAACGCGATCACGTGGAGGTGCGCGGATTGACCGGCGACCTGAAGGAGTTCGACGTCGTGCTGAGCGAGGCGGACGTGAACGCGCTTGAAGAACGTCCGCGCTTTGGCATCACCGCGCAGACGACGCAGCCGGTCGAGCGGGTGCGGCAGCTCGTGTTCCTGATTCGGCAACGTTTCCCCCGCTCCGAGGTTCGTTTCATTGACACCGTTTGCCAGCCGACCAAACAACGCCAGAGCGCCGCGATCGAACTGGCGCAGCAGAGCGACGTGGTCATCGTCATCGGCGGCGCCAACAGCAACAACACGCGCGAACTGGTCGCGACGTGCAGCCGCCACTGCGCGCGGGTGCATCACGTCCAGAGCGCGGCGGACCTGCGACCCGAATGGTTTGCCGGCGCGGCGACGGTGGGCATCACTGCGGGGACTTCGACGCCGGACGCTGCGATTGACGATGTGGAAATGCGGGTCCGTCAGATCGCATTGGATTTGAGCAGAACTTCAGACGTCAAGGAGGAACAAATATGCGCACATGGTTGAATTATTTCCAACGGAACCGGCAAAGTCGCCTCCCCGTGCCTTGGGAACGGGGGATCCAAATTGAAACGCAATTGCGCGCACCACTGATCCGTTCACTGCAAAAGTTTCAACTTGGCGAGAGCGGTGAGGGGCGCAGGTTGCGCCGGCACGCTGCCGCCACGGGCGACCCGGTTTACGCCGCTGCCATCGACCTTTTCATCAAGGAGGAGCAGGAGCACGCGCGGTTGATGGGTGAAGTTTTGCGGATGCTGAACGCGCCGCTGCTGAAAAGTGACTGGACCGACAACTGTTTCATCCTGCTCCGGCGCCTTTTCGGATTGCATCAGGAATTGATGGTGTTGCTGCTGCCGGAAATGATTGCGAAATGCTACTTCCACGCGCTGCACGATGGCACACGCGATCCTGTCCTGCGGGCCGTGACAGAGCAAATCGCGCAGGACGAAGAGGGGCACCTGGCGTTCCATATCGAATACCTGCGCCGCGCGTTCGCGTCGATGTCGTTTGTGCGGCGTATCCTCGCGCAGATCATTTGGCGGGCGGCATTTCGCGCCACGTGTCTGACGGTGATGATTGATCATCGCGCGATTTTGCGTGCGGTCGGAGTCGCCCCGCACGAATTCTGGCGGGACTGCGGGCTGATTTTCGATGAGGTGGCCGCAGGAATTTTCAGCCCGGCGCACGTCCTGGCGCCCATAAGACTCGCAACCGGGCCGCATCACACAGTTTGAAGGCTATGAACTACACCAAATGGATCGATCATTTTGAGCGGAATCGCCGCGACCGGCCCGAGCCGGACTGGTCGGCGCCGGTCACCGTCCCGCGGAAAATCCTCGCCGCACTCCTTCCCTCATTGGAACAGTTCCGGCTTGGCGATGGCGGCGGGCCCGCCTGTCTGATCGCCCGTGACGCGGAGCGATTCCG
>WNFU01006830.1_pt1 | contig 20699 bp, 19 predicted proteins | sample 5400121 | NCBI WGS metagenome assembly WNFU01 (sample SAMN13153360, study PRJNA577476) | soil metagenome | isolation source: 100 cm soil or saprolite under grassland replicate 1 | place: USA:California | collected 2016-06-15 | reverse complement strand
TCGACCTCGTTCTCGATCGCGGTCGCGGCCTCGAGGCAGGCGACGAACGCGATGCGGCCGCTCGCCTTCGCCGCGAGGACCTCGTCGACCGTCGTCGCGACGTACACGAGCGCCTGGTGCGCGATGTCCGAGAGGCGCATCCCGAGGTCGAAGACGACGTCGTCCCACTTCCACCCGTGCTTCGACGTGATGAGCGCCGTGCCGTCCATGAAGTTCTCGAAGAACACGTCCGTCCCGGACGCGGCCAGCCCGGCGTACCCGGTCCAGTCGCGGCCCTGGCGGCGCTGCTCGAGCAGCTCGCGCGGATCCTCGGGGGCGATGGCGGTGTGGTCGTGCATCGAGACGATCGGGTGCGCGGCCATGATCCGGTCGGCGCGCCGCTGCTGCTCCTCGCTCAGGCCGAGGTCATGCGCGGCGACGCGGCCGACGTCCTTCGCGAGCGCGAAGGCGCGGTAGTCCTCCCCCTCCCGCAGGTACCGGAAGGAGCGGTAGCCGTCGTACCGCTTCGCGGTCACCGGGCCGTCAGGATCGCAGCGCCGCCGCTTTGCGCTCCGGCGCCTTCCGCCGCTCGGCCGCCGGCGCCACGATCGGCGGCAGCTTCGCGGAGCGCACGAGCGTGCTGAACCGCGCGACGTCGCCGCTCATCAGGCCGCGCAGCTTCTCGAGCTGCGCGTCGACGCGCCGCGACAGGTCCTCGAAGACCGCGAGCTGCGACGCGGTCGGGCGCGCGTCGGCCTGCGCGGTCGCGGCCGCGAGACCGCCGAGCTTCGCGTTCAGCTTGATCGGCCAGTTCAGCGTGTCCTGGCGGCTCTTCGCGCGCCACTGGATGAGCTCTTCCTCGATCGCGCCGAGCTGCTTGCGCAGCGCGGCCGCGGCCTTCGTCACCTGGCGGTAGCCGCGGTCCGACGCGGTCCGCTTCTCCCACGTCTCGACCTGTCCGCGCACGGTGCGGATCGTGTTGATCGCGTCGTGCGTCTCTGAGATCTTGTCGCGGATCCGCATGAGCAGGTCGAACTGCTCCTGCAGCTCGCGCGGCTCCGCGGCGACGCGCGGGTCCACGCGGACCTCGAACTCCTCGGTGAGCGTCTCGCCGCCGACGGTCAGGCGCGCCTGGTAGCGGCCGGGGAGCACCTGCGGTCCCGCGAGCGCACGCTCGAACTCCTCCATCGACGGGTCGCCCTCGATCTTCGTCGCCTCGGGGTGGCGCAGGTCCCAGACGAAACGGTTGACGCCCGGGTCGTTCTTGACGCGCGGCTCCTTCTTCTCGTCCTTCGCCTGGCTCACGCCGGCGGCGGTGCCGAGCGTCTCGGCGCCCTCGCCAGGCAGCTGCGCTTCGGGCGGCGCCGCCTCGGTCGGGCGGTCCTTGCGGCTCGTGAACTCGCGGATGAGGCGGCCGCGCGCGTCGTGGAACGAGAGCTTCACCTCGCCCTCGGGCTTCGCGCGCAGCCAGTAGTGGACGATGGCGCCCGTCGGCGGGTTCTTCCCCGCGTCGAGGTACGACTCGACCTTGTCCCCGGTCGCGGGATCCTCGGCGAACTCGTACGCGATCATCGTCGCGTCCGTGAACCGGTAATTGCGCCCGGGGATCGGCTTGCCGCCGAACCCGCCCTTCGACCGCACGCGGTACGCGACGGGCGGGCGGAACAGGACCGCGTCCTGGCCGCGCTTCGGCTCCGCCCAGTCGCGCAGCGGCGCGATGTCGTCGAGCGCCCAGAAGGAGCGGCCGTGCGTCGCGAGGACGAGCTCGCTCTCGCGGACGGCGATGTCGTGCACCGGCACGTGCGGGAGGTTCGCCTGCACGCGGCGCCAGCGGCGGCCGTCGTCGTACGAGACGTAGACGCCCGTCTCGGTGCCCGCGTACAGCACGCCCGCGCGCGTCAGGTCGCAGCGGACCACGCGGCAGAAGTCGTCGTCGGGGATCCCGGCCGTGATCTTCGTCCACGTCCGGCCACGGTCGGTCGTGCGGTAGAGGTACGGGCGGAAGTCGTCGAGCATGTGGCGCTCGATCGCCGCGTAGGCCGTGTCGGCGTCGTGCGGCGACGCCTCGATCGTGGACACCGTCGACCACGCCGGCAGCCCGCGCGGGGTCACGTTGCGCCACGTCTTGCCGTCGTCCGGAGACACGTGGATGAGGCCATCGTCGGATCCCGCCCACAGCAGGCCGCGCTGCAGCGGCGACTCCGCGAACGCGAAGACGGTGCAGTAGTACTCGGCGCCCGTCTGGTCCTTGGTGATCGGACCGCCCGACGGCCCGAGCCTCGTCGGGTCGTTCCGCGTGAGGTCGGGGCTGATGCGCTCCCACGTCTGGCCCTCGTCCCGCGACCGGAAGACGTGGTTGCCGCAGTGATAGAGGGTGTTCGGGTCGTGCGGCGAGAGGACCGTCGGCGCGGTCCACTGGAAGCGGTACTTCACGTCCTTCGCCGAATGCCCCGAGCTCATCTCGGGCCAGACCATGATGTTGCGCGACTGGCCGAGGCGATGGTCGTACCGCGTCAGGTAGCCCTGGTAGTTGCCGCAGTACACGATCTCGGGATCGTCGGGGCGCACGGCGATCCATCCGGCCTCGCCGCCGCCGATCTCGTATGCCTCGACCTCGTTGATCCCCATGATCCGCGCGCGGCTCGGGACCGCGATCGCGGTGTTGTCCTGCTGCGATCCGTAGATGCGGTACGGGAACCGCGTGTCGGTGACGAGGTGGTACATCTCCGCGGTCGGCTGGTTGTAGATCGTCGACCAGGTCTGGCCGCCGTTGAACGTCACGGTCGCGCCGCCGTCGTTCCCCTCGATCATCCGCCTGGGGTCCTTCGGGTCGATCCAGAGGTCGTGGTTGTCGCCGTGCGGGATCTCGAACTGCTGGAAGGTCTTCCCGCCGTCGATCGACCGCCAGGCGTCGACGTTCAGCACCCACACCGTGTCCGCGTCCTGCGGATCGGCGAAGATGTGGGTGTAATACCAGGCGCGCTGCCGCAGGTTGCGGTCCTCGGAGAGCTTCGTCCACGAGCCGCCAGCGTCATCGGAGCGGTACACCGCGCCGTCGTTCGCCTCGATGACCGCGTACACGCGGTCGGGCCGCGATGGGGCCACGGCCACGCCCACCTTCCCGAGGAGGCCCGTCGGCAGGCCCGCGTTGCGCGTGAGCTCCGTCCAGGTGTCGCCGCCGTCGGTCGTCTTGAAGATCCCGCTGCCGGGTCCGCCGCTGGTCATCGTGTGGGGAAGGCGCATCGTCTCCCACATCGCGGCGTACATGATCCGCGGGTTGTTCGGGTCGATCGAGAGGTCGATCGCGCCCGTGCGCTCGTCGCGGAAGAGGACGCGCTGCCACGTCGCGCCGCCGTCGCGCGAGCGGAAGACGCCGCGCTCGCCGTTCGGGCCGTGCGCGTGGCCGAGCGCCGCGACGTACACGGTGTCGGGGTCGCGCGGATCGACGCAGACGGTCGAGATGTTGCGGGTGTTGCCGAGGCCGACATTGCGCCACGAGCGCCCGCCGTCCGTCGACTTGTACACGCCGTCGCCGTGCGACACGTTCTCGCGGATGCACGACTCGCCCATGCCGACATAGATGACGTTCGGGTCGCTCATCGCGACCGCGATGGCGCCCACCGAAGCGCGCTCGAAGAACTTGTCCGAGACGTTCGTCCAGTAGCGGCCGCCGTCGGTCGTCTTCCACACGCCGCCGCCCGTCGAGCCGAAATAGAAGGTCATCCGGTCGTTCGGATCGCCCGCGACCGCGCCGACGCGCCCACCCCGGAAGGGGCCGACGAGGCGGAACTCGAGCTTCTCGAGCGGATCGGCCGGCGCCGCCGCGGCGCGCGAGCGGGCGGGTCGTCCCCGGCGTGGCGCGGCGGTGCGTGAGCGGCGGGCGGTGCGCGTGGAACGGCGGACGGCTGGCATGGCGGCCCTCCCCTTGTGATCGGCCGAAGGCTACAGGCTAGCGAGGACGAGGGCGGCGGCCGTAGGCCGACGCATGAGGACGAGCGACGCCTGTACGAGCGAAGCGAGTACCCCGATGCGCGGGAGGGTGTCCTGGCGCTACGCTGCTCCGCCATGACGAAGGTCCGCTCGCTGCTCACGCCGTTCCTCACCGTCGATCGCGCGATCGACGGCGCGACGCTCGGTGCCTCGCTCCTGGTCGCCGACCGCCTCTACGTGTTCCACCAGTTCACGCTCGAGGCGCTCGCGTTCCTCGGGACGTGGTACGTGCTGCGCGCGATCGCGCGCTTCGCCGCGCGGCTCAGCTAGACCGCTCTCGGCCCTTCAGCCGCCGCGCTTCGCGCTCAGGGGCCCCTGCCCCTGGGAGCGGAGGTGCTCCTCGTGGGTGGCGGGATCGGGCTCGGTGGTCGATCCGCTCGGATCCGCCTCCGGCGGCTGCGTCTCATCGCGCTTCGTCCGGTGCACGTTCGTGGGACGCGACATCGACGTGAGGTCGTAGGGGTCCGTCGGCTTCTCGGCCTGCCCATCGATCCCCTTGCGCCGTGCTTCTCGCTCGGTCTCCGCTCGCATCTCTGGCATCGCTCTCACCTCTTCCGAGGCGGATAGACCGCAGCAATTCGGCCGCCTTGACGACCGAACGCACGTTCCATATCGTTCGGCGGCCCCATGCGAACTGATGTTCGGTCCCCCGGCCGGCTCAGCCTCGAGCAGATCCTCGACGCCTTCGAGCGGGATCCCGAGTTCGCGGCGATGGTCACGCGCTGGGAGCGCATCCCCGCCGCCGCACCGCGATTCGCGCCATTCCCCGTCTGGCTCGACGAGCGGATCGTCCGGACGCTGCGCGGGCGAGGGATCGACGCGCTCTACTCCCACCAGGCGCAGGCCCTCGAGGCGGCCCACGCGCGGAAGCACACCGTGGTCGTCACGCCGACGGCCTCCGGGAAGACGCTCTGCTACGACCTCCCCGTCCTGCACGAGATCGCGAAGGACCCGTCGGCGCGCGCGCTCTTCATCTTCCCCACGAAGGCCCTCGCCCAGGACCAGCTCGCCGCGTTCGGAGCGCTCTCGGAAGAGATGGGGATCGAGCTCAAGACCTACACGTACGACGGCGACACGCCGCCGCAGGCGCGCGCGGCGATCCGGTCGGCGGGGCACGTCGTCATCACGAACCCCGACATGCTCCACACCGGGATCCTCCCCCACCACACGAAGTGGGTGAAGCTGTTCGAGAACTTGCGCTACGTCGTCCTCGACGAGCTGCACACGTACCGCGGCGTGTTCGGGAGCAACGTCGCCAATGTCCTTCGCCGGCTGCGGCGCATCTGCGCGTTCTACGGCTCGCACCCGACGTTCATCTGCACGTCGGCGACGATCGCGAACCCCGAGGAGCTCGCGCGCCGACACGTCGAGGAGGACGTCGTCCTCATCGACGAGTCCGGCGCGCCGCGCGGCGAGAAGGTCCTGGTCTTCGTGCGCCCGCCCGTCGTGAACGCGTCGCTCGGCATCCGCCGCAGCGCGCTCCTCACCGGGCGCGACATCGCCGCGACGCTCCTCGCGTCCGGCGTGCAGACGATCTGCTTGTGCGCGGGGTCGTGTCGACGAACGCGCTCGAGCTCGGGATCGACATCGGCGCGCTGCAGGCCGCCGTCCTCGTCGGCTACCCGGGCACCGTGGCGTCGACGCTGCAGCAGATGGGCCGCGCCGGCCGGCGTGGCGAGCTCGCCGCCGCGTTCCTCGTCGCGACGTCGTCGCCGACGGATCAGTACGTCATCGAGCACCCCGACTTCGTCCTCGGCCGCCCGCCCGAGCAGGGCCTCGTGAACCCCGACAACCTCCACGTGCTCGTCGGACATCTGAAGTGCGCGGCATTCGAGCTGCCCTTCGAGCGCGCCGAGCGGTTCGGCACCGAGGACACGCCCGGCGTCCTCTCCTACCTCGACGAGCAGGGCATCCTCCACGAGGCCGAGGGGCGGTACCACTGGTCCGCCCAGTCCTTCCCGGCCGAGGACATGTCGCTGCGGACGGCGAGCAACGACAACGTCGTGATCATCGACACCACGGCGGGCCGGACACGCGTGATCGGCGAGGTCGACCGCTTCGCCGCGCCGGTCCTGGTGCACGAGCAGGCCATCTATCTCCACGAGTCACGGCAGTTCCAGGTCGAGCGCCTCGACTGGCCGAGCGGCAAGGCCTACGTCAGCGAGGTGAAGGTCGACCACTACACCGACGCGGGGCTCAGCGTGCGCATCCGCGTGCTCGACGAGTTCGCGCAGGACGGCGTCCCGAAGCGCGCGGGACGCGACCGGTTCGTGCGGGCGCACGGCGAGGGCCTCGTGACGGCCCTGGCCACCGTCTACAAGAAGCTCACGATGTACACGCACGAGAACGTCGGCTGGGGCAAGATCACCTTGCCCGAGCAGGAGCTCCAGACGACCTCGTATTGGCTCTCGCTCGCGCCCGACGCGACGCCCGGATGGCCGCGCGAGCGCATCGAGGTCGCCCTCGCCGGGCTCGGCAACCTCCTCCACGGTCTTGCCCCGCTGTTCCTCATGTGCGATCCCCACGACCTCGGGCTCGCCGTCGAGGTGCGGTCGCCGCACACGGAGCGGCCGACTGTCTTCCTCTTCGACATGACGCCCGGTGGCGTCGGGTTCTCGGAGCGGCTCTTCCGCGCGACCGAGCCGCTCCTCGATCGCGCGCGCGAGCATCTCGCGGCGTGCGACTGCGAGACCGGATGCCCGTCGTGCGTCGGCCCCGCATGCGCGATCGGCCACGACGTCAAGTCGTCCGTGGCCGAGCTGCTCGCATGACCCTCGCCTTGCGCGACCGACTCGCCCGGGTGGCCGCCGCCCGCGCCGTCCTCAGGGAGGCGGAACAACGAGCTCGGCCATCGGCGGATCCGGATGAACGGGGACCTCTCCGAAGCGCTCCGCCAGATGTGAACCGATCCGGTGCAGATCTGAACCGAATTGGTTCAAATTCCGCGGACGCTCGAAAGAAGGTCGGAGCGCCGGACGCGGGATCGGCCGGAGCTGGGGCAGCGGTTTCAGGCGTGCATGTGATCCCGCATCAATTTGATGCGACCTCGCACCAATTTGATGCGAAAACGCATGCAGCCCCGCAGGGACATCCGGTCAGGGGAGCCGGTCCATTCACTACCTCAGAGGAGAGATTCGATCTGCGAGGTCTCGGCCTCGAGGTGGTGGGGCTCACCCCACCCGATCCCCTGACCCTCGCGCACCTGGGCCTTCGAGGGGAGCCGCCGAAGCGCTGGGAGGACATCGTCTTCCTCGACACGGAGACGACCGGGCTGTCCGGCGGGACGGGCACGTACGTGTTCCTCCTCGGGACCGCGCACATCGTGGACGGCCAGCTCGTGCTGCGGCAGCACCTGCTGCAAAGCCTCGGTGCCGAGCGCGACTTCGTGGCGGCGATCCACCGCGAGCTCGACGCGTTCCGCGCGTGCGCCTCGTACAACGGCAAAGCGTTCGACCTGCCGATCCTCCGGACGCGCGTCGTGCTCGCGCTGCGAGGCGAGCTCGCCGTCGACGACTCCCACCTGGATCTCTTACATCCGGCGCGGCGGCTCTGGAAGGACCGCTTCGGGTCGACGACCCTCCGGCAGCTCGAGGCCTCCATCCTCGACGAGCCCCGCGGGAACGACGACATCCCAGGGTCGCTCATCCCGGACCGCTTCTTCCACTGGCTGCGGATCCGCGACGACCGGATCATCGCCCCGGTGCTCCGGCACAACGCGCGCGACGTGATCTCGCTCGTCCGGATCGCCGACCGCGTCGCCCGCGCGGTCATGGACGCGCGGCGCGGGCGCGTCCCGGATCACGCGCCGGCCGCGCTCGCCCTCGCGCGCATCTTCGAGCGGCAGAGCGAGGTCGAGGCCGCGTTCTGCTGCTATGAGAGCGCGTACGTGGAAGGCGACGCCACCACGCGCGTCCGAGCCTCGCTGGCGTTCGCGCGCGCGCTGGAGCGACGAGGTGAGATCGACCGCGCGGTGACGATGCTCGAGACGCTGCTGGCGCTCCAGGCGGGTCCGGCGAGCTGGCGGGAGCAGGCCGAGGCGCGGCTGCGCAGACTGCTGAAGGTCAGATGGCGAAAGCAGAAAGCACTGCCCGCGGCGAGCTGACCATCGTCCGGCTCACACCATCGCGCATCGACGACATGCAGGAGGTGTTGCGCGGGACGTGGGGTAGCGCGTGCTACTGCATGTTCCCCCGCCTCACGGCGAAGACCCGGCGCGAGACGCCCGTGCCGCCGGGACGCGGCTCGCCGAACCGGCGGCTGATGACGGCGCTCGCGCGGCGGCGGCGCGCGCCCGGCCTCCTCGCGTATCTCGACGGCGAGGTCGCCGGATGGATCGCCGTGGCCCCACGCCCAGAGCTCGCGCGGGTGGATGGGTCGAAGGCGACGCCGCGTGTCGACGACGTCCCGGTCTGGGTCATCCCGTGCATCACGGTGCACGGCCGAGTGCGGGGCCGCGGCGTGGCGCAGGCGCTCATCCGCGCGGCCGTCGCGTACGCCGCGGAGCAGGGCGCGCCCGCGGTCGAGGCCTACCCACGCGAGAGCAGCGAGCGCGTCCACGACGACTTCGCGTTCATCGGGACCGAGGCGCTCTTCCGCAAGGCCGGCTTTCGCAGGATCCGCGGATCGCTGCAGCCGCTCCCGCGCGGCTGGACGCCACGCGTCACCATGCGTGTCGCATGTACCTCGAAGACCTCCCGGCGGCCGCGAGGGCGATCCGCCGCGGGCTGACGACGAGCCGCGCGCTCGTCGACGCGTGCCTGCGGCGCTACGACGAGCGCGAGCCGACGGTGCACGCGTTCGCGTGGCTGGACCGCGAGCGCGCGGTGCGCCTCGCGGACGCCGCCGACGCGAAGCCGCGCGAGGGCGCGGCCCTCGGCTTGTTGCACGGTGTCCCCATCGGCGTGAAGGACATCTTCGACACGGCGGGCATCCCGACCGAGAACGGTTCGCCGCTGTACAAGGGCCGCGTCCCCGAGCGCAGCGCCGCCGCGGTCGAAGCGCTCGAGGCCGCGGGCGCGATCGTGGTCGGCAAGACCGTCACGACCGAGCTCGCCTTCTTCCATCCCGGGCCGACGCGGAACCCGCACGACCCGTCGCGCACGCCCGGCGGCTCGTCGATGGGGTCGGCCGCGGCGGTCGCGGCGGGCATGATCCCGGGCGCGGTCGGGAGCCAGACGAACGGGTCCGTCATCCGTCCCGCGGCGTTCTGCGGCGTCGTCGGCGCGAAGCCGACGTACGGACGCCTGTCGCTCGACCGCGTGATGCCATTCGCGCCGACACTTGACCACGCCGGCACGTTCGCCCATACGGTCGAAGGGGCGGCATGGCTGTGCGCCGCGATCGCGCGCGCGCCGATCGACGCGTGGTGGGCGGGCGCCTCCGAAGCGCCGCCGCGCTTCGCCGCGATCCGGACGAAGCACTGGGACGGCGCGAGCGACGCGATGCGCGAGCGTTTCCAGCGAGCGATCGACGCGCTCGCCGCCGCCGGCCGCGCGATCGAGTGGCCCGCGCCGCCGCCGGCGGTCGATGACGCGGTGCCGCTGCTCCGGACGATCATGGCGCGCGAGAGCGTCGGCACGATCGGCGCCGCGATCGCGCGCGATCCGGCGAAGGCGAGCGACGTGGCGAAAGCGCTCGTCGCCGAGGGCGAGGCGATCCCGGATGCGGCATACCGCGCGGCGCTCTCGGAGCGCGACCGGCTGATCGCGACGTTCGACGCCTGGGCGTCGCCCTACGACGCGGTCCTGACGCTCGCGGCGAAGGACGAAGCCCCGACGCCGGAGACGACCGGCGATCCGATCTTCTGCTCGCGCTGGTCGCTCACGGGTGCTCCGGCGATCACGATCCCGATGGGCCGCGGGCCGGCGGGACTGCCCCTCGGGCTGCAGCTCGTCGGTGCGCCCGGCGAGGACCGGCGCCTCTTCGCGGCGGCCGCGTGGGCCGAGAGGATCGTCAGCGGCTGGTGAGGCTCCCGACCATCCCGTAGCGCTCGTGGCCCGGCAGGTGGCAGATGAAGGTCAGGGTCGCGGGGACCGCGAACGTCAGCGTGGTACGGCGCTCGCTCTGCGCGGGCACGGTCATCTCGTTCGGACGCCCGTCGTGGAGCGTTTCCGTCCCCGTGCGGTGCCGCTCGTGAAAGCGGGCATCGCCGATCATCCATTCGTGATCGATGGGATCGACGTTCTTCAGGACGAACGTGATCGGGACGCCCGCGGGCACCGTGAGCGCGGCGGGCTCGAAATGCGAGTGCCGCAGGACGATCTCGACCTCGCGCTGACCGACGGGGGCGCACGCGGCGCTCGACATGACGAGCGCCGCGCACGCCAGGAGGATCCGGATCATGCCCGACGACGGGCCCACGGACGGAGGAGGGCGAGGACCGCGAGCCAGCCCGCGAGGAGCATGAGCGCGGGGACGATGCGGTCGGGATCGACGGCCGTCGGGGTCGCGGGCGCCTTCGGTGTCGAGGGCGCCTCGAGCCCCGCGGCGACGCGCGACGGCGTCGCGACGCCGGTCGGATCGATCGCGAGGTCGAAGCGGATATCGGACGCCGCGCCGTCGACGCGCACCTTCGTGAGCCACGCCGCCGTCGGGATGAACGACATCCCCTCGTCGGAGCGAAGGTCGTTCAGGAGCGCCTTGCTCGCGGCCTGGTCCGTCAGGACGCGAAGCCCCCTCGTCGGCGCGCCGGGGAGCAGTGCCGGACGCCGGCCCGTCAGCAGGTAGACGTCGGCGTCGACGCGGTCCGTCGGCGCCTTGCCGAGCGTGAGGATGCGCAGCGGGACCCAGGGCTGCGCGACCGGGATCGTGAGATGCACCGGCGTCCCATCCCCGACGCGCTGCCCGCGCTGCGCCGCGGCCTGACCATCGAAGACGGCCGCGAGGAAGATCGGGCTGCGGTCGGCGTAGAAGTCGAGGATCTCCGGCGCGTCGGGTGAGAGGCGGAAGCCCTTGTCGCGCGCCCACTCGCCCACGGCGGCGCCGCCGCCGCGGATGACCGTGATGTCGAGCGCGTCGATCTTCGCCGTGAGGAGCACGTCGACCGGCGACCGGACCGCGTCCGCCGTCAGCGCGCCAGGGACGGCGAACGCCTTCACCGGCTCCGTCTCGCGGATCAAGCGCTGCAGCGTCCACGCGCCGCCGCGCTCGACCTTCGTCGGGACACCGGGCAGCGGGATGAGCGAGCCGAATGCGGCCCCGCCGCCCTCGAACGAGAACGACGTCACGTAGTGCTCGATCCCGTCTGCGTACGCCGCGAGCGTGGTCGTGCGGGTCACGTTGACAGCGCCGTTCGGACCGATGAGGCCGGCGCAGCCGAGCGCCGGCGTCGCGCCGAAGGCGAGGAACAGGATCGCGAGCGTCAGACCGGAAAGCCAGGGACGCATCGGGCACCTCCAACCGCAGTGGCGGATGCCCTGAGGACGACGGCGAGCCCGTTCGGGTTCCCTGGCTAGCGCAGCTCCTGCTGACCGCCCTGCGGGGCGCGGGCGTCCTTGCGACCGAGCTCGAGCGCGAGGCTCACCGCTTCGCGCGGCGTGCTCGCGTAATAGAGGGTGCGCCGGCCGGACTCCTCGAGGTGCACGCCCTTGTATGCGATGTCCCGGATGCGGTCGGCCCATCCGCCGGTACCCTCGAGGATCACCGTCGGCTTGTCCTCGTACGACACGGTCAGCTCATTCAGCGTGCCGATGCCGCCGGAGATCATGATCACCGCGTCGGCCGCGCGGACCGTGAGCGTGTTGCGCATGAAGCCCATGCCGGTCGTGAAGGCGACGTCGACGTATACGTTCGCGTCGCGCTTGTCGAAGCCGGGGAGCACGCCGATCACGAGCCCGCCCGCGGCCTTCGCGCCGCGGCTCACCGCCTCCATGACGCCCGACAGCCCGCCGGTCACCGCCACGGCGCCCGCCTCAGCGATGAGCCGACCGACCTCTTCGGCCGCGGTGAGCGCCTGCGGCGGCACGGGATCGCTCGGGTCGCGGGCGGCCTTGCCGATCACCGTGATGAGGAGCGGCCGCGACACGCCGCTATGGTCGCCGGAATGGATCGCTAGCGCTTCAGCGGGTCGACGATGAGGCCGCCCTGCTTCACTTCCCAGTGGACGTGCGGACCGGTCGTGAGCCCGGTCATGCCGATGAGCGCGATGGGCTCGCCGCGCGCGACGCGCTGTCCGACGCGCACCAGCGCCTGCGAGGTGTGGTAGGCGCAGCTCTCGACGCCCTCGTCGTGGAGGACGCACACGGCGCGGCCGCCGACCGGCCGCCAGCCGACCCACGTGACCTGGCCCTCGTCATCCGAGGTGATGATCGAGCCGAACGGCGCGGCGATGTCGACGCCGGTGTGCGCGCCCTGCAGGAATTGCGAGAAGTAGCCGATCGCGGGACGGACGAGCCGACGCGGGTCCTCGTCGATGCGCTGCTGGCGCGCGCGCGAGATCGGGTCCGCGCGCGACGGGACGGCCGACGTGCGCGTGCCGCAGCGATACACCTCCAGCTGCGTCTCGTACAGGCCCGCGCGCGCGATGCCGGCGAAGAAGCGGCCGTTGGCGCTGAACGTCCGGCTCCCGAGAAGGTTCGGCAGCGTGGCGACCGCGCCGATCGACCGGCCGTCCCACAGCGCGAAGCGATCGAACGTCGGTCCCGCGGGGACGGTCGATGAGACCTGCCCCATGAGCAACTTCCCGTCGGGGGTCCAGCCGTGGACGGCGCCGGGGAAGGACGAGACGGATGCGGAGGCCGTCCAACCACCCGCGCCGCGCAGCTCGACCTGCTCGTCGGAGCGCACGAGCAGCGTCTGCCCGACGGGCGCCCACTCCGTATACGTCGTGCCCGCGGTCGTGAGCGGCGCGAGCTGGCCCGTGCGCGTCTCGCCGACGTAGCGCTCGGCCTGCCCATCCATGTGGTAGCGCGTCAGCGTGAACAGCCGACCGTCGGCGCTGAACTCGGTCCAGTCCTGCGGGTACTCCGGGATGTACTGCGCGGAGACGTGCGAGATCGCGACGTCGGCCTCTTCGGTCCATCCGCGGATCTCGTCCCAGAGGAAGTACACGAGCTGATCGCCGACCCAGCGGACCGATGGCGTGCTCGCCTCGATGCGGTCGATGACCCGGCCACCGCGGACGATGTAGACGTGCCCCGCGCGCCAGAACGACAGGTACGTCCCCGTACCCGACCAGCGCGGATCCTTTCCCGCCCCGAACCAGCGGATCCCGCCGGTCGCCACGTCGAGGATGCCGAGGCCGGGATCCTCTTCGTAGCCGGTGACCGAGCGCCGCGACGACGTCGCGAGGATCTTCGTGTACGCGATGTGCGTGCCGTCCGGCGACCAGCTCGACTCGAGCGCGTTCTCCACGGTCGGGATCGCGACACGCTCGACGCAGCGGAGCGGGTCGAGGCCATCGTCGGGGAGGTCGATCGCGGCACCGGTGACGATCTCTTCCGCGGCGACGAGCGTGCGCTCGCTCGATAGTGGGGCGAACGCGCTCGCAAGCAGCGCGAATGCGATGAGAAGGCGCGCGAGGACCGCGGAGGGCGACCCGCTCACGTTCGGGTAACCCCGCGAACCGACCGGTCGAACGGGCGTCATCCCGCTCGACGCCTTACTGATCCCATGCAAGGGCCCGCATGCTCGCTGTGGCGCGGTGCCGCACCATGGCGCACGTGGCGGAGATCGTCCCCTTCCACGGGCTGCGCTTCGACGAGTCGAAGGCGGGTCCGCTCGCGGATCTCGTGTGCCCGCCGTACGACGTCATCGGCGAGCAGCAGCGCGAGGAGCTGTACGCGCGGAGCGAGCACAACTTCGTGCGGATCGAGCATGGCAAGGACGCACTCGGCGACGACCCGGTGGACAACAAGTACTCCCGCGCCAGGGCCCTGCTCGACCGCTGGACCGAGACCGGCGTCATGCGCCATGACGCGATGCCGGCGTTCTACCTGTACGACCACTATTTCGAGCTCGACGGCCAGCGTCTCCGGCGGCGCGGGTTCTTCGGCGCGCTCCGCCTCTACCAGATGGGCCGCGGCATCGTCCGCCCGCACGAGCAGACGACACCGAAGGACAAGACGGACCGGCTCCGCCTCCTGCGGCTGACGCGCGTGAACGCGAGCCCGATCTTCGGGCTCTTCGAGGACCCGCGGGCGAAGGTCGCGGACATGCTCGAAGAGTGGATGGCGCGGGGTCCGGCGCGGTTCGTCGCCGAGGCGCGCATCGGGGATGAGCGTCATCTCCTGTGGGCGCTCGAGGACCGCAAGCTCGCCGAGCGGCTGGCGGCTGCGCTGAGGGACGCGCGGATCTACCTGGCCGACGGCCATCACCGCTACGAGGTCGGGCTCGAGTACCTGAAGGAAGAGAACGAGGCGAAGCGGATCGACTTCCCGGAGGACACGCCGAACTACGTGCTCGCGTACCTCTGCGCGCTCGACGATCCGGGCCTGCGCATCCTGCCGACCCACCGCGTCGTCCGCGGCGCGAACGCCGCGCTCGACGAGGCGGTCGCGCGCTCGTTCGAGGCGGCCCCCATCGACAAGGGCGGTCTCGCGGACACGCAGCCCGGCATCGTCCTCGTGCGCGACGGCGTGTTCACCCGGCTTGAGCCCCGGCCGGACGTCGATCTCTCGCACATCGCGGAGGCGTGGCGCTCGCTGCCGATCGCGCAGGCCGAGGCCCTCCTCATCGAGCCCACGCGGTCCGCGGGCGGGACGGTCATGTACGAGCACGACACGGATCGCGCGATCGCCGCGGCGGAGACGGGTACGAGCGCGGTCCTCGTCCGCGCCGTCGACCCGATGACGCTCAAGAAGGTCGCGGACGCGTGGGAGCGGTTGCCCGCGAAGACGACCTACTTCTATCCGAAGGTGCCGGCCGGACTGGTCGTGCGACCGCTCGGTCTCTAGTGGTCGGCCGATGGGCGGCGCCGCTCCTCGCGCTCGTCCTCGCGACCGCGTCGTGCGCATCGCCGCCACCCGCGTGCGGGCCGGCCTCCGGAGGTGAGGCCGGCAGCGTGGTGCAGCTGCGCGGCCTCCGCTTCGGCGACGACCAGATCGCGTTCCTCTTCGGCCTGCGCGCCGGCGGCGTGTACGGGATCCCCGCGTTCACGGCCGAGCGCGAGGGCGACGTCGTCCGGGTGCGCATGCCTGGAGCGCGGCTGCGCAACGCCGACGGCTCGCCGAGCTATCACGGCGAGCGCGAGGTCCGCCCGCCCGAGGGGCGGATCGCGCGCGTGACGATCGAGGAAGATGCGAGCGAGGGGGTGATCATGGTGCTGCGCGGCATGCGGAGCGCATGCCCGCAGACCGCGGTGCGCCGTTACGGCCTCGGGTCGACGCATCCCGCGGCCCTCGTGTCGGTCGCGTTCCGCGACGGCCCGGTGGTCGTGTTCGACCCCGACGGCGGCGCGCCGGGCTTCCCGATGCAGGTGGTCGGCCTCGGCTTCACGCCGTCCGCGCCCGTCGCGTTCCAGAGCGACGGGCGTACCGTCTGGACGTCGCACGCTGACGCGAAGGGACTCCTAGACACGATCATGTACGTGCCCCCGGTCGCGCCGGGTCTGCACCGCGTCGTCATCCGGAACGCCGCGCGGTCCGTCGCGTCATGGTTCCGCGCCGAATGAGCGCGTACGACGTCATCGTCGTCGGCCTCGGCACGCACGGGAGCGCGACCGTGGCCGAGCTCGCGCGGCGCGGCGCGCGCGTCCTCGGGATCGAGCGCTTCGCGCGCGGCCACGAGATGGGATCGTTCGTCGGACGTTCGCGCGTCATCCGGACGGCATACTTCGAGCACCCCGACTACGTGCCGCTGCTGCGCCGCGCGTGGGATCGCTGGCTCGAGCTCGAGCGCGAGACCGGCGAGCGCATCCTCTTCCCCACCGGCGGCCTGTACGCGGGTGCGCCCGGCAGCGCGATCGTCGAGGGCTCGCTCCGCAGCGTGCGCGAGCACGGGCTCGCGCATGAGGTCCTCGAGGGTGATGCGCTCCGCCGCCGCCATCCGTGGTTCCGCGGCGATGACCTTGTCGCGATCGTCGAGGAGCGGGCCGGCTATCTCGTTCCCGAGCGGGCGATCGCGGCGCACCTCGCCGTCGCCGAGCGCCACGGCGCCGAGCTGCGGTTCGCGGATGGGGCCGACGACTGGTATCCCGATCCCGATGGGTCCGCGGTCAATGTGCACACCGCCGCCGGTCGGTCCGAGCGCGGGGGATCGCTCGTGCTCACCGCCGGCGCGTGGCTGCCGTACTTCCTGCCCGACCTCGCCCTGCCGCTGCAAGTCGAGCGCGTCCCTCTGTTCTGGTACGAGCCCGCGCGCCCCGATGCGTTCCGCGAGATGCCCGTGTACGTCATCGAGACGGACGACGGAAGCTACTACGGCTTCCCATACATGGACGGTCAGGGGCTGAAGGTCGCGCGGCATGGCACGGGAGACATCACGGAGCCCGACCGCTTGCATCGCGAGATGGTCGCGGGCGAGGACGAGGGTGTCCGGCGCTTCATCGGCCGGTACCTGCCCGCCGGCAAGGGACCGCTGCGCGCGTCGAAGGTCTGCATGTACACGAAGACGCCGGACGAGCACTTCATCGTCGATCGCCATCCGACGTATCCGCGCGTCGTGTTCGCGTCGGCCTGCTCAGGGCATGGGTTCAAGTTCGCGAGCGTCATGGGTGAGGTGCTGGCCGATCTCGCGTTGAATGGATCGACCGCGCTACCGATCGCGTTCCTGTCGCTCGCGCGCTTCGCCACGGGCAGCTGACAGGGGCCGGCTCGTCGTCCGGCGGGGAGGGCGGGATTCGAACCCGCGGAGCCGGAAAAAACCAGCTCAGAGGTTTAGCAAACCTCCGCACTCGACCAGGCTATGCGACCTCCCCTCGATCGAGGGACACGTCCATTCTAGAGGCGACGACCCGATCCGAGAAGAAGCGAGGCCTAGCATCGGCGGCGTGAGCGGTGAGCGCATCCTCGCGATCGACATCGGCGCCGGGACCATGGACGTCGTCGTCCACGACCCCGCGCAGCCGATGGAGAACGCCGTCCAGCTCGTCCTGCCCTCGGCGACCGCGATCCTCGGGTCGCGCATCGAGCGCGCGCGGCGCGAGGGCCGCGCCGTCTTCCTCCACGGCAACCTCATGGGCGGCTACCACACGACGAACGCCGTCTGGCGCCACCTCGAGGCCGGGCTCGAGGTCTACGCGACGGAGAAGGCCGCGCGCACGGTGCACGACGACCTCGACCTGTTGCGGAAACGCGGCGTGCAGATCACTGACGACGCGCCGCGCGACGCCGTGGCCATCGAGCTGCGCGACGTCGACCTCCCGGCGCTCGAGCGCACGCTCGCGGCGTACGACGTGCGGCTGCCGGCGACGGTCGCGGTCGCGGCCCAGGACCATGGGTTCTCGCCGAAGTTCTCGAACCGCCTGTTCCGCTTCGAGCACTGGCGCCGGACGCTCACGCCGGGCTCGACGCTCGTCGACCACGTCTGGGAGACGCCGCCGGCGTACATGACCCGGCTTATCGCGATCCAGGAGGACGTCCCCGGCGCGATCGTCGCGGACACTGGACCCGTCGCGGTCCTCGGCGCCCTCGAGGACGAGCGCGTCGCGGACGCCGCCGGACGGGGCGCCTGCATCGTCAACATCGGGAACCAGCACACGCTCGGCCTGCTCGTGCGCGGCGAGGAGCTGTTCGGCGTCATGGAGCACCACACCGAGGCCGTGACGACCGAGAAGATCGAGCGGCTCATCGCGCGGCTCGTCGCCGCATCGATCACGCACGACGAGGTCTTCGACGATGACGGCCACGGCGCGCTCGTCCTCGACCGCTATCGCGACCTCGCGCCCTTCTCGTTCATCGCCGTCACGGGCCCGAACCGGCACCTCGCGAAGCCGCTCGGGTGGTACATGGCGGCGCCGTACGGCGCGATGATGCTGTCGGGCTGCTTCGGGCTGATCCGCGGTGTCCGCGCACTCAGCGCGCGCGGGCCACGGGCTCCTCTCCAGGCGCTCGGAACACCTCACTGAGGAACGCGCGTAGCGCCGCGCGCTGGCGGAGCGACGCCGACCAGTAGATCGTCAGCGTGAAGAGGGCGCCGACCGCCGCGACCGTCAGCCCCGCGGGGCCCAGCCCGAGGCCGCCCTCGCGTGCGAGGAGTCCGAATGACCCCGCGAGGAACAGGACCACGAACACGAGTAGGAGGATGCGGGTCCGCCGCGTGATGCCGATGTGCGCCTGGACGCGTGATCCGCCGCGCCGCGCCTGGATCCGTCCGACCGCCCGCGTCGCGTGCTGGCGCTTTTCCCACACGATGAACTCGTTCCCCGCGACGACGCCGATCCATTCGGCCGTCACCTTCAGCACGCCGAGCATCCGCTTCGGCGGCTTGTTGATCGACCCGCGCAGCCGGGCCGCGAGCGCTTCCGGCGCGACGGGGACGTCGCGCACGAACTCCTCGCCGGTCATCGGCGAGACGACCCAGTACCGCAGGACGTCGATCACCGAGCGAGGCTATGCGAAAGAGAAGACCCCGCCTCGCGGCGGGGCCTCTCGATCGATCCAGGTGCCGGACCGTCTAGCGCGCGATGAACTGCCTCAGCCAGGGGTCGGCGAAGTACACGATGAACGCGATCGACGCGATCCACATCGCCGTCGAGACGTCGCGGGACCTGCCGCTCAAGGTCTTCAGCCCGGCGTAGGCGATGAAGCCCGCGCCGATGCCGTTCGTGATCGAGTACGTGAGCGGCATGACGAAGACCGTGAGGAGCACCGCGAATCCCGTCGCGAAGTCGATGTCGCCGACCTTGTTGAGGTCGAGGATCGGCTTGAACATGAACCAGCCGACGAGCATGAGCGCGGGCGCCGTCGCCTGCGGGGGAACGATGCCGGCGAGCGGCGCGAGGAAGATGGAGAGCGCGAAGAGCACGGCGACGACGAGGCTCGCGAGCCCCGTCTTCGCCCCTTCGGCGACGCCGGACCCGGACTCGATGTATGTCGTGTTGCTCGACGTGCCGAAGATCCCGCCGAAGAAGGCGCCGAGGGAGTCGACCCAGAACACGCGGTCGGCGCGGTCGATCGTCCCGTCCTTCTTCAGCCAGCCGCCCTCGGCGGCCACCGAGACGACCGTGCCGGCGGTGTCGAAGAAGTCCGAGAGCATGAGAGAGAAGACCGTGAGGAGCGCGACGATGACGCCGAGCTAGCGTGACGATCGCGGTCGCGGAGTTGAGGTTGCCGAGCGCGACCGGGTCGCTCGGATTGCCGGTCGCCTGCGCGAGGCCACCGTTGAACGCGCCGATGGTGAAGATGAACGCGCCGATGCCCGCACCGATGCCGAGCTTCAGCGGGAACGGGACCGCGTCGATGAGCGCCCGGCGCACGCCGAGCGCCATCGCGATGCAGATCGCGAGGCCCTCGAGCATGACGACGCCCATCGCGCCCTGCCACGAGAGGCCCGCGCCCTTGACGAGGCCGAACGCGACCACGGCGTTGATGCCGAGGCCGGCGGCGCCGGCGTAGGGATAGTTCGCGAACAGCGCCATGCCGCCGGTGAAGAGCGCGGCCATGATCGCGGTCGCGGCGACGACGGCCGGGAACGGCACGCCGGCCTGCGAGAGGATCACGGCGTTGACGACGAGGATGTAGGACATGACGAGGAACGTCGTGAGCCCGCCTCGGATCTCGGTGCCGATGGTGGATCCGCGTTCGGTGATGCGGAAGTAGCGGTCGATCGCGTTCATGCCGCCGGGCGCGGCGGCGGTCCGTGCTGCCATGCGGTGTTCCCCTTCCTCCTGGCTCACACCGGCACGCAGGGAACGATCAGCGCCCACGCGCTGAGGAAGCGGCGGCAGTCTAGGACGGACGCGAGGGGTCGGCTAGTGGAGGCGCGGCGTGCTTCGCCCGCGCGCGCGCAGCTGTTCATGGAGCGCGCCGTGGACCCTGTAGTACTCGAGCATCGCCTGCTGGAGCTCGCGCTCGAGCGCGGTGCGGTCGGCGACGGCGAGACGAGTGACCTCCGCGTAGACCTGCCGCGCGATGAGGTATTCGGTGCGCTTGCTGGCGCACTCGCGCTGCAGCTGTCTGAGCGTCACGCCCCCATCGTATGCAAGCCGGATGCCCGCGGATACCAGGCTGCTATGCCTCATCAATAGACTCGCGCGGATGCTCCTCGACGTCGCCCTCATCGGCGCGACCCTCGCCGGCGCGCTCGCCGGATGGCGACGCGGCTTCGTCACCCCGCTCATCGCGACCGCGGGCGTCGTCCTCGGACTATCGACGCTCTACGCCGGACCGGGCTCGAGCGTCGTACCCGCCGGCGCGCTCGGGATCGGTATCGGCGCCGCCGTGGTGGGGATCGCGGGAGGGTTCCTCCTGCGGATCGGGTCGGCCATCGCATCGGTCGTGCACCGGATCAGCGTCCTCCGCGCCGCGGACAACGTCCTCGGCGTGCCCCTCGGTGCGGCGACCGGGCTCGTCGGCGCGTACATCGCCCTCGCCGCGCTGCTCAGCATCGACATCGTCCTCGCGCCGCTGCACGGCAAGGCGTCGATCGACGACGTCGCCGTCGCCGCGGTGCGCGCGGCGATCACGGCGCAGCCGCAGTTCGGCGTCATCGCCGATCCCGCCATGCTCGACGAGATGGCGGCCGCGATCGCGAAGAACGCGCTGCCGCGCGAGGAGCTCGCGAAGTACGCGAGCACGCTCGCCTTCTATGAGGACACGGTACGTCCGCAGCTCCTCGCGAGCGCGCTCGGGCCG
>WNFU01009450.1_pt1 | contig 20701 bp, 11 predicted proteins | sample 5400121 | NCBI WGS metagenome assembly WNFU01 (sample SAMN13153360, study PRJNA577476) | soil metagenome | isolation source: 100 cm soil or saprolite under grassland replicate 1 | place: USA:California | collected 2016-06-15 | reverse complement strand
CATCCTCACCGCCAAGGCTGAAAGCGCCGGACGGCGAGTGGTGCGCGTGAACCCCAGATACACCAGCCTCACCTGCCACGCCTGCGGCACCCGCTGCGGCAGGCCGCGGCAGGACACCGTCGTCTGCCCCATCCACGGCGAACTGGACGCCGACCTCAACGGGGCGCGGAACATCGCATCCAGGGCCGGGCTGGGCTCTGGTCAAGCCCCAGCGGCTTGAGAGGCTGCCGGCTCCAGTCGGCAGAGCAGTCACTCGACCACAACGACCCCGACGACGACCACGACCACCACCAGCTGCTGTCGCGGAGCTCCGAGGGGCTGCCGGATGGCACTGGACGTGGGGTGCGGTCGCCCTGCTCGCCGCGCCGGTGAACGCGGCGGCCAGGCTGGCAGTGGCGGCGCGGGAGCAGGCGGGTCGCGGCGGAACGCGGGACCTGGTGCAGGGGCCGGTCAGGCCGGCCGTGATGACGCTTCGGCAGGTAGGGCGGGAGGCGGCGGTGCTGCTGCCGGGCTGCATCATCCGCCGGCGGTTGTTCTGGCGGTATCTCCTGAGGTTCCGCAGCTGAGGCGGCAGGTGTCGCAGTCGCGACGGCCGCAGGCGCGGGTGTAGTCGCCGCGGTCGAGGGCGGCCAGGGTGGCTTCCAGGAGGGTGCGCTGCTCGTCCAGCTCGGCGGGGCCCAGGGCGCGGGAGTCGATCACGGGCTGGTCGCCGCCCAGGTAGCAGTAGGAGGCCACGCAGCCGGCCTCGGGCAGCTCGCCGAGCTGCCACAGGGCCAGCGCGTAGATGCCGAGCTGGTCCAGGCCGCCGGGCAGGGGGTCGCTTCGCCTGCCGGTCTTCCAGTCGACCAGCTCGACGCCGGACCCCTCCGGCCGGAAGATCGCGTCGATGCGGCCGCGGATCACCCACGCGCCGACGCGCAGGACCACGCCGACCTCGGCCTCCGGGGCGGGCAGGCCGGCGTAGCGGGAGGCGGCGAAGTTGCGGGCGGCCCGCTCGACCAGCTCCGGCGCGGCCACGCCGGCCGGCAGGTCGTCCAGGCCGCCGGGGTCCAGCAGGTCGGGAAGGTTGCGGGCGCGTCGCTCCAGCAGCCGGTGGATGACCGAGCCGAGCCGGGCGGCCGGCCGGGGCGGCGAGGGCAGCGGCCGCACCACCGACCAGTAGAAGTCGCGCGGGCAGCGGGCGTAGGTGAGCACCTGGCTGACCGACAGGATGCGGGGTGGCAGGAGCGCCGGTGTGGCCGGGTCGGTCCGGGCGGCGTCGAGCAGCTTGCCACCGGCGGCGACCGCCGCCCGGAACCCGTCGTCCTGGCCGGGCGGCACGCGGGCGGCCAGGGTGCCCGGCTCGGCCCGCTCCAGCTCCACGGCGGCGGCCAGACCCTCCGGGAACAGCGGGTCGACCGCTTCGCCGGGCCGGCGGGCGGCGGGGGGCCAGCTCACCCGGGCCCTGAGCCGCTCGGTGAGGGGGCTGGTGCCTGGCTCGTCGGCGCGGACCAGCACCTGGACGGCGGGATGGTCGGCCGCCTCCCGCCAGAACGGCCCGGGGCCCTTGGGGGTCTTCTCGGACCCCTGGTACCACCAGGCGGAGGTGAGCACCAGGAGCTGCTTGGCGCGGGTGATGGCGACGTAGAACAGGCGGCGCTCGTCCTCGAGGGCGCGGTCCTCCAGCTCGGCGCGGAAGGCGCGGGGGTTGCCGGCGAAGCGGGGAAGGTGCCCGGCGTCCTCCCGAAGCTCGTAGGGGAAGCCCTGGGCGCGGCGGGGGTCGGCGACCCGGGCATCGGGGAAGATGCCGTGCCTGGGCGAGCCGTCCCTGCTGAGCCCGGCCGACAGGCCGGCGACCACCACCATCGGGAACTCCAGGCCCTTGGCCATGTGGACGGTCATGAGCTTGACCGAGTCGACCGGCGCCGGCTGCACCGCCTCGACCGGCTCGGCCGCGTCGTCGACCGCGTCCAGGTAGGCGAGGAAGGCGGCCAGCGACGGGTTGCCGTCGACGGGTGCGAAGGCGGCGACCCGGTCCAGGAAGGTGGACAGGTTCTGGCGCGCGGTGGCGGCCCGGCGGTCCCGTGACGCCTCCAGCTCGGCCCAGACGCCGGTGCGCTCGAGGACCGTCTGCACCAGGTCGAGCAGGGGGCCGCGGGCGGCCGCCCGCAGCCCGCGCAGGTCGTCGCGGAAGGCGACCAGCCGCTCGCGCGCCTCGGTGTCCAGCCCCTCGACCTCGTCCAGGTGGTCGAGCGCCTCGACGAGGGCGAAGCTCACGTCGCCGGGGTCGGGGTCCTCTCCCGGCAGGACGTCCTTGAGTCCCCAGTTGTGCCTGGACGCCCAGCGGGAGAGCCGGACGAGGTGCCGGTGGCCGATCCGCCAGCGGGGGCCGAGCAGGAGCCGGGCCAGCGCGACGTTGGCGCCCGGGTCGGCCACCACCCGCAGGGTGGCGACCAGGTCGACGATCTCCGGCATCTCCAGCAGGCCAGAGAGGCCGACCACCTCGACCGGCACGCCACGCTGCTCCAGCGCCTCGCGGAGCGGGCCGAGCAGCCGCTTGGACCGGACCAGCACGGCCACGTCCCGCCAGGCCGGCCAGGAGCCGTCGGGCAGGCCGGTGTCGTGCGCGCGGACGACCTGGCCGGCCACGAACGCGGCCTCGGCGAACTGGTCGGCGAGCAGCGCGCCCAGCACGGCGCCGTCGCCGGCGCCGGATCGGGCGACCAGCGGCGTGCCACCGCGGCGCTGCTCGGGGATCGCCTCGATGACCGAGTTGGCCAGGGCGAGGATGCGGCGGCCGGAGCGGAAGTTGGTCGACAGCGGCAGCGGCGCGCCGGACACGCCCCCCGCCCGATCCACCGGGGCACCCCCTCGGGGTTCCCCGGACCCCTCCGGCCGATCCACCGGGGCACCCCCTCGGGGTTCCCCGGACCCCTCCGGCCGATCCACCGGGGCACCCCCCTGGGGTTCCCCGGACCCCTCCGCCCGATTCACCGGGGCACCCCCCTGGGGTTCCCCGGACCCCTCCGGGAAGTGCTCGGCGAACGACAGCAGGTTGTACATGGTGGCGCCGCGGAAGGCGTAGATCGCCTGGCGGGCGTCGCCGACGGCCATGATCGAGGAGCCCGGCGGGCAGATCCGCTGCATCAGGCGGCGCTGGGCGACGTTGGTGTCCTGGTACTCGTCCAGCAGCACGTGGGGGAAGCGGGCGCGCAGCTCCTCGACCAGGTCGGCGTGGCGCTCGACCAGCTCGACCGCCTTGGCGACCTGGTCGCCGAAGTCGATGCGGCCGCGGCGGCGCTTCTCGGCCGCGTAGCGCTCCACCAGCCGGGCCAGCTCGACGCGCTCCAGGGCCGCCTGGAGCATCCAGTCGGGCAGCCGCTCGCCGGCGTCGGCCCGTTCGAGCAGGTGGTGGGAGGCCTCCACCACCCCGGCCGGCGGGACGACGTGGTCGGCGCAGGCGGCGGCAAGCTCCAGGGTCTTGCGGATGGTGGCGCCGGCGGTGCGCACGCTCAGGTGCTCGAACCGCTCGCCGTCGAGGATGCCGAGCAGGATCTGGTACTGCTGCGCCTCGCTGAGCAGGTCGGCGTCGACCTCGACCCCGACCCGGATCCCGTACGCCTTGACCAGGTCGGCCGCGAACGCGTGGTAGGTGTCGACGGTGACCTGTCCGTCCGGGTCGGCCGGGTGGCCGGCGAGCGCCTCCCGCACCCTGGCCTCCAGCTCGGCGGTCGCCTTGTTGGTGAAGGTGAGGCCCAGGATCGCGGCCGGGGGGACGTCGAGGCGCTCGACCAGGTAGACGATGCGCGCCGCCATCACCGCGGTCTTGCCGGAGCCGGCGCCGGCGATCACGTGGACCGGGCCGAGCGGGGCGGCGATGGCCGCCCACTGCTCGGGGGTGGGTTCCTGGCCCCTGAGCGCGGCCCGGATCCCCGGGCTCACCGCCCCCGCGACGGTCGCGCTCACGGTCCCTCCTCCAGACCTTCGGGTGGGTGGGTCGGGGCGAGGAAGTCCTCTCCCTGCGGCCACATCGGGCAGATCGGCTTGAACGCGCACATGCGGCAGTCGGCGTGGGGGTTGGGGTCGAACGCCTCCGCGGCGGCGCCCTCGAGCAGGGCGACGAGCCGCCGCTCGACCCTGGCGGCGTGGTCCGGCCCGGGATGCTGGCTCACCCTGGTGAAGCGGCCCTGCCTGGCCTTGGCCGGGTAGACGAGCTGCATCTCGACCGGGAGGCCGAGCGCGGCGAGCTCGGGGTCGCGCAGCGCGGCCAGGTAGTAGATGGCGAGCTGCAGCGAGCGGGCGGCGTCGTCCTCGCTCGCCGGGATGCGGGCGGTCTTGTAGTCGAGCAGCACGATGCCGTGGTCCGGGCGGCGGTCGACCCGGTCGATGCGGCCCCGGACCAGGTGCCCGGCGACCTCCATCTCGAAGCCGACCTCGAACCGCAGCGCCTCGCGGGCCGCCTCGGCCTCGCCGTGGTGCCACAGCCGCAGCATCGCCATGCCGTCGCGCCAGTACTGGTGGGCCACGGCACGGGAGGGGAACCAGGCCGGATCGAACCGCTCCCGGTAGGCCGCCTTGAGCGACTCCGGGTCGCCGGCGACCTCGCCCTTGGCGGCCAGCTCGAAGATCGTGTGCATGAGCCGCCCGAACGCCATCTGGTAGGAGGAGCGGTCGTCCAGACCGGCGACGCTGCCGAAGAAGTACTTGAGATGGCAGTCCTCGTAGGTGCCGATCCGCGAGTAGGACGTGCGCAGGCGGCCCTCGGCGGCGATCGGCTCCGGGTCGGCGGTCCAGTCGCGCCGCCACCACCACGTCCCGGGGTCGATCCCTGGCATGGCGGCCAGGGTGGTGCCCGCCGCCAGTCGCTCGGCCGCCGGACGGTCCCGGTCTGCCATGACCCGGCGGAGCGCGCCGGCGGCCTCGAGCGGCCCGAGCGGGGTCTGCTCGGGGGGGGCCGGGTCGGCGGGCAGCTCCAGCCCGAGGTCGAGTAGGAAGCGTGACGGCTCGCCGCGGCCGTCGACCCTGGAGGCGGTGAACACCACCCGGTCCCTCGCGCGCGAGGCCGCGAGCACGAACTGGCGGCGCTCGGCCTCGAGGGCCGCGCGGGCGCGGGCGACCGGCCCCGGGTCGCCGTCCAGCCGCCAGGCCTCGAACAGCCCGTGCGGGCTCGCCGCGCCCGGCAGCGCGCCCTCGAGGCAGCCGGCGACCACCACGAGGTCGAACTCGTGGCCCTTGGCGGCGTTGATCGACAGCAGGGCGACCGCGTCGGCCCTGGCCATGGTCGGCGGCAGCCAGGGGTCGCTGGCGAAGTCGGCCCGCTCGACCACGTCGAGGTAGGTCCGCATGCTGGCCCCCGGGCGGCCGTCGACGAACAGCCCGAGCGCGCGGGAGAACGCGGTGAGGGCGTCGAGCTGGCGCTGGACGTCGGCGTCGGACGGGTCGGCCTCGGCGCGCGTGACCAGCTCGGCGAAGGCCGGGGCGTGGCGCCACACCTCCCAGAAGCAGGCGTCGGCGTCGAGCTCGGCCACCCAGCCCTCGGCCTGGCCGAGCAGCTCGCACAGGGCCGCCACCCGACGCCGGAGCGTCGGGTCGAGGGTGACGGGCGCGGCCGGGCGCGGGCCACCCTCCGGCTCCCCGGGTGGCGTGTCGGCCCCCTCGCCGTCGTCCGGGTCGGCCGCGGCGTCGTCCGGGTCGGCCGCGGCGCCGTCCGGGTCGGCCGCGGCGCCGTCCGGGTCGCGGACATGCTCGGCGAGGGAGCGGTCGGCGAGGACCGCCGCGCGGCGGAGGGCGCGCAGCTCGCCCGGGTCCAGGCCGCCGAGGGGGGAGGTGAGCAGGGGCGGCAGCAGCTCGTCGGCCCTGGTCGGGTCGAGCGCGAGCCGGAACAGGTCGAGGACGTGCCCGACGACCGGCTCGGCCACGAGCTGGCGCTCGCCGGCCCCCGGGCCCGGATAGCGGGCGGCCTCGACGGTGGTGGTGCCGCCCCCGGCGAGGGCGACGGCCGGGCCGGTGCCGGCGGCCTGCAGGCGGCGGACCGCGTCCAGGCCGGGGCCGCCGAGTCGCCGGCTGCGCTCCAGCAGCGCCACCGAGGCGCCCAGACGTTCGGCGAAGGCGGGCAGCGCGCCCGGTGACGCGCCGCGGAAGGCGTCGGTCGCGCCCGCCGGGTCGCCGGCGAGGATCGCCCTTGCCCCCCCGCCGACCAGCAACCGGAGCAGCCGGAGCTGTGCCGGGTCGAGCTCCTGCGCCTCGTCCACGAGGAGGGTGCCGACCTGGGCCACGGTGGCGGCGAGCACGTCGGGCCGGTCCTCGAGCAGGTCGCCGGCCTGGACGACGAGGCCGGCCTGGTCGACCGCGTCCTGGAGGGCGAGGTGGTCGTGGTAGACGGTGAGGAAGGCCGCCGCGTGCGCCCAGCTCGGGCGGTCCTCGGCCCGGGCGCGCGCGAGCAGCTCGTCGGGATCGATGACGCGGCGCTCGCAGGCGAGCACGAGCTCGGCCAGCTCGTCGGTGAACGCGCGGGTGTCGACCAGGGGGGCCAGCTCGCCCCAGTCGACCTCGGGGGGGTCGAGCTGGAGCAGGGAGCGCACCAGGGCCCACTGCTCCGGGCCGCTGAGGGGGCGCGGCTCGCCGCGGTAGTGGAGGAGGTCGGCGTGGCTGGTGACCAGGCCGCGGGCGAAGGCGTACCAGGTGACGCAGCCGAGCGCCCCGCCGGCGGCGGTCGTGAGGGCGGCGAGCAGCCGTTCGGTGGAGGCCAGGGCGGCCTGCCGGCTGGAGGTGAGCAGGCGGGCCGTCCCCCCCGGCCGGGCGAGCAGCCGGTGCATGGCCGCTTCGAGCAGGGCGGTCTTGCCGCTGCCGGGGCCGCCGAGCACGACCACGTTGCCGGGAGGCAGGGCGGCGGCCAGCTCGTCCGGCGAGCCGTCCGGGAGCGCCGTTGGGGGGCGGCCGGCCGGTGGCCCGCTCGGGACTGGGATGCTTGCGCCATTCATGATGCGGGCATCCTAGCGAGCGACCACGACGATGGGGCAGGGCGTCCACAGCCCGCCGGCCGCCGGCACGGGGACGGCTGTGGACGGAGCGGCGCGACCGCCGGTGGCGGCGTCTACGCTGCCGGACGGCGGCGGGCGCCCGGTGCGGGGCGCCCAGCGACTCGGAGGAGGCCGGCCACGTCCGGACCACGGAGCACCGGGGCGCGCCTGCTGGTGCTCGCGCTGCTGGCGGTCGCGCTGGCGGGCTGCGAGGCCGCCCTGGAGCGGGGCGGTGGCGCGGCGGGCGAGGCGCCGGCCGGGCTGGCCACCACCAGCGCCGAGCGGGCCGCGTGGCCGGGCCCGCCACGGGACGCCGTGGCGGCCGAGGTGCAGCGGGTGACCGACGGCGACACGTTCGTGGCCACGGTGGACGGCCGCAAGGAGCGCGTCAGGGTCATCGGGGTCGACACGCCGGAGACGGTGGCGCCCAACCGCCCCGTCGAGCCCTACGGAAGGCAGGCATCCTCGTTCGCCGAGCGGTACCTGACGGGCGCCACCGTGCGCCTCGCGGGCGACGCGGAGCCCCGGGACCGCTACGGCCGGCTGCTCGCCTACGTCTGGCTGGCGGACGGGACGTTCTGGAACGCGTTGCTGGTCGCCGAGGGCTACGCCCAGCAGCTCACGATCCCGCCCAACGTCACCTATGCGGGCCTGTTCCGCCGGCTGGTCGCCGAGGCACGGCGCGGGGACCGCGGGCTGTGGGCCACGTCGGCGGACAAGGTGGACAACAGGTAGTCAGCCGGCACCCCAAAACGAACGGACGGCCTGCCGTCCGGGGGGCCCCGGCAGTCCCCCAACCACCGGTCCTCACTCCGGACGGCGCGGCCGCCGCAACGCGAACCTGCTACCCGCGCCTCCCGTGTCCTCACGGCCAAAGCCGACGGCCTCGGCCGTCCTGCGGGCGGAGGTGGCCGACTCGGGACGCCCCCCAGCGCCCCGTGCTGACCAGCTCCGTGTTCGCGTCACTGACAGTACGGTGTCGTTCCGGTTCGTGCCGTGCTCGATTCCAAATCGTTATCAGCCAAAGTACCAGATTCGGTCGACACGCTCCATGTCGGACGGTGCCGCGCTGGCTGTCCCCCGATCAGCCGGCGGGACGATCGGCCAGGGTGGCGGTCACGGTCTGCTCCTTGCCGTCCCGGACCAGCTTGAGCGTGACCCGGTCCCCCGGCTGGTGGTCGCGGATCCGGCCGACCAGGTCGTCCTTCCCCGTCACGGCCTGGCCGTCCAGCTCGACGACCAGGTCGCCGACCTGGAGGCCGGCCTTGGCGGCCGGGGTGCCCGCCGTGACGTCCTGGATGAGCGCGCCGCCCCGGCCGGAGGTCGGGTCGCCCGAGCTCACGCCGAGGAAGCCGGTCTGGAGGGGCTTGCCCTCCACGATGGCCTTGGCCGACCTGGCGGCGATGTCGATCGGCACGGCGAAGCCGATGCCGATGTTGCCGTTGGACGCCCCGTCTGAGCTGATCGCGCTGTTGATGCCGATGACGCGGCCCTCGCGGTCGGCGAGCACGCCGCCGGAGTTGCCGGGGTTGATGGGTGCGTCGGTCTGGATGACCTCCCGGCCGCCCCGACCCTCCGAGATGATGCGGCTGGTGGCGCTGACGATCCCGGCGGTCACCGACCCCTCGAGCCGGAACGGGCTGCCGATCGCGACCGCGAGCTGCCCGACCTGGAGGGGCACGTCGATGGCGAGCGGCGCCGCCGGCAGGTTGCTGCGGTCGACCTTGACCACGCCGACGTCGTTGGCCTGGTCGGTGCCGAGCACCTCACCACGCAGCCGGGTGCCGTCGGAGAGGCGCACGGTGACCTGGTCGATGCCCACCACCACGTGGGCGGCGGTCAGGATGAAGCCGTTCTTGTCGTAGATCACCCCGGACCCCAGGCCGTTGCCCTGCTGGGTCTCGACCTCGAGCTGGACGACGGTGGGCAGCAGGGCCTTGGCCACCGCGGCGACCGGCTCGTCGCCGGCCTGGATGGGCGCGGAGATGGCCGCGGTCGGGATGCCGGCCCCGGCGGGGGTCGCGGAGGCCGAGCTGCGGTCGAGGACCTCGCCGATCCCGTAGCCGCCGGCCAGCAGCGCCACCGCGGCGACGGCGGCCACCAGCGGGCGGGCCAGCCGGCCGCGCCCCCCTGGCGACGCCGGGCCGCCGGGTGGCTCGCCCCAGACGGGCGTGGTCGGGCTGCCGCCGCCACCCTCGCCCCACGCGGGCGGGAGCCCCTGCGGCTCCGCCGGGACCTGCCCCCACGCGGGACCCGTGGCCGGGGGCTCGGCGGGCGCCTGCCCCCACGCGGGACCGGGCGCCGTGCGCTCGGCGGGCGCTGGAGGCTCGGCGGTCGCCGGGCGCGCCGGTCCCGGGCCGGCCGGGCGCGGCCCGGTCGGGGGGAAGCGGGTGCGTTGGGCCGTCGGCGTCGTGGTCGGGCGGGCGCGGGGGCTGCGGCCCTTCGTGGGTGGACATCGAGTGCCTCCTGCGGGAGCAACGAGCAAACCTCCCCCAGGGTAGGGACCCAGCGCTAAAGCACCGGTAAGCCAGACCTCAAGCGCGCATAAGGGCGCTGGCGCCGCTCGGCTACCGCTGGCCCCCGTCGATGGCGGGGCGGGTGATCGGCAGCCAGACCACGAACGACGAGCCGACCCCGACCTTGGAGTGCAGCCGCACCTCACCGCCGTGGCCCGCCACGATCTGGCGGACGATCGCGAGCCCCAGCCCGGTGCCGCCGTCGGCACGGGCACGGGCCTTGTCCGCGCGCCAGAACCGGTCGAACACGTGCGCCTGGTCCTCGGGGGAGATCCCCGGTCCCTCGTCGGCCACGGCGATCCACGCCCGGTTGCCCTCGCTGCCGGTGGCCAGGCGGATGCGCGAGCCGGCGGGGGCGAGCCGGACGGCGTTGTCGAGCAGGTTGGCCACCACCCGCTTGAGCGCCTCCCGGTCGCCGGTCACCACCACCCCCGGGGCGATCGCCCGGTCCAGCACGATGTCGCGGGTCTCGGCGGGGACCATGAAGTCGTCGCTGGCCTCGGCCACCGCCGCGCCGAGGTCGACCGGCTCGTGCTCCAGGGTCGGCTCCTGGCGCCGGGCAAGGGCGAGCAGGTCGTCGACCAGCAGGCTCATGCGGTCGCCCGCCCGCTTCACGGTGGCGATCGTCTGCCGCAGCTCGTCGGGGCTGGCGTCCGGGTCGGTCAGGGCGACGTCGGCGTTGGTGCGGATGATCGCCAGCGGGTTGCGCAGCTCGTGGGAGGCGTCGGCGACGAACTGGCGCTGGGCGGCGAAGGCGGCGTCGAGGCGGGCGAGCATCGCGTCGAAGGTGTCGGCGAGCTGCTTCAGCTCGTCCTCCGGGCCGGGGAGCTGGATGCGGCGGGACAGGTCGGTGGCCTGGATGTCCCGCGCGACCGAGGTGATCCGCCCGACCGGCGCCAGCACCCGCCCGGCCACCACCCAGCCGACCCCGAGGCTGGACACGAACAGCACCCCGAGCGCGCCGAGCGAGTAGTAGCGGAGCTTGCCGAGGATCTCGGAGTTGACCAGCCGCTCGGCCTCTCTGAAGGTGATGACGGTGATGCAGTCGCCGTGGAAGCACAAGGTCCCCCTGCCCGACGACACCGGCGTCGCCCGCAGCGCCATGAGCAGGACCAGGTAGATCGCGGCCAGCACCACGGCCGCGAGGCCGAACAGCACCGCCGAGTACAGCAGCGTGTAACGGAACCGGATCGACCGCGTCCACTCGGGCAGCCGGTCCCACAGCCGCGGAGGCGCCTTCACGGCTCCTCGCGCAGGCGGTAGCCGCGACCGACGACGGTCTCGATCGGCTGGCCCTCGCCGGCGTCGGCGAGCTTGCGGCGCAGGGTCATCACCGTGACCCGGACCGTGTTGGTGAACGGGTCGGCGTTCTCGTCCCACACGTGCTCCAGCAGGTCCTCCTGCGACAGCACCTGCCCCGCCCGGGACATGAAGTAGTGGAGCAGCGCGAACTCCTTGGGGGTGAGGGCGAGGGGCTGCCCGACCCGCCGCGCCTCGTGCCTGGCGCTGTCCAGCTCGATGTCGCCCACCTGCAGCAGCGCGCCGGAGCGCCCGGCGTCGCGGCGCAGCAGCGCGCGCACCCGCGCCTTCAGCTCGTCGAAGTCGAACGGCTTCACCAGGTAGTCGTCGGCGCCCTCGTCCAGGCCGATCACCCGGTCGGCGGTGCGGTCCCTGGCGGTGAGCATCAGCACCCGCGGCGGCGCCGCGTCGCCGTCGGCACGGATACGCCGCACGACCTCGATCCCGTCGATGCCCGGCAGGTTCAGGTCCAGGCAGACCAGGTCGTAGGCGTTGACGGCGGCCTTGTCGAGCGCCTCGTCGCCGTCGTAGGCGACGTCCACCGCGTAGCCCTCGCGGCGCAGGCCGCGGGCTACCGCGTCGGCCAGGTCGGCCTCGTCCTCGACGACAAGCACACGCATGGCGAGATCGTAGCCCGGGGCGCCATCAAGCAGGCGTAAGCGGTCCCCGTTGCTAGACTTCCTCTATGCCCTCCGATGCCGCCCCTCGCGGCGCCGGCGTCCTCATGGCCATCGGTGGCGCGGAGGACAAGCTCGGCGACCGGACGATCCTGAGCCACTTCGTGCGGCTCGCCGGCGGCGACCGCGCCCGCATCGTCGTGCTCGCCACCGCGTCCTCGCTCGGCGACGAGCTGACCGGCCTGTACGAGCGGGTCTTCGTCGAGCTGGGCGCGGCCCAGGTGCGCCCGCTGCGGCCAAGCACCCGCGAGCAGGCCGAGGCGCCCGCCCCCGCCGAGGAGGTCGCCCGCGCGACCGGGGTGTTCATGACCGGCGGCAACCAGCTCCGGCTGTCGATGGTGGTGGCCGGGACCCGGCTCGGCGCGGCCCTGCTCGCCGCCCACCGGCGCGGCGCCGTCGTCGGCGGCACCTCGGCGGGCGCCAGCGCGCTCAGCTCCCACATGGTGGCCTTCGGCGGTCCCGGGGAGGTGCCCAAGCAGCGCCTGGCCCACATGGCCGCCGGGCTCGGGCTGCTGCCCGGGGCGGTGATCGACCAGCACTTCACCCAGCGAAACCGGCTGGGCCGTCTGCTGCTGCTGGTGGCCGAGTCCCCCAGCCAGCTCGGCATCGGCATCGACGAGGACACCGCCGCGGTGGTCACGCCCGACGGCGTGCTCGAGGTGCTCGGCAAGGGGACGGTGACGGTGGTCGACGGCGCGCGGGCGCAGTCGGACGCGTTCGAGGTGCGGGCGAGGCGGCCGGTGCTGGTCTCCGGCGTGGTCCTGCACGCGCTGCCGCCCGGCTACCGCTTCGACCTCGGCGCGCGCGTGCTGCTGCCGCGGCTGCAGTCGATCCCTGTGGCCGGGCGCCGTGGCCGCGCCGGCCCGCGCCCCCGCCGGCGCGCCGGCGGCGAGGAGGAGCAGGAGGCGTCGCAATGAAGCCGGCGCCGGCGCCGGACCTGCGCATCCTCGAGACCCGCGTGTACCGCGGCCCCAACTACTGGGCCTTCGACCGGGCCGTCCACCTGCTGGTGGACCTCGGCTCGCTGGAGGACTTCCCCTCCGACACCCTGCCCGGCTTCACCGACGAGCTGCTGCGGCTGCTGCCGGGCCTGGTCGAACACACCTGCGGGGTGGGTCGCCGCGGCGGCTTCGTCGAGCGGCTCCGGGAGGGCACCTGGCTGGGCCACGTCGCCGAGCACGTCGCCCTCCAGCTCCAGCGGGAGGCCGGTGGCGAGCAGCGCCGCGGCAAGACCCGCGGCGCCGGCGAGCGCGGCCGGTACAACGTGATCTACGGGTACAGCGACGAGCGCGTCGGGGTCGCCGCCGGCCGCCTGGCCGTGCGGCTGGTCAACCACCTCGTCGAGCCGGAGCCCGGCTTCGGCTTCGACGCCGAGCTGGAGCGCTTCATCCTGGAGGCCGAGCGGACCGCGTTCGGGCCCTCCACCCAGGCGATCATCGACGAGGCGGCCACCCGCGACATCCCCTGGCTGCGGCTGAACGAGTTCTCGCTGGTCCAGCTCGGCCAGGGGGTCTACCAGCAGCGCATCCGCGCCACCATGACCTCCAGGACCGGCTCGCTGGCGGTCGACCTGGCCGGCGACAAGGAGCAGACCAACCGGCTGCTGGCCGCGGCCGGCCTGCCGGTGCCCCGGGCGTTCTCGGTCAGCTCCCTGGAGGACGCCGTGGCCGCCGCCGGGCGCGTCGGCTTCCCGGTGGTGGTCAAGCCGCTGGACGGCAACCACGGCCGCGGCGTGCAGCTCGACCTGCGCACCGACGAGGAGGTCGCCGCCGCGTTCCCCGCGGCCCAGGCCGAGGCGCGCCGCGGCTGGGTGGTGGTCGAGAGCCATGTCGACGGCAACGACTACCGGGTGCTGGTCATCGGCGGGAAGATGGTCGCGGTCGCCGAGCGGGTGCCGGCCCACGTCACCGGCGACGGCACCAGCACCGTCGCCCAGCTCGTCGAGGAGACCAACGCCGACCCCCGCAGGGGCGTCGGCCACGAGAAGGTCCTCACCCGCATCCGCGTCGACGACGACGCCGTCGAGCTGGTCCGCGCCCAGGGGTTCGAGCTGGACGACGTGCCGCCGAAGGGCGCCACGGTCAAGCTGACCCTGACCGGCAACATGTCGACCGGCGGCATCTCCATCGACCGGACCGACGAGGCCCACCCCGACAACGTCGAGATCGCCGAGGAGGCCGCCAGGGTGGTCGGCCTGGACGTCGCCGGGATCGACTTCATCACGCCCGACATCGCCGACCCGGTCCGCGAAGTTGGTGGAGGGATCGTCGAGGTCAACGCCGCTCCCGGCTTCCGCATGCACACCCACCCGACCATCGGCGAGCCGCAGTACGTCGCCAAGCCGGTCGTGGACCTCCTGTTCCCGCCGGGCACCCCGAGCCGCATCCCGATCGTCGCGGTGACCGGCACCAACGGCAAGACCACCACCGCCCGGATGATCGCCCACATCTTCAAGGGGATGGGCCGCCAGGTGGGGCTCACCACCACCGACGGCATCCTCATCGACGAGCGGCTGGTGGTCGCGGCCGACGCCTCGGGCCCCCGCTCGGCCCGCATGGTGCTGCAGAACCCGCGGGTCGACTTCGCCGTGTTCGAGGTCGCCCGTGGCGGCATCCTCCGCGAGGGCCTCGGCTACGAGCGCAACGACATCGGCGTCGTCCTCAACGTCAGCAGCGACCACCTCGGCCTGCGCGGCATCGACACCCTGCGGCAGCTCGCCGCCGTCAAGCAGGTGGTGATCGAGGCGGTCCCCCGCGACGGCCACGGGGTCCTCAACGCCGACGACCCGCTGGTGGCGGCGATGCGCCGGCACTGCTCCGGCGAGCTGGTGTACTTCTCCATGGAGGACGGCAACGACCTGGTCGACGCCCACTGCCGGCGCGGCGGGCGCGCGATCGTGCTGGAGGACGGCCGGCTCGGCGAGGGGATCGTGCTCCGCCAGGGCCGCCGCTCGACGCTGATCGCCCCGACCAGCGCGGTGCCCGCCACCTTCGGCGGCAGGGCGCGCATGAACGTCGCCAACGCCATGGCCGCGGCCGCGGCCGCCCTGGCCGCCGGCGCCCACGTCCACGACATCCGCGCCGGCCTGCGCTCGTTCACGACCTCCTACGAGGTCGCGCCCGGTCGCCTCAACATGTTCGAGGTCGACGGCTTCCGGGTGCTGGTCGACTACTGCCACAACGCGGCCGGCATGCGCATGCTCGGCGACTTCGTCGACCGGCTCTCCGAGCCGCCCAAGGGCGGCGACGTCATCGCCCGCCGGCGCATCGGCGTCGTCGCCAGCCCCGGCGACCGGCGCGACAAGGACATCCGCGAGCTCGGCGAGGTCGCCGCCCACCACTTCGACGCCCTGCTGGTCCGCGAGGACCGCAACCTGCGCGGCCGCCAGCCCGGCGAGATCGCCGAGCTCCTCGCCGCCGGCGCCAGGGCCGCGGTCGCGCGGGGGGCGCGCTGCCGCAGCCTGGAGGTGGTCCTCGACGAGATGGAGGCGGCCAAGCTGGCGCTGGACCGGGCCAACCCCGGCGACCTGGTGGTGCTCTGCGCCGACCGGGTCGACGAGATCGTCGACGAGCTCCGGTCGCGGGCCAGGCCCGCCCCACCCGCTCGCGGCGGGGCGTGATCGGCCGCGGCTAGGCTCGAGCCTGGCCCCCCGGTCGGAGGGACAGGACCCGGGCGCGGAGCTCGTCGGGGTCGAGGAGGCGGGCGCCGCGGTCGCGGAGCCAGGCGAGGATCTCGTCGCGCTCGGCGGGGGCCATCAGGGCGCAGACGTCGCCGGGGGCGGCCTCGGCGGCGAGCGCCTGGACCCCGGCCAGCTCGGTGGGATGGACGGGGACGTCGGTGACGCCGACCACGCTGGCGCCCTCCCGCAGCAGCCGGGGCAGGTCGGCGCGGTCGCGGCCCCGCAGGTAGCGTTCCTTCTCGCCGACCACGACCCGGTCGGCGCGCCTGGCGGCGATCTCGCCGAGGGAGCGGATCAGCTCGTCGGGGCGGTCCCCCGCGGTGCCGACCATCGCCAGCACGCGGCCGCCCGGCGGGCGGAGGCCTCCCGCGACCTCCAGCAGGGCGTGCAGGCTGGCCTCGTTGTGGGCCATGTCGACGATGACCGTCCGCCCGTCCAGGTCGAGCACGTTCATGCGGCCGGGGTTGAGCGCCGGGTCTGGCCGGAAGGTCCGCAGCCCTTCCAGCACCGCCCGCCTCGGCAGGCCGACGCCGATGCCGGCGGCGGCCGCCGCCAGCGCGTTGGCGACGTTGGGGGCGGACAGGCCGGCCATGGTCACCGGCGCGTCCAGCACCGGCAGCAGCCGGTCGACCCGGCCGTGGTCGAGCACCACCAGATCGCCGTCGAGCACGGTGGCGGCGCGGCCGCCCTCGCTCTGCGCCTCGCGCAGCCCGGGGGCGTCCGGGTCGAGGGCGAACAGGAACGGCCGCGCCCGCGACTGGCGGCGCATCGCCAGGGTGCGCGGGTCGTCGGCGTTGAGGACCACCCAGCCGGACGGGCGGGTGATCCGCACGATGGTCGCCTTGACCTCGGCGAGCTGGTCGAGGGTGTGGATGCCGCCGAGGCCGAGGTGGTCGGCGGAGACGTTGGTGACCACGGCCACGTCGTTGTGGGCGACGCCGACCCCGCGGCGGAGGATGCCGCCCCTGGCGGTCTCCAGGACGGCCAGCTCGATGCCGGGCTGGGCGAGGACGCGCCCGGCCCCGCCGGGCCCGGACCAGTCCCCCGCCTCGACCAGCTCGCCGTCCTGGTAGATCCCGTCGGTGTTGGACCAGCCGACGTGGAGCCCGGCGCGACGGCCCATGTGGCCGACCAGGCGGGTGACGGTGGTCTTGCCGTTGGTGCCGGTGACGGCGACGGTCGGGATGCGCGGCACCGGCAGCGACGGGGCCGGGCCGGGCTCGACGCCGCGCAGGGCCGTGCCGGCGGCCTCGACCCGCTCGGCGAGGTCGGGAGCGTCGGTGACGGCGGCGAGCTCGGCGACCGCCCGCCCGAGCGCCTCGGCGGTGTGCAGCCGCCGCCACGGGTAGGCGACCACCACCTGGGTCGGCTCGGGGCCGGGCCGGCTGCGCACCGCCAGCGACCGCACCCCGGCCGCGGCCGCGACCCGGCGGGTCAGGTGGGCCAGCAGCCGGGTCGCGAAGCGGCGCCGCTGCTGGCTGCCGGCCGCTCCGGGGGGGCCGGCGCGGGGCGCCGCGGCCGCGGCCGCCTGCTCCTCGGGCAGCCCCAGCAGCCCGGCGACGTCCAGGGTGAGCTTGATGGCGGGGCGCGGGAAGTAGAGGTTGGGGCCGTCGAGCACCCGCAGCTCGACCAGGGAGGTGCCGGTCACGAGACCAGGTTCTGGGGGTTGCCGGCGAGGAAGGCGGCGACGTTGGCGGCGGTCACCTCCGCGATCCGCTGGACCGCCTCGACCGAGTCGAAGCCGACGTGGGGGGTGACGACCACGTCCTCTCTGCCGGCCAGGAGCTGGTTCTCGACCAGCACCCGCAGCGACGCCTCGTCGCGCTCCAGCGCCAGCCGCCGGCGGTCCTCGGTGAGCAGCTCCTCGCCCTCCAGCACGTCCAGGCCGGCGCCGGCGAGGATCCCCTCGTCCAGCGCCCACAGCAGCGCCTCGGTGTCGACCAGCCCGCCCCTGGCGGTGTTGATCAGCAGCGCTCCCCGCTTGAAGCGCTTGAGCAGCTCCCGGTCGACCAGGTGCCTGGTGGCCGGGAGCAGCGGGGCGTGCAACGAGACGATGTCGGCGCTGGCGACCAGCTCCTCCAGCTCGACGTAGCCGAAGCCGACCAGCTCGGCGAGCAGCGGCTGCGGCCGAGGGTCGCTGGCCAGCACGCGCATCCCGAAGCCGCGGGCGATCTTGGCGGTGTGCAGGCCGATGTGGCCGACGCCGATCAGGCCGAGGATGCGGCCACGCAGGTCGAAGCCCTGGAGCCCCTGGATCGAGAAGTCGCCCCGCTGGGTCCGTACCCACGCCTTGTGGACGTTGCGGGACAGCGCGAGGATCAGGGCGAAGGTGTGCTCGGCGACGGTGTTCTCGCCGTAGGTGGGCACGTTGGCGACCGCCACCCCCCTGGCCGCGCAGGCGGCCAGGTCGACGTGGTCGTAGCCGGTGGAGCGGGTCGCCACCAGCCGCAGGTCGGGGCAGGCGTCCAGCAGCGGCTGGTCGACCCGGGAGCCGACGAAGACGCTCAGCACGGCCACCCCGGGCCCGAGCCCCGGCGATGGCTGGCCTCCCGCTCCGCGAGGCGTGGTGCCGCGGACCGGGTCGGGGGTGCCGCGCAGCTCGGCCCGGACCCCGGCCGCCTCCAGGGCGCCGCGCAGGCGGGCGGTCTCGGCCGGGTCGGCCTCGGCGAGGAAGACCACGTCGGTCATGTCGCACGCAGCCTACCGGCTGGCCCCGTACACTGGCGCGCGCCGATGGACCCGCGCGCCGATCCCGCCTGCCTGCTGCCGCCGCTGCGCCAGCGGGAGGGCGACCTGCTCGGCCGCATCGAGGAGCTGGTCAACCTCGACTCCGGCTCGTGGTCGGCCGACGGGGTCAACCGGGTCGCCGACCGCTGCGAGGCCCGCTTCCGTGAGGGCGGCTGGCGGGTCGAGCGCCATCCCCACCGGCCCGGGCCGGACTGGTCGGGCCCGCTGCTGGGGGACGTGGTGGTCGGACGCCGCGCCGGAGGCCTGCCGGTCGAGCGGGGCGGCCGCCGCCTGCTGCTGCTGGCCCACATGGACACCGTCTTCGACGACGGGACGGCCGCCGAGCGGCCCTTCCACACCAGGGACGGGCGCGCCTACGGCCCGGGGGTGACCGACGACAAGGCGGGGCTCGTCTGCGGCGTGGAGGCGGTCGAGGTCCTCTGCGACCTGGCCGGGTTCGCCGACTTCGCCGAGATCACGCTGGTCTGCTCGCCCGACGAGGAGATCGGCTCGCCGTTCAGCCGCCCGCTGATCGAGGCGCTCGCCGCCGGGCACGACGTCGCCGTCGGCCTGGAGGCGGCGCGGGTCAACGGCGCGCTGGTCTCGGCACGCAAGGGCATCTCGGCGTTCACCGTCGAGGTGACGGGGCGCGCGGTGCATGCCGGCATCCGGCCGAAGGAGGGCGTGAGCGCGATCCTGGAGGCCGCCCACAAGACCGTCGCCCTGCAGGCCCTGAACGGCCGCTGGAAGGGAGTGACCTGCAACGTCGGGGTGCTGCGGGGCGGCACCCGCATCAACGTGGTCGCGGACCGGGCGACGTTGCAGGTGGAGGTCCGGGCCGCCACCTCGGCCGCGTTCGACGACGCGATGGCGGAGGTCCAGCGGATCGTCCAGGCGGCAACGGTGCCCGGGGCGACGGCCAGGCTGCTGCCGGCGCACCGGCACCCGCCGATGGAGCGCACCGCCGCCGTCGCCGCGCTGGTCGCCGAGGCCCAGGAGGTCGCCAGGCGCCTCGGCTTCGAGGTGGCGGAGGCCGCCACCGGCGGCGCCGGGGACGCCAACACCACCGCCGCCGTCGGGCTGCCCACCATCGACGGGCTCGCCCCGGTCGGCGGCGAGGCCCACGGTCCCACCGAGTGGCTCGACCTGGGCAGCGTGGTGCCGCGCACCGCCCTGCTCGGGGGCCTGCTCGCGCGCCTGGGCCGGCTTCCAAACCCGGACTGATCGCGCCTTCGTCGCAGCTCAGCCAGGGTGGCTGCCGCTGGCCCCCGCCTATAATTGCCTGCACATGGCCAGGACCCAGACGCGGTTGGTCACGCCGGTCAGGCGTCTCGTGCAGCTCCTGCTGGTCGCCTTCGTGGTGATCCACTTCGTGCTGCCCCAGATCGCGGGCGCGCGCCGGGCGCTCAGCCTGCTCGCCGGGGTCAACCTGTGGCTGATCGGGCTCGCGATCGCGTTGGAGGCGACCTCGATCCTCAGCTACACGAGCTTGACCAGGGCGATGATTCCCCGCGGCAAGGCGCCTCCTTTCTTCACCCTGCTGCGCATCCAGCTCTCGACCCTGTCGCTCAGCCACGTGGTCCCGGGCGGCGCGGCGGTCGGCGGGGCGCTCGGCTTCCGGCTGCTGACCCGGTCGGGGCTGTCGGGCACCGACGCCGCATTCGCGCTGGCCGCCCAGGGAATCGGCTCGGCGGTGGTGCTCAACCTGCTGCTCTGGGTCGGCCTGGTCGTCTCGGTCGTGCGGGGCGGGCCGGGCTACAACCCCCTGTACCTGACCGCCGCCCTGGTCGGGGTGGTGCTCATCGGTGGCTTCTCGGCGCTGGTGGTCCTGCTCATGCGGGGCGAGCGCCGCGCGGCCAAGCTGATGCGGGCGATCGCAAGGCGCGTCCCGTTCCTGGACGAGGAGAGCGTGCACCAGCTCGTGCTGCGGCTGGCGTCGCGGCTGCAGACGCTCGTCGCCGACCGCGAGCGGCTGCGGCGCGGCATCCTCTGGGACCTTGCCTTCTGGCTGTGCACCGCCGGGTCCCTGTGGGTGTTCCTGGGGGCCTTCGGGCACTGGGAGCGGATCGACGGGCTGATCGTGGCCTTCGGCCTGGCCTACGTGCTGGCCGCCATCCCGATCACGCCGGCGGGGCTCGGCGTGGTCGAGGCGACCATGATCCCGCTGCTCACCTTCTTCGGCTGCGACCGGGGCATCGCCACCCTCGGGGTGGTCGCCTACCGCCTGGTGAACTTCTGGCTGCCGATCCCGGTCGGGACGCCGGCGCGCCGCCGAGCGGCGGCGCACCGAGGAGCTACGTCAGCTCACCGAGCGGGGACTGCAGGACGCCGAGGACCGGCGCTCCTGGGCCGAGCGCCACGGGATGCGGATCGGCCAGCGGCGCGAGCAGAACGCGGCCGAGGACTAGGCCGGATCAGGCGGACCCAAGGCGGTCGGCGAGCCGGTGCAGCGCAAGCGCGGCGCCCCGGCGGAGCCACCGGCGCTGCGGCGCCTGGACCGCCTGCAGCAGGCCTACGCGGAGGCGATGCGCCACGCCCGCCTGCTGCCGACCCCGGCCCCGGACCAGCTCGGCTGGACCTGGGAGGACGGCGCGCTGGACCGGGCGTGGTGGCCGATGGCCCGCTCCGCGGTCGAGCTGGCCACCGCCGGGCCGCTCGAGCGGGTCAAGCGGTGCCGCCCCGGCTGTGGCTTCCTGTTCTTCGACGGCAGCAAGAACCGCATCCGCCGCTGGTGCAGCATGGACGAGTGCGGCGGCCAGGCCAAGGCCAAGCGACAGACCGCCCGCCGGCGAGCCGCCCGCGCCC
>WNFU01003490.1_pt1 | contig 20715 bp, 21 predicted proteins | sample 5400121 | NCBI WGS metagenome assembly WNFU01 (sample SAMN13153360, study PRJNA577476) | soil metagenome | isolation source: 100 cm soil or saprolite under grassland replicate 1 | place: USA:California | collected 2016-06-15 | reverse complement strand
CGACCTCGCCTCTCACGCCCTCGGCCTCCACGAAGCCCGCGTGATGCGACAGCCGCGTTGGTCGGCCTCGAGCGGCGATTCGAGTTTGCTCGTACGGGCTCGGCGCTGCGCGCCCCGAGCCGACCTCGCCTCTCACGCCGCTGCCTCCCTCATCAACGTCTTCATCTCGCGCACGGCGTCGCGCAGCCCGACGAACAGCGACCGGGCGACGATCGCGTGCCCGATGTGCAATTCGCGCACGCCGGAGAGCGCGGCGACCGGCTGTACATTGACGTAATTGAGCGCGTGCCCCGCGTTGAACCGCATGCCCGCGGCTCGTATCGCGGCGCCGGCGGCGCGAAGCCGCTGCAGCTCGACGGCGACCGCGGCGCTCTCCGGGTCGCGTCCCTTGGCATGAAACGCGTGCGCATAGGGCCCGGTATGAACTTCGCAGACTTTGGCGCCGATACGGGCGGCCGCATCGATCTGCGCGACGTCGGCGTCGATGAACACGCTCGTCATGATCCCGACGCCGGCAAGACGCGCGACGACGTCGCGCAGCATCGTCTCCTTCGCGACGATGTCGAGCCCGCCTTCGGTCGTGATCTCCTCGCGGCCTTCGGGCACGAGCATCGCCATCTCCGGTTTGAGCCGGCACGCGATGTCCACCATTTCGGCAGTGGCCGCCATTTCGAGATTGAGCCGGATATGAACGAGGTCGCGCAGCTTGCGCACGTCGTCGTCCTGGATGTGCCGGCGATCCTCGCGCAAGTGAACGGTGATGCCGTCGGCGCCGCCCAGGTGCGCCTCGACGGCCGCCCACACGGGGTCGGGCTCGTACGTGCGGCGCGCCTGCCGCAGCGTCGCCACATGGTCGATGTTGACGCCGAGCTCGATCACGGTGCACTCCCCTCCGATTCGTCTTCCAAAGCCTGCAAATCCTGCACGACGCGGCGACTTTGCACGCCGCGCTGCTCGAGATAATGGTCGAGCACGTCGCGCATCAGCCGCTTCGCCTCGACGGCGGTGGCCGCATCGCCGAAGCGCCGCGCGGCGAGCGCAAGCAGCGTCGCGCCGTGCACGCGCGGAAGCTTGATGCCCGCCGGCGGCGGCGCGCGTTGCGGCCCACGGTCGAACACGTAATGGTAGCGTGCGAGCGGATCGACGGGCGCGCCGCTTTCCGTTTCGTGCGTCAGCGACAGCGCGTAGCCGAGCGCCGCGATGAGGTCGAGCTCGAAGAAGCGCAGCAGCGGCGCCTGCGCGTCGCCCGCGGCGAGATCGGCCAGCGCGCGCTCGTAGCTCGCGTAGAGCTCGGGATGCGGATCCTCGCGCGGCAGCAACTTCAGCAACAGCTCGTTCAGGTAGAACCCGCACAGCAACGCGCTGCCGCCGATCAACGGCAGCCCGCCGCGCCACTCGGCGCGCAAAAGCGTCTTGAGCTCCTGCTGGCCGAACCACGACAACAGCAGCGGCTGAAAGCCTTGCAGCACGCCGCGAAGCTCCGATCGCGGCCGCTTCGCGCCGCGCGCGACCACTGCGATGCGGCCATGATTCTCGGTGAACGTCTCGACGATGAGGCTCGACTCGCGATACGGATACGTGTGCAGCACGTACCCGGGCTCGGCGTCGCGCCGCTGCGGTTGCGCCCTCGCGGCCATCAGCTCGCGGCCATCAGTATCCGAACCGCTCGAGCTCGGTCTCGTCGTCCGCCCAGCCGCGCTTGACGCGCACCCACACTTCGAGAAACACCGGACCGCCGAACAACCGCTCCATGTCGACGCGAGCCGCGCTCGCGATCTCCTTCATCCGCATGCCGCGCTCGCCGAGCAGGATCGGCCGCTGGTTCGCACGCTCGACGTAAACGGTCGCGTGAATGCGCCGCATCCCGTCGCGTTCCTCGAACGAGTCGATCGCGACCGTCGTCGCGTACGGAACTTCTTCGCCGAGCAGCCGAAAGATCTTTTCGCGAATGAACTCGGCGGCGAGAAAGCGTTCGTCGCGGTCGGTGAGCTCGTCAGCGGCGTAGAGCGCCTGCGCTTCAGGCAGCAGCGGCTTCACCGTGGCGGCGAGATCGGACAGCGCGTAGTCCTTCTCCGCGCTCACCGGCACCAGCGCCGCGAACGGATGCGCCTGCGCGAGCGCCGCGATTTGCGGCAGCAGCTCGCGCTTGTCGGCGAGCGCGTCGACCTTGTTGAGCGCGACGACCGCGGGCACGTCGGCAGGCAGCAGCCGGATCACGGCACGATCGGCTTCCGTCGTGCGACCCGCCTCGATGACGACGACGATGGCGTCGACGTCGGAAAGGCTTTCGCGCACCGAACGGTTCATCCGCGCATTCAACCGCGAGCGGTAGCGCGTCTGGAAGCCCGGCGTGTCGACAAACACATACTGAGCATCCGCCGTCGTCAGGATGCCCTTGACGCGGTGGCGCGTGGTCTGGGCTTTCTTGGACGTGATGCTGATCTTTTCGCCGACCAGGTGATTGACGAGCGTCGACTTGCCGACGTTGGGTCGGCCGACGACGGCGACGTAGCCGCAGCGGAAGCCCGGCGTCGATGCGGTCTCGGTCATCGCTCGCGCGGTGCGGCGATCGCATCGGCGTACGCGCGGCGCGCTGCGTCCTGCTCGGCCGCGCGGCGGCTCGCGCCGGTGCCGGCAACCGCGATGCCCAACGCCGGGATCCGGCATTCGACGGTGAACGTCTGCGCATGCGCCTCGCCGGCAATTGCGGTGACGGCGTAATCGGGCAACGCGACACGACGCGCCTGCAGCCACTCCTGCAGCCGGGTCTTCGGATCCTTGCCGAGCGCCGCAGGATCGAGTTGAGCGAGATCGGCGGCGTAGACGTCCTCGATCACCGAGCGTGCCGCCTCGTAACCGCCGTCGAGGAACACGGCACCGAACAGCGCCTCGAGCGCGTCGGCGACAATCGACGGCCGCGACGCGCCACCGCTTCGCTGCTCGCCTTCGCCGAGCTTCAATGCCGCTCCGACGTCCATCGCCGCGGCGAGCCGCGCGAGCGTCTCGCGATTGACCAGCGCAGCGCGCACGCGCGAGAGTTCGCCCTCGGGAATCTGGGGGAACCGCTGATAGAGCGCCGCGGCGATCACGCAGTTGAGCACCGCATCGCCGACGAACTCGAGCCGCTCGTTGTGCGCGGCGCCGTGGCTGCGGTGCGTGAGCGCCTGCGCGAGGAGCTCCGGACGGTGAAAGGCGTAACCGAGCCGGTCACGCAAGGCGGCAGGCGGCATCCTCCGGCGTGCGAAAGGTGTGCACCCGCGGCGGCGTCAGCGCGAAGCCACCGCGTCGAACTCGAGAAACAGGCTGACATTGGCGACCATGTGCAGCTTGCGCGTCCAGCTCACGCTTGCGTTCACCTCGTTGCCGCGCCTCGAGACCTCTACATCGCTGCCGCGCACCGACTCGATGTAGCCCGAGTCGGCGTATTTCTGGAACGTATTCTGGATCTCCCTAGCGCTGTTGAGGTCCTTGGCATCGTCGACCGCACGCTGCAGCGCCTTCTGGACCGAGTAGTACTCAATGTACGCAGGTGTCACGCGGAAGCCGATCATCGCCATCGCGACCAGCACCGCCGCGACGAACACGAATCCGACGATCGACAGCCCCCTCTGCGTGTGCCGCTCGCGCATGGTGCTCCCCTTATCGTATGCCGCTGCCTACACGCCTGAACGCGAAACTGGAAATGTCGTCCCAGTTGAACCAGATGAAGAACGCGCGCCCGCGGATATGGTCGTCGGGGACGAATCCCCAATATCGGCTGTCGTCGCTGTTGTCCCGATTGTCGCCCATCATGAAATAGTGGCCCACCGGCACGCGACACGTGAAGCCATGTTCATTGTAATCGCAGTTCTCGCGGCCGGGAAATGGCCGCACGTTCGGCGGAAACACGGCCGGCGCTTGCGGATTCCACGCGATGTCATGCATTTTCGTTGCTGAGCCCATGTCGATCGTCTCGGCGAGCCGCTCGGTCGTCTCGAAGCGCAGCCCTTCGAGGTAGCTGTACGTGCCGTCCGGCTTGAGCGGCCACGGCTTGCCGTTGACCGTGAGCCGCTTGTCGCGGTAGACCACCTCGTCGCCGCCGACGCCGACGACGCGCTTGATGAAGTCCTGCGACGGATTGACCGGATAGCGGAAGACGACGACATCGCCGCGCTGCGGATCGGCGATCGGGACGATCTTCTGCTCGATGATCGGCAGCCGGATTCCGTAGCTGAACTTGTTGACGAGGATGAAGTCGCCGACCTCGAGCGTGGGTCGCATCGACGACGACGGAATCTTGAACGGCTCGGCGAGGAAGGATCGCAGCAGGAACACGATCAGCAGCACCGGGAAGAAGCTCTTCGGATACTCGATCCACCACGGCTCGCGCTCGCCGGGCTCGCGCCGGCGCGCGAACACGAGCTGGTCGGCGAGCGCGACAGCGCCCGTGACGAGCGTGGCGAGAAAAAGAATCAGCGCGAAATTCATCGTCGATCGGAGTTTAGGCAACAGCCGTCATGGGTCGTCCCCGCGCAGGCGGGGACCCAGTGACTTTTGACAAACGACACTGGATTCCCGCCTTCGCGGGAATGACATCGCCCTGCAACGGGCGGGCGGATTGTGCCATGGTTTGATTGGCGCGCCCGTGGCCGCGCACGCCGTTCGTGCCACCGCTGCGTCATTTCGTCACTTGTCGCCCACCTGGAGGATCGCGAGGAACGCTTCCTGCGGAATCTCGACGCTGCCCACGGCCTTCATCCGCTTCTTGCCCGCCTTCTGCTTCTCGAGCAGCTTCTTCTTGCGCGTGATGTCGCCGCCGTAGCACTTGGCGAGCACGTTCTTGCGCATCGCCTTCACCGTTTCGCGGGCAATGATCTGGGCGCCGATCGACGCCTGCACGGCGACGTCGAACATCTGCCGCGGGATGAGCTTGCGCATCTTCGCCGCGACCTCGCGGCCGCGATAGATCGCCACCGCCCGATGCACCATGACCGAAAGCGCATCGACGCGCTCGCCGTTGATCAGGATGTCGAGCTTCACCACGTCGGCGGCACGGAACTCCCTGAACTCGTAGTCGAGCGACGCGTACCCGCGCGACACCGACTTCAGCTTGTCGAAGAAATCCATCACGACCTCGGCGAGCGGCAGCTCGTAGGTGAGCACGACCTGCCGGCCGACGTACTGCATGTTCTTTTGCACGCCGCGCTTCTCGGTGCACAGCGTGAGCACCGGCCCGACGTACTCCTGCGGCATCAGGATCGTCGCGGTGATGATCGGCTCGCGGATCTCTTCCACGCGTGAAAGATCGGGCAGCTTCGACGGGTTCTCGATCTCGAGCAGCGTGCCGTCGCGCAACAGCACCTGGTAGATGACGGTGGGCGCCGTCGTGATGAGATCCATGTCGTACTCGCGCTCGAGCCGCTCCTGCACGATGTCCATGTGCAGCAGGCCGAGGAAACCGCAGCGGAAGCCGAATCCGAGCGCCTGCGACACCTCGGGTTCGTAATGCAGCGACGCGTCGTTGAGCTTGAGCTTCTCCAACGCGTCGCGCAGCGCCTCGTACTGGTTCGCTTCGACCGGATAGAGGCCCGCGAACACCTGCGGCTTCACGTCCTTGAATCCCGGCAACGGCGCCTTCGCGGGCCGTGCGGCGAGCGTCACCGTGTCGCCGACCTTCGCGGCCTGGATATCCTTGATGCCGGCAATGATGAAGCCGACATCGCCGGCCGAGAGCAGATCGCGCGCGACTGACTTTGGAGTGAACACGCCGACTTGCTCGCAGTTGTACGTCGCGCCGGTCGCCATCAGCTGGATCTTGTCCTTCGGCTTCAACGTGCCATCGACGACGCGCACGAGTATCACGACGCCGACGTAGTTGTCGAACCAGGAGTCGATGATGAGCGCGGTGAGCGGCGCATCGGCGTCGCCTTTCGGCGGCGGAATGCGCGCGATCACCGCTTCCAGGATGTCGTCGACGCCTTCGCCGGTCTTCGCACTCGCCCGGATCGCGTCGTGCGCGTGCAGGCCGATGATGTCCTCGATCTCGGAGATCACGCGATCGGGATCGGCAGACGGCAGATCGATCTTGTTCAGCACCGGCACGACTTCGACACCCTGCTCGATCGCCGTGTAGCAGTTCGCGACCGTCTGCGCCTCGACGCCCTGCGACGCATCGACGACCAGCAGCGCGCCCTCGCATGCGGCGAGCGAGCGCGACACTTCGTAGGCGAAGTCGACGTGTCCGGGCGTGTCGATCAGGTGCAGCTCGTACTCCTGCCCGTCGCGCGCCGTGTACATGAGCGCGGCGGTCTGCGCCTTGATCGTGATGCCGCGCTCGCGCTCGAGGTCCATCGAGTCGAGCACCTGCTCGCCCATCTCGCGCTCGGCGAGCCCGCCGCAGCGCTGGATGAAGCGATCGGCGAGCGTCGACTTGCCGTGGTCGATGTGCGCGATGATCGAGAAGTTGCGGATATGACGCACGGGATCGTGGGACAAGGGCTTCGAAGGCCGCCGCGAACGGGTGGCCAAACAAATCGAAAAATAGGGTCAGACTCGACTTTTCATGCAACCGGCCGTCTCAACCGAGCCGTGCGCGAAAAATCGAGTCTGACCCTAATTTTCGATCGCCACCGTCCGTCGCGGGCCTCCGTTGCCGAGGGAGGCTCACTCGAAAGGTGCTGAAATTATAGCGGAAAACGCCGCGTTCCGCGAGCACGCACGCTAAGCGCGCAGCGCTGCGACAAGCTTGCCGGCGTCGAGCGTGTAATGGCAGATCTCGATGCCATCGCGCCCACCGAGCAGCAGCACCGGCACGTACTCGCCCCAACGCGTTTCGAGCTCGGCGTCGGAATCGACGTCGATTTCCTCGACGCGCGCACCGTGGCGCGCCGCGAGCGGTGCAAGCGCCGCCCGCATGTCGTCGCAAAGATGGCAGTACGCGCGGGTCAGAAGCGTCACCACCATTGCCGCACGCGCTCGTCGCCCCCGCGCAGGCGGGGGCCCAGTGTCGTTCGGCGCAAGACGCTGGATTCCCGCTTTCGCGGGAATGACGACTCGCTCACTCGCCGTTGTTGATCTTCAGCGTCGAATAGAACGTCGCGTCGCCGCGCTTGATCTGCAGCGTGACCGACGCGCCTTTCTCCATCTTCGACAGCAGATCGTTCAGCTGCGCGGCGTTCTTCACTTCGGTCGACTGGCCGGCGCGCACAAGCGCGACGATGACATCGCCCGGCTGGACGTTGCCGCGCACGCCGGCGGTTACGTCCTCGACGACGACGCCGTTCTTGATGTCGAGCTCCTTCTTCTGCTCGTCGGTCAAGTCCGAGAGCACGAGGCCCATGCGGTTGGGCTTCGCCTTCTCCTTCGGCGTCGTGCCCTTGCGCGCAGGCTGCGCCGGCTGGTCTTCCTTGAGCTCGGCAACCGTGACCCCGACGTCCTTCTGCGCGCCCTTGCGCCACACGGTCAACGTCACCTTCGCGCCCGGACGCATCGCGGTGATGATCCGCGGCAGCTCGTTCGACGAGCGCACCTCGCGGCCGTCGACTTTGAGAATGATGTCGCCGTTCTCGATACCGGCCTTCTCCGATGGTCCGCCCTTCTCGACCGAGTTGACGAGTGCGCCGGTCGCGCGATTCAGACCGAACGCCTCGGCGGTTTCCTTGCTCACTTCCTGGATCTGCACGCCGATGCGTCCTCGCGTGACGCGCCCCTTTTCCTTGATCTGGTTCACCGCGCTCATCGCGATGTCGATCGGGATCGCGAACGCGAGGCCCATGAATCCGCCCGAGCGGGAATAGATGAGCGAGTTGATGCCGACGACCTCGCCTTTGAGATTGAACAGCGGACCGCCCGAGTTGCCCGGATTGATCGCGACGTCGGTCTGAATGAACGGCACCAGGTTTTCCTGCGGCAGGTCACGGCCTTTCGCGCTGACGATGCCGGCGGTCATCGAGTTCTCGAGTCCGAACGGCTTGCCGATCGCGACGACCCACTCGCCGACCTTGAGCTTCTCCGGATCGCCGATCTGCACCCTCGGCAAGTCCTTCGCCTCGATCTTGAGCAGCGCGACATCGGTGCGCTTGTCGGCGCCGATCACTTTCGCCTTGAACTCGCGGTGGTCGGACAGCCGCACGTTGACTTCGTCGGCGCCTTCGACGACGTGTGCATTGGTGAGCAGATAACCGTCGGCGGACAGGATGAAGCCCGAGCCCTGTGATTGCGCTTCGCGCTCCGGCACGCCGCCGCGCGGGCGCGGGATCTGGCCGAAGCGGCGGAAGAATTCGTAGAACGGATCGTCCTCCGAGATTTCCGGAACCCGAGGCGAGCGGATCCGCTGCGTGACATCGACGCTGACAACGGCTGGCCCCTGCTTTTCGTACAGCTCGGTGAAGTCGGGCAGCGCGCCGGGATTCTTCACCTGTGCGGAAGCCGTACCGGAAAATGCGCCGAATAATGCAAACGTCGCGGCGAGCCACAGCGCCGCGACCGCTGAGCGGGTCTGATTTTTCATTGGTGGTTGCCTTGGTTGGAGCGTCGAGATACCGACGTTACAGCAAAAACGGTGCCGCGCGGTCCCTTCCGCGGCGCACCGGCCGCCTAGCGCCGCGTGACCGCGAGCGCGATCTGGCGGATCGTCACCGGCGGCGCCTCGCCGAGGACCGTGACGACGTAGTCCTCGAGCTGGCGTATGTACATGTTGATCGCGCCTTCCTGCTTCAACCCGGTCGAATGCGCGGTGCCGGCGACGGGCTCGACGAACACCGAGACGGCGACGAGCCCGTCGGAGAACATCAGGTGTGCGACCGGCGCGCGCGTTGCGCGGAGCGCACGAAACCCCTCGGCGATCTTGACGAATCCCGCCGGCAGCCGCGTGACGACCCAGCCGGTGTCCTTCGCCTCGACTTCGCCCGGACCGATCTGCCGGATCTGCCAATCCGGCGGCGGCGTGGGCCACGACGGTCGCACCATCGAGCGATCAATCTTGATGCCGATCGAGATGTCCGTGAATGCGAACTGCTCGACGACGTCGCCCTTCTCGTTCAGCACCCGCGCCTTGAGCAGAAGACCGGTCGCCGCGTCGGCCCAGAATTTGTGGCCGTAGCGCAGGCCGTCCTTCGGCTCGAACACGAACGCCTGAGCCTCGATACCGGCCACGCGGCCCGGCTCGGCGCGCTTGAACTCGTAATATTCGGCGAGCGAACGCTGCTGCTGCGGCGAGAGCGACGGGAACGCGTTGCGGAAGATCCGCGGCTCGATGCGCACAACTTTCGCGTCCGGATAGAAGCAATACACTTCGCCGCTTGCGCGGATCACTTCGCGCGCCGGGCCTTCGAGGTTCAGCAGCTTCTCGTACTCGTTGCCGCCGTCGTTCATGTGCACGAGCCGCGACGTTTCGACGCGCGGCCCGTACTGATAGACCATCGTGCCGATGTAGTTCAGCTGCCGCGCGGCGGTCGCAGCGCGGTTGAGCCACGCCGTGCCATTATCGGCGAACGCAGGGCCCGCGATCGCGATCGAGGAGGCGGCGAGCGCCGCCGCCCTCGCGAGCGCGCATCCGCCGGCGACAGCCCGCTTCCATTGCGGCGCCGCCGCCGTCACGCTCACGTTCTGCTGCACGCGCTCTGACTCCTACGGCCGCACTTCGACCGGCACGGCCACGCTGCGCAAGCCCGGGCCGACGCCCTGGATCGGCGCCGTCGGCGAAAATTCCTGGTGCACGAGCAGGTAGTCGGCCGGAATCGTCTGCGGCCGCACGGTCGCCGCACGCACGTTGACCGCCTCGCGCGCTTTCGCCACCGCGCCGGTCTGCGTGTCGATCGTGCCGACGGCGACCCATCCGACCAGCGAAACGGCAGCCACGGTTGCGGCCGCCGCCCATGCAAAGGTCAGCGGCCGCGCCTGCTTCGTACGTGGCGCGAGCACTGTGGGCTCGGCGGCGAGCCGCGCCGCGAACCGGCTCGAGAATCCGGGTACCGGATCGCCGCTTCGTCGAAGCGCGTCTCCGATCATGTGGTAGCAGACCCAGGTCGCCATGCCGTCGGGGTGGCGCATCTGCGTGCAAACACCATCGACATGCTCGTCGTCGAGCTCGCCGTCCATCAACCGCGAAATCTCCTCGCCCATCACCATCTCCGGTCTTTGTCGGTCCCCAGCAGCGGTCGCAAATCGGCCGCGATCGCTTCGCGCGCCCGAAAGATCCGGGAGCGCACGGTGCCAATCGGACAATTCATCACGTTGGCGATCTCTTCGTAGCTCAGGCCCTCGATCTCGCGCAGCGTGATCGCGGTCCTCAAGTCCTCAGGCAGCGCGTCCATCGCCTTGTTGACGGTGGCCGCGATCTGCTTGCCCTGCAACTCGTTCTCCGGTGTCGCCGTGTCGCGCAACTGGTCGGCGTCCTCGAAGTTCTCAGCTTCCTCGTTGTCGAACCCGGTCGACGTCGGGGCACGCCGCCCCATCGCGACCAGGTAGTTCTTCGCGGTGTTGATCGCGATCCGGTAAAGCCACGTGTAGAACGCGCTCTCCCCGCGAAAGCTTGGCAGCGCCCGGTACGCCTTGATGAACGCCTCCTGCGTCACGTCCTCGACCTCCGCGGGGTCGCGCACCAGCCGCGACAGCAGCCGCGCCAGCTTTCGCTGGTACTTCATCACCAGCAACTCGTACGCGCGCTTGTCGCCCCTTTGCGCACGCTCGACGAGTTGCTGATCGACTTCGCGATCACCCATCGGCGGGTCGTCCCTGATTCATGTCGTTGTTATCCCGCCGAACGGCAGGTGCGGCGGCCGGCAGTATAACGAGGCTTCGGTACCTGAAGCGCTCAGGGGCGATACGCGGCGCACGCTTGCTCCAAAAGACCGTTGCAATGCCGGTAAGTTCACCCGCTTCTGCGTGCGAATTCCCGACAAAACGTCGCGCGGGGTGGTCAGGCCGCTGAATCAACTTTGTCCAGGACAACAATCGGACGGACACGGCCCGTCTCGAGGCCGCGATAGTTGCGGACGACCGGATCGCGCCAGCTCGCGAGCGCGTGCCGGCCTTCGTCGTCGAGAAGGCCAAGCTGATCGAGCACGGCGACGACCGCCGGATGCAGGCCGCGCTTCGCGCCATCGGCGACTTTCACTGCGATGCCCAGCCCGCGGCTGCGCACGCCGATCGCCTGCACACCTTCGGCGCCGATCTTCGTGATCCAGTCGCCCCGCCCGGCGCTCATGTAGGCCAGGTCGTTGCGCCGCTCGCCCGAAACCATCTCGGGATGCACCGTCATCGCCTCGGCGATTGCCCGGGGCGCGTTGCCGTAAACGGGATCCGGCGCGCGGCTCGCGATCCGTGCGAACGCCCGCGCGAGGCCGGCGAGCGGGACGCCGTAGTTGGGCGCCGAGCAACCGTCGATGCCGGCCGCGAGCCGCTCTTCGGGCACGTCGGTGAAATGCGCGACGCTCTTGCGGATTTCGCGCTGCAGCGGATGCTCGTAGTCGAGATAGCTGCCCTTCGGCCATCCACACTGCACGCAGTACGCGAGCATGCCGCTGTGCTTGCCGGAGCAGTTGTGCGCGAGCGCAGAGTATGGCGGCGGCGGCGGGCTCTCGCCGCGCGCGTCATAGAAGCCCGGCGCGTGCGTTCCGCACTGAAGCTCTTCCGGCGTATTGCCAGCCCGGGCGAGCATGTCGGCGACCGCAGCGACATGGCGCGGCTCGCCCGAATGGCTCGCGCACATCAACGCCACTTGCGCCTTCGAGAAGCCGAATCGCTCGGGTCCGCCGGCGGCGACGAACGGCATCGCCTGCAGCGGCTTCAACGCGCTGCGCGTCATCGTGACGAACTGCGGATCGCCGGCCGAGTAGAGCAGTTTGCCGTCGACGTCGACGACGGCGACCGAGCCGAGGTGAAGACTTTCGACGACGGGCCCGCGCGTTTCGATCGCGAGGGGGGCTAGCGTACGGGCGATGTCAGGAAGTGTGTGCGGAGTGGTTGGCGCGCGATCGGCCATGACGGATGCGAGTCGGACAATCCGCTATTTTACGCTCGCGTCGAAAGACCCTCCGTCATTCCCGCGAAAGCGGGAATCCAGCGTCTTGCGCCGAAAGTCGCTGGGTCCCCGCCGAAGTTTATCCCGAGCGAAGTCGAGGGACGGGGACGACCACCGCTGCCTATCCCCTTCCGGCCAACGCCGCCTTGATCTGCTCGAGCGCGCCCGGGTCCTCGATCGTCGTCAGATCGCCCGGGTCGCGGCCTTCGGCGAGCGCCTGGATCGATCGGCGCAGCAATTTGCCCGATCGCGTCTTCGGCAGCAGCGTCACGAAATGCACGGCGCCGGGCCGCGCGATCGCGCCGAGCTCGCGGTCGACCGTGTCCATCACCTCCTTGCGCATCTTCGCCGCGCCTTCGGCGGTGGCGACCTTCGCCGGATCCTTCACGACGGCAAATGCGACCGGAACCTGGCCCTTGAGCTGATCGGCGACGCCGACGACGGCGACTTCGGCGATGCCCGCATGCGCCTGCACCGCTTCCTCGATCTCGCGCGTGCCGAGCCGGTGGCCGGCGACGTTGATCACGTCATCGGTGCGGCCGAGCACGAAGAAGTAGCCATCGTCGTCGCGCGTCGCCCAATCGAACGTCGAATACGCAAGCTTGTTGCGGAACGTGGAGAAATACGTCTTCACGAAGCGCTCGTCGTCGCCCCATACCGTCGTCATGCAGCCCGGCGGCAGCGGCGGCATGAGCATCAGCACGCCCTTCTCGTTCGGCCCGACTTCGTCGCCCGTCGCCTCGTGCAGCAGCCGCACGTCGTAGCCGTAGACCGGGAACGACGGGCTGCCGAACTTGCGCGGCGTGTCTTCGACGCCCGGACACGCCGACAGAATCGCCCAGCCCGTCTCGGTTTGCCAGTAATGATCGACGATCGGGACACCGAGCTCGTCGGACACCCAGCGCGCGGTCGGCTCGTCGAGCGGCTCGCCGGCGAGGAACAAGTACTTGAGCGACGACAGGTCGTGCTGCTTCATGTACTTCGTGTCCTGCTTCTTCAGCACGCGGATCGCCGTGGGCGAGCTGAACATCGTCTTAACCTTGTTCTGCTCGACGATCTTCCACCAGATCGCGGGATCGGGCCGGATCGGAAGCCCTTCGTACATGATCGTCGTCGCGCCGCAGATCAGCGGCCCGTAGACGATGTATGAGTGGCCGACGACCCAGCCGATGTCGCTCGTCGTGAACATCGTGTCGCCGGGCTCGACGCAGTAGATGCGCCGCATCGACGACGCGAGCGCGACGACATACCCTCCGGTGTCCCGCTGCACGCCCTTCGGCTTTCCGGTCGTGCCCGACGTGTACAGGATGTACGACGGCTCGGAGGACTCGAGCCATTCGCACGGCACCTGTGCGTTCATGTGCTGCGCACGCAGCGTCGCATAGTCGAGGTCGCGTCCGGCAACGCGCGGCATCTCGCGATCGAGCCCGCGATCGCAGATGATCACCTTGAGCGGCGGCGACTTCGCGAGCCGGATCGACTCGTCGACCAGATGCTTGTACGGCACCGCCTTGCCGCCGCGCATGCCGCAATCGGCCGTCACCATCACCTTCGGCTTCGCGTCGTCGATGCGAGTGGCGAGCGAGGCCGCGGCGAAGCCGCCGAACACGACCGAATGGACCGCGCCGATGCGCGCGCATGCGAGCATCGCGAAGGCCGCCTCGGCGATCATCGGCATGTAGATCAGCACGCGATCGCCCTTGCCCACGCCCTGCGCTTTCAGCACCGCCGCGAAACGGTTCACTTCCGCGTGCAGCTCGCGGTACGTATACGCCTTCTGCTCGTTCGTTTCGCTCGACAGGTAGACGAGCGCCTTCTGGTCGCCGCGCGCGGCGAGATGGCGATCGACCGCGTTGTGGCACAGATTCGTGCGGCCGCCGACGAACCACTTCGCGAACGGCGGGTTCGAATAATCGAGCACCGCGGAGAACGGCGCCTGCCAGTCGACGAGCTCGGCCTCGGCGCGCCAGAACGCGTCGCGATCCTCGAGCGAGCGGCGGTGGAATTCCTTGTACGTGGGCATTGTTTCTCCTCGCAGTGCGTAGACCGGAGCGGCGGCTCCGGCGTCGAGTCACTCTTATGTAAGATACAAGACTTACACCACGCTGACGCGGCGCGGGTGCGCGCGATATTTCGCTTAAGCCTAGGACCGTCGCCGTTCACGCATGTTGCGCCGGATCAAGAATGATGGCTCGCCGGCATGCGCGCCGAGTCGGGCGCCATGGGTCGCTCAATCTTCGCGCCGCGACGGGACGAAAACCCAGCGCGCAGACATGGTGTAGTTGACGCCGGTCGCCACAACCGACGCAACCGCAAGTGCGATCAATGGACTCCAACCGACGATGCCAAGTAGAAACCAGTAGATCGTCAGATTCGCAGCGTTGCCGACTGCATTTCCGGTAACGAAGCGGAGCCACTCGGCGAAGGACGGGGCGACGCCGCGAATGCGCGTGAACGTGAAATGTCGATGCAGCCACCACGTGACCGTGACTGCAACCAGGAACGAAGGGATCCGCGACCAAATTGGAGAAAATCCGACCCCGTGAATGAGCAACATCAGCGCGCCGCCGTCTACGATGAAGCCAACCGCTCCAACCAGAACGAATCGGCCAAATTCGTAGACGACGCGGGCAACGCCTCGACTCACCTTGACCCTCTGCCCGCCGCAAGGTAGGCGAGTCGCTTGGCTTCCTTCCGTCCGCGACCGACGCCATCGAGGATGATCCCGCAGCCTGCGGTCAGAGCAGCCAGCAACATCAGAGCCGACGCGAGAACCGCAGTGGGCAGGCGCGGCACCAATCCCGTGTGCGCAAACTCGATGACGACGGGCACACCAAGTATCAGCGACGCGGCAGCCAACGCGGCGCCGATCAGACCGAAGAACCAGGCCGGACGGAGCTGTTCGTAGAGGTAAACCAGCATGAAAAAGATTCGCGCGCCGTCCCGATAGGTACTCAGTTTGCTTCGGGAACCCTCTGGTCTTGCGCGGTAGGGCGCGTCGATTTCCCGGACAGGGAGCCCTAGATCGAGCGCGTGAACGGTCAGCTCAGTCTCAATCTCGAATCCCGTTGATAGCGCCGGAAACGACCGCACGAATTGCCGCGAGAACACGCGGTAACCGGAGAACACGTCCTGCAACGGATAGCCGAACAATCGCGATACGGCTTTCGCAAATCCCCAGTTGCCCAATTGATGCCCGCGTCGATAGGCTCCTTGCTGGTCCGCTTCTTCCGTCGCTCGGCGGCCCACCACCATGTCCAGACCATCTGACACCAGACAGTCGATCATGGATCGAATGCGTCGAGCATCGTAAGTACTGTCGCCGTCGACAAGTACGTATACGTCCGCCTCCGCAAGCGCGAACAGCCGTCGCACCGCGTTTCCCTTTCCGGCTCGTTCTTCGGAAACGACTCTTGCGCCAGCCTTGGCGGCGATCGCAGCCGTTTCGTCGGTCGACCCGTTATCGCAAACCCAAATGTCCGCGTCGGGCAACTCGAGGCGGAAGTCCGCGACGACGCGCTCAATCGTGATCGCTTCGTCCTTGCATGGGATGAGCACCGCAACTCGGTGTTGCATCGTTTCGTCGTGGGACATTTTTGTTATGAACTCGCCTGTTGACGTCGCCACCGGCCGGTGAGGCAACCCCTACGGGGTTCGCGCTTTCGATACGACGTGACGGATCGGAATAGCGAGTGCACCGGTAATGGTACCGCTATACTCGCACGCGGATTACCCCGAGAACGGCACCATGCAGCTAGCTTATCTCCTACGCAGGTCACCAGTTGCAGTCGTGTTCGCACTGACGACGTTCGTGCTGATCGCGAACCGTGCGGTGCGGACTGCCGACCCCTATTGGGACACGCTGGCGTACCACTGGCCATTCGCGGCACGCATCGCGGGACTTTGCGATGTCAATTGCTTCTTGATGCCGCCCAGCTTCGAATACCGCTACGAAGGATTCCCCAAATTATGGCATGCAATTCAAGGACTCTTGTGGCGCGTGACAGGCACCCCGACGCTCGGCGATCTCTTGAGCATTGCGATGGTGGTAGTTCTCTGTCTCTATCTAAACCGCCGCTTTCGGGTTCCTCTCGCTTGGTCCTGGCTCGCCTTGCTTGCCATTCCCGAGGTCCAGATTCAGTTAACGTCCAGCTATGTCGATTTGCCGCTGAATGCTGGAGTCGCACTTGCCTTAATGGTTCTGCTGCACATTCTCGTCAACCCGGCAGCGGATCAGCGGTCTGACCTCGCGCTAGCGGTCGCAGGGCTCGCGCTCGCGGCGAACGGCAAACCTCAACTTGTCGTGGTTTCTCTATTTGTTTGGACGATTATCGTACTTGTCGTGAGCGAGACGCCTTCAAGCGTTCACCTGAACCGACGAAGCAGCACATTGCTGGCGCTAAGTCTTATCGGGGGGGCCACGCTGCTCCCGCATTTCTTGTTGAACCTATATACGTTCGGCAATCCTTTCTATCCCATTGCCTTCGGCATCGGCCGCTTTCGCTTTCCCGGCCCCGAAGCGATGATGCAGACGACGTCAATATCCGACACGCTCCAGTCGTGGCCAAGCCCCGCGCGCTGGCTCGCTTCAGTCATGGAATTTGACGCCTTTCGAGGGCGGCCGCTGCCTTGGACATTGGGACAGGGCGACGTCCCGCAAAGCAGTCCGTCATTCCGCATGGGCGGCTACTTTGTTTCTTACGTGTTAGGTGTCTTGGCGATCATCGGCTGGCGCGCCCGTACGCTTCGAAAGCGCCAGGCGTTTTTCGTACTGTCCTTTGCGGTATCACTGTCGTTGGTGTGCGCAGCTCTGCCTCTTTCCCACGAGCTTCGTTACTACATGTTCTGGATGTTGACTATGGTGTCGGCGATGCTTGCATTAGTGAATTCGCCATTGTTCGCCTCTCCCGAACAGGCGGTGCAACGCAACGTCGCGCATGCGCTTGTCGGCTTTGCAGCAGCAAGCGTGATCCTCATGACGGGCGCAGCCTACCTGCAAGACGACTTTCCAACGCTCGAGGATTTGGCTTCTGAAGGAAACAAGGTCGTCGCAGCCGTCCCCGAGGGAGGCACGCTGTGCATCCTTAATCATCATCCGCGCGCATTCCTCTACTCCGCACTGTTCCATCCTTCCCGTCATTACAAGACGAAGTCGCTTTGGACGGATGAGCAGGTCGAGTGCACCAATCGCGTAGATCTCGGGCGCTAGGAGAGTGCCGAACCGGCGCGCGAACTGTTTAGGTGCTGCCGCCAACCGCCGCGGTCTTGGCGGCTGATACTATCCCGCGCTGTCATTCCTTCTTGCTGCTCCAGTGACTCGCGATGACCGCAAGAGCGCTTGCCGAACGAGTCCTGTCCGCGATCGCCGCCATCGCGGCATTCGGTCTGATCGTCGTGCGCGCGTGGCAAACAGTTGACCCTTACTGGGACACGCTCGCCTATCACTGGATCTTCGCCGCACGCTCGGCCGGGCTGTGCGATCGCGAGTGCTTCGCAATGCCGCCCGTGATGGAAGCGCTCTACGACGGCTTTCCATTGTTGATCCATCGCATGCAAGGCGTCATCTGGCGACTGACCGGAACGCCGGGCGCGGGCGACTTCGTCAATATCGTCGCGGTCGTCGCGCTGATCGCGTACCTGCGCGCGCGCTTTCGCGTTCCGCTCGCGTGGGCGTGGCTCGCGTTGCTGGCCGTGCCAGCCATCCAAATCGGGCTCACGAGCACGTACGTCGACGTCGCCGTGAATGCGGCCGCCACGATCGCGTTGCTCGTCGTGCTGCGCATGCTGGTCGAACCCGCCGCTGACCACCGGATCGACATTGCAGTCGCGCTTGTCGCGCTCGGCGTCGCCGTCGGCGGCAAGTTCCTGATGGTCCCGGTGGCGCTCGTCGCGTGGACGACCATCGTGCTGCTGGTCGTGCGCACGCGGTCGTTGGTCGGATTCGCGCGGCGCGACGTCGCCGTCGCGGCGCTCGCCGTCGCGGGCGCGCTGGCGCTCCTGCCCACGCTTGCGGCCAATGTAATCACGTTCGGAAACCCGTTCTACCCGGTCGACGTTCACATCAAGGGCATCCATCTTCCTGGCCCCTTCCCCGTGGTCCAGGCGAATACGGTTTCGCTCGCGTGGGGGGACTCGCCAAGACCACTGCGCTGGCTCGCCTCGGTCGCCGAATACGACAGCTTCCGCGGACGATCGCTGCCGTGGACAATCGGACAGGGGGAGGTCCCGCATGTAAGTCCGTCTTTTCGCATGGGCGGCTATTTCGTTGCTTACGTGCTCGGTGCGCTCGCGATGCTCGTGTGGAGCGCGCGGTCTGCGACCAAAGCGCGATGGGCATGTGTCATGATGGTTGTGCTGAGCGTGCTGTGCGCGTGGTCGCCGAGCTCGCACGAGCTTCGCTATTACCTGTTCTGGATGATGACGCTGGTCTGCACCGTGCTCGCGGCCGCGCATGCGCCCGCGTTCGCGTCGGCTGACCAGCCCCGGCGCAAAGCGGTCGCGCACGCGCTCATCGTTATTGTGGGAGCGACCGTCATGCTGATGACGGGAGCAGCCTATCTGCGAACGGACGGTCCGACGCTGGCCGACATCGTGGGGCTCACCGATGCGGCAGTGGCGAAGGTTCCGGACGGCGGCGTGCTGTGCGTGCGTGACAGCAGTCGGTGGGCGTTCCTCTACGCGGAGATCTTCCACCCGCCACGGCAATACGCAACGCGCCTGCTTTTCGGCGACGAGCCCGACGACCGTTGCACGCTCCGCATTACGTCGCCCTATTGACCTCATTGCCGAACGGGGACCGCTCGATTGCGGCGAGCGGAGCGCGCAGCGCGAGCTCGCGTGTGAGTACCGTGACGGCCGACTGCAGGCTCATGATCCTGAACTGCAGGTTGAGCGAAACGACGAACGTGATGATGATCCAGCAGTAGAGCACGAGGTCCGCGCCGCGTCCGACGCCGAGCGCCCTCGCGATGTCGGTCGTGCGCTCGGGAACGAGCACGAAGTAGATTCCGGCGAGGCTCGTCACCGCCATCGTGATCGCGACGACTTTCGAACTTCTGCGATGCACGAACGCGTATAGCAGACAGACGAGCAGGCCGGCGACGAGCACGGTTCGGATGATCATTTATGCAACCTCGCGACGAAGAGTTCGGCCAGGATGTTGACGGCATTGCTCAGACGCTGACCCTTGCGCAACGAATACTCGGTGTAGAGCACCGTCACCGGACACTCGGCGACCGAAAGCCGCGAAGCCCGGATCTGCTCGATGATCTCGGAGGCGTGCGCCATTCCGTTTTGCCGGATACCGATCGCCTTTGCGGCGTGCCGCGTGAACAGACGAAGTCCGTTGTGCGTGTCGGAAAGGCGCATGCCCGTGTTGAGCCGGGTGGCGACAACGGCGGCACGAAGCAGCAGCCGGCGCAGCCGCGGAATCTGCTGCGGCGCGCCGAGGAACCGGCTTCCGATGACGACGTCCGCGCCCGTCTCCCGCTGCCGCTCGCACAGCGCGGCGATATCATCGACCCGGTGCTGGCCGTCGCCGTCGAACGTGACGATGAACGGCGCACGCCGCTCGATCGCATAACGGATGCCGGTCTGTAGCGCCGCGCCCTGACCGAGATTGATCGCATGGCGCAGCACGGTCGCGCCCACCGAGAGGGCGAGCGCTCCGGTGTCGTCGCTCGAGCAGTCGTCGACGACGACGACGTTCGGATAACGAGCGCGCACGTCGGCGACCACCGCTGCGATCACCGGCGCTTCGTTGAATGCGGGAATGACAACGCACACCGCGTCGGCATCCGTCATTGCGCGTTCCCGGAAGCGAGCAGTCCGAGTCCTCCGACGATCAGTGCGAGGCTTGCGTAGTAGCGCGCATCGAGCGTCTCGCCGAAGAACACGGCGGCGAGAATCGGCGTGAACACGAACGCGAGTACGACGAACGGATACGCCCGGCTGAGCGGAATCCGCGTCAGCACCCAGATCCACACGACAGTGAGAAGCCCGTAGATCGCGACCGAAACGTAGAAATGCCAGCTGCCGAAGAGTCCCGCCCAGAATCCTGCGGCCTCGTCGAGCTTCGCATGCTCGGCGGCGAGCTTGAACAGCACCTGTCCGATCGACATGCCCAATGCATAGACGAGCAGCAGCGCGAAATCGGCGAGCCTCATTTGCACCTCACTGCGCGCGTTCGCTCGCGCCGAGAAGGGATCGGCAGCGCACGCGATTGGGACCGCGCGCGTCGATGTAGGTGTAAAAGCTCGCGTGATGCCACGGCAGCGGAAAGCGGCGCAGCCGCACGTCGGCGAACAAATGCCGAAGGATCGTAACGATCTCCGGTGCGGAATTCAGGTGTTCGTGTCGCATCAGCGTCGCGTAATCGAGGCCGGTGCGCAGGTAGTAGCTGATGCCCGTTGACAGGCGCCACGCGGCGCCCCACAGGAAACCGCCTTCGCTCGGGATGCCCGCCTGGAAGACACCGCGCTCGTCGAGCAGCAACGCGGCATTCGCGATGTCTGCCGGCAGGTTTTCCATGTGCTCGAGCACCGCGATCGAGATGACACGCGCATAACGCCGATCCGCCGGAATGTCGGCGACCGAATCGTAGAACGCTCGCACAGACTGCGCTTCGGGCTTGCCAGCGTAGAGCTCGCGAAACGGTTCGACAACGTCGTAAGCGATCGATGGATCCTCGTATCGACGGTGATTGAGCGTGCCGG
>WNFU01003489.1_pt1 | contig 20721 bp, 19 predicted proteins | sample 5400121 | NCBI WGS metagenome assembly WNFU01 (sample SAMN13153360, study PRJNA577476) | soil metagenome | isolation source: 100 cm soil or saprolite under grassland replicate 1 | place: USA:California | collected 2016-06-15 | reverse complement strand
CCCGGGTGGTCAGGATGTGCGCCTCGGTCTCCAACCGCAACCGCTCCTGCGGATACAACGGCGTCAACTTGTAAAACTCCGGCCGCCGCCGCGCATCATCGGGATGCATCCCGTTGATCGTGTCCAACCGCACCAACGGGTTGTACTTGTCGCGGCGGTTCGAACTCGAGCCGGAGTCGTTGTCCCGCACGGCCCGCACGGCACCGGTGACGGCGTCACCGCGGCGCAGCCCGTAGCGCTTGATCTGCGCCATGGAGACATAGACGTCGTTGGGCCCGGACAGGTAGCCCGAGGTCCGCACGAACGCGTAGTTGTCCAGCACGTCCACGATCCCGGCGACGGGTACCAGCACCTCGTCCTCGGAGACCTGCGGCTCGCCGCCACCACCGCCGGACCGCTCGGCGCGGTCGCCGCCGCCTTCGCTCCGGCCGCGCCGGCGATCGCGGAACCGGCTGCGCCGGCCGCGCCGCCCGCCGCTCTCCTCGTCGTCGCCGTCCCGGTCGCCGCGGTCGTTGCGGTCGTTGCGCTGGTCACCGCGGCTGTCGCGGTTGTCCCGGTTGTCGCGCCGGTTCTCCCGCTCGCCGCCCTCGGTCCGGGCGTTGTCCGACGAGCCACCGTCGGCCCGGCCACCCTCAGTCCGGCCGCCCTCGGCGCGGGCGTTGTCCCCGCGGCCGTTGTCGGTACGCGGGTGAGCCGGTCGCTCATCGACGTCGGCACGCCCCTCGGCCCGGGCATCGGCCCGCGGCTCGGGCGGACCCGCTGGCCGGGAGGCCCGGCGCGGTCCACGCACGTCGGCGGGCGCCTCAGCGGCGCGCTCGGGAGCCCGCGCCTCCACGCGCCGCTCATCCCGGGGCGCGTCGACCCGCGCCGGCGCCTCACGGGCGGTGTCGGTACCGCGCGGGCCGGATACCCGGCCCTCCCCGCCCTGGCGTTCCTGGATCGCGGCGATCAGCTCGCCCTTGCGCATCCGGCCGGTGCCGGATATGCCGAGCGACGAGGCCATGCTCTGCAGCTCGGGAAGCAGCATCGCGGCAAGGCCGCTGCCGGGGCGCCGGCGCCGGGTGGTACCCGTCGCCTCCTCCGACGCCTGGACGCTGGAGACATCCGACGTCACGTCGGTGGTGTCGCTCAATGGATTCCTTCCCTAGTTTCGGGGCGGAAGCACCCGGGTCTCGCATAGTGGCCGGGCGGCCTCCGGTACGCCCACCCGACCGGCCAGGGCACGGGAGGGTGGTCTTGGTACAGCAGCGCGGCGACGACCGGTGCACCCGACATCAGTGTCCGGGCCGTGCCGTCTGCGGCGATCCGCCGAAGCTGCGGTACGACGAGCCGTCTCGGCCTGGGTGCCACGGAAGGTTCGGGGGGTGCGCCGCCCCGCACTGATCGCGCGCTTCGCGGCTGTTGTTAGGGCTAAAGCGTAGTCAACTCGCTCTACCTGCGGCAACAGAACCCCGCTCGGCGTGTTGCGAGTCTACCTCGACAACTGCCCCCCGTGCATCGATCCCCACGTCGAGCCGCCGCCAACCGGCTGTGATCGGAATCTCAACCGGCCCGCCGAGTACCAGGATACTGGGTCCGGCCCCGGACACCACGGCCGGTACCCCCTTCCGCCGCAGCTCGGTGACCAGGGCGTAGGTGGCCGGCGCGCCCGGTGCCCGGTACCGCTGGTGCAGCCGGTCCTCGGTCGCCGCCAGCAGCAGCTCGGGGGCCGCGGTGAGCGCGTGGACCAGCAGCCCGGCCCTGCCGGCGTTACGCGCCGCGTCGGCGTGCGACACGGTCGCCGGCAGCGCCGCCCGTGCCTGTGCGGTCAGCCCGCGTTCTGTCGGAACAAGGACGATCGGCCGTACTCCGTCGGCCGGCACCAGCCGCACCGCCCGCGCCGACCCGGCCCCCGTCCCGCCAGCCGGCTGGGCGCCCGTCCCGCCAGCCGGCTGGGCGCCCGTCCCGCCGGCGGGCTCCGACACCTCGGAGTCGTCGAGCCACGCGATGGTGAAGCCGCCGAGCAGGCAGGGCGCCACGTTGTCCGGGTGCCCCTCCAGCTCGCTGGCCAGCCGCAGGACCCCGGCGTCGTCCAGGATCGACGCGCCGTCCTCGACCAGCGCCCGGGCGGCCAGGACGCCGGCGACGATCGCGGCCGACGAGGAGCCCAGCCCGCGCGCCTGCGGGATCCGGTTGGCGCAGGCCAGCTCCAGCCCGGGTGGCCGCTCGACCCCGACCCGCTCGAACGCGGCCAGCATCGACCGGACCACCAGGTGCGAGTCGTCGGCGGGCAGGTCGTCCGCACCCTCGCCGGACACGCGGACCCGGGTCCCCGTCCCGGAGACCTGGGCACACACCTCGTCGTAGAGGCACAACGCGAGCCCGAAGGCGTCGAAGCCCGGCCCGAGGTTGGCGCAGGTGGCGGGTACCCGGACCCGGACCGGCCCGGTCAGCAAGCGCGGCACCGGATCATCCTAGTCGGCCTTCGGCCACCAGCGGGCCAGCGCCGCGTACACCTCCGGGTCCAGGCGGAGCAGTACGTCATCTCCCCGTTACCAGAGTGATATCACGCCGATAGCGCCTCGGTGCCAGCCGCGCTGTCGCCTACCAACCGGCGGGTGGCCACCCGCCAGGCCAGCGCGTACAGGATCGTGACCGCGCCGCACGCGGCCACCAGTACCCGGGGCGGGGTGTGGTCGATGAACAGGCCGACCAGGACCTGGCTGCCGGAGATGACGATCGTGACGATCATGAGGTCGGTCGCCAGTACCCGGCCGCGCAGCGCGTCGGGCACGGCGGCCTGCAGCGCGGCGCTCGACATCGCCCAGTTGCCGGCGCCGGCCGTGTGCGCCACCAATATCAGCCCGAGGATCACCGGGAACCATGGCGTGACGGCGACCGCCAGGTACCCCAGCCCGTAGACCGTCATCGATCCGGCGAGCACCGGCAGCAGCCGGCCCCGCCAGCGGATCACCGCGCGCAGCAGGAACGGCCCGATCAGCGCCCCGGCGCCGCGGACCCCGAAGAGCAGGCCGGTACCCGCGCTGCCGGTGTGCAGCAGCGCGGCCAGCGCGGGGAAGACCGCCAGTACCCCGTTGCCCAGCCCGACCGCGGACTTCACCGTGACCACCGCCCGGACCCGGGGCGCCCCGGCGAGGTAGCGCAGCGACTCGCGGATGGCCGCCAGGGTCCGGGGCGGCGCCACGCCGTGCTCGCGGGGCCGCTGCATGGGCCGGCGCACGCCGTAGGTCAGCGCGGCGGCGATGGCGAGGCTCACCGCGGCCATCGCGAAACAGGTGTACGGCGACAGCGCGGCGGCGAGCAACCCGCCGGTGGACGCGCCGACCACCGTCATCGTGCCCCACGCGGTGCTGGTGAGCGCGACGGCCGCGGACAGGTCGGCGGGCTCGACGAGGTTCGGGATCGCCGCCGAGACCGCCGGGGCGGCGAACGCCTTGGCGAGCGCGACGGTACCCACGGCGGCCAGCGCCAGCCACGCGGTCCGGCCGGTGTGCACGATGAACAGCAGCGCGATGCCGAGCACCGCGCTCAGGTTCGCCACGACGACGATGGTGCGGCGGTTGACCCGGTCGGCGACGGTACCGGTGTAGGGCAGTAGCAGCGCCCCCAGCCCGGTGTCGACGGCCAGGGCGAGGCTGCCGGCCAGTCCCCCGCCGGTCAGCTTGTTCAGCAGCCCGAGCAGCGGTACCAGCACGAACCAGTCGCCGCCGAAGATCACCAGCTCGGCGACGAACAGCCAGCGGAAGTCGCGGTTACGCGCGAAGACGCCGAAAGGACCCGCCGTCACGCCAGGTCGAGGGTACGGGCGGCGACCACCACGTCGACCGGGATCGTGGTCGGCGCCGGGGCGGTGGAGATCGCCCACTCCGGGTCCTTGAGCCCGTGCCCGGTCACCGTGCAGACGACCGTCGAGCCGGGCGGCACCAGGCCGGCGTCGGTGGACTGGAGCAGGCCGGCCACGCTCGCCGCGCTGGCCAGCTCGACGAACACCCCGACCTGGCGGGCGAGCATGCGGTAGGCCTGCAGGATGTCCCGGTCGGTGACCGCGTGGATCAGGCCGCCGGAGGCGTCCCGCGCATCCAGCGCCTTGGTCCACGAGGCCGGGTTGCCGATGCGGATGGCGGTGGCGATGGTGGTCGGGTCGCGGACCACCTCCCCGCGCACGATCGGGGCGGCGCCGGAGGCTTGGAACCCGTACATCTTCGGCGTCTTCGTGGCGTGGCCGGCGGCGAGGTCCTCCTGATAGCCCATCCAGTACGCGGTGATGTTGCCGGCGTTGCCGACGGGCAGGCAGTGGATGTCGGGCGCGTCGCCCAGCGCCGCGATGATCTCGAAGGCGGCGGTCTTCTGGCCGTGCAGCCGGTCGGGGTTGACCGAGTTGACCAGTGCGACCGGGTAGTCCTGGGACAGCTTGGCGGCCAGCGCGAGGCAGTCGTCGAAGTTGCCGCTGACCTGCAACAGCCGGGCGCCGTGCACCAGCGCCTGGGCCAGCTTGCCCAGGGCGATCTTCCCCTGGGGTACCAGTACCGCGCAGGTCAGCCCGGCCCGCGCGGCGTAGGCGGCGGCCGATGCGCTGGTGTTGCCGGTGGACGCGCAGATGATCGCCTTGTTCCCGTGCTCGACCGCCTTGGACACCGCCACGGTCATGCCCCGGTCCTTGAACGAACCGGTCGGGTTGGCGCCCTCGACCTTCAGGTAGACCTCGCAGCCCGTCCGAGCGGACAGCGCTGGTGCCGGTACCAGTGGGGTGTTTCCCTCGTGCAGGGTGACCACCGGGGTGGCCGGGGTGACCGGTAAGCGGTTGCGATAGGCCTCGATGAGGCCGCGCCAGGTCTCCATTACGCCTCCTGGTCCCGCACAAGAGCCATTTAGTCCCCCTCCACCCGCAGCACGCTCAGGATCGAGCGCACGATATCCAGGCCACGCAGCTCCTCGACAGTGGCCGCGAGGGCGGCGTCGGGTGCCATGTGCGTGACGATCACCAGGGTGGCATCCTCGCCGCGTCCGGACTGCCGGACCGTCGCGATCGACACGTCGTGCCGGGCGAACACGCTGGCCACGGTGGCCAGCACGCCGGCGCGGTCGGCGACGTCGAGGCTGATGTGGTACCGGGTGGCCGCCTCGCCCATCGGGCGCACCCGCAGGTCGGCGTAGGCCGATTCGGAGACCGCGCGGGCGCCGGACAGGCGGTGGCGGGCGACGGCAACCAGGTCGCCGAGGACCGCGCTCGCGGTCGGCGCGCCGCCCGCGCCCCGGCCGTAGAACATGAGCTGCCCGGCCGCCTGGGCCTCGACGAAGACCGCGTTGAACGCGTCGCCGACCGAGGCCAGCGGATGGGTCTGCGGGATCATCGCCGGGTGCACCCGCACGCTGACCGCGTCGCCGTCGCGCTCGGCGAGGCAGAGCAGCTTGATCGTGCAGCCCATCTCCTTGGCGCTGGTCACGTCGGCCGCGCTGACCTCGGTGATGCCCTCGCGGTAGACGTCGCCGGCCCGGACCCGGGTGTGGAACGCCAGCGAGGCGAGGATCGCCGCCTTGGCCGCGGCGTCGAAGCCCTCGATGTCGGCGGTCGGGTCGGGTTCGGCGTAGCCCAGCGCGGTCGCCTCCTCCAGGGCCTCGGTGAACCCGGCTCCGGAGGCGTGCATCGCGGACAGGATGTAGTTGGTGGTGCCGTTGACGATCCCGGTGACCCGGACGATCCGATCGCCGTGCAGCGACTCGCGCAGCGGGCGCAGCAGCGGGATGGCACCCGCGACGGCGGCCTCGAAGTACAGGTCGGCGCCTCCGTCGGCCGCGGCGTCGTACAGGGTGCCGCCGTCCTCGGCGAGCAGGGCCTTGTTGGCTGTGACCACGCTCTTGCCGCTGCGCAGCGCCTCGACCAGCCAGGTGCGGGCCGGCTCGATGCCGCCGACGCACTCGATGACCACGTCGATGTCGTCGCGCTTGACCAGCCCGAGGGCGTCGGTGGTGAAGAGGGCGCGGTCGACCGGCAGCGGTCCCCGGTCGCGGCCGGCGCGGCGCACCGCGACGCCGACCAGCTCCAGCGACGCGCCGACCCGGGCGGTCAGGTCCTCGGCCTGCTCGTGCAGGAGGCGGACCACCTCGGAGCCGACGGTGCCGCACCCCAGCAACGCCACCTTGACAGTCATCAGCCCACGTCCAATGCCAGTAGATCGGCTTCGGTCTCCCGCCGGATGAGCACCCGCGCGGCGCCGTCGCGCACGGCCACGACAGGCGGTCGGGGTACGTGGTTGTAGTTGCTCGCCATGCTGCGGCAGTACGCCCCCGTCCCGGGTACCGCGAGAAGATCTCCGGGCTGCACGTCGGCGGGCAGGAACTCATCCTTCACGACGATGTCCCCGGCCTCGCAATGCTTTCCCACGACCCGAGCCAGGATCGGCGGGCCGGCGGCCGCGCGGCTGGCCAGGGTCGCGGAGTAGGAGGCGTCGTAGAGTGCGGCGCGGATGTTGTCGCTCATGCCGCCGTCGACGCTGACATAGGTGCGGATGCCGTCGACGTCCTTGACCGTGCCGACCTGGTACAACGTGAACATCGCCGGGCCGGCGATGGCCCGGCCGGGCTCGACGGACAGCCGGGGTACGGCCAGGCCGAGCGCGTCGCAGTCCTCCTTGACGATCCGGCGCAGCCCGTCGGCCAGCTCGGCCGGCGAGCGCGGGTCGTCCTGGCTGGTGTAGGCAATCCCGAAGCCGCCGCCGAGATCCAGCTCCGGCAGCTCCCGGTGGTACGCCTCACGGATCGCGGCCTGCAGGCCGAGCACCCGCTTCGCGGCGACCTCGAAGGCGTCGGTGTCGAAGATCTGCGAGCCGATGTGCGAGTGCAGCCCGCGCAGGTCGAGCACGCCGTCGGCGAGGACCCGGTCGACCGCCGCGCGGGCCGCGCCCCCGGTGAGTGAGAAGCCGAACTTCTGGTCCTCGTGGGCCGTCGCGATGTACTCGTGGGTGTGCGCCTCGACCCCGACGGTCACCCGGATCATGACGCGCGGTCGGGTCCCGCGCGTCCGGGCGAGCGCCGTGAGCCGGTCGATCTCCTGGAACGAGTCGAGCACGATCCGGCCGACCCCCGCCTCGACCGCGCGGCGCAGCTCCTCGGGGGACTTGTTGTTGCCGTGCAGCCCGATCCGCTCCGGCGGCATCCCCGCCGCGAGCGCCACGGCCAGCTCCCCGCCCGAGCACACGTCGAGGGACAGCCCCTCCTCGGCGATCATGCGCACGACCGCTTTGCACAGGAACGCCTTTCCGGCGTAGTACAGCTCGGCGTCGCCGAAGGCCTCGGCGAAGTCCCGGCAACGCGCGCGGAAGTCGGCCTCGTCGAGGAGGTAGACCGGGGTGCCGAACTCCGCGGCCAGGTCGCGCACGTCCCGGCCGCCGACGGTCAGGGCCCCGGCCGGGCCGCGGGTCACCGTCCGCGGCCACAGCTGCGGCATGAGCGCGTTGACATCGGCAGGGGTACCCAGCCAGGCCGGGCCACCATGCCCGACCTCGGCGTGCAGCGCTCCGGCTTCGTGGGCACGCATGGGACTACCTCCGTCCGGTCACATTCGCTCCGGGGCCGACACGCCCAGCAGGGCCAGGCCGTTGGCGAAGACGATGCGGGCCGCCTCGACGAGCCAGAGCCGGGCGTTAGTGAGCGTCAAATCGGACGCCGGCACCGTGTCACCGGTGGTGACGACCTGCGGGAGGACCCGGCAGGCGTCGTAGAACCGGTGGTACGTGCCGGCCAGCTCCTCCAGGTAGCGGGCGATCCGGTGCGGCTCGCGCAGTTCGGCCGCGGTGGCCACGATCTCCGGGTACTTCCCGAGCGCCTTGATCAGGTCGCCTTCGCGCTCGTGGGCGAGCAGGCCGGGGTCGTAGGTGCCGGCCCGGGTGATGCCCAGGTCGGCCGCGTGGCGCAGCAGGCTCGCGATGCGCGCGTGGGCGTACTGGACGTAGTAGACCGGGTTGTCGTTGGCCTGCCGGGTGATCACCTCGATGTCGAGCGTGAGCGGGGAGTCGGTCGACGCGCGGGCCAGCGAGTACCGCGCGGCGTCCACCCCGACGGCGTCCACCAGCTCGTCGAGCGTGATGATCGTGCCGGCCCGCTTGGACAGCCGGACCGGTACCCCACCGCGCAGCAGCGTCACCATCTGCCCGATCAGTACCTCGACGTTGTGGTCCGGGTCGTCGCCGGCGCAGGCGGCCAGCGCCTTGAGCCGGCCGACGTAGCCGTGGTGGTCGGCGCCGAGCAGGTAGAAACACTTGTCGAAGCCGCGCTCGCGCTTGTTGACGTAGTAGGCCGCGTCGGCCGCGAAGTAGGTCAGCTCCCCGTTGCCGCGGACGAGAACCCGGTCGCGGTCGTCGCCGAAGTCGGTGGTACGCAGCCAGACCGCGCCGTCGGCCTCGAACACGTGCCCGTGCGCGCGCAGCTCGTCCAGGGCATGGGCGATGGCGCCGGACTCGTGCAACGTGCGCTCGGAGAACCACACGTCGAAGTGCACCCCGAACCGCTCCAGGCTGGCCCGCATCTCGTCGAGCATCAGCCGGCGGCCCTCGTCGCGGAAGACCGGCATCGCATCGTCGTCGGACTTGTCGAGCAGGCCCGGGTTGGCCGCGACGATCGCCTTCGCGACGTCCTGGATGTACTCCCCCGCGTACCCGCTCTCCGGGGTCGGCTCGCCCCGCGCCGCGGCGAGCAGCGACCGGCCGAACCGGTCGAGTTGGCTGCCCGCGTCGTTGATGTAGTGCTCGCTGGTGACCGTGGCCCCGGCCGCGGTGAAGATGCGGTGCAGCGCGTCGCCGACCGCCGCCCAGCGGGTGTGGGCCAGATGGATCGGGCCGGTCGGGTTGGCCGAGACGAACTCCAGGTTGATCTTCTGCCCGGCGAGCTGGGTGCCGTGCCCGTAGCGGGAGCCTTCGGCGACGATGACGCCGACCAGCTCGCCGGCGGCGCCGGCGTCGAGCCGGATGTTGAGGAAGCCCGGCCCGGCGATCTCGACGTCCTTGATTCCATCGGCCTGGCGCAGTTTGTCGGCTATGGCGGCGGCCAGTTCGCGGGGCGCCTTTCCGACCTTCTTGCCGAGCTGCAGCGCGAGGGTCGAGGCGTAGTCGCCGTGCTCGGGGTTGCGCGGGCGCTCGACGGAAGTGGTGGCGGGCAAGGCGGCCGTATCCAGATTGTTATCCGTCAATGCGACCCGGGCCGCGGCGAGCACGGCGTCGGAGAGCTGCGCTGGAGTCACCGACCAATGCTAGCGGGGGTACACTTCGGGACTTGGTGGCGACCCGACGTGCCGGTCACAATGCGGGACGTTGCCCCCGACCCCCGGGCACCCCGACCTAACCGATCGCGACGAGGACCGATGAGCATCAGCAGCCCGCAGACCGGCGGCAGCCGCCGCCCGTCGTCCCGGCCCGCCGCCGGCGCCAAGCCCGCCCGCAAGTCCACCCCTTCGCCCAAGTCCGCCGAGGGCCAGACCGACACCTCGAGCGAGGCGTCGGAGGGCAAGACCGGGGCCGGGTCCGCCGGGAAGACCACCGGCAAGACCGGGACCGGCCGGTCGGCAGCGAAGTCCGCGGCCGCGGCGAAGTCCACGGCGTCGACGAAGTCCGCGGCCGCGGCGAAGTCCGCGGGAGCCGCGGGGCGGTCCGCGACGAAGGCGGCGACCCCGGCGAAGACCGGTGGCAAGGGGGGCGGCAGCCGGCCGCCGATCACCCCGGTCAAGGTCAGCCAGGGGCGCAACTGGGGACCGATCATGCTGAGCACGTTCGTGGCGCTGCTCGCGATCGGCATCGTCGGCTTCGGCGTGTACCAGGTCTTCAAGAGCGACGAGACCTGGCAGGACCGCGCCAACGGGATCTCCGGCATCGCCAACTACACCAAGTCCGACCCGGCACTGGTCAAGAGCGGACAGCACCAGTACGGGCACATCGACTACAAGCAGTCCCCGCCGGTCGCCGGCCCGCACAACTACAACTGGCAGCGCTGCCAGGGCGACGTGTACCCCGAGCCGATCGCCAACGAGCACGCCGTCCACGCCCTGGAGCACGGCGCCGTGTGGATCACGTACCGGCCGGACCTGCCCAAGTCCCAGGTGGACAAGCTCGCCGCCAAGGTGCGCGGCAACGACTACCTGTTCATGAGCCCCTACCCCGGCCTGGACAAGCCCATCTCCCTGCAGGCCTGGGGATACCAGCTCAAGGTCGACAACGCCGACGACGGGCGCATCGGCGACTTCATCAAGGACCTGCGGCAGAACGCCACCCAGGAACCCGGCGCCGCCTGCTCCACCGCCTCCGGCAACTACATCACCAGCACCGGCACCAAGCCGCACGACCTGGGCAGCCCCGCGCCCAGCGCTCCGTCGTCGTGACGGTCCTGGCCCCGCTGGCCCCGGTCGGCCGGTTCATCGCCGGTACCCCGCGTCGGCGCGCCCTCTGGCTGGGCGCGCTCGTCGCGGTGTTCGCGCTCGTCATCGGGTACCTGGCCGGCCTGCTTACGCCGAGCTACCGCGACCCCGGCGAGAACTCCGCCGAGGCCGGCTTCGCCCGGGACATGTCCACCCACCACGCCCAAGCGGTGGAGATGGCCATGTTCACCTGGAAACGCTCCACCGACCCGGAAATCGAACAGGTCGCCTACGACATCGCCACCGTGCAGCAGAACCAGATCGGCATCATGCAGACCTGGCTCGCCAACTGGCACCTGCTGCCCACCGGCAGCCGGCCCAAGATGGCGTGGATGCCCGGCGGCACCAAGGAACTCCTGCCCGACGGCCGGATGCCCGGCATGGCCAGCGACGCCGAGATCGAGAAGCTGCGCAACTCCTCGGGTACCGACCTGGACGTCCTCTTCTGCCAGCTCATGCTCCGGCATCATCTCGGCGGCATCCACATGGCGTCGGAGGCGATCCGGCTTTCCCACACCCGGGTGGTCATCCACCTGGCCACCACGATGCGCAACAACCAGCAGTTCGAGGTGACGAACCTGCGGCGCAAGCTGGAGGAACTGCACGCCCAGCCGCTGCCGTCCTAGCGTCCGCGAGCCGGTGTGGCCGGCGCCGGAGCGGGATGGGAGCCTGGTAGAGTTCTGAAGTCGCTGAGCCCCCGTAGCTCAGGGGATAGAGCACCGCCCTCCGGAGGCGGGTGCGGGCGTTCGAATCGCCCCGGGGGCACCCAAGATCAAATCATGGTTACGCAGCCACAATGGAGCCCCTGACCTGGATGTTTGCTGGGTCGGTGCCCTGGCCGTATGTCCGGTTGTCACCGGCTCGATCCGGCCATGATCGGCCGTCCACGGCAAATACGCGGCCAGGTTATGCCGGCCTCTACCCTTGGCCCAGTGCCGCCTGGACCCGCTGCCGGTTCCGTTCGGTTCCCCGGTCCAGGCACTTGGCGTAGATCCGGAAGAGCACCTCAACGGACTGCCCGGCCCACTCGGCGACTGTCGGTTGGCGGTACTCCCCCGTTGAGCCAGGTGGACACAGCGGCGTGCCGCAGGTCGTATGGTCGCCTGGCCAGCGGCGACGCAAGCACTTCTGGCGTGAACGCGCCCTCGCGGGCGCGGTTCCACACCCGGACCACGGTGAGCTTGGGCAGCTCCTGGTGGTTGCGGTCGCCGACGAAGAGCCAACCGTCCGGTGTCGTACCGAACTCGTCGAGGTGCGCGTGGATGAGCGCGGTCAGCTCCGGTGGGCACGGTGCGGTCCGCGACTCACCCCGCTCCCGCTGCTTGAGTTGCCGCCGGTCCCGATCCCGGCCGCTGTCTGTCCAATCCTTACCGGCGTACGGCTCCGCACCGTCCAGGTGGAACTCGCCCCATCCCTCGTCCGGGATCGCCAGGTGACTCTTGTTCAGCGTTCACCACCGCCTTCGAGCACGGCGACCAGAGCGGCATTCCCGGCTGGACCACAGGTGCCGTGTCGTGAGCGCCCAAGCTCCCCAATGCACCTGCTCAGACACCGGCACCTGCGGCTACTGCCCAAGCATCGCCGTCACCGCCGCACGCGAGGCCCAGCCGTACAACAGCCCGGCATGGCAGGGAGACCACCGGCCGAACCCCAACCCTTCCCCTCGAAGGACACACAGCATGATCAGCAACGATGATGGCGACCGCTGCTACTGGCCGCGGTACGAAGCTGTCGACCTGGACGCCCAACGCGCCCGGCGTGACTGGGCCGACCTCGACGACCAGGCCCACGCTCCCGGTCGACTCGCCTAATGCCGACCAAGGTTGCCGGTCTGCAGTGCGACCCGGACTGCCTTGGCTGCCTCGTCTGCGCCGACGCCGAGTTGGCGGGCTGTGGTGGCGTAGGTCCGGGCCGCGTCGTCCAGCCGGCGGTGGACCTCAGCCGGGGACAAGGTTGGCGGCGCGGCGGTGACTGTGGTGCCGTGACGGACCCGGCTGGTCACCAGACCCGCCAGCTCCAACTCGCGGTAGGCGCGGGCGACGGTGTTGGCCGCGATGCCGAGGTCGGCGGCGAGCTGGCGGATCGAGGGCAGGTGCGCGCCGGGGGCCATGGTACCCGCCGCGATCATCGTGGCGAGTTGCCCGCGGATCTGCTCATACGGCGGGGTAGGGCTGGACGGGTCGACCTCGATGATCAACGGGGACCGGGGCTTCCCGTGGCGGGTATGGCGGCCGCGGGGTCGGCTCGTCTGGTGGGCCAGGGTGTGGTGGCCACCTTCCAACCGAGTATCGCGATCAGGACCAGCCCGATCCCGCGCCACGTTTGGATGGCCCTGGTACCGAGGGGATGGGTGGCGTCGAGTTGCGCCATGACGCACAGCAGCACGAGCGCCGCTCCGCCGCCGGCCAGCACATGCAGCGACCGGGACCGGATCGCGTCGTCGGCGGCCAGCACGTCGGGTGCGGCCAACGGCTGCGGTCGGCGCAGGACGAAGCGTTGGATGGCACGTATCGTGCCGGCCGTGGCTAGCGCCACGAACAGCCACACCGCAGCCCACCAATCGGGGTCGGCCCGACGTGATGCGCTGGCGAGCACGGTCGCGGCGGCTACCACAACGGCGAGCCCGGCCGCGGTGGGCACGAGCGCCCAAGCCGTGCGGGACAGGTAGAACGCGGGCCGGCGCGGCTGCAGCGAGGCGACGCGCCTGGTGCCATGTGCCAGGTGCGCCACCCGGATCTCGGCGATGAGCGCGCCGGTGAACCAACCGGTGAACAGGACGACGAAGCCGAGATTCCCGACCTGGTCAACAACGAGCGATGCGGTCCCCGAGAGCGCGTAGCCCGCCGCGAACCCGGCCGCCCGCCACCGGCGGGTCGTCGCGAGATAGCGGATGATCTGGTCGCCGTTGGCCGCGGTGACGTCAAGGCGCTGACGCCGGGCGAATCTCTCGAGCCGTTCTCTGGAGACGGGGCCGGAGGCCTGATGGGCCGCGAGGCCGACGACGATGCAAATGGAGATCTGGAATATCACGAACTGGCCGAGCGACATGCCCTCTCCCCTCACCTATGTTCAATGTAGCAAGTCATCGCTACATTGAACATGTGAGCCTGGCAGTGAGCGACGAGGTCTGGCACCAACTGCATCCGGACGCCGGTCGGCTGTCCCGCCGCGCGGTGGCGCGGGTGTGGATCGTCATCGGGCTGGCCCTCGCGCTCGTTGTGGCTGGTACGACGGTGTGGCAGAGCGGCACCGTTGTTCCACAACTGAGCTGGGACCTGTCGGGCATCAAGGCGACCGAGCCACGGTCGGACATGGTTGGCATCGACGTGCGGATAACGAACACGGGCCTGGCTACGGTGATCATCGACAGCGTTGGTCGCAGCGGCCCGGGCCTGGACCTGGTTCGAACCCAGGGCCAGTTCCCCGTCCGGCTCGGGCCGACTATGAGTGTCGGGGTCATCCTCTTCTACCGCATCACCGACTGCGCTCGGGCGCCGGTCGGATCGTGGCCGGTAGCCGTCCAGGTGCACCGGTCGTGGGGCATCCAGACAGCCAACCCACGTTATGGCCTCGGCGATAGCGACTTCCCGTGGCAAAGATCGGTGACCGGTCCGTGGTGCCACTCACAGCGGTGACTGAACCGCCCGCGGTCTGGAGACTCCACGTGGTCGAGACCCTAGTAGATCTGCTGGGTACACGATGGCGGCCAACGCCGGCCGGTCATCGGCGTGTCGCTTCCCTTGTCCGCGACGCGTTGCCGAATTCGCCCGTACTGAAATCAAGAGCGCCGCGCAAGCGCGGCGCACCGTGCCGGCTCGCGCTCGGCCTGCTGGCGGCGCTGGGGCGCCGGCATCGGCCGGTGCGGCCGGCCGCACCACGAGGACCACGACCCGAAGATCGAAGAACCAGAGCCGATGTCGTGCGTCCGTCGCAGCCCAGACCGTTGCTCCCGTCGCAGCCGCTCCAACACCGACGCCGCTCGATGACCCCCGACTTCGGTGCCAGCCAGGAGCGAGGGACGGATCGACGGACTGGCCGTCAAGCTTGCCTCGATCTTGCCGATGTTCAACGCAACGGAGCCGCCGTGGCAACCTTCGGGCGGGGCCGGGAGTAGATGGGGCAGCAGAGGGGGTGACCGGCTTGGGCCGAGCCGACTGGGAGGGCCAGTTCGCCGAGTACTTCGCCGTCCGGGCCCATGCGCTGCGCCGCCTCGGGTACGGGCTGTCCGGGGACTGGCACACCGCGGAGGACCTGGTGCAGGCGACGTTCGTCAAGCTGTACCGGAGCTGGCTCGGTGTTCGGGCCGACTCGATCGACGCGTACGCCCGGCGAATCCTGATCAACTTGTACCTGTCCCAGCGGCGCAGCCGCCGCCGGGAGTTGATCGTGCCCGAGCCGCCGGACCGGCCGGCGCCCGCCGGCACCGGCGTTCCCGAACGGCTGGCGCTGCACGCGGCGCTCGCTGGCCTCGCCCCGCGGCAGCGGGCTGCGGTCGTGCTGCGTTACCTCGAAGATCTTCCGGTCGTCGAGGTCGCCGCCCTGCTGCAGATATCCGAGGGAACGGTCAAGAGCCAGACCGCCCGCGGCATCCAGGCCCTGCGGGCGGCGCTCGCCGACCCGACGTCGGTGGGGAGTGAGTGATGGAGCAGGTACGCGAGGCACTGCGGTCCTACGTCGCCGACGGCGCGCCGCCACTCGGATTGACCCGCGAGGGGGTGCTCCGGGCGGGCCGCCGCTCGCGGCGCAACCGCCGGCTGGCCGCCGCCGGCGGGGTGGCGTTCGCCCTGGCGCTGGTGACTGCGGCCGGGGTCGCGTTCGGGCCGGTCGCCCTCGACCGGTACCGGCGGACGGGGCCGGCCGACGGGTTCGCCGCGGCCCGGCCATGCGCCACCTGGCCCGGCACGCGGCCGGCGACGCCCGCGCCGTTGCGGCCGGATCAGCCGCTGCCCGCCGACCTGGCCGCGTGGGCGACCGCCACGGTCACCTGCCAACTGGCCGACGCGCTACCCCGGATGGTGCCGGGGGCCCGGTTCGCGCGGGTGCCCGGGGAGTCGCACGGGCCGTTGCAGGCGTTCATCCGCGGCGGGCCCCTCGCGAGCCGGGTCGACGCGTTGGCGCTGGTCGGCGACGACAAGGGGGTCGGTGATCTGACCGTCCAGATCGGGGTCAGTCTGCCGGACGAGGCCGCCGAGGAGGCGCGCAACTGCGACAGCAGGCACAACTGCACGGTCCGGACCGGCCCGAACGGCGAGACGGTCCTGATCTCCCCGCAGTGGCCGGGCACACCCGGGTACCACCTCGTCGCCGCGCGGGTGTACCGCGGGCAGACCTCGGTCGTGGTCGAGGCGACCGACTCGGACCGGCAGATGGTCAACGGCGGGGCGCCCAAGCCGACCCGCACCGAGCCGGTCCTCACCATCGACCAGGCCGTCGAGTTGGCCCTTTCGCCCGAGTTACTCCTCTTCCCGTAGCCGGATGCGCAGGACCGGCATGCAGTACACACCCCGACCCCCGGCACGTCCGTGGGCTGCGCGCGGCAATCCCCGAGCGCTCGATCCCTCGAGGACTACTCGCCGCCGAACTTCGCTCGTGCCAGATCCTCGACGGCCTGGGGGATCCGGGTTTCGAAGTCGTGGATCTTCACCCAGGTCGGGGTGATGTCGATGCGTGCCATCTGGTCGTAGAGCGCGCGCACACCGGCCTCCCATTTGCCGAACTCCTCGACCGGGACCACCCTCTTCGCGGCGGCGACGTACTCGGGGAAGACACCGTCGACCAGGGTCACCGTGGCCGTGCCGCGGACGAGGAGCACGTTGGGGGGCCACGTCGGAGGGCCGGTGTCGATGGTCAGCGCCACGGCCGGATTGACCTGCAGCGCCTTGACCTTCGCTGATCCGGGCACCGTGCCGATCACGATCGTCGTGTTGTTCCAGTGGAACCCGACCGGGATGGCCCTCGGCGTCCCGTCCCGTGCGACGTAGGCGAGTCGGGCGAGGATCGGCGCGTTCAGCAATCGCTGCGCTACAGGATCAGCCATCACGGCGCGGACCTGGTCCGGGGTCATGAGGTCACCTTCCTGCCGGTACCGGGGTGTGCCCAGTCGAGCCTGCCACCGAGACCGCAACAGCGCACCCGGGGGTGAGCGGATGCCGCCACACTTTCCTGATCGCAGGCGGCGCCGCAACCGCTCCGTCCCGGTCCACCCGCAACTGGCGCTCGCGCTCGACGCCTGGATCGCCGAGCGTCGTATGTGGCCCGGCGCCGACACGGCCGCGGTGTTCCTCAACCGCGCCGGCGCACGGCTGCCCGTGATCGCGACGAACAGCGGCGTCCAGCTGGGGTCCGTGTAGGCCGTGACCAGGATGTCGCCCGCTTCCAGATCGGCCTGCGCCATGTCCAGGATGACGCGGGCCCGCCCTTCGATGGTCCCGGCGGAGACCGGTAGGCCGATCAGGAAGGCCCGAACGCCGTCGAGCGCGCCGCCATCTCACGGAGGTCGTCGTGCCACGCGAGCGCTGGGCCTAGCTCGCCAAACGGACGCTTGACGGTCGCCGTAGCTCAAATCGGCCGGCACCCAAGCGAACGGCCCCACGCCATCCCGCCCGGGTCGCCCAGATCGTGGCCCGGCTGTCCCGCCGCACCGACCAGATCCTCGTTCCTGTGCGCCACTTGGTGGGCGTTCGGAAACTTGGGTCACGAGTTGCCGGTGCGGGCGAGTCGGCGTGACATGTTCATGATCATGGCGATGTAGATCATGGCCTCGTGGTGGTCGGGCTTGGTCTCATAGTCGCGTGTGCAGCGGCGATGCTTGCTGATCCAGGCGGAACGTTCTCTCTGCCACCCACCGGCGGTGATCACGAGCTGCCGCCGCTGGACAAGCCGCTCCGCGAGGGTCTCGCGCAGATCGTCGGGCAGCCCGTCGATCTCGACCAGCTCGGGCAGCAGCTGCGGCTCGGTCATGTACGCCCGAAACGCCTGCGCGATCGTCACCCCGTGCGCCGGACGGTCCTCCACGGTCACCGGATCGCCGGCCCACACCTCGCCCGGCTCCAGCACGCGCAAGTACGCGCCCGGGCGGTTGGACCGGGCGAAGGTCTTCACCCAGCGCGGCTCGCCCATCTTGCGCTGGAACGTGACGCACGGGATGCGGCCGAATGTCGGCTGGAGGACCAACCGTGGACCGATGCGCCACCGCTCGCCGATGACCGCGCCGTTGACGTCGACCCCCTCGGTCGTCAGGTTCTCGCCGAAGAGCCCGTTGGCCAGCCGGCGGCTCAGCCGCGCCTGCCACCAGTCGTAGTCCTCCCGCGCGTACGCGTAAACGGCCTGGTCGTCGCCGCCGTGGTGCTCGATGTCGAAGATCTGGTCACCGACCAGGCCGCTGTGCAGCCCGGTCGTCTTAGGCCCCGGCGCGCGCACGGCGACCAGGTGATCAACCGGCCGCTTGTTGATGCCCGTGACACCAACGCCCTTGGCCGGGTTGGGCTCCGGCACCGCCAGGTTGACCGAAACAATCCTGCTCACGCCCGGCAACCTAACCGCCCTGGCCACCGCACGCCGCGCAATTTCCCGCCATCCGCCCAGGCGCCCCCTAAAGATCACGAGTTGAGTGCGCCCGGAGGGTCGGGATTGGCCTCACTCTCGATGGATCACGTTGGTGGTCGAGGGTGAGGTAAGTGGGTGGCTGAGCCAGTACGGGCGCGCGGCGGGTGACCGATGAGGAAGGTCGCCGGCTGCAACAGATCGTGCGGCGGGGTAAGCACGGCACGAGGCGGTGGTCACCCGACTCGACGGTGCGGAGCCGATCCGGGTCCGCCGGGCGTTGATCATTATGGCGTCGGCGTCAGGGACGCCGGTACCAGCGATCACGCGGCTGGTCGCCGCGCACGACGACACCGTCCGGGACGTGATCCATCGATTCAACGAGATCGGGCTGCGCGCGTTGGACCTGGCTGGGCGGGAGGCTGGGGTGCATGGATGACTCAGACATGCAGGGTGGGTCGGTAGATGAGCTCTTGGATGTGGCCGTCGAGCGTCCGGCTCTCGATCAACTCGAGGTCGAAGTCGGCCGCACCCTGGAAGATCGGGTCCAGTCCGGTCTGACCGGTGATCACGGGGAAGAGCGTCACCTGGACTCGGTCGACCAGACCGGCGGCCATCAGCGCCCGGTTCATCGACAGGCTGCCGTGCGAGCGCAACGGTACCTCGGACTCCTCCTTGAGCCGGGCGACGACGTCGACGGCGTCGCCGCGCACGACGGTCGCGTCCGGCCAGTCGAGGGGTCCGTCCAGTGTGGTCGACACCACCGTTGCCGGCAGGCTCCTCATCCGGGTGACCCATGGGTCACGCACCTCGGACTCCTCGGTGCTCGAGGCCAGCATCTGCGCGAACGCCCGATACGTGTTGGCCCCGAAAACCATCCGCTGCTCCTCGCCGTACAGGGCGAGGCGGTGGTCGAGCAGCTCGGGGCCTTGCTTGCCCCAGTAGCCAGTCCAGTTGCCGCTGGCGGCGCCGAAGCCGTCGAGGCTGGAAAAGACGTCGAAGGTGTAGGTAGCGGTCATGATGATCTCCTCGAGTACGGTTGATCGGGTGTGTGGATAAAGACTGGAAACCACGGCGAAACTCATCGCCGTTGGACTCCTGGAGCGCTATTCAGAAGTGTTTTATCCCCAGCTCCGGTAGATCTCCAGCCCGGTGACGGTGGGTAGAACTTCAGGGAAGTCGGATAGGCGGCCGCGCCAGCCGGTGTGCCGGCCTGTGCGGCGGTGTCGCTGGCGACGCTGAGCTGGGCGACGGCCGAGATCGGGGTGCCGTCGGTGGTGGTGACGTACCGTTCAACCAGGCAGACCTGGTTGACGTGCGGGAACGGCAGGTCGTGAGGGCATGCGGGACCTGGATGGTACGGGTGTGAGCCGGCCGACCTGCATGCGCAGCACGCTGCGCTGGGCGAGTTTGCGCATCGACCGGGCCTATCTGCCCTCCACCCTGGTCCGCGAGTGCGGCAACGACATGACGATCTTCTGCAAGGCGTGGCGGGTGCGTAACGCCAGCGGCCTCGCCCCCAGGCAGCCGACTGAGGAGCGGGCTCGCCGCCGTTGCACGAAGGGGCAGCCGTTGCGCGAAGGGGCCGAACTGGCCGAGGATGCCTTCCCGCCTCGCGCGGACGGCTGGCATCCTGGGGCAATGCTGCGGTACGCGGTTGAGCCTGCGGGTACCGGCCGGCCGGGCGAGGGCAGGCCGGCCATCCCCGTGCATGGCCTGCTGCGGCTGCAGGCGACCGCCGGTAATCGCGCGGTGTCGCGGATGCTGGCCGTGCAGCGGTGTGGCGGCGAAGTCCACCCGGGCTGTCCGTGCGCCGAGGAGGAAGCCCCGGTGCGGCAGTACGGCGCGTCGGTGGCGCAGCGGCACAGCGTGCAGCGGTTCACCGACGGCACGGCGGAGGCGCCCAGAGCGGAGCTGCCGCCCGGCTCGCCGTACGCCGGTCTGCACCCCGACCTGCTCGCCATGCTGGGCCGGACGCTGGTTGCCAAGATCTTCGGGCACTGGGTCAACGTGAAGCCGACCAACCTCGGCGCCGCGCTGGACGCGCTCGGCGCCTCCGACCTCAACACCCTGGTCCAGCTCCATACCCGGCTCGCCGCGGCCGGGCTGTGGGGCAACATCCAGACCATCAAGAAGGTGTGGAGCACGTCCTCGCTGGGCGTGGACTACAACGGACCGGACATGAGCGCCGCAGTCGACGGCCGCGCGGACTTCTGCAAGGACACCGCGATCGGCGAGTCCATGCACGAGGGCCAGAGCTGCTGGCGGCAGATGGTCGCGCCCGGAACCCCCGGCCTGCACGTCTGCAAGCCCGGTTCGGTCCACATCGACCCGCATCAGACCGTGGAGACCTCCAGGGGCACGGGTTGGGCCCTCGGCGGCAGGTGGGGCGTCCAGCTCGTCGACCGGTGCAAGTACGCATTCGCCGCCTGGTTCGACCACATGGCCGACGTCGCGGGTGGCCGGCCGGTGAATGTGTTCACCCGCGTCGGTCAGGACCGCGACAAGATCGCGAAGCTCCGCCGTGAACTGACCGGCGACGCCGTGCACATCGCGGCGCTCGACGCCCTGGGCGCCCGGCTCGACGCGCTCACCCTGGTGCTGCGCCGCTGGGCTACCACGGGGATGGAGGGTGCTGACGCACCCGCCGCCGAGGTGGCCTCGGTGCAGGCCGAGCTGACCGCCGTCGAGGAGGGCCTCGCAACGGTGGCCGAGGAGACGCAGAAGCCACCACCGACTCGGTGGCGGTAATGACACACTGGCCCATGACCAGCTCCGGT
>WNFU01005422.1_pt1 | contig 20723 bp, 19 predicted proteins | sample 5400121 | NCBI WGS metagenome assembly WNFU01 (sample SAMN13153360, study PRJNA577476) | soil metagenome | isolation source: 100 cm soil or saprolite under grassland replicate 1 | place: USA:California | collected 2016-06-15 | reverse complement strand
AACCGGCTGCCCGCAGAATCGCCTTCCGCAGCCACTGCAGCCCAAATATCAATAGCAGACCGCCAACCACCAGGCGGAGGGTGTCGATCGGAATGCTGGCAAGCGCCGGACCGAGCAATGCCACCAGGACAGTCAGTACCAGACTAGCCGCGCCGATGCCAAGGAGGGTTGAACGCCAGTCGCGAGTGACACCCACCGCCGGCACGATCGTGAGCGCTTCGACGACCTCGACGGCCGTGGCCAGGAATGATCCCAGCACAAGCGCAAGCTCGCTGCCGTTCATGGCTCGAGATCGATACTCACAGCTGGGCTGCGCTTGACCTGCGCGGCGCGCGTCTCATGGTCGGTCAGCGTGAACTCGGCTACCAGTTGGTCTCGGGTGAACACGTGCTCGTGCAGGTCGCTCATCACCGCAATCGTCTCAAACAAGAGATGCTCGGAGTTCGCAGCTCGCCGCGTGTCGTGCGGAAGTTGCTGGCGGTCATAGCGGAGAACGGTGTCCTCGTACTGGAGCGAGTTTGTGGAAACCTTGAGTAAGACATGCTCGATCGAGGCCACCGGTCTAACTCCTCTCGTCTGACTGCAGCGACATGGCTGCGCTGGGTAGCAAGCGCGGGGCGGGCTGCAACAGCGTGCGATGCGGCGCCGGTGTGGCGTGGTCCTCAGGGGTGATATCGCCTACGAACACGCGCTCGAGCTCCGCGCCCTGGAGCGTCTCCCAGCGCAGGAGCGCGTCCACCAGCCGGTCGAGCACGTGGCGTTGCTGGATGATCGTATCGCGCGCGCGTGCGTACGCCTCGTCAACCAGGCGGCGAATTTCCTCATCGATACGCCGAGCGGTGTCCTCCGAGTACGTTTTCGAACCACCGTTCGGAGCAGTCAGCCGGTGCTCGCCTGAGCCAAGCGCTACGACACCCAGGTCACTCATTCCGTAGTCCATCACCATGCTCCGCGCGAGCGCCGTGGCTCGCTCCAGGTCGTTGCTTGCGCCGGTGCTGATTTCGCCGAAGACCACCAGAGAAAGCGCGCCACCACTGCATGACCAGCTTCGTGGTAGGCAGTCAACCGCCGCTCGGATTCCGACATGAGACGACTCTCCGCGGCTGGCCCGGCCAATACGCGGTCGACAGCCTCCTCCAGGTCCACCCCGCCAATTGACGTGCTGTGTCGTCGAGCCGCCAGAATCGCCGCCTCATTCAGCACATTCGCGAGATCGGCACCTGAAAACCCCGGCGTCGACTGTGCGAGTACACCCAGATTGACGGTCGCGTCCACGGGCTTACCTCGCGCATGCACACGCAGCACGGCTTCACGACCGCGTACGTCCGGCGCCGGGACCTGAACCTGACGATCGAAGCGCCCTGGGCGGAGTAGTGCCTCATCAAGGACATCGGCACGATTGGTTGCGGCCAAAACGATGATGCTCGTGCCAGAGTCGAAGCCATCCATCTCGACGAGCAGCTGGTTCAGCGTTTGCTCGCGCTCGTCGTTACCTCCGCCAACTCCGAGACCGCGGCGGCGCCCAACCGCGTCGATCTCGTCGATAAAGACGATGCACGGCGCCGTGCTCTTTGCCTGCTCGAACAGGTCGCGCACGCGGCTCGCGCCAACGCCGACAAACATCTCAACGAACTGCGAGCCGGAGATGTTGAAGAACGGCACCCCAGCTTCGCCGGCCACTGCACGCGCAAGCAGCGTTTTGCCGGTGCCTGGCGTGCCGACGAGCAGCACACCACGCGGCAGTCGTGCTCCGAGAGCGGCGAATCGCTCCGGAGACTTGAGGAACTCGACCACCTCCTGGAGCTCTCGCTTTGCCTCGTCCACGCCGGCGACATCGGCGAACGTGACTCGCGGTCGGGTGGCATCGAACACGCGTGCGCGCGCCTTGCCGAAACTCAGAATCTCAGCAGGCTTGGCCGGCCCGCGCAGCGCAACCAGCAGCAGGGCGCCGAGCAAGAATAATGGAACAATGGCGCCGGCGCTGGCCACAGCCACACTCAGACTCGGCGCGCTCGAGATGCTGTACCGCACGCTGCTCAGCTCATCGGCGGTGACGCCAAAGCTCTCCAGCAAACGAGGCAGGCTGCCTGACTCATCAAGATGCACGGCGAAGGTCTGCTGCTGCAGAGTCGTCGCGATGGCATCCACTCCGACGACTTCAATCGATGCGATCTGCCCGTGCTTGACCAGCTGCGCCAGGTCGTTGATTGGCATGGGCGTTGGATGCTGCACGCTGGCAGTGGCAACCACGGTCGCCACGCCAGTCAGCAGCAGCAAGATGGCAAAGGCGATAACCGCACGCTTCAGGCTCATACCGCCAGTGTCCTATGACGCATGCGTCCACGGAATCGAGCGCCCGACGGAGGACTACCGACAATCTTCAGTCTGAGGCAGTCCTCCTCCTTATGACGGACGCAGCCACGTTGCTGCGCACCATAGGTTCATTGGCGTGGGAGCAATTCACTATCCCCAACCGGCGGTCACAACCGATCAAATGAGGCGGCGATCCGACACGATTCTCGACGTCGATGACGTCTCGGTTCGATTTGGGGCCAACCGGGTTCTGAATAGCCTCTCGTTCGCCGTTCCGCGCGGTTCGACACTTGCTGTTATAGGGCCGAACGGAGCGGGCAAAAGCGTTCTCCTGCGTGCGTTGCTCGGCTCTATTCCATCCGACGGCGTTATCCGTTGGGCGCCGGGAGCCCGGATCGGCTACGTCCCCCAGAAACTGGACCTCGAGCGCGACCTGCCGCTGACAGGGTACGACCTCCTGAACGCGCGCGTAGCCCTGACGCGGGAATCTTCGATCGCTATCCCCGAGATCCTCGATGTCGTCGGCATTTCCAGGGCTACGGGCGACCGACTCGTCGGGACGTATTCGGGTGGCCAGTTCCAGCGGCTGTTGATCGCATTTGCACTGCTCGGTAGACCGAATGTGTTGCTGCTCGATGAGCCTACGGCGAGTGTTGATGAGCCTGGACGGGAGCAGCTCACTACGCTGATCCAGCGCGTGCAGCACGACAACTACTTGACGGTCATCTTCATCTCGCACGACCTCTCAGTGGTGTTCAAGCATACCGACCGCGTGTTATGCCTGGGGCACCACAAGACGTGTTTCGGACCTCCGCGACAGATTCTGACCCCCGAAAACCTTCAGCAGGTGTACGGCATGCCAGTCGGTTATCACGCCCATGACCGCTGAAGCCGCGTTGCTTGCCATCGCAACCTCGGTGGCAGCCGGGCTGATGGGCAGCTTCGCGGTCATGCGCCGCATGTCTCTCGCCGCTGATCCACTGTCGCACGTGGCGCTGCCCGGTATTGGGCTGGCGCTCGCGCTCCACCGCGAGCCGATCTTTGGCGCCGTCGCGGCGCTGCTGGTCGGGGCGGTTCTGGTTTGGGTGCTGGAGGACAAAACGCAGGTGACCACAGAGGCGATAATTGGCGTCGTCTTCTCAGCTGCTCTGGCGATTGGCAGTCTCACCACCTCGGGCGAAGATCTCATTGACGCGTTGCTCGGGGCCGGCGGCGTACCGACAGTCGCCGAGCTGGTATTCGTGCTGATCGCTGCGATTGGCATCGTGGTGTTCTTGATCGCCGAACGCAATCGCCTGGTCGTGATGATCATTTCACCAGACCTGGCGCACACGGCTGGCGTTAACGCGCGCCGAGTCGACCTCGCGTACTTGCTTCTGTTCGCACTGACCATCGGTATCGGGCTGCGATATCTTGGCGTGCTCCTGATGGGAGCGCTGATTATCATTCCAGCCGTAACCGCAAAGGGCATCGCCCGCAACCTGTGCCAGATGCTCGTGATCAGCGTGACGCTGGCGGTGCTGGCCACTGTTGTTGGCGCGAGCGCTGCGTCTCGGTTGCAGCTGGGGACGGGGCCAGTCGTGGTGCTGGTCGCGGCAACAGCTTTTCTGCTCAGCCTGCTCCTGCCGCGCGGCAGCGCCCCGGCCGAAGCGGAGCTTCCTGGCGATCTCTCTATTGGCAAGAGCCTCGGAGATCATGTGGAGGACATTTCGGAGCGTTCGAAGTAGACGCGCCGAACCTGCCGGCAGTGGTCCTTGGGCGGAAGAACAAACTCCTCGGAAGCTCAGAATTCGTGCCGCGGCTGCGGTGGGCCATTGACGAGAAATCGCCAATCGACCGACACGGCGGCGGTGCCTGGTGCGTCGGACCGATCCACCGCCTCAAGAGCGATCAGCGCTTCCAGCTGCGCCTCGGATACCCCTTGCAATCCAGCGAGGTAAGCTCGTTCGACGCGACGATCCGGGCGAAGTATCCGTAGCAGTGACGGGGTCCGCCCACAGCTCGCCTGCCTCCGACACCTCCCGCCCGGCAGTCAGGCCGCACGACTCGAGCAACACGCGGATCAGCGCCTGGAGTCGCTCAGCATTGGGGTAGTTCACTTCCGCCTCCCAGTCCTGGGCGGACCGGTGGCTCACCCCGGCGCGCGCAGCGAAGCCGCGCTGGATCAGACCGCTCCGGCCGCGGTGGTGCAGGAACAGTCCGCGACACGACTCGCGCTGGTCCAAGGTGTCCATGCGCTGCCCCGGAACACCCGGACTCAGTGTATCAATGTGGCTACTCGTCGCCCTATCCGACGAATGGACGGCGCACCTGAATCGGCGGCGACGCTACGAGGCGCTCGCATTAGATCGAGTGAGTCCGGGGCGCGGTGGGATTGGCCGCTCGACAGTAGAGCCATCGTGTGCCTTCCAGCTGAGGTGTCAGACAGAAGCCTGAGAAGGAAGCAGCGCGATGGCTGAATGAAAGTGGCACCCTCGTCCGCACCAGGCCGTAGGCAAGTCGTACATTTCGGGCGCTCGCTCTTACGCTGGGCGATAGGTCCACTCGCGACTGCACGGCCGTCAGGCCATCGCCGTGCTGGCACGTGAGAGACACACGGTGGACCGCTCCATCCAACTTTTGGCCGATGTCGGGTAGGTCCGGCCGACGCTACGGTGCCAGCATATGCAAGGCTCATTCAAAGCAGGCACCGTCGCTGGGATAGAGATCCGCGTCCACTACACATGGCTGTTCGCGTTCGCGCTGATCGCGTGGTCGCTCGCGGACGGTTACTTCCCGGGTTGGAACAACTCTTTCAGCGCCCGCACCGATTTGTTCCTCGGCCTGGTGGCGACGTTGCTCTTCTTCGGCTCACTCCTCATCCACGAGCTCGCTCACTCGCTGGTCGCTCGCGCCCGCGGGCTGCGCGTTGACAGCATCACGCTGTTCATCTTCGGCGGTGTTTCGAGCATCTCACAGGAACCTACTTCGCCGAAGGAGGAGTTTCTCGTCGCCCTGGTTGGCCCGCTCGCAAGCATCGTCCTGGCCGCGATCTACTGGCAAATCGATCGCCTTGCGCCGGCCGCGTCAGCCATCGCAGCAGTCGCGGAGTATCTGGCTTTCGCCAATCTCGCCCTTGGCACCTTCAATCTCATCCCCGCGTATCCACTCGACGGCGGCCGCGTGCTGCGGTCGATCTTGTGGCAGGTCACCGGTGACGAGCCGCGCGCGACACGCATCGCCTCATATGTCGGCCAGCTCTTCGCGTTCGCCCTCATCGGCTGGGGTGTGTTGGGCGTCATTGGAGGTGAGATCTCGTCGGGCGTCTGGCTGGTGTTTATCGGGTGGTTCCTGAATGGCGCCGCCGAGAGCGGCCGCCGCCACCCAGCTGCGCGACGGCCAGCGGCCGGGTTCTCAGAAACGTCGCACGATTCGCCCCAGATTCGTCTCTAGCACGGTTCGACAATTGACCGACCAGAGCTTGTCGCCAGCAGCCGTGTGGTGCTCGATCATGAGCACAGCCACTCGAGTGAGCGTCGTAATGCTGCGTCAACACAAACCGTCGTCGGCGCCGGCGGTGGAGGGCCCGGTGAACGTGCCCCCGCCGGCGACGAGTCACTGATGCCGCAATCGCCGCGACGATTTAGCCATGCGCGCTCTGACCGGGTTGAGCTCGGAGTGCCCGGCCGGCGCGCGGTGCGAGCCGGCAGCCTGCCGTGAAGATTGGGCGAATGCGCCCGATGCCGCGGACTCAGTGGGCCGCATTGGCAACACGCCAGGATGGTTGGCGCGGGCAGTCCGTCAAGAGGTCTGCCCAGAGGCGCTGCTCCGACATAGGGCTTAAGTCCGACTCCCATGGTCGTCCAAAAACCGATCCGCTCGTGTTAGCGGGTGTCAGATGATTGATAGGACATGATGACTACCGCACCTCCAGCGTCGGTGACGCGGCACAAGGCGGAGGGACTAGTGCAGCGTGTGTGGAGCTCGTTGCACGATTCCATCGGCGAAATTGTCTTCGGTATGGAAGACGGCACGGTCTCCATCTTCGGCCTCGTTTTTGGGCTCGCCGCGGCAGCGCCCGACGCCACCACGGTGCTCGTCGCCGGCGCAACCGGTGCCGCCGCGGCCGCGGTGTCGATGATGGCCGGCACGTTTCTCGACGTCGAATCGGCCCGCGACCAGGCGCGAGCGCAATTAGCAGATACACGCCAGCGGATCAGCCGTGACCCTGGCGCCTTCGCACGCTCAGAGCATACACGGCTCACCGAGATGGGCTTCTCCGAAGCGGATGCCCGGACCATCGTGGAGGCAATACACCGCACGCCTGAGGCGGCTTTGAACTTCGAGTCCGCATTCGCCCTCCACATTGGCGACGCTCCGTCGAAGAACCCGCTGGTGCAGTCGCTGTGGATGTTTTTCGCGGACTTGCTGGCGGCCGCGGTTCCGGTACTGCCGTTCGCCTTCCTGCCACTCGCCGAGGCCCGTGTCGCGTCGGTCGCGGTGACCACCGTGTTGCTGTTGTTGCTGGGATTTGGGCGCAGTCTGGTCGGCAGGCGAAATGTCTACGTGACCATCCTCGAAACGCTGGGGATCGCCGCCGTGGCGGCTGGCGCTGGATTGCTCATTGGGCAGTTGATCACCCGCTGGGCTGGCGCGCAATGATGGTTCGTTGGCCGATGCAGCAGTCAGAGAGCCGCTTCTGCGCTCATCTGGGCGCACGTTCCTGACTCGGCGGCAGCTAGCTGCGTTACCAGCAGCCCGAGGCCCGGGCGGCTGGACACGAGCTGGTCGCCGCCAGCTGCGGATGGACGTCAGCCAACCACCAGGACGCCGAGCTTGTTGCACCGCAAACCGTAGAACAATTCCGCGTCCGCTCGACTGACCACGACTAGATTGGCACCGCCGCGCTGCGCGGCATCCGCGACCGCGGGCACGGTCTTCTCTACATCGGACAGAACCATCTCGCCGCCGGTGGCCTCGACAAACTGGCCAACGAACGGGTCCATCGTTGCCGCGACATCGCCGTGGTCGATGACGAGCACGCGCGGTCGCAGCGACGGCTCGTACGGCGGGACCACGAGCAGCGGGGTGTCGCTGATCTGCATGAGACTCGTGGCTAGATCCCCGTTGAGCCCGCCGTCGAGGTCGCTCGATCGATCGCTGACAAAGCTGATGAGGTCGACGCCGTACATCTGGGCGGCGTCCGCAACCGTTGGTGCGAGCTCACCAATCTGGATGGATTTGGTGACCTCGACCCGGTCGGATGTCGCGCAGCTGGTGAGGTCGGTCAGCCGCCTGTCGGCTTCGTCCAGCAGGCCTTCGTCGGATACCACGTCGAGCAGAATCAGCTCGATGGGGTGCAGCGCGGCGAGCGCCGCGACGTACGCGAGTGACGCTCGGTCCAGCGGTGACTCGAAGATCGGAAGCAAGTGGCGCAGTGCGGGACTGGTAGTCATTACACGGGTAGATTGCACCGCCGCGCGGCTCGTCCGCATCGGTCGATGCAACGAGCGCCGTCTCCGCCTTTGGACCGATGCTCGATGGCAGCGGGTATCACTTGGCCAAGGTGAGGTTCGGGGCCATCCGCACCAAGGTCGCGACGGTTTCGTTTATGCGCTAGCAAGGCCCGCCCTTCAGCAGCGCTAAGCCCACACAAATCGGGCGGCTCCGCGCGGCTCGTCAGCACCAGACAGCTTCGATGGCTGCTGCTGCCGGCGATGTGGACCAGCGCGCCGTACCCGTCGAAGGCGGTCTAATATCAGCGCGTTCTCCCGATTCGGGTACTGTCTCAGGTTCTCGATACGAGCACAGCTGGCCGTTCTTGCAGGAGCCGGAGCAACGTTAGCACCTGGTTCGTCTCACTGTTCGGCGGCACAAGCTGATGGCCAGACACAACGTCGATCGCACCCGGCAGCCACTCAGATGCTGGTGGTGCGTTGCGGATGGTTCGCCAGTAGGTAACCTCGAACATCAGTATCCAGGTGCGAACAGTGTTAAGTTCCGCGGCCCCGCCGATGAAGTCGCGCGTGTCCGGCGCATCGCCCCAGTCGCGGCGGGCTTCAGCGGATGTTTCCGGCTCCCGGGCTGATGATGGCGACTGACTCGTCGTGGACTCAGGCGGCTCCTCGTACGTCTGCTGCACGCCGCGCATCGCGAGCAGCGTGCTGAACCACGACCGATCGAACGGCCATGGCCCCGGCTTCCAATACAGCAGCGAGCAATGCCTGCAGCCGCGTACCCCTCGCCCGAGTGGCGAACTGGCTCTGTGTTAGCCGTGTCCGACCGCGAAATCGGAGGAGCAGACCATTGAAGCGCTCGCGTTCCGATCAATCGCCTCGTCGGCCTGAAGTTCCCGACAACCGAGGCAACAAGTGCGCCGTCAAGGATTGTTGTTACTGGTTCACCACCCCGGTGAACCGCGAGCAAGAAGTGCTGGGCCCAGGTCGGTTGCTCGCTCTCGCCCGCGCCGTTGATCCAGACGGCCTTCAGGCGGCGAGATCGATCGAGACGTGTTCGCTGTCCCGCACGATCTGCCCGTATCAGCGTCGAGCAGGGTGACCCGAGCCGTCAGATCGTCCCGGCCAAGCAGACGACCGTGCAGTGCGGTCAGCGGCAGCGTTAGCTGAAGCTCCACGTGCTCGTCACGCGTGAACGGCGGGAACGAACGCTCACCGAATACGAGGACAGGGACCTGTTCGAGCACTTCCTTGCGCAGCACGTCGCACCGCAGCGTCTATCGCTGGCCCAGCTCGCGCATTGCATACACGTCGGCCTCGCTAAACCCGAGGGCGCATTCGACTGTGACGGTGATCTGGTCGCCAAGCATAGCGGTCGTAACCGCGAGGACGACGTTGTTGAGAGATGGCATGACACAACAATAGATGCTGCGTTGCACAATCGCATCCTCCTAAAGTCGGAGTAATCAGCGAGCGTTTCGCCACCGGCACCGAGCTGCGGCGGGGCTATCCGCCGACAGTAGTCGATTGTCGACTGGAGGCGTAGACGGGACTTATCCGGGTTTGGGACCAGCAGCCGCACCTTGCTGGCGGAGCGTCGCTACGAGCGTCTGGCATCACCGGACTAGGCGTGACGCCGGCCCAGCATGCGGCACTGCTGACTTTGGGCGCGATCGAGCGCTCACCGGTTTGAACGGACTCAGCCCCTCCCACTCGCGGAGCAGGAGGGGCTGTGCAGCGCGAGACGATGCTGACTAGGCCGCGAGGTCGACTGAGACCTCTTCGGTGCGCTCGACGACCTGCTCGCCTGTCTCTTCATTCTTCAAGGTGAGCTCGGCGACCAGCGTGTCTTTACCGAACAGGCGCTCGTTGAGATCAGTCATCGGGACGTTCGTGTCGAACACTGCGCGCTCGTACCGCCTGGCGTCGCTCGCATACCGTGGGTAGGAATGGTGGCCGTAGGTGACGACCGCATCCTCGTCCAGGAGGTACTTGTTCAGCACACGACAATTCAGTGTGTACCGCAGCCCGAGGATGTTCATGGCATTGACCTCGACGTCAGTGAACTCGATATCGCAGCTCACGACTACGGCTGCGCGGTCCTGCGGTCGATCGGTGCTGATCGTCAGGGTAGCGTTCTTGATGGTAGGCACTAGCAGATCTCCTGTGCGTTAGGAATTGCGCCTCGTCGGCGTCGTACCAGCACATCCCAAGCTAGCGTGTGCGCCCCACGCTTGCGTCCGTCCTTAGTCGCAGGTGCGCGATCCAACCGAGGACTGACTTCTAGCCTGGACCTTCCTCCGACGAAATGGACAACAATCCTGTTCTAGTGTGGTTGGTAGGACATAGCGTCGCGTTCACCATCGCGCCCGGCTCGGCGTACCTCTACCAAGTGCCACAGCGCGTACCAGCGAAGCGCACGGTTTGCAGCCCGCGAGCGTGAAGCGGAGCGACGTCCATTCTCACACGGAGAAGGATTCAGAAGATGCTCTCCAATATCTCGAGCAACTGGTGGCTGCTCGCGCTGCGCGGCGCGCTCGCCGTTATCTTTGGCGTGGCGGCATTCGTCTGGCCAGGCCTGACTTTCGAGGTTCTTGTTCTTTTGTTTGGGGCGTACGCCTTCATCGATGGCGTCATCATGTTCAGCTTCGGCCTGATGGCGGCTGGCGATAAACAGCAATGGTGGCCAATGGTCCTCGGCGGCATCATCGGCATCGCCGTCGGCGTGCTGACGTTTGCCCAGCCTGCTGCAATGGCGCTTGCGCTGGTGTATGTCGTGGGTGCCTGGGCGATCGTCACCGGCCTGCTGGAGATCGTTGCCGCGATTCGTCTGCGCGACGTCATCAGCAACGAATGGCTGATGGGCGTCAGCGGCGCCCTTTCGATCTTGTTTGGAGCGCTGGTCCTGTACCAGCCCAACGCTGGCGCGCTGACCCTCGTCTGGCTGTTTGGCTTGTATGCCATACTCGCCGGCGTCTCCCAGATCAGCCTCGGCTTGCGGGTGCGACGACTGGATCAGACGCTCCAGCCGCGCGGCCAGACCGTCACATCCTCGGCACGCTAAGCGTCGGAGTTGGCAGGCTGGACACCGCACCGGGTTCGGCCTGCCGACGCCTTCGCCGAACCGTCTCCTGGAGTAGGGAATTGTGGATCTGTGGGTTCCGGTTTCAGCCTGGATGTTGCGGCGTCATATATTCGCAAAGCTGAAGTTACCACCAGGTGGACTCGGTTCCTGTGGTGGGCATCGGTTGGTGGTCGTCGGATCGATCACCTGACTCATACAGGAGCTTTCTATGAGAAGGATCGCGGTGACCGTGGGCGCGCTGTTCTGGATTAGTAGCGGAGGCGCAGCACGATGAGACGAGCTGACAATGATCCAGTGTGGCCAGCGCTGCCGTACAAAGGACTGGAAGACCACGCTCGCGACGCTGCACATGTGGCTGCAGATCGTCCGCAAGGTGAAGCTCGAGCTCACGCCATTTCTCAATGAACGGTGGAGTGTCGCATTCACGGTGGCGGCTCGGGGGCTGACCACCTCGATGATTCCGGTCGGCCAGCGTGTCTTCCAGGTCGACTTCGACCTGGTCGAACACCAATTGGCCGCCGCGACCACCGACGGCGGCGCCAGCAGTATGCCTCTGGTCCCGCGCGCGGTCGCCGACTTCTACTTCGAGTTCATGGCAAAGCTGGAGTCTCTCGGAATCCATGTGACAATCAACACACATCCAGTCGAAGTCGACAGTCAGATTCCGTTCAACGAGGACCACGCGCACGCTGCCTACGATCCGCTGTACGTGAACCGCTGCTGGCGAATCCTGGTCGGCGTTGCGCGCATACTCGAGGCGTATCGGACGCCGTTCGTCGGTAAGAGCAGCCCGGTCCACTTCTGGTGGGGCTCGTTCGACCTGGCGACGACGCGCTACTCTGGTCGACCTGCGCCAGCGCGCGAATGGCCAGGGCGCTGGATGGCCATCAGCGCCGAACAGGAGCAGTGTCTGGCGGGCTTCTGGCCGGGCAACAATCGGCTGCCCGAACCAGCCTTCGTCGCGTACACCCATCCCGAGCCACCGGGCTGCCGCACCGCGGCCATCCGACCGGACCCGGCGTTCTTTCACCCGGAGCTCGCCGAGTTCGTCTTACCGTACGAGCATGTCCGCCGTGCGGCGGACCCGGACGCGGCCATCCTGGATTTCTATCGCAGCGCATATGAAATCGGTGCGACGTTGGCCGGCTGGGATCGACAAGCACTCGAACGTCCAGACCCCACGCAGACTTTGACAACCGCGCCTGAAAGGCAGAGTCACATGGCTACGCAAGCTGAAGACAAGACCACCTGCACCCACCTCGACCAGGTGCAAGACGTACGCGCACGCACACCCGACGGGTGCGAAGAGTGTCTGCAGATGGGCAGCGACTGGGTGCACCTGCGGCTGTGCCTGAGCTGCGGACATGTCGGCTGCTGCGACAACTCGCCGAATAAGCACGCCACCATGCATTACCACCGGACGAAAGACCCGCTGATACAGTCGTTCGAGCCAGGTGAAGACTGGGGGTGGTGCTATGTCGACGAAGTGTTTCTCGAGCCAGCGCCGTTGCCGGCAGCTCTGCGCTAGCGCGGTCGCTCAAGCCCCGCGTGAGAGGAGTTAGTCATGCACACGCATATGACTGGTAACGAGGCGATCAAGCGCCTTGAATCGGACCTGCGGACATTCTCACCCGCCGGCATCGAGCGCGTCGCGTGGGGCTGGCGCCAGCATGAGACTGACCCGGCGCGGCTCCACGAAGCTGAGAAGGCCGCGTTGCGTCACATCGAGGAGGCAGACCGCGGCGAGCACTGGGACTCTCTGCGATTGACACTCAGAGACCTCATGGAGGGAAGCAATTCGCTGCTGTCATGGAAGGAGGAGCACGGCCACGACGGCTACACGGCGGAGCGGGCCGTCTACGCTGCCGCGCTAGCGCTAATGACCGGTGACCAGCTGCCACACGCGCAGTACGTAGCCCTTGTACGGCCACTCGCGGAAGCGCTGCCATGGCTGCTGCCCGAAACCCCACCCAGGCCGAGGCCACGTGTCGCGACGGATCTACCCGGTACATACTAACGGCGGAGGGTTCACACAGCCCGCGCTGCTTGACGCTACTGATGTGCACGTCGTGGAAGCCAAGGATCCAACATGAGTGACAGGTAGTTAACGCCGCTTTCCCAGTCCTGGACCGACCTGTGACTCACGCCGGCTCGCGCAGCGAACTGTTGCTGGATCAGGCCGGTGCGCCCGCGGTGGCGCAGGAGCATGCCGCGAAACGACTCGGGCGCGTGCGACGTGTCCATGATCTGCCCCGGCACACCCGGGCGCAGTCTATCAATGTAAGTCTGTGCCGGTTCAACATCCGCAACGATGCTCGCGCGGTCGACTTGCCGGTCCCCTACAACTCAGCCGGACCCTCGGTAAACGGTCATTTCGGGCAAGACACGAGCAGCCCGCCCGTGAGCTGCGCCTATGGGGTCGATGCTACGCCTGTCGCCGGTGAGGCCGAGTCTCTAGCCGTACCCAAATCGGCGATGGCCGCATGGTCGACCGCCCCCAGGGCCAGCAAAGCCGCGCGCTGGGCGGAATTCACACCCGTGAGTCCCGTGATGTCCAGCCGCTCGTAGCGGCGCTCGGCTCGCAACGTCCTTATGCAGTTGCCGCTACTCGCCTCCCATAGCCGGACCGTCCCGTCAAAGCTGCCACTGGCGACCAGTTGGCCATTTGCAGTGAGCGCCAGGCCCCAGACCCCACCGGTATGGCCCTCCAGAGTCGCCAGCGGCGCCCCGGTCGTCGCATCCCACAGTTTGACCGTCCCGTCAAAGCTGCCGCCCGCGACGATCCGGCCATCGACGGTGAGCGCCAGGCCCCAGACCCCACCGGTGTGGCCCTGCAGAGTCGCCAGTGGCTGCCCCGTGCCGGTCTCCCATAGCCGGACCGTGCCATCCCCACCGCCGCTGGCGAGCAGCCGGCCGTCGCCAGTAAGCGCCACTCCACGGACCGACGTGGTGTGGCCGTGCAAGGTCGCCGATGGCCGCCCGCTGGTCCCCTCCCACAGCCGCACCGTTCCATCCTCGCCGCTGCTGGCCACCAGCCGGCCGTCGGCTGTGAGCGCGACGCCCCATACCCCACCGGTGTGGCCCTGCATAATCGACAGCGACCGCCCAGTACGCGTCTCCCATAGCCTCACCGTCCCATCCTCGCCGCCGCTGGCCAGCACTTGGCCGTCGCCGGTGAGCGCGAGGCCCCAGACACCACCGGTGTGGCCCCGTAGAGTCGCCTGTGGCCGCCCGCTGGCCGCATCCCACAGGCGCACCGTCCCATCCTCGCCGCCACTGGCGACCAGCCGGCCGTCGGCGTTGAGCGCCAGGCCCCAGACGCCACCCGTGTGGCCCTGTAGGATCGCCAATTGCCGCCCGCTGCCCGTCTCCCAAAGCCGCACCAAGCCATCCCCACCGCCGCTGGCGACCAGCCGGCCGTCGGCGTTGAGTGCCACGCGCCAAATCCCCCCCGTGTGGCCCTGCAGTGTGGCTAATGGCCGCCCGCTGCCTGTCTCCCACAGCTTCACCGTCCCGTCAAAGCTGCCACTGGCGACCAGTTCGCCGTCTGCAGTGAGCGCCACGCCCCGGACCCCGCCAGTATGGCCATGCAGGATCGCCAGTGGCCGCCCAGGGCTGACCTCCCACAGCCGCACCGTTCCATCCCCGCTGCTGCTGGCCAGCAGCCGGCCGTCGGCGATGAGCGCCACGCCCCAGACCCCACCGGTGTGGCCGTGCAGGATCGCCAGCGAGCGCCCGGTGCCCGCCTCCCACAGCCGGACCGTCCCATCCTCGCCGCCGCTGGCGAGCAGCCTGCCATCGGCGGAGATTGCTACGCCCCGGACCGCACCGGTGTGGCCCTCCAGGGTCGCCAGTGGCCGGCCGCTGCGCGCCTCCCACAGGCGCACCGTCCCATCCCCACCGCTACTGGCCAGAAGTTGGCCGTCGGCGGAGATGGCCACGCTCCAGACCCCGCTGTTGTGGCCCTCCAGGGTTGCCAGTAGCCGGCCGGTGGCGGCCTCCCACAGCCGCGCCGTGCCGTCCGCAGCCCCGCTGGCCAGCAGCTGGCCATCAGCAGATAGCGCCAGTCCCCAGACCCCGCTTGTGTGGCCCTGAAGGGTTGCCAAGGGCCGGCCGGTGCCCGCCTCCCACAGCCGCACCGTCCCATCCTCACCGCCGCTGGCCAGAAGTTGGCCGTCGGCAGACAGCGCCAGTCCCCAGACCCCACCGGTGTGCGCCTGCACGGCCCACAACGGCGTGCGGTCCGCCACACGCCAGAGCCATACTTGCCCGGTCGACGTTCCCGCGACCAGCAACGCGCCATCCCCACTCAGCGCGACCCAACCAGGGAAATCGAAGGCTTCGGCCAGCACGGTCTCGGCGAGGTGGGCGTCCACGAGACTGGCGTCCTTCGCATCTACCTCCGCGAGGTAGGCCTGCCGAATTGCCAGGTGCGACAGGTCCAGCCCTCCCAACTGGCCTCGCCGTAGCCGCAACAGGTTGACCACGTTGCCCGGCCCGTAGCCCTGCTCGGCCGCCCGCCGACCACGCCACCCGCCAAGCAGACCGACCAGTCGCTGATCTGTTTGAGCTTCACCGTGCTGAGCGTTCAGTCGCTGCAGGATCGGCACGCCGATCAGTCGTTCCTGCGACTGGCGCGTGTAGTCCTTTGCCTGCGCCTGGATGAGTGGCTGTTCCATCAGTATCACGGCCTGGACACTCGAGATCTCGTTAGCAACAGTCTCGACCAATCGATCGGTCGCGTACTCGAGTACCACCGACTGCAGCGAGAATCCTCCCGCTCCTGATATTTCGGCGCGCTCTACAAGCGAACGGCGGCGCAGCGCCTCGACCGCCTCCAACACTGCCGCGCGGCCGGAGCGCGGACCGAGGATGTCCAGCAGCGCGGACAGGCGCACCGGCTCACGTTCGACCGCAAGCACGCGCAGCACCAGCTGCTCGAGCGCCGAGCTTCGCTCCACCTGTTCCGTTAGCAGCCGCCGAATGCCCCCGAAGACGCCGCTCTCCTTCAGAAAGGAACCGATGTCACCGCCGAACAGCTCCCGTATTCTCTCGCCCGCCACCTTAAGCGCCAGGCCATTGCCGCCGAAACGAGCGTTCAATTCAGCCCATTGCTGGAGGGTGCCGTCCAGCTTCTTCGGAGCCAACAGCACCTGTGCTTCGTCGACTGCCAGTCCGCCGAGCTCGAATGTGCGGACCGTGGCGTCGAGCACCGCCAGCTCCGGCGGCGCCTCGCGGCTGGTCAAGAACAGGCAGCTCTGGTGGTTTGATCCGCCGACCGCCTGGAGCAGGCCGCCATAGCCAGCCACGCCCTCTCGATAGCGCCCCTCCCGTTGGCCTGGTTCGAACAGCGTCTCGGAATTGTCGAGCACCAGCAGACAGCGCCGATCCCGCAGCAGCTGCAGCAGGGCCGTAAGCCGCTCCCCCTCCGCTGCGGGTGGCACGAGCTGCTGGTCGGACAGAAAGCCGATGGCGCCCGCCAGCCATTCGCTGACAGGCGGTGCATCCCGCAGACTGCGCCAGTAGACGCGCTCGAAGCTGGGCGCCACGTCCTGCGCGAGACTGGCCGCCAGGCTGGTCTTGCCGATGCCGCCCATACCAACTATCGCGATGAGCCGACATCGCTCATCCACGACCCAGCGGCGCAACAGGACCAGTTCGTCGGCGCGACCCACGAAACCCAGGGTGTCGGGAGCCTCGCCCCAATCCTCGGCGCGCTCGACCACGGCGGGCGCAGCGTGGAGTGTGTCACTGAGCGGTCCGGCGGTCGGTGACAGGTGGGCGGCCAGCAGGGCTGCCTCGCGCCCGGTGGTCAGGCCGCCCGACTCGAGCAATACGCGGATCAGTGCCTGCAGCCGCTCGGCAGTCGGGTAATTGACGCCGGATTCCCAGTCCTGGACCGACCGGTGGCTCACGCCGGCACGCGCAGCGAAGTGGCGCTGGATCAGTCCGGTGCGCCCACGGTGGCGCAGGAGCATGCTGCGAAACGATTCAGGCGCATACCCCCCGTCCATGATCTGCCCCGGCACACCCGGGCGCAGTCTATCAAGCCGTCTACGCCCCGCCTGGACATCTCGCCCTCACGCCCCCTGGTACTCATGAATTTTCAGGCGGCAAGGTCGACCATCACTACAGGTGTGCGCGTCAACTCCTCAGCGCCAGTCTCCTCGTTTCTCAAGGCCAGCTGTGCCACAAGCGAGTCTTTACCAAAGATGTACAAGTGCAGGTCACGCATGGGGCTGATCGTCTCGAACACGGCGTGCTCGCTAGCTCGCGCCTCACCCCGAGAACGCGGAAACTCCTGCCAGACAAAGGCGGCCACTGACTCCGGGTACAGCATCTCCATATTCAGCAGCTCGCACCGCAGCAAGTACCGCAAACCGAGTCGCGTCATAGCATTGACTTCGAAATGCGTGAACTCCAACTCACACTCCACCACCACCGTGGCTTTGTTCTGTGCCCGATCGGTGGTGATCGTCAGCTGAGGGTTGGTAATGCTTGCCATGATCCGAGAATATGCGCCGCGAACGCGAGGACGCCTCCGCCTTTAGTTGGACAACCGCACGCACCTGGAGGCTGACGGGCGTGTCCCGCTTGTGCCCGATGGCGGTGGTAGCGGCTCCGGAGAAACTGGAGTCATGAGCTTGAAGGCCGTTCCTCTTTTCGCGATCGGTCTGCTCGCGGTGACGGGGGTAGTTGGCCTGCTCGCCATTGCGAACGGGCAGCATTCACGTAGTATCCCGATGAGCGATCTGGCGCAGTTGGTCAAACAGGGAGAGATCGCCCGGATTGAAGTGAGTGGCGAGAGCGCGGTGGCGACCACTCGACAGCAGGACACGTTTGGTCTGCGTGTGGAGCCGTTCGCAAGCCTCGCCCAACAACTGGGAAGCTTCGGAGTCAGCGCGGACGAACTCAGCCAGATCAACTACAGCGTTGCGGACCCTCCACAGCTCGGTCTTGTCGCGACCGCGGTGGGCACTTTACTGCCCGTCTTGCTTCTCGGCGCCCTGGTCGTCATTGCAATACGTGGCGGGTCGAAACCGCACGATATGTTCAGCTTCGGTAAAACGCGGGTGCGCGCGTTCGATGCCGATCGGCCGCGGATCAGCTTTAACGACGTGGCAGGGCTCAACGAGGCCAAATACGAGCTCCACGAGATCGTCCAGTTCCTGAAGTTCCCGGAGCGATTTACCGCGCTCGGAGCCAGTTTGCCGCATGGGGTCCTGCTCGTTGGCCCACCAGGTACCGGCAAGACGCTCCTTGCTCGCGCAGTGGCCGGCGAGGCCGGCGTGCCATTTTTCAGCATCTCAGGCTCAGAATTCGTTGAGATGTTCGTGGGCGTCGGGGCCAGCCGGGTACGCGATCTCTTCGACCAGGCCAAGCGCGTCGCGCCGTGCATCATTTTCGTGGATGAGATCGACGCTGTCGGACGTCGGAGAGGCGCGGGACTGGGTGGCGCCAACGACGAGCGCGAGCAGACCTTGAATCAACTGCTGGTCGAGATGGATGGTTTTCATTCCAGCACCAACGTCATCGTCATTGCAGCCACCAACCGGCCCGAAGTGCTCGACCAGGCGCTACTGCGACCCGGCCGTTTCGACCGCCAGATCCAGGTCGCAGCGCCCGATGTTCGTGAACGTGAAGCAGTCCTCGGGGTACACGCGCGCGGCAAGCCGCTGGATAGCGCCGTCGATCTTGGCACGCTTGCGCGCTCCACGCCGGGTTTTTCGGGCGCCGACCTCTCGAATGTGCTGAACGAGGCAGCGATTCTGGCGGCGCGTCGACACAGTGCCGTGATCGACGTGGGCGACATCGAGGAAGCCGTCGATCGGGTGGTGGCGGGGCCGGCGGCCGAAAGCCGGATCATGACGGAGTCAGAGCGACGATTGACCGCCTACCACGAGGCGGGTCACGCCGTCGTGGGGCGGTTTCTGGAAAAACACGATCCGGTCCACAAGATCACAATTGTTGGACGCGGTCGGGTGGGCGGCTACACGCGCTTTCTGCCAGCGGAGGATCGTCACTACCAGACGCGCAGTCAGTTCGAGGCGAGCATCGCCTCTGCGCTCGGTGGGCATGTGGCTGAAACGCTGGTATTCGGCGAAATGAGTACTGGCGCGGGCAATGACCTGGAGCGTGCAACGACGCTGGCGCGACGGATGGTGACGGAGTACGGCATGAGCGAGCGATTGGGCGTCGTGACGCTCGGTTCGCCGGACGTGCCAGGTAGTGAATCGCGCAGCTACTCCGAACACTCCGCGCACCAGATCGATCGCGAAGTTCGTCGTCTTGTCGACGAAGCGTACGCGCGAGCCCGCTCGGTGATCGTCGAACAACGAGCGGTGCTCGACCGGCTTGCATATGCGCTCTTGCAGTGGGAGACGCTGCGCGGACCCGAACTCGAGCGCGTGTTTGTAGGCGAGCCGGCCACGGCCACGGCTCCCGTGCCGCGCTCGAGGCGGCTCGCGTCCTCTTCGATCGCCGCACAGCCGTTACCCGCCGCGGCCATGAGCATCGAACCGCAGGGACGTGACTGACGTGACCGCCGTCACGCCCGAGTCGCCGACCTCGATCTCCCAGACACCAGGATCCACGGGGTTCCTGCAAAAGGTCTGGTCGTCGCTGCACGACTCGATTGGTGAATCGTCTTCGGCATGGAACATGGAACGGTGTCGATCTTCGGCCTCGTCTTTGGGGTGGCAGCCACCGCGCCGGACGCCACGACTGTGCTCCTTGCGGGTGCAACCGGGGCCGCGGCTGCCGCGGTTTCGATGATGGCTGGCACCTTCCTGGATGTGGAGTCCGCGCGCGACCAGGCTCGCGCACAACTGGCGGAGGCCGGCCAGCAAATCAGCCGTGATCCCGCCGCCGAAGCCCAGAAGGAACACTCTCGCCTGACCGGCATGGGCTTCTCCGAAGCGAATGCGACGTCAATCGCCGCGGCAATTCAGCGAACTCCGCCGGGGGGCGCTCAAGTTCGTATCAGCGTTTGAGCTCCAGGTCGGTGGGGCCGCGTCGAAAAATCCGCTGGTTCAATCGGTTTGGATGTTCATCGCGGACTTGTTCGCCGCCTCGGTACCCGTGCTTCCTTTCGCGTTTCTGGGCCTGGCGCAGGCGCGCGCGGTGTCCATTGCAGTAACCGCCGCGTTGCTCCTGCTCCTGGGCCTGGGCCGTGGACTGGTTGGCAAACGCAACGCCCTGCTGACCATGCTCAAGACACTGCTGATCGCCGCGGCCGCCGCGGGCGCTGGCCTGCTCATCGGTCAGGCCATCACCCGTTGGGTGAGCGCAGCGTAACCTCAGCCAGCCTCCACGGCTCCGAGCGTGAGCAGCGCCGAGTGCTGTGCGTCGGTGATGCCCGACAAGCCGCTGATATTCATGCGCTCATATGGGCGGTCGGCCCGCAGTATTCGCAGACACGTCGCGCTGCTGACTTCCCACAACCGAACCGTCCCGTCGAAGCTGCCACTGGCGAGCAGTGCGCCATCGTGGCTGATGGCAACTCCATACACTGGGCTCGTGTGTCCTTCCAGCGTCGCCAGCGCGCGGCCATCCGGCAGGCTCCACAGACAGACCCTGGCGTCGAAACCCGCGCTGGCGAGCAATCCACCATCGGCGCGCAGTGCAACGCCGCGCACTTCACCCGTGTGCGCATCTATCCTGGTCAGCAACTGTCTGGTCCGGACGTCCCACAGCCGCAAGGAACCATCCCAACCACCGCTTGCCACAAGTCGCCCGTCCGTTGAGAGAGCGACGCAGTAGACCGGGCTCGTAGCAGCTTCGAGCACGCCCGCCGCGACTCCATCAGCGGTCCGCCAGAGACGAACGGTGCCGTCCAATCCTCCACTCGCGACGAGCTGTCCATCTGCGCTCAGGGCCACGCTGCGCAC
>WNFU01006174.1_pt1 | contig 20745 bp, 15 predicted proteins | sample 5400121 | NCBI WGS metagenome assembly WNFU01 (sample SAMN13153360, study PRJNA577476) | soil metagenome | isolation source: 100 cm soil or saprolite under grassland replicate 1 | place: USA:California | collected 2016-06-15 | reverse complement strand
GCGTGCCGCTGCGTGCGTCGTAGCGGTTGGCCTTGAACTCCGAACGCGTGCGCGCCCTTGCCGTGTCCGACCCGGCGCCCCCGTACGTCGTGGTCACCGCCTCGGCCGCGCGGTGCAGGTAGTCCGCGGTCCAGTCGGGGCCCAGGTAGGCGCCGTGCCCGAAGATCGAGCCGTACTGCATCAACCCGTTCCTGAGCAGGACGTGCTGCCCGGCGCGGACGTCGTCACCCGTGAACGCCACACCGCCCCGTTCGTCCACGACGCGGACCGGGATCGGCGGTTCCGCCTGGTAGGTGCGGTAGGCGAGCAGACCCATGACCAGGAACCCGAAGAGCACTACCAACGCGACCGCCTGGATCCAGCCCTTCGACACCAGCAACTCTCGTCGCTGCGCCGTGACAGGTGCTCGCACCGGCCCTTCCTCGCGTCTGCCCGCCGTGCGGGGGCTCCCACGGCGCAGCGGCTTGGCTGCCGGCGCCGGCGGGGACGGAGACTATCGCCGGGCACATGGATCACAAAGTTCCGAACGGCCTGCACGGGACGGGCCGGTTGGCTCTGGTCCGCCCTGACGCGGCCGCCACCGCGAGGGCATCCTGACCGTCCGCCTGCCCAGCTCAGCCGGCGCGCGGGTTCACGCCGGGTCCGCCTTCACATCGAGGACGCCGCGACGCCAGGAGGAGCCCTCGTACCGGCATCAGGATGGATGCTGGTTGTTCCCAACTCTGGTCGGACAGCGGCCGGGATTTCTCTCCTACTTCCCTCCGCCCGAGGCCAAGCCGCGCGGGACGGGGCGCAACGGGCAGTGACGCCGAGTGACGGCGGAAGCTGTCGACAAGCCGTTTGCGCACGTCATGGGCAACGATCGGAACTAGGTGGGGATGGGACGGGATGGCCTGCTCGTTCTTCCCAACCCGGCCCTGGGCGGGATATGGTGCTGGTCCTGCCCAGAGCCGCGGGGTTGCGCACGCGTGCGACCGGGGGCCCCCGAGGGGCGGCCTGGCGACGACGCCAGGGGGTGAAGCCGCTGCGAGCCACTGGACGCCGGCCAGGTGAGCGCCTGGCGTCGTGCTGTCCCGGTCCCGATCGGTGCTCACGCGGGAGCGCCTGCGACACCTACGACAACGTCAGCCTGACCGGGCTTGACCAGATGTCGGACGCGGTCGCCCACGCGGTGATCACCACCGCCGACAGCCCACGGCCAGCTGCCGCCACGGCCGGGGCCGGCCGCGCCATCACCCCGCCGCGCAACGACCAGCAGTCGAGACTCGCCGCTTGACCCGACGAGCCAGCCGGGGCGGTGCCGCGTGCGGCACCGCCCCCCGGACAGCCAGCCTGCCTGACGGTAGGACGCGGGTTGCAGTAGATGGGAAGGGAGTGGTGGTGATGAGCCGGAGAGCTCTCTGGCCGAGGCTGCTGGTGGTGCTCAGCTCGGTCGCTTTGGCGGCGGCGGTCATGTCGCCCGCTGCGGGCGGCAGCAGCAAGGGCGGCGGTCCGCGGTTGCAAGGCGACCAGCAGGCGGCGGCCGACCTGGACGCCCGGAGGGGGCGGAAGGCGCCCAGCGCGCGGCAGAAGGCGGCGGCGCGCGGCACGACGATACGGTGGAACCGGTTCGGGACGCCGCAGGTGTTGACCGGTGATGGCGGCTACCTCGCGTCGGGCCTGGCCAGCGATCCCGTCGCGGCGGCACGAGCCTGGCTTGCCGGCAACACCGCACTGCTCGGGATCGACCGCGCCGCCGTCGCGGACCTGGACCTGCTGGCGAGCGCGCCGATCGGCAAGGGCCGCGCCGTGCTCTTCCGGCAGCGTTTCGGCGGCCTTCCCGCAGGCCACGACGGGCTCGTCGTCGTCGGCGTGGCCGCAGGCAAGGTCGCCTACGTGGCGTCGTCCCTCGCCGCCGGTGACCTCGCCGGTGTCGCGAGCCTGTCGCCGGCCGAGGCGTTCCGTCGCGCCGCGGCGTCGGCCGGAAGAAGCGTCGGCGGCGTCACCCGGCTCGGCGAGCAGGGCGGCTGGACCACCCTTCGGGCCGACGGCTTCGCGACCCCGCAGCGCGTCCAGCTGGTCGCGCTGCCGATCCCCGGCGCCGGTGCGGTGCCGGCCTACGAGGCGATCGTCCTGGACGGCGCGGCCTCCGAGCCGCTGGGTGCCAGCGTCTTCGTCGACGCTCGCAACGGCGACGTGCTGATCTCCGAGAGCCTCGTCGACGACGAGGGGGAGCCTTCCTGGAAGGTCTTCCCCGCCTCACCGTCCCCCGACTACTCCTCGGCCGACACGCGCCAGCTCTGGTGCTGGACGGATGCGGCAGGCTGTGACCGGGCGCTCGACCCGAGCTCGCCGGACCTCGAGTGGGATGTCAACCCCGGCGCGGGGTCGTCCTTCACGACCGACGGGAACAACGCCAAGGGCGTCCACAACTGGTTCAGCAACAACCCGTTCACGGTCGGGACCGAGACGGCGACGCCGCGTCCGGCACGCGACTACGTCTACCCGTGGACGAACCAGTGGTTGGAGCAGCGCTGCAACCCTGACACGACGTTCACCTCGGCCGAGCGGAACGACGTCGACGCCGCGCGGGCCAACCTGTTCGCCATGCACAACCGGATGCACGACTGGTCCTACCACCTCGGCTTCACGGAAGCGACCTTCAACCTGCAGAAGGACAACTTCGGCCGCGGCGGGCTCGGGAACGACCACGAGCAGGGCAACGCCCAGGCCGGCGGCGTGAGCGGCGGACCGGCCTCGGGGTTCGCGGCGCGTGACAACGCCAACCAGATCACGCCGCCGGACGGGCAGGCGCCGATCACGAACATGTACCTGTGGCAGCCGATCGCGGGCGGCTTCTACGCCCCCTGCGTGGACGGCGACTTCGACATGTCGGTCATCGGGCACGAGTACACGCATGCGATCTCCAACCGGATGGTCGCGGGCCCGAACACCGGCCTGAGCGGGTCGCACGGGGGCGCGATGGGCGAGAGCTGGTCCGACCTGGACGCGATGGAGATCCTCAACGAGTACGGGTTCGTCCCCCTCGCCGACGAGAACCGGTTCGCCGTCGGGCCGTACGTCACGGGCGACAAGCGGGCGGGCATCCGCAACTACGGGATGAACGCCAGCCCGCTGAACTTCTCCAACGTCGGCTACGACTTCGTCTGCAACGCCGCGACCTGTCCGTTGCTGACGCAGGTCCACGCCGACGGCGAGATCTGGAGCGCGACCAACTTCGCCATCCGCCAGGCGCTGATCGCCCGCTACGGGGCGGGAATGCCAGCACTCCAGGCCCAGTGCGCCGACGGGCTCGTCGCCGTCAGCGCCTGCCCGGGGAACCGGCGCTGGATCCAGCTCATGTTCGACGCGTTCCTCCTGATCCCGACGGGATCCCCGACGATGCTCGACGCCCGCGACGCGATGATCGCGGCCGACCAGATCCGCTTCGGCGGCGCCAACCGGGACCTGCTCTGGAACACCTTCGCGAGCCGCGGCTTCGGGCAGAACGCGACCAGCAGCGGGCCAAGCGACACCGATCCGGTGCCGAGCTTCGAGTCACCCACCGCGACCGAGGCGACGCTGGTCTTCGAGCCGGTCAGCGACGGCGGCCCGGTCGCCGGCGCGCGGCTGTTCGTCGGCCGCTACGAGGCTCGGACGACGCCGGTCGCGGACACCGACGCGGCGACGGCGCTGGACTCCAGCCTCGCGCTGGTCCCAGGCACTTACGAGCTGCTCGCGCAGGCGCCCGGCTTCGGGGCCAAGCGGGTCGCGGTCGAGCTGAAGCCCGGGATGGTCAAGCACCTCCAGGTCGAGATGCCCGCGAACCTGGCGTCGGCCGCGACCGGTGCGACGGCGATCGGCGACGGGACCAACCTCGGCAAGCTGATCGACGACACCGAGGCGACCAACTGGGCCTCGCTCGGCGCGCCGGTCGCGGGCAGGCAGGTGACGGTCCGGCTGGACCCGAGCAAGCCGTGGCACCAGGTCGCCCGCGTGCAGGTGAGCGCGGAGCTGCGCACACGTCTTCCGGAGGACCCGGGCGGGGACACCGCCACGCAGAGCCGCTTCTCGGCGCTGCGCCAGTTCCAGATCCTTGCCTGCCAGGTGAAGGCGGGCGTCGACTGCACGCAGGACGCGCAGTTCAGCGTGCTGTTCACCAGCGCGCCCGACACCTTCCCGTCGGTCGCGCCGCGGCCGCGCGTGCCTGAGCTGCTGATGAAATCGTTCACGGTGCCGAAGACGAACGCGACCTTCGTGCGGCTGCGGGTGCTGACCAACCAGTGCACCGGCGCGCCCGCCTACCAGGGCGACCAGGACGACGACCCACTCAACGTCACCGACTGCGAGGACGGCTCCACCCAGGACGACAACGTCCGCGCCGCCGAACTACAGGTCTACGCCAAGTAACCGCACGCGGGCCGGCCGGGCACCACCCGGCCGGCCCCGCCCGACGCCTGGGTGACTGGGAGGCTGTCAGGTCGGCACGCGCGCCCGTCTTCGGTGGGAGCGCTTAGCTTGTGATGGCCGGCGCTGGTCTCGGCTTGCGGCATGGAAGATGTGCTGCTTCTTCTCCCGGCTGAGCTTCGCCGATCGCGCCATCCGGTCATTGCCGGTCTCAGGTCGCTTCGAGACCCTAACCAACGAATTAGCTCGGGCGTCGTGACTCAGGATCGTTTGTGGGTACGTTCCCTCCATCGCGCGCATCGACCAGCGGAAGGAGCTCTGCGATGTTGCGATCTCGTGTCGCCCGTGTGCTCGCCCTGGTAGGCGTGATGGCGTCCCTCGTGTTCCCGGTGCCGGCGGCGCAGGCGCACGTCGGCACCGGGGAGGTGGCCTCCGATCCCGACGTGGCGACGCTCGAGGCGGCCGCGCACGCGGTGCGGCCTGGCGGCGGGGGCGGCGAGCCCGGCGCGGCCGGCGTCGGCGACCCGTACTTCCCGCTGGAGGGCAACGGCGGCTACGACGTCAGGAACTACGACCTGAGCTTCTCCTACGACCCTGCCACCGACCGGCTGGACGGCACCATGGTCATCAAGGCCCGCGCGACCCAGGACCTGTCGCGCTTCGACCTCGACCTGCAGCAGCTCGACGTCAGCGCGGTGCGCGTGAACGACGAGCCCGCCAGCTTCAGCCGCGACGGCCAGGAGCTGCAGATCACGCCGCACAACCGGCTGCGGAAGGGCTCCACCTTCAACGCGGCGGTTGACTACGGCGGCGTGCCCCAGACGATCGTCGGCTCGCCGATCGTGTTCGGCTCGCCGTACGGCTTCCTGCACACCGACGACGGCGCCTTCATGGGCGACGAGCCCAACGTGGCCTCGACCTGGATGCCGCTCAACGACCACCCGAGCGACAAGGCGACCTGGACGATCCGCGCGACGGTCCCCGAGGGCAAGAGCGTGGTCGCCAACGGCCGGCTGGCCTCGCAGGTCACCACGAACGGCAAGAGCACCTTCACCTGGGTCGAGCCGGAGCAGATGGCCACCTACCTCCTCACCGCCTGCATCGGCAACTGGGTGATCAAGACCGGCACGACGCCGGGCGGGGTCCCCGAGACGGTCGCGGTCGACCCGACGATCATCGCCAGCCGCCCGGACGCGGTCGACTTCTTCTACAACACCACCGCCGAGGCCACCGACCTGTGGTCGAACACCTTCGGCCCCTACCCGTTCGACTCCACCGGCGCGATCGCCGACAACGCCACCTACAACGGCCAGCCCCTCGGCTTCTCGCTCGAGACGCAGACCCGTCCGGTGTACTCGGCCGTCCGCTCCACCAGCACGATCGCCCACGAGCTGGCGCACATGTGGTTCGGCGACAGCGTCTCGGTGGCGAACTGGCAGCACATCTGGCTCAACGAGGGCTTCGCCTCCTACGCGCAGTACCTGTGGGCTGAGCACCTCGGCGGCCCCTCGCCGCACGACCAGTTCGTGGCCGAGTTCAACAGCATCCCGGCGACCAGCACGTTCTGGGCCAGCCAGATCGCCGACCCGCAGCGCGACACGATGTTCCAGCGCGCCGTCTACCGCCGCGGGGCGATGACCCTGCAGGCGCTGCGCGACAAGATCGGCGACGACGCCTTCTTCCGTGTGCTGCGGACCTGGACCGCCCAGCACTTCCAGGGCATCGCGACCACGGCCCAGTTCATCGCCCTCTCCGAGCAGATCTCGGGTCAGGACCTGGGCAACTTCTTCCAGGTCTGGCTCTACACGCCATCCAAGCCGACCACCTGGTAGCAACCGAAGGGGCGCGGCGTACGCGCCGCGCCCCCGGGCACAACACCAAGGACGAGGGGCGGTGCCGCCCGGGCACCGCCCCTGGCCCTTCGCCGCCGCTGGGCGGGAGGCCGCCGCCGCGGCGGCCTCCCCGCCCTGCCGGGCGTTGCTAGGAAGGCCCGCCTCCGCAAGGCGCCCCCTCACCGAAGGGGATGTCCTCCCATCCCGTGCCGGGGTGCGCGTACAGGCTCCCGTCCGCCGCGGCGGCCAGCACGGCCATCGTCGGGCGCACGAACAACTGCTCCAGCATGCCGTTGCTCTTCTGGCCGACCGACCGCACCTCGTAGAAGATCGCTCCCTGCGTGCTGAACTGGGGGTCGGTGCCGTCGGGACCGGGACTGCCCAGCAGCATCCGGCTGATCACCGCGTTGGTGATGTCGATCAGCGGGTAGCGGGCCACGTTGCCGGTGCCGAGCCGCCGCACCGCGTCGACCGAGATCAGCGCCATCTGCCGGTTCGTCAGCCACTGCTGCTCGGTCATCCGGCTGGGGTCGATCGACCGGGCACCGATCTGGAACGTGTTGAGCTCGTTGGTGCCCGCCACGACCGGGCTCTGCCCCATGTGGTGCAGGTCCAGGGCGAGCCGGGGGTGGGTCTGCTCCCACAGCGCGTACCAGGCCCGCGACTCCGGCTGGCGGAACAGCTCCCAGTCCCGGTTGAGGTCGATGCTGAGTGGCGTGGTGCTCTGGCGGATGTTGGCCTCCGCGCCGTCGGGGTTGTACAGCGGGACCACGATCACGGTGAGCTGCTCGCGGATCCGCGCCGCCACCTGGTCGCCGCTGCTGGCCAGGTACTTGAGGACCTGCAGGACCGCCTCGGTGCTGTGCAGCTCGTTGCCGTGGATCCTGGCCTGCAGCCAGAAGACGTCCGGGCCGTGGCCGACCGTCGCGTACAGCAGCTCTCGGCCCTCGCCGGACTGCCCGGCGCTGCGCACTTCCACGGCTCCCTGGCTCGACTGCTGGATCGAGTCGAGCTGCCGGACGACCTCCTGGTAGCTGGGAATGCTGCTGCGCTGGACCTGCTGCTCGTCCTCGATGCAGGGCCCGCCGGGCACGCCGGCGGGTGGGTCCGCCACCGCCGGGCTCGCCAGCCCGATCGCCAGCGCGAGCCCCAGCAATCCTGCCGACCATCGCTTCCAAGTCATGCGCGCATCCTTCCGATCGCATCTGCTTGCGGGCTTCCCTGGACGGCTCTGCCCGTTCGCTGCGTGGCAGGCGCCGGGCTGTCGCCGCGACCGCCTTTCGCGGGCCGGGCTCACTCGGTCGACCCGCCTATTCGTTGGGCGGGTCGACCGCGGGCCCCCGCTCGGGCAGCGCGTCCGCGACGGCGGTGTCGGCGGCGAACAGCGACCCGTCGGCCAGGGCCTCGACCACGGACTTGGCGGCGTGGTAGGCGGTCTTGGCGATGTAGCCGTTGGACTTGGTGCCGATGTCGCCGCGAAGCTCGAACAGCACCGATCCGGCGCCCAGCAGGCCGTAGGCGTTGCGGGCGATCCCGGGAGGCAGCGTGCCCGGGTAGCGGCTGATGTTGGCGAAGCCGTACTGGTCGAGCCTGGTCACCAGGGTGGCGACCACCTTCTTCGACAGCTCCACCGCCTGGGCGAACTCCGCCGACCTGCCGATCGCCGCCGCCGTGCCGGTGGCGTTGGGCCAGAAGGTCGAGCCGGTGATCAGGTCGCCGTCCGCGTCGACGTAGGACCCCTGATGATGCAGGTCCATGACCACCTCGGGCCGCCGCTGGTCGAACAGCAGCCGCATCGCGACCGACTCCGGCACCGGGTTCTGGTCGACGGCGGGGGTGTTGGGGTCGTCCTCAGGGTGGTCGAGCAGGTAGGAGTGGTAGCGGTTGATGTCGTAGCCGCGACCCGCCTGGTAGAAGGCGGGGCAGCTCGACAGGCAGAACGGGTCGAAGTTCTCCCGCCACGGCGGCGTGTTACCGGAGGCGTCCTGGACCGGGGCGTCGAACCCGTCGACGTTGACCCGCGGCACCACCGTCACCGTCAGGGCCTCCCGGATCGCCCGTGACGACGCCGAACCGGACGACAGGTCGCGGATCAGCTCGACCGCGCCGTTGCTGACCACGTACTCGTTGCCGTGCTGCTGGGCGATGACCATGATCCCGCGCGGGCCGTGCCCGATCGTGGCCACCGGGATCTGCCTGCCCGTGTTGCTGGTCCTGGGCGCGGTCGACAGCGCCACCGCCCCCTGACTGGCGGCCTCGATCCCCCGCAGGGTCTTCCACAGCTGCTCGTAGCTGCGCAGCGCGGACAGCGACTCGGTCTGCTCGTCGGTCGGCCACGGACCGCTGGGGGTACTCTGCGGGCCGGCCGAGGCCGGCACGGCCAGCAACCCGGCCACCAGCAACCCAGCGACGACGATGGTCCAGAGCGACTTCCTCATGCGGCACCCACCCCGCCCTGATCCTGACCCTGGCGACGGCGGGGCCCGCCGGCTCGGCGGTCGACGTCCCCGACGCGCCCTGCGACCCGATGCAGACGCCGCCAAGCTTCCGGGGCGAGGTACCCAGCGCCGACCACGCCGCCAGGATCCAGGCGCACGGCGGGCCATGGTCTGGAACACGCCGACGGAAGAGGGGGCGACCGCTGCCGCCTCGCCGGCCGACTTGCCCGGCCGGGCAGTGGCCACCGGGCCGTGCCCTCCTCGAGCGCCCGCCAGCGGGTGTCGACGCGATATCGCAGCAATCGGGACATCTCTAACTAACCAGAGCGGCCGCGAGGCCTGCGGCGTTACCTGAGCCACCGCCCGGCCATGCCCGAGAGTGACGCCGCCTGCGACCAGAAGCGGTCGCCGTCGGCCGACCGGTTCATTCCACTACAGGCGGTGTAACGACCGTTCGGCGGGTTGCGCTTCTTTGGGCAGAAGGTCCGCCGACGGGCCTGGGTGATCGCTACCCGCGCGTGGGAAGGAGGCCCCGATGAGGAGCCGAACCCAGATCGCCGCCATCGCCGCCCTGATCCTGACCCTGGCGACGGCGGGGCCCGCCGGCTCGGCGGTCGACGTCCCCGACGCGCCCTGCGACCCGATGCAGACGCCGCCAAGCTTCCGGGGCGAGGTACCCAGCGCCGAGCAGGTGCTCGGCTTCGCGCTCGGCTCCCGGGAGGTCACCGCAGCCGAGTCGGACGCCTATGTCGATGCCGTGGACGCCGCGAGCGCGCGCGTGGTCAGCGGCACGCTGGGCACGACCTGGCAGGGGCGGCCGATCCGCTACGCGCTGGTCGGGACGCCGGAGAACCTCACACCGGAGGGCCTGGCAGGAATCCAGCAGGCGGCACGCACGCTGCGTGACCCGGCAACCAGCGACCAGCAGGCGGCAGGCATCGCCCGCCGCGCACCGGCCATCCTGTGGCTCATGGGGAACGTGCACGGCGGCGAGGAGAGTCCGACCGACGCGGAGCTCCGCGTCCTGTACGAGCTGGCCGACCGCGACGACTGCGCCGCGCGGCAGATCCTCGACAATGCGCTGGTCGGGTTCATCCCGGTGCAGAACCCGGACGGCCGCGAGGCGGACACCCGCCAGAACTCCTACGGGTTCGACATGAACCGCGACTGGTTCGCCCGCACGCAGCCGGAGACCGACACCAAGCTCGAGCTCCTGCGCCGGTACCCGGGTGTCCTGTTCGTCGACGCGCACGAGATGGGTGGCAACCACTACTTCTTCCCGCCCACCGCCGACCCGACCTACCACGAGGTGACGGCCGCGTCGATGGACTGGCAGGACAACCTCTACGGCGGCGCGCTGGCCGCCGAGTTCGACCGCCAGCACATCCAGTACTTCACGGACAAGGTGTTCGACTTCTTCGCGATGGTCTACGGCGACATCGTTCCGGCAACCGGATTCGGCGGGGCCGGCATGACGTTCGAGAAGGCCAACTTCGACCCGATCGCCCAGCGGACCTACGAGCACTACGTCACCCACTGGGTCTCGATCTCGCAGGCCGCGCTGAACAAGCCCGGCATCCTGCGTCGCTGGCACGACGAGTGGACGGAGGCCTACCGGCAGGGGGTGGACGGCCAGCTCGAGCCCAACGAGGTCAACGACAGGGGCAACACCGTCCAGCTCCGCGTGCCCACCGAGCCCGTCCGCCACTACTTCCTCCGCGCCGACGACCCGAGCAAGGCGAACAAGGTCAATGCGCTGGTGCGGCGGCTGCAGCGCATGGACGTCGAGGTCCACCGCCTGACAGCGCCGCTGGCGGTGCCCGACTTCCGCGCCTACGGCCGACCGGCCGCGGCCACCGTCCTTCCAGTCGGCACGTACTGGATCCCCATGGCCCAGAGGCAGAAGCACTGGATCCAATCCATGCTCAACGAGGACACCTATGTCCCCTTCCCCTACTTCTACGACGTCAGCGGCTGGAGCAACCCGCTGCTGTTCAACGTCAGCGGCGGCCGCTCCGGCGCCGCGCTCGACCCGGTGGCCGAGCCCGTGCCGCTGCTACCCGAGCCGCCCGCTCCGGCGCTGCCGTCGCCGGTGCCGTCGGTCGCTCTCTACCAGATGTCGTCGGGGACCTCGGCGCGCGAGTCGGCGGGTTGGCTGCGCTACCTGCTCGAGCAGGTCTGGCACCTGCCCTACCAGCGCGTGACCGCCTCCCAGATCGCCGGCGGAGCGCTGGCCGGCGTGGACGTGCTGCTGGTACCAAACGGCGTGTCGACCGTCGCGTCGAACGCGCTCGGGCCCACCGGGCGACGCGCGCTCGCCAGCTGGGTGAACGACGGCGGGCGCTACGTCGGCTGGCGTGGCGGCGCCGACCTCGCCGCTCGCCTGGGCATCACCACGGCGCTGCTGAGCGAGCCGAAGTCGGACATCGCCGGCACGCTCATCCGAGTCCTGGCGAACCCGTCGAGCCCGCTCGCCGCCGAGGTCGGCCCGTCCAACTGGGCCTTCTACGACTACGACCTCGTCATGCGGGCTTCGGACCCGAGCCACGTCGCGCTGCGCTACCCGGCGGCGGGGAGCGCCGACTTCTTCGTCTCCGGCTTCGCCCGGGGCGAGGAGGAACTGGGGGGGACCGCGGCCGTCATCGACGAGCCGGTCGGCGCCGGCAGCGTCATCCTTTCCTCGACCGACCCGAACTTCCGCGCCTGGACGGTCGGGATGCAGCAGGTGCTCTGGAACGCCGTGCTCGGCCCGGACGGGTTCCCCGGCACCGCCGCCCGCGCCGGGTCGGCCGCCCGCGCCGGCAAGGAAAAGGCGGCCCGCTCTGCTGCGGCGTCGATCGCCGCGCTCGAGTCGCCACTGCACATCAGCGTCCGGGCAACCAGCGCCGAGGAGGTCAAGGCGCTGCTTGGCCGCTACGGCGCCACGTACACGGTGCGGCAGACCGGCTCCAAGACGACGTTCCTGGTCGCCAACCCGGGCGGCCTCACCGGCGACGACCACCCGTTCGCGGCCGCGCTGGCAGGCGACCTCGCCGCGGCGGGGGTGCGCGTGCTCGCCTTCAAGGCGCCCTAGCCTTGCCGAAGGGCTAGGGTCGTGGTCAGCCGCGGGGGCGCGCTGCTGCATTGAGCCATCGACGGTCTGATGCCCTCCACTTGGGCGCGCCGGCCTGGTTCGGTTCGGGGAACCGGCCGGGCGCGTCCGGTGTAGGGAGGATGCCCCCGTCGTGGAGCCATGGTCATGGAGGTGCCATGCCGACCCCCGTCAGCCTCTGGCCGTCGCCGCCTCGCGCTCCACGCTGGCACCAGGTACTGATCGTCGCGGTGTTGCTTGGCGCGGCCGCGTGCGATGCCGCCGACACCCGAAGCACCCCGCAATCGACCCGCCCGCCGCCCACCCCCCGCGGCACCGGTACCGGTGCCACCGTGCCCGCCTTCGACCGCGGCCGGTTCGCCGCGGTCATCCCCCTTGCCGACGCCGGGAGCATGGCCGTGGCCGACGGGCTCGTCTGGGTGCACGCCGCCGGCACGGTGGCCCGGATCGACCCCGCGACCAACACGGTCGTCGGCGAGCCGCTGCGGGTCCCTGCGGACACCGAGGCCATCGCCGTCGGCAGGGGGGCGCTGTGGGCCACCCGCGTCGCCCCCGGGGACCTCGGCGCGGCAGGCAAGGACGCGGTGGCCCGCATCGACCCGGCGACCGGCCGCACGGTGGCCACCATCACGGTCCGCCGGGCTCCCCTGGACGTCGCGGCCACGCCGGGGGCGGTCTGGGTGACCAACTCCGGCGGCGGCGGTGACAGCGTCGCGCGGATCAACCCGGAGACCAACCGGCTCGCGGGCCGGCCGGTCACCACCGGCGCCAGCCCGCAGAGCCTCGCCGTCGGTGGCGGATCCCTCTGGGCCGCCAACCATGACGCCCGCACGGTGACCCGCATCGACCAGGCGAGCAGGAAGGTCCTGGCGGACATCCCGGTCCCGTCCGAGCCGCACCGGGTCGCCTACGGCGCCGGCGCGGTGTGGGTGGGCAACTGGCACGACAACTCCGTGTCCCGGATCGACCCGGAGACCAACCGGGTCGTCGGGTCGCCGATCCCGATCGGGTTCCGTGCCGGCAACCTCGCAGTCGGCACCGGCGGCGTGTGGGTTACCAGTGACTACCGCGTGGACGCCGCGCCCGAGGACGTGGTGGTCGTCCGTATCGACCCGCAGACCAACCGGGCGGTCGAGACGATCGCCGTCGGCGGCCACCCCATCGACGTCGCGGCAACCAAAGGCGCCGTCTGGGTGTCGGTCGCAGATCCAGGCACCGTGCTACGGATCGCCGCGAGCTGAAGCGGCCTCACGACCTGCCTTGGCGTCCGCCGGCTCAAACGGGCGCTGTACTCCGCCGCGCTCACCCAGGCCAGGCACGACCAGCGCCGTGACCTCCCTGGCCGAGCCCGGCGGCGACGCCGGATGTGTGCGCCTGACCATCCCGAGCAGCGTCGGTAGCCTCGGTCCCTGCACCGGGGCTGGCCCTGGGCGTCCAGGGTCGCGCCGCGCGTGGCCGGTCGCGCCCGTGAAAGCCCCTGGCCGGCACCCTGGTCCAGGGTTGGAACCACCCCGGTGCCGCGTGCGTGGCGAGCCGGCACACCCACACTGCCTTGGCAGCAGATCGTCTCGCGAACGCCCGCGTTGGGTCGGCTTCACCGGGAAGGAGCGCCACTTACCGCGTCCTTAGACAGGGGATCACCAGATGCAACAGTGCCCCCAGACCCCACCGGTCGAGGCGTCGTCGGAGTAGGCATCACGGGCAGGGAGATCAGCCGAGTAGGCTTGCTTCAAGCAGGTGTGAGGAGGAGACAGTGGAGTATCGGGGCCTGGTAAAGCGCCTTGATCCGCCCTCAGGCTACGTAGCGCCCACCGAACTGGCATATGAGGACATCCGTGCCAGGGCAATCAGCCGGGCGGACCTGCACGACGACGTGCGGGGGATAAATTCCAGCATCGAGCTCATCCGGAGGACCCGGGGCGGCCGCTGGCCGACAGAAGCCGTCAGCGAGGAGTTCAACTACGTCGATCTCGTCTGGCACGAGTGCGAATTCCGCGAAGGATCCTCATTCACCTATGCGGTGTACGACGTTGGCGGCAGGTATCTCGGGTGCTGCTACCTGTACCCCGTGGGGAGTCGTACCGAGCTGACCGAGGACCTGCTGAAGTACGACGTCGACGTGAGCTGGTGGGTCACGCCGGAGGCGTACGAACAGGGCTACTACGCAAAGCTGTACGCCGCGCTGCGGCATTGGGTGGCGGACGCGTTCCCGTTCACCATGGCGTACTACTCGAACATCGAGGTCCCCGAGCGGGACGACGCCTAGGGCCCGTTCATAAGGGCTTGGCCGGCCTGTGGTGGTCAGACCATGAACGCCGCCCTTGTTCGAGAGGCGCTTTCGTGGATGTCGAGACGGCCGGGCCGGCTCCGACTACCTCTTGACGGCGACGGATGGCGGCGCCGAGGGTGCGGAGGAGGTTGGCGATGAGCAACGTCGTGCTGGACGTGTCGATGTCGCTGGACGGGTTCACGGCCGGTCCGAACGTCCGGGAGGCAGAGCGGGCGCGGCAGGACCTGCTCGGCAACAACGGCGGGATGTTTGCCTTCGACGGCCTGGAGGCTGCGGTCCGGCGCGCCAAGCAGGCCGCGGGGCACAAGGACGTCCTGGTGCTGGGCGCGGATGTCGCCCGGCAGTTGCTCAGAGCAGACCTGCTCGACGAGGTACGAATCCACCTCGTTCCGCTCCTGCTGGGCGGTGGAACACCACTGTTCGACGGGGAGCAGGCCGAGCTGATTCCAGAAGGGAAGCCCGTCACGGGGACCGTGACCCACCTACACTTCCGTGTCCCCACGGCCTAGGACGCGTTCATAGGGGGCAGCGGCGACTGCGGTAGTCGGCGTGTCGGTGATCGACATACTGCGAGGTCGCCGGTAGATGGTTCATCGACCAAGACGACCATCACTCCGGAGACCTCGTGGACACCATACCGGTGACCGCGCGGGCGGACCTGACTGACGCGCAGTGGGCGGTGCCCAAACCATGGGCGACATCGCGCCGGGCAATCACCGAATCGGGGGAACTGCGATGATGCGGCGGTGCCCGTGGTGAGGGCCTGAACCCTTGGACTTACTCGTCTCGTGGGCGGCCAGCCCGGGTCGGGCCGGCGTCATGGTGTGGCCCCCGGCCCCGACGTCGACCCGGCCGTTCATGCCCAGGTGCAGCGTGCAGGAGTACCGGTAGCTGCCGGGCGCGGTAAAGGTGTGCCGAAACGTCCCCGACGCCTGGTCGCCAGAGCCCCAGCCCGTGCCCTTGACGTTGTGGGTGGTTCCGTTGTCGTTGAACGACCAGGTGACGGTCTGGCCCTGCTTGATCTGGATGACCGGCGGGTGGAACCGGTTGTCGCGCAGCGCCACGTGGGTGGCGTCGACCACCGGTGGCCCGTCGGCCGCGTTGGGCAGCAGCTGGATCACCACCACGGTCGCGACGACGACGGCGGCCACGGCGGCCAGCGGGACCATCCACCAGCGGGGCCGGCGCCGCCGTCCTCGCGTCGAGGGGTCGGGATCCGCGCCTGGCCGTCGGTGCGCGGAGGTTGCGTCGATTGTCACGGAATGCTCCTTCCTGGTCTGGTCGCCAGGCTCATGAAGCATGCCCGCCTCGACACCGCCCGGCAGTGTGGCTTGCCCACCGGACACCGCGAAGCAGACACGCTCCGCCACGTCGCTAATGACCGCTGAGCACGGAACTGATGAAGGTGAGGAGAAGTGCGGCGGTCCGCGGCGGATCCTCGAAGATGGGTGAGTGGCCAACACCCGGCAGCAACTCGACTCTTGCGCCCGCAACGGCGCGGTATAAGCCGGCGGATGAGGGTCGCCACCGCTGGTCCTGCTCGCCGAAGATCACCAGCAGTGGTTTGCCGAGGGCCGTGAGCCGGTCCGGGAGCGGACGCTGCTTCAGATAGTCGTGGGTCGCCCGCGATGCCGCGGTGAGCGCGTGGTAGGTCACGCCGCGCGCATCGTCGACGAGCTGCTGCGGGATCTGGAAGCTGGGGGTGAACGCGGTGCTCATACCCTTGCGGAGCAGCCCGTTGGTCCGAAGTCGCCACAGCAGTTGCCCCACCACGGGGACCTCGATGAGCCGGCCGACCAGCCCCTGCGAGATGAAGGCGTCCGTGCGGGGTCCGGTGTCGATGAGCGCCAGCGCGGTCACCAGGTCGCCTCGTTGCTCGGCGAGGGCGGTGGCGACCGCGCCGCCGGTGGAATGGCCGACCACGATGGTGTGCTTGACGCCGAGCCGGTCCAGTGCCTGGCCGACCCGGCGTCCCTGCTGGGGGATCGCGTAGCCGCCGCCGGCCGGTTTGGCGGACCGGCCGTGCCCGAGCAAGTCGATCCGGATGACGTGATAGGACCTCGCCAGCATCGGAACCACCCGATCCCACCAGCGGGTCGAGCTGCCCAGCCCGTGGATCAACACCAGTGCCGGGGCATCGCGGGGTCCGTCCTGGCGCACGTAGATGTTCCCGCCGTCGAGCGGCAGGGTCGAGGTCCCGGTGGCGTCGGCGTCCTGCCGGTCCACCATCGCCGCGTTTCCCGGGAGCAGCCCGACGACCGCGAGCAGGATGGTTGAGGCGATGATGCGGCGCCTTCGGCGGCGGGCGCGTCCCAGGTGCGAGGACCCGGCGGCCGCCTGCCGCCCGCCCACCAGCGGCCAGCACACCGCGACCACGGCCACCGCCGCGACCAGCAGCGACACCAGGATCCCCACCCCGGACGGCTTGCGCACCATCAGGTAGATGATTTCCACCAGCGCGACGAGCTGCAGCCGCATGGCACCGTGCAGCACCGGGTCGCGCGCCGGGGCGGTCAGCTCCGCGGGCGCCGCCGCGGCACCGTCGCCGGCGGCTGCCAGCGCCGCCTTCAGCCGCGTGTTGCGCGGGCCGACGCCGGCGACGGCAGCGGCGATGGTGACCGCCAGCACCCCGATCGCGGCCAGGATCCAGCCGTCGGTGAACGACCAGCTTTGTCCGGCCATCGCCAGCCCGGTGAGGATCAGCAGCCCCATGCCGCCGTCGGTGAGGCGCTCTTTGGGCAGCTTCTGCCAGGTACGCAGCTCGCCGACGGTGCCGGCGCGCAGCAGCCCGGCGTAGGCGATCAGTTGGGTCGCCATGCCGCCGCTGAGCAGCACCAGGCCGACCAGGTGCCCGAACTTCAGCCAGGTGTACAAAGCCATGCCGAGACGTCCTTCCTGTGGCGGTCTTCATCTGGTGGGTTGTGGCATGGAGGTGGTCGGTCTGGTCGGCCTCGACCAGGCCGACCACCTCACTCGGCCAGGGCGCGGCGCAGGGCGGCGGCGAGTTCGGCGATCTGTCGTTGCGAGATCTCGGCGGACAGGATCGCCTGCGACCCGTGGAAGGTGCCGGGCCACTGGTGCAGCTCGACCGGCACGCCCGCCTGCAGCAGGCGTAGCGCGTAGGTGATGCCTTCGTCGCGGAGCGGGTCGAACTCGGCGGTGGCGACGTAGGCGGGGGGCAGGCCGGACAGATCATCGGCCCGCGCCGGGGCGGCGTAGGACGAGGCGGGCTGGGAGCCCAGGTAGTGCCGCCACGTCGCGGCGAGCTTGTCGCGGGTCATCCAGGGCGTGTCGGTGAAGTGCCGCGCCGACCAGGTCTCCTGCCGGTCGTCCAGCTCGGGCTGGTTGAGCAGCTGGAAGCGGATCGGCGGCCCCTGGCCGCGGGCCCGCAACGCCACCGCGGCCGCGAGCCCCGCGCCGGCGCTGTGCCCGCCGACCGCGATGCGGGCCTTGTCGATGCCGAGCTCGGCGGCGTGCTCGGCCGACCAGGCCAGCACGGCGTAGGTGTCGTCCAGGGCGGCCGGGAACCGGTGCTCGGGGGACCGGCGGTAGCCCACCGAGACCACCACCGCGCCGGTGCCGTCCGCCAGCCGGGCGGCCCACGGGTGCTCGGTGTCCAGGTCGCCCATGACAAATCCGCCGCCGTGCAGCCAGACGATGGCGCCCTGCGCCTGGTGCGGGCGGTAGATCCGCACCGGCACGTCCGGGTCGGCGGGCACCGTGCGGTCCTCGATCTCCATTCCTGTGGTGTCCGGTGCTGGTGCCGCGGCGGCCAGCTCGGCGAGGTTCTTGCGCGCGGTGACCGGGTCGGTCAGGTCGGCCGGCGGGAACAACGGGATGAATGCTTCCAGTTCGGGGTCCATGTCGGCCATCCTCCAGTTCGGGATCCATGCCGACCATCCTCCCGGTCGCCACCCCCGAGATCATCCGCCATCCGTCGGGCATCTCAGCCCGATCACGCACCGATCGGCGCGTATCCTGTTGCCATGGAGGCACTGGCCCAACGGCTGTCGCACCTGGATTCGGAAGCCGGAGGCGCGGTCCGCGTCGTCATGTTCTACGACACCCTGATGCGCCGACGGGTGGATCTCCCGGCGCTCGCCCGGGCCTCGGCGGGCCTGGCCGAGTGCGTGGCCGGCATCCGGCTCCACGGCACGGGACGGGCGATCCGCGTCTCGCCCGACGGCAGGCAAGCGTCCGCCCCGCCGCCACCCGCGTCCACCACGGCGCCGATCACCCTCGACGAGGAGGAGATCGGCACGGTGTGGCTGGAACGCCCCGGCGCACCGGGACCGCTCGACGAACTGCTGCTGGACCGGCTCGCCATCGCCGCCGCGGCGGTCGTCGAGCGGTACGGCCCGGCCCGCACCACCATGGCCGACCCCGCCCTCGTCGAACTGGTGATCAGCTCCGACAGCGACGAGGCGGCCAGAGCCCGGGCGCTACGGCTCCTGGGGTTCGCCGCCGACCTGCCGGTCCGCGTCGTCGCCGTACGGTCGCAGCTTCCGCTCGACCAGGTCAGCAGCCTGGTCTGCCCGGCCCGCCCGGTGAAGGCGGCACCGCTGGCCGACGTGGGCGTCATCCTGGCCACCACCGTGGACCCGGCCCGGTTCCCGGCAGGCGTACGCGCGGGCATCGGCGCCGCCGACAGCCCCGACCGATCCTGGCGGCAAGCCCGCACCGCCCTCCGCTTCACCACCCCACGCCAGCCGATCATCCACCACGACGGTCTGGGCGCGCTGGCGCTCCTGGCCGAGATATCCCAGGACGCCGCGCGCGACAACGCCGACGTGGCCGCGATCACCCGCATGGCCGGCAACCCCGAAGATCTCAAGACCTTGGACGCCTACTGCGCCGCCGGCTCCCTCCGCCGGGCCGCCGACCTACTCCACCTGCACCACAGCAGCGTCGCCCGCCGACTCGAACAGATCGGAAAGACCCTGGGTATCGAACTCACCGAGCCCACCGGACTGACACGGGCCAGGCTCGCCCTCACCGCATGGCGGCTCCTCAACGACTAAGGAAGAACCCGCTGTAGTACTAGGTTCGGTCATGCGCCGGAGCGCTCGTCACGGTCCTCCTCAGGAGTACCTGACGCGAGGATCGAGCACGGCGCTGCTGCATCTGATCAGTCCATGGCAGGTTGAAGCCGTGACGGTGGTCTGGTGTCAGATCGCTATGGCAAGTTCGGCGAACGCGACAGCCAGCCGACCCCGCCGCGTGCGGCCAGCACCTGCCGGCAGGTCTGGTAGTCGTAGCCGGCGTCCAGGTGCACCACTGCACCGACATGCTCGCCGGCCTTGCTATGGCCAGGCCAGATCGACCAGGACCACCAGCCGCCGCTCCTCGACGACGTAGAAGTCAAGAAAGCCGCGCCGGTCGGGGAAGACGATCGTGTTGTACTCGGGGCCGACAAGGACCGGGAACGCGGCGGTGCCGACGCTCGGATCGGTGCGCAGCAGGGCCACGACGCCGGCGACGTAGCCGCGCAGCTCCGGCGGGGCGTCGCGGAGCTGCTCGGCGACCCTACGAGCGAGGGCGACCTGGTAGGCCAAGCTCGGCGGCAACCTCTTCCCAGCTGATGGTCCCGGACAGATCGCCGCGGGCGACCTGGGCGAGCAGGTCGCGGATCTCGGCCTCCCGCTCGGGCTGCTTGGGCGGCGGGGCCATCGATGGGCTCGAATCACTCATACGGACAGCATAGCCGCGCGGTTGCGCCCGTGGGGGCGTGGCTGGCGCCGCTGAGCATGATTCGTCCCCGACTTGGGCTGAGTGGCGCAGAGCGGGTCGGTTCGAGAATACGACGACGGATGATTCGGGCGGGCGGGTGTAACGGTGGGCGCAGCTTTAGTTCCTTTCGCTACCGATTTGGCCTGGCCGGGTAATGGGAATCCTCGAGGGAGCGTAGCGACGATCCCGCATTCCACGGCAGGCCGCAGGTCGGATCGTGGCCACACTGGCCGGCAGGCGCTCGTCGAGACGTCCGCTGTGTAACGCTTGGTGGTCCTCTGGCGCTTGTCCTGGGTGCATGGGGTCAGTGGGGGGGCGATGCACGCATCCGTTGGCGGTCTGCCCTCCAAGGATCGTCCCACAGGAGGGATGCCGTGCCGGCCGTACGAAGAAACAGGCTGCTGCTCGCCCTTGCAGCCGCCACTCTGGTGCTGGGTGTGCAGTTGCTGGGCGGGCTCGCCGTTGCCGCCCCGAACCCGCCCGGCAACAACGGGACCGTCAAGGTCGACGACATCCCGTTCGACGACCATCCCAACAACGAGCCGCACGTCGGCTGCACGTTCCAGGTCGACTTCTACGGCTTCGACGAGGGCGACCTGTTCGCCGACGTGAGCTTCGAGTCGCACCCGCCGACCGGCCCGGTCCAGGTGCTGCTGACCGACACCGTGTTCATCGGCGAGGACGACAACTCCGGTGGCGGGAGCGAGGCGGGGCTGGACGCCTCGGAGACCTACACGCTGGACTTCACCGGCATCCAGCCGCATCCCAACCAGGGGTTCCACGTCAAGCTGACGGTCAACGCCGAGGGCTCCCAGGGTGCCGACACCAAGTACAAGGTGTTCTGGGTGACGGGCTGTCCGTCGGGGACGACGACGAGCACGCAGCCGCCGTCCTCCAGCTCGTCGACCAGCTCCAGCAGCTCTTCGACCAGCTCCACGGTGGTGACCTCGAGCTCGTAGCAGCGGACGGTTGCATGTC
>WNFU01009550.1_pt1 | contig 20747 bp, 22 predicted proteins | sample 5400121 | NCBI WGS metagenome assembly WNFU01 (sample SAMN13153360, study PRJNA577476) | soil metagenome | isolation source: 100 cm soil or saprolite under grassland replicate 1 | place: USA:California | collected 2016-06-15 | reverse complement strand
GCGCGGCGGGGCGTGCGGAACGCAGCGCCCGCTCCAGCTCCGGGTACAGGCGGATCGCCCGGCCGAGGTCGGTCAGGAGCAGCTCCTGCGGCTGCTCGACCCGCCGCGCGAGCACGCTGAGGGTGCCAGCTGCCCGCCACACCTCCGCAGCCGGCACGAGCAGGCTCGGCTCGTCGGTCGCCTGCAGCAGGAACTCGAGCCGCCAGCGCCGCGTCGGCTGGTCCTCGGGAGGCTCGACCAGCCGGAAGCAGGTCCGCAGCGGGCCGGTGGCCTCACTCGCCGAGCGCTGCCAGGCGTCGAGCGCCTCGCGCAGGCCTGCCAGGTGCGCGGCGTCGGCATCGAAGCGCCCGTCGTCGCTGGCGAGGGCCTCGAGCCAGGCCTCGACCGCCAGGTCGGCGGCGCGGCGCCGGCCGCGGCGCGGCGGCAGGGACGGCCAGGTCGCCAAGCCCCCGGGCCTGGCGCCGACGGTGGCGGCCATGCCGGCAAGAGCGCGCCTGGTAGCGGCGTCGGCCAGGGCGTCAAGGACGCCACCGAGCAGCGCCGCCGAGCGCCGGCCCTCGGGGGCCGTGCCGGTCTGCTCGGCACGGCAGACAGGAGGCATGGCCGCGGCGAGCGCTCGCAGCCGCTCGGCGTCGTGGCCCGTCACCACCGGGCGCCAGCGGGCGGCCAGGCGCTCGCCCTCGTCAGCCAGGCCTGGCAGGACCCGGCCGCGGCCGACCAGATCAAGCACGAACCAGGCCAGCTCACCCAGGAAGCGCAGCGACGCTCCGGGCGGCGCGCCGCCCGGAGCCATGGCCCCGGCGGCGGGAAGGTGAAGGAGCAGCTCGAGGGCGCTGCGGGCGTCGAACCGGAGCGCCGGCACCCGCCACGGCGCGAGCGCCGGGTGCTGCCCGCTCGCGTCGGCGCCGGTCTCGGCCAGAGCTTCCGCCGGGTCGTGCACCAGCTCGGGTGAGGCGAGTGGTCCCGACGCGAGCGACGGCAGCAACAGCGCCAGCTCGCCCGCCTCCGCCTTGTCGACGAGCCCTTCGACCAGCGGGGTGGCCGCCGCGACCATCGCGATCTCGCGCAGACGGTCGGACGGGCAGGCGAACGGGTGCGGCCGGGCCGGCAGCTTGCGTGGTGGCCGGCCGCGCCGGCGCGGCGCGGTCGCCGGGAGCGCCGAGTCCTCTGCCCAGACGCACAGCTCCCCGGACGCCGACCAGACGCCGTGCAGGACGTTCACGCCCGAGCTTCCCCGAGGTCCTCGCCCTGCGCCTCCAGTGCCTGCTCAACCTCGTCGCCGTGGAGCTCCCGACCGGAGCCCACCGCCGCCTGCCCTGCCATCGCATTCCCCTGTTCAACCGAATCCCGCCAAACGAAAGGAGAAGCATGCATTCCGTGGTTCTCCCCCGCAAGCGACACGTCCCCGCACGTACGGGCGGACACCTCTCCTTAACGCGGGGGCTTGGCTGGCGCCGGTCAGGGCGACAGCTCTGCGGCGGCTGTGGCCGTCTGCGGTACCCCGGGGGCCGTTGCGGTGGTGGTGACCGCTCCAAGGCTGGCCGACCGCACGGTCTCGGCATACTTGGCGAAGACCCCCCAGGCCATCGCTGACTGCGCCGGGACATGCCCGGCGCGCCGCTCCTCCAACTCTGCTCGGGGAATCTCGAGCGTGATCTGCCGGGTGGCGACATCGATCGTGATGGGGTCGCTGGTTCGGACCAGGCCGATCGCCCCGCCCCTGGCCGCCTCGGGTGCCACGTGAGCGACCATGAAGCCGTGAGTGCCGCCGGAGAAGCGGCCGTCGGTCACCAGCGCCACGTGCTCGGAGAGGCCGGCGCCGACGATGGCGGCGGTGACGTGCAGCATCTCACGCATGCCGGGGCCTCCGACCGGGCCTTCGTTGCGGATGACGATGACGTCGCCGGGCTGGATCTGCCCGTCCTTGACGGCCTGGAAGCAGTCCTCCTCGTTCTCGAACACCTTCGCGGGTCCGGAGTGCCTGGTGCGGTCGTGGCCGGCCAGCTTGATCACGCAGCCCTCGGGCGCGAGGTCGCCGTACATGATCTCGATCCCGCCGGTCTGCTTCAGGGGCCGGTCGACCGGCAGGATCACGTGCTGGCCGGGCGTCTCCTGGGCGGCTGCCGCGATCTCACTGAGCGTCCTGCCATCGACATTGCGAGTGTCGGGATGGACCAGGCCCGCCTCGACCAGCCGCTTGGACAGCAGCGCAAGCCCGCCGGCGCGATACAGATCGGTGGCCACGTAGCGGCCGCCGGGCTTGAGGTCGGCGTAGATCGGTGACCGGGTGGCGATCCGGTGGAAGTCCTCCAGCTCCAGCCGCACGCCGGCCTCGTGCGCGATGGCGAGCAGGTGCAGCACCGCGTTGGTCGAGCCGCCCGTCGACACAAAGCTCACGATCGCGTTCTCGAATGCGTCGCGGGTGAGGACCGACCGGGGCAGGACGCCCTCTCGCACCAGGCGCACCACCAGCTCGCCCGCCCGACGCGACACCTCTGGTTTGCGCTGGTCGACAGCGGGCACCTCGTTGGCTCCGGCGGGGCTGAGGCCGAGATACTCCATCGCGCAGGCCATCGTGTTGGCGGTGAACTGCCCTCCGCACGCGCCAGCGCCAGGACACGCCGCCTGTTCAATGGCCTGCAGGGCCGCGGCGTCGATCTTGCCGGCATCGTGGGCGCCGACGGCCTCGAAGACGCTCACGATGGTGAGGTCCTCGCCCTTGTAGTGACCCGGGGCGATGCTGCCGCTGTAGAGCACCAGCCCCGGCAGGTTCAGCCGCGCCAACGCCATCGCACCCGCCGGGATGGTCTTGTCGCAGCCGACGATGACGACCAGCCCGTCGAACATGTGACTGCGCGCCATCAGCTCGATCGAGTCGGTAATGACCTCGCGGCTGACCAGCGAGCCCTTCATGCCCTGGGTGCCCATGGTGATGCCATCGTTGATGGAGATGGTGGCAAACTCGAAGGCGGTTCCTCCGGCTGCCTCGATCCCATCCTTGACCCATTGGGCGACCTGACGGTGGCTGAAGTTGCATGGCCCCGTCTCGCTCCACATGTGCGCGACGCCGATATTGGGTCTCGCCAGCCGCTCGCGCGTGAACCCGAGGGGGCGCAGCATGGCTCTGGCTGTCGCCAACCCGGTGATGGTCGCGCTGCGCAGCGGCGCGCCGCCGTTCTCAGCCATTGGTCTCCTCCGCGTTGTCAGCTCGCCTTCGAGCTGTAGAGCATATACGCGGCCGGGCCAGGCTATCCTTCTGGGTCATGGCGTCCCGCGGGGTATCGCCACCACTGGGTTGACCGCGACGACGACCTTGCCGTGCACCCGCCCAGCAGCCATGCTCTCCAGACCCTCCGCAACCGCGTCCAGGCCGATCGGCTGTCCATGTCGCACGACCTTGCCGAGGTCGGTTGTGGCCAGTAGGGCGAGGGCCTCTGGCAGGTCCGCGTCGCATATGTGGCCATTGGATGTGACGAGATTGACCTCGTCGCGCACGGTCCGATACAGGTTGGCCGTCACCGGCTGGTCCTGCAGGCCCACCAGCAGCACCGTCCCGCCGCGGCCGGCGCTGGCCAGCGCCAGCGCGAGGCCGCCAGGTCTCCCGGACGCCTCCACCACAATGTCCGGGCCGCCGCTGGTGAGGGACCAGATCCGCGCGGCAACCGTGTCGACGTCGCCGGCCGCGTGGATGGTGTGTGTGGCCCCAAGCGCCGCGGCAGTGCGTAGCCGCTCCTGGTCGATGTCGACGGCGACCAGCGGGACCGCGCCGCGTGCGCGGGCGCCGGCGACCAGGAACGAGCCGATCCCGCCGACCCCGATGACCGCTAGCGCGTTGCCCTGCCGCAGCTGGCTGCGGCGCAGCGCATGCAACGCGATCGCCAAGGGCTGCGCCACCGCAGCCGCCTCATCGTCACAGCCGTCCGGCACCCGGTGGCACATGCGCGCCGGCATCCGCGCGAACTCTGCGAGGCCACCGTCCGCCTGGAGGCCGTACACGAAGTAGTCGGCACACAGGTTTGGGCGGGCGTCAGCGCACCAACGGCACGTCCCGCACCAGTTCCCGGCGCCCGGCACGACCCGCTCGCCGACGCTGAACCGCTGCGCACCCGGTCCAACCGCGACAATCTCGCCGACGAACTCGTGGCCAAGGATGACCGGGCCGACATGCCCGCTGACGGGATGCCGCTGGTGGAGCGGCACCCTCGTTGGCCCGTGCAGGTACTCGCCGAGATCCGTGCCGCAGATGGAGGCGTACAGCACCCGGAGCAGCACTTGACCCGGCCCAGGCTGGCCCGGTTCGGGAGCGTCCTCCACACGGACGTCCCCGGGCCCGTGGAATACGGCTGCTCTCATGGCAGCCCCCTCATCGTGCCGCCGTCGACGCCAAGGATCGCGCCGGTGATGTAGCCGGCCTGCTCCGAGGCCAGAAAGACGAGGGCGGCGGCGACCTCCGCGGGCTGGCCCGGGCGCCCAAGCGCTTGTCCCCGCTCCTGAAGCACCCGGATGATCGCCTGGTCCGGCGGCAGGCCATACTCTCTGGCGGCCTGCGCCTTGATCTGATCGATCATCGGCGTGTCGATCGGACCCGGCGCGACCGCGTTGACCCGGATGCCGTTCGGCCCCTCCTCCCTGGCCAGGGATCGGGTAACGTGTATCAATCCGGCCTTGCCCGTCTCATAGGGCGGGTCGATGCCCTCAGGCTGCCGCGCCAGGTCGGAGGCGACCATCAGGACGCAGCCGCCGCCCTGCTCCCGCATGACAGGCAGCACCATCTTGGAGGCCCACACCGGACCGAGACAGTGGACGCGGAACCCGGCCTCCCAGTCCTCCCAGGTGAGCTCCCCGAACGAGCGGAGGGTGAGCACCCCGATCGCGTTGACCAGCACGTCGACGCGGCCGCCGTGGGCTGCAAGCAGCGTGCCGATGCCGCCCTCCACCCCGCTGGGAGTGGCAAGATCGGCGACCACTGACTCGACCTTGACCCCGAGCGGACGCAGCTGGTCGACCACGGCGGCAAGCGCACCCTCGTTGCGGTCGACCAGTCCCAAGCCGGCGCCCTCGCGCGCGAACGCCAGCGCGGTCGCGCGGCCGATCCCACCGGCGGCGCCGGTGACGAAGACGACCTTGCGGTCCAGCCCTAGGTCCATGGCACACCAGCCAACCGATTCGAGGTGATCACGACCTCCGCCGGATCCCGGGATGAGTCGTTGACGACCGTCCACGCCATGCCCGGGGGAACCACGACGTACAGGCCCGCACCGCCGGCCTCCTGCCAGCCGCCGAACTCCAACCGGGCGCGACCGCGAGCCACGTACAGGAACTGCTCGGCGTCGCTGGCGGTGCGGGGACCAAGGGTCGCGCCAGGCTCGAGGACGGTCAGCTGGAAGGGGCCCCACGCGCCCGTGAAGTGCCTGGCCAGTTCAACGCTGGCGACGCGGACACCGGCGGCCGGACTGGTCGCCCGGTCGGCCAGCAGCTCTGGCATCGCGATGCGGGTCGGGTCGCCCCGCCGACCATCGGGTCCGGGCAGCATCTCCACGACCAGGATCGCCACGTTGGTGTTGCCGAAGCCACCGATCCTGTGGGTGCTCCCCAGCGGTGTGATGACGAGGTCGCCGCTGTGGACCTCCAGCCGCTCCCCGTTCATTTCCATCTCACCGTGGCCGTCGAGCAGGTAGTAGACCTCCTCGGTTCGCGTGTGTTGATGGAGGCCGCACGACGCGCCCTCGAGGAACTCAACGCGCTCTGCGATCTCCAGGCTGCTGGCCATCTGGGGTCCGCTGAGGAGCCGCTTCAACTTGACCGTGCCCGTCCCACCCATCAGGTCGTAGTAGGTCGTGGGCCCGTCGGTGTTGCCGACGACTGGCCCGTTCGGGCGCTGGGTTTGAGTCGCTGCGAGGGATGTCATGGGGCCTCCCTGGGGGGTTCAAAGCTGCTCATGGCTGAGCGTGCGGAGGGACGGACGGGTGGCGGATGCAAGTTGCCGCAAGGCTGCGTGCAGCAGCTTCTCCGGGATGTGGACGGGCGGCAGACCATCGGTGCAGCGGGCCCGCCCGAGCTGCTCAAGCACGACCCGGGCGGCGACACAGAGGCCGATCCCGATCGCGAAGCCGTGTCGAAGCTGCGCGAGCAGCTCCAGGGCATGGCCGACGGTGTGTCCTAACTCGAGCACCAGCCCGTCACGCTGTTCCTTCGGGTCGTTGCGCATAACCCTGGTCTTGCCTTCGATGTTCAGCTCACAGATCCGTGCGAGCTGCGCAGGAGTGTAGACGCCTTCGGGGTTGAGGAGCGTGAAAACCTCGCCGTAGTGCTCCGGGCACGGAAACGCCGACCGGCCATTGGAACCGCACCTGCCCAACCAACACCCGGCCACCCCCGGGCAGCGGCAGTTAATGAACCATGGTTCAATAACGGGGTGGCGCGACCGAGGAAAATCACCGACGAGCGGCTCCTGACCGCGGCGGGAACCGTGATCACCCGCCTCGGCCCCGCGTTCACACTGGCCGACGTGGCCAGGGAAGCGCAGGTCGCGGCCGGCACGCTGGTGCAGCGCTTCGGGTCCAGACACGGGATGCTGGTGGCGATGACCAGGGCGGCCATCGAGTCGATGCGGCGCAACCTACGTGCCGCGGTCGCCGATGTCGACAACCCGACGGCGGCGGTGATCCAGGCCCTGGTCGGATGGTACGCCCCGTTGGACGACCCCCAGAGCGCGGCGAACAACCTGGCGCAGCTGGCGTTCGACCTGGCCGACGATCAGCTGCGCGAGCTGATGGCCGAGTTCTACGCGGTCATGGAGGCGGAGCTGCGGCCACTGCTGGGTCGAGCGGTTGCTGCCGGCCACCTGCCGGGGGCGCCGCCGGTGGCGGTGGCCACCCGGATCCTGACCGCGATCGCCGATGGCACGGCCATCCACTGGTCGACCTGCCCGCTGGGGAGCCTGCGTGCGCGCATGCGCGCCGACCTCGAGGCGGTCCTAGCCGGCTGGCACCGCGATCCGCACACCTGACGAGGAGGGAGAGCACCATGAACGGTCGGCTGCACGGCCAGGTCGCGCTGGTCACCGGCGCGACCCGCGGCGCGGGCAGGGGAATGGCGGCCGAGCTCGGCGCCGCTGGCGCGACGGTGTACGTCACCGGCCGCAGCACGCGGGCGTCGCTCAGCCCGCTGAACCGCCCGGAAACGATCGAGGACACCGCGGAGCTGGTGACCAAGGCGGGCGGCCAGGGCATCGGGGTGCGCTGCGACCACCTGGTCCCCTCCGAGGTGCAGGCGCTGGCCCAGCGGATCCAGGACGAGCAGAACGGCCGGCTGGACGTGCTGGTCGACGACACCTGGGGGGGCGACCAGTGGATCGAGTGGAAACCGATCTGGGAGCACGACCTGGACAAGGGCCTGCGTGCGCTGCGCAACGGCCTGGAGACGCATCTGATCACCCTGCACACGGTGCTGCCGCTGCTGGTGCGGCGCGGTCGGGGCCTGGTCGTGGAGGTCACCGACGGCGACGACACATTCAACGACCGCTACCGGGGCTCGATGTTCTTCGACATGATCAAGGTGGCGATCACGCGGCTGGGCAGGATGCTCAGCGAGGAGCTGCGGCCGCACGGGGTCACGTCGGTGTCGCTCACCCCTGGGTTCCTGCGTTCCGAGGAGATGCTGGAGCGCTTCGGGGTGACCGAGGAGAACTGGCGGGACGGGATCGCCAAGGACAAATGGTTCGCGATCTCCGAGACGCCGCACTACATCGGGCGTGCGGTGGTCGCGCTGGCGTCGGATCCGGACGTCCCCCGCTGGGCGGGCATGGCGCTGTCGGCGGGCCTGCTGGCCAAGCACTACGGCTTCACCGATGTGGACGGCTCCCAGCCGGAGGCCAGCCGGTTCTTCGCCGACGCGTACTTCGGTGGCGACCAGGATGCCAACGTGGAGGATTACCGCTGATCAGCGCCCATGAGCGACAGCCAGGGCACATCTGGGGGGACGATGGCCGCCCTGGGATCGAGCCTGGAGCGTCACAACCTTGACAATTTCCTGACAACGTCGCGACAGCGCGCGGCACCGGGTCGCGGTGCCGATGCAGCGTATTGGGCGTGGCCAACCGGACCTGGCCGGCACGCGCCCCCGCGCGGCCGGTCGCCGGCGTCGGCACCCTCTGCCCGTGCAAGTGCAGGTGGCGGCTGGTCCAGCCTGCCTGGGTGTCGTGCGGCCGGCTGCCCTGCACGCTGCCGATCGCATCCCCCCTACGACCACGGGCGACAGCGTCTCGGCCGCACCTACACCGCCCGGCGCAGCCGCGAAGCCTCCCGCCATACGACGACGCGAGGCGGCCCACCGGGGAGCATGAGGTTCCTAGGGGAACTCGCCAGCAGAGTGAGAGGACGATGGCGATGCGCAGGGTAATGAACCGTTCCTGTCGAAGCGAACGATCACCACGTCGGTGCGGTGCGCCTTTCGGGAGTGCCGCTCACCTGGTCCGGGCCGCACGTCCGCGACGAGGGTCGGCGCGTGAGGACCGAGGAGGCTGGTCATGAGCCAGCCCCCGATGTCCCCACGCCGCCGCCGCCGGCAGGCGCGCCTCATGCGCGTGGTCAACGTGCCGATGCGGCGCCTTCTGCGGCTCCCGTTCCAGACACCAATCAGCCGCCGGCTGATGCTGCTCACGTTCACCGGCCGCAAGACCGGCCGGGTGTACCGGCAGCCGGTGAGCTACGCGCCCGACGGCGACACCCTGCTCACCCCGGCGGGCGGGAGGTGGAAGCTGAACCTGCGTGAGGGGGAGCCCATCCGGGTGCGGCTTGGGGGGCGCGACGTGCTCGCGCGACCCGAATTCATCCGCGACGTCGACGAGGTCGAACGGCTGCTCCGCAGGATGACGACGGTCAACCCACGCGCCGCCTCGTTCATCCCCGTCATCGGACCGGATGGCCAGATCGACCGCGACAAGTTGCGGGCGGCGGTCGGCTACGGATTCAGCATCATCCGCTGGCACATCGACCAGGCGCCGTCCAGAGGCCGTCCATGAGTCAGGTCGTGGAGGGAGAAGGATCAGGGCTTCCCAGATGTTGGTGTGGTGAGGCTCACGAAGCTCCAACCCGCCGCCCCGGCTCAATCTCGGCAGGAACATTACCGAACACAGTCTTTGTCGACGCGCCAACGATTTCTGGCAAGCACCATTGGGCGCACTGGTGCAGCGCCGGCAACGGCTCCTCCTCTTGATTCCGGCCCCGCTCGGCCTGGGACCGTTAGCTTGTCACCGGTTGCGGTGCGCGGCGGGCGAACTGCGGGGCGCGCTCGGGTCGCACGCCCCTGGCGACCAGGTACGTCGGGATCCGCTGCAACAGCGACGATCGCTGGACCAGGCGTAACGGCAGCGGTGGCGTGCTCGTCGCGGCAAGGTCAACCGTGCCCTCCAAGGCCGGGCGCAGTGCCGTCTGGTGCAGGATCCGTTGCAGTCCCTGGATGGCCACCGTGGCCGGCAACCTCCGGCGCCGCACCCTGGCCAGCTCTGCAGGGGTGACCACCCCGCGCCGCAATGGGCCGGCGAGCAGGCGGGCGGCGGCGACCGCGTCCTGTATGGCGAGGTTGATGCCAACCCCACCGGCGGGGACATCGCGTGCGCGGCGTCGCCGATGCACAGCAGGCCGTCGGTGTGCCAGCGGCGCAGCCGGTCCAGGCGAACCTCGAGCAGCTTGACCTGGTCCCAGGACCGCAGCGCGTCGGCGCGGTCGGCCAGCCACGGCAGGGCCTGGGTCAAGGGGGCAAGCATCTCTGAGACGGGTCGGCGTCGCTGCTGGGCGTCGCTGCCCTTGGCGGATGAACGCCAGTCCAGCCGCCACTGCCGCCACGCCGTCGGCGCCAGCTCGGGACCAAGCTCGGCAGCCACCCACCGGCCACCGTCGACCTGGACCCGCACCCCACACACCCCACCCGGCGGTGCCCAGGCAACCCCGGCGACCGTCGCCACACCCTGCGGCAGGCACGCACGGTCGGTGGGGGTGTCGATCCGCGACCCGGGTCACACCCTGGCCGGACGACTGGGCCAGCCACGAACGGTCCAGTAGTCCCCCACCGCGGCGGCGGTGGTCAACTCCAGCTCGGTGAGCCATTTGGTGTTGGCGTTGTCGCCGTAGATAGGCGGTGCCGTTCTCGGACGTGGCGGTGGCTTGTGACCACCGGCGCGCCACCATAATGGTAAGAGTGGCCAGGGTGCGGCGGATGCGGATCATCGGGTTGGGGTTCCCTCCCCTCAGTTACATCTATGGGTTGGAGATGCCAGGCAGGGCGGTCACGGCCGGATACAGCACCACCAGGAAAAAGGGCGGCAGGATCAGCAGCCCGATCGGCAGCAGCATGGTGACCTGGGCACGCTCGCCGGCCTCCAGCAACCCAGCCGGCGGCGTTCCCTCGCGGCGACGGCCTGCGCGCGCAAGGTCTCCAGGATCGGGGTGCCCTGACGGCCACCGCCCTCCAGCACCCCAGCCAGCGCCGCAAGCTCGGGCAGGTCGACCTGGTCGGCCAGCTCGTTGAGCGCATCGACGCCCCGGCCGCCCTCCAGGCGCACGCGGGCGAGCCGGCGGGCCAACTCATCGAAGAACGGGCCGGTGCCCGCGGTGGCGGCCTCGGCGAGCGCCTGCTCCAGACCAGCGCCGGCCGCGATCGCCAAGGCGAGGAACTCGATCGCGGTGCCCAGCCCGTCCAGCAGCTCGCGGCGCCGCCTGGCCACTCGGGCCGCAAGCCCCGCGTCCGGCGCGAGGAACCCGGCGGCAGCGCCGGCCAGCCACGTCCACGCCGGCCAGGGGACCAAAGGGCGCCAGCCCGACCGCGGTGCAGGCCGGCAGCGGACCTAAGGAGCAGGCGCGGGCGGTCCAGCAGCGCCGCCAGGCACGCCTGGCCGAACTTGGCTTCGCAGGGCTGGAGGAGTACCTACAAGATCGGTATGCCACTCGGGGCTGGTCGGTGCGGCGGCTGCGCGCCGAAGTGGACGTCAGTCATGGCTGGCTGGACCAGCAGCTGAGCCGGCTCGGACTGCGCACCTGACCTGCAGAGTCGGATGGCGGCCTGCGGCTGGGGTAGGGGTTGAGTCGGTGAGCTGATCCATGCGTATGTGCAGGTCGCATGAAGTGACCCAATAACTGGCACCCACAGGCCATGGTCAGCCTCGATGTGGTTGTTGGCGTAGGGCTCGGTGCGATGCCACGCCGCCGGGAGCAACTCCTCCAGGACGATCGGGTAGGTCGCCGCCTTGTCGGTGATCACCTGTGTCGGCGTGACCTGCGTGGTGGCGAGAGCGTGCTGGAAGAACCGTCTGGCCGCTGTTGTGTCACGACGCGGGGAGACGAACACGTCGATGACCTGGCCGAACTGGTCGATGGCCTGGTAGACGTAGCGCCACTGTCCACGGACCTTCACGTAGGTCTCGTCGACCCACCAGCGGGTCCCGACGGCGTGGCGGCACGGGCGGGCGGCGTCGGCCAGGAGCGGCGTGAACCGCTGGACCCAGCGGTAGATGGTGGTGGTCGACCTGGACAGCAGCTGCAACAGACCCGTCAAGCTGTGCATCTCCGACGCTCACGCTGGCCACAAGCAGGCCATCGCGCAGAAGCCCTGCGTAGCCGCACCACCATGCCGCGGCTACGCGAGGAACCGCGACAGTTCTATTCGGAGTCTTCTGCTCAGCGAGGGGAGTACAGCCAGGGTTGCTTGAGGTCGAAGAACTCCGGCACCCCGACGCTCAGCGCCGCCATCTCGTCCATCTGGGCCTTCAGTTCTGGTGGCGGCTCCTTGCGTTCGCCTTCGCGGGCCGCTTCCTCGGAGGTGAAGTACAACGCCATGGTGTAGGCCCCGCCGTCGTGTCCCACCCCCACACTGCCGATGATCTCGGGGCGGAAGGCGGCCCACTCCGACGAGTCCTGTCCCATGAGCTCCCGCGCGCGGTCAGGGTCGCTGCCTCGGCCCTGGATGACCTGGACGAAGCCGGCGTTGTCCGGAGCGCCGGTGACGTCGACGGTGACGTCGCTGCTGTCGTGGATGCTGGCCTCCCCGGTGAACAGTTTGGAGGTCTCGGTCCACCATCGGTCTTGTTCGGGTCGGTCGCTGTTGCGCCGGGCCGCCTCCTCGGACTCGAAGCGGGCCAGTACGATGAACCGGCCGTCTTCGGTCACTCCGGCGGTCGAGCCGAGCCAGCCGGCGGCACCGGGCGCGAGCTCCTGGACCCACCGGTCGAGCGCGGTGCGGAACCTCCCCGCATCGGCCACCTGTCCCTGAATCACCTGAACAAACACCACGACCCCCTCTGATGGACGTACCGGTCCTCTGTGGCCTCCAAGTGCCACCCAGACGCTACGACCTTCCGGTATCTGCGTCGATACCACGAACGACGGAGGCGGTGTTGCGTGGTGCCAGTCCAAGGCACCCTGAGGCCACGACATCCGCGCAGGGATCAGAGTGCCACGGCGAGCTCGTGAACGCGAGCGCCAGGCGCCGGGCCATTGCGCCTCCCCGGCCAGCTCGTAGCGCGGTGGTCTCTTCTCTAGAACCCTCGTGAGCTGCATAAACGCATTTACGGACCCCATAGGCTGGCGCCTTCCCCCCTCTCCCCGCCGGCGCCGGGTCACGTGGGTCTGACGGGTCCTCCGCCTCAGGGCTCACGGCGTGCTGCCGAATCGCTGTGGGTCGTCGAGGAGCGGTTGCATGGCGAGCTCGGCGGCGCCGAGCAGCGCGGAGCTTGGGAGCTGCTCGGGGTGGAGCGCGACTTCGGCAGCTTGGTCGAGGAAGGAGCGTTCGGCGAGGAGTCGCTGGAGCCGGGTCTTGTGCTCGGCGAGCAGGTCGGCGAGCACACCGCCGAGCACGATCCGGTCAGGGTTGAGCACGTTGACGAGACTGGCGAGCCCGGTCGCCAGATAGTCGACGACCGTCGCCGTGGCGGCGCTGGCGACGGGGTCATGAGCGGCGGTGCGGATCAGCTCACGGGCGGCGGCGACGAGATCGTGGGGACCTGACCGCTGGTTACGGCCGGCGGCAGCCAGCAGCGCGGCCGGGTCGGCTTCGACGTCGAGGCAGCCAGAATTGCCACAACGACACGGCCGCCCACCAGGGTTCACGGTGAGGTGGCCGACCTCGAGGGCGTAACCGGCGCTGCCGGTGTGGAGCCGCCCGTTCACCACGAGACCGCCGCCGATGCCGCGGTGCCCGGTCATCAGGTAGAGGAGGTGCCGGGCTCCCCGGCCGGCGCCGTGACGGTGTTCGGCGAGGGCGGCCAGGTTAGCGTCGTTGCCGAGGGCGACCGGGAGCCGCAGCCGGTGGCGTGCCAGTTCGGCAGCGAGGAGACGGCGGGCCGGGAGAGCGGCAGGCCAATCCAGGTACAGGGCGGCCAGCGCGCTGCCGTCGTCGCCGAGCGCGGAGGGAAGCGCGACGCCCACGCCAATGCACGGCCGGGTGGTGGAGCGGACGAGCTTGGCGGCCAGGGCCGCGACCTGGGTAAGGACCGGACCGGGTGCCGCCGGGCTGGGCAGCGGTTGCTCCACGACCTGCTGGCGGCCGCCACCGAGACCGACCGTGGCGGCGCTCAGCGCGTCGGCGTGCAGCTGGATGGCGACCGCCACCGGTCCGTCGGGGTGCGGGGCGAGCCGGTGTGACGGGCGTCCGGTGCCGCCTTCGGTCGCGGGGTGGGTTTCGATGGCGACGAGCTTGCGGTCGGCGAGCTGGCCGACCAGGTGGCCGACGGCGGTGCGGGTCAGGCCCAGCTTGCTGGTCAGCTCGCTGCGGGTGGTCGCGGCGCCGGTGTGGACCAGCGTGAGCGCCCGGCCCAAGGCGGGTGGTTGTGGTTCTTTGGGGGTTGCCTGCGGCATCACCGTAGCCTAACTTTGTAAAGTCAGTTGACAAAGTAGCGAGAGCGGTGGTCGGTTGACCCGGGACGGACCGACCTGGTTGTTGTACGCCGTCCTAGCCTGCTTGGGCTTCATGCTCAACGGCTTGGGCGCAGTGCTCGCGCCGCTGCAGGCGGACTTGCAGGTGAGCCGGGCGCAGGTGGCGTTCTACCCGAGCCTGTTCGCCGCCGGCCTTCTGGCGGTGGGCGCGTTCGGCGGCCCATTGGTGGCCCGTGCCGGCCGGTCGGTGGCGCTGCAGGCGGCGCTCGCTGCGTTGATGCTCGGCGGGTCGCTGCTCGCCGTCCCAGCCCGCGCCATCACCCTCGCCGGCGCGGTGCTGCTCGGGGCAGGCGGCGCGCTCCTGGTCCAGCTGGTGCCAGCCCTCCTGGCCGGCTTGCATCCCCAGGCGGTGACCGCCGCAGTCGGGGAGGCCAACGCGGTCAGCAGCACCGCGTCGGTGCTGGCACCGCTGGCCGTCGCCGCTACGCTGGCGGGCGGGCTCGGGTGGCGGCTGGGCTACCTCGCATTCCCGCTGACGGCGCTGGCCATGCTGCTGCTGCAGGCGCGCCGAACAGTCCTGCCCGCCCCTCCGGATCCCCGACCCGGAGGATCGCCCGCGGGCGACGGGGCTGCCGCACCCATGCTCGGCCGTTGGACCGACGTGCTGCTCGCCGTCAGTGCCGAGTTCTGCATGGTCTTCTGGGCTCCCAGCGCCCTGGCCGACTGGCACGGAGCGACCACGGACCAGGCACCCGCGGTGGCCGCACTGTTCCTGGTGGGCATGGCTGGCGGCCGGGCGCTGGCCGCGCCCGTCACCCGCTGGTTGCCGGCGGCTCGTGCCGTGCTCCTGGCCGGCAGCGGCCTCGCCGCCGCGGGCTTCGCCGTCTTCTGGGCGGCGCCGACGCTGGCCCTTGCCGGTGTCGGGCTGCTGGTGGCCGGGCTCGGGGTGGCGTTGCTGTACCCGGCCACGGTGAGCCGAGCCGTCGCCGCCTGGCCGCACGCCCCGGACCAGGCCGCCGCTCGCGCCGCCCTCGCCTCCGGCCTGGCGATCGGTGGTGCCCCGTACCTGCTCGCCCGGCTCGCCGACGCGACCGGCCTGCGCCCGGCCTACCTGCTTGTGCCCGCGTTCCTGCTGGGCCTCGCCGTCCACGCCGCCACCGACCGACGCCGCGAACCGGTCCGGGTGGCGTCATGATCCGGAGATCACCCAGGCAATGAGCGCCAGCAGCGGCCGGTGGGCGCCCGCCGCCGTCGTGTTCGACTGTGACGGCACGCTCGTCGACTCCGCCACCGCCAACTACCAAGCATGGCGCGACGCCCTGCGCCCCGCCGGCGTCGCGCTCGACCAGGCCTGGTATCTCGACCGCACCGGCCTTTCGGCCACGCAGTTGCTCGACCACTTGGAAGCCGAGCACCGGCGGTGGCTCGACCGCCGGGTCGTTCACGCCGAGCAGCGGCGCCGCTACCTCGACAACCTGCACCTGCTCGCGGAAATCAAGGCCGTCGCCGACCTCGCCCGCCGGCTGCACGGCTGCCTGCCGCTCGCGGTCGCCTCCGGCGGCCCGCGCAGCAGCGTCGAAGGCGCCCTCCGGCACACCGGCCTGCTCCGCCTGTTCGACGTCGTCGCCACCAGCGACGACGTCACCCGCCCAAAGCCTGCTCCCGACCTGTACCTGCTCGCCACCGCCCGGCTCGATGTCGACCCCTATCACGCGCTCGCCCTGGACGACACCGCCGAAGGGCTCACCGCTGCACGCCGCGCCGGTCTGCGCACCGTCGACGTCCGCAACCGCCACGCCCTCACCGCCGCAAGCCAACTCCTCCAGCAACGCCCGTAGTCAGCATGAACGGCCACGCCTGCTGGGTTTCGCGGTCAACCAGACGGCGGCGGTGGTCGGCATCGACTCGTAGTCGCCGGCGACGCGGACGACCTGCTGCTGGGGCCGCGCGGGACGGTGGCTGTCTACGGCCCACAGAAGGGGACGTCGCCCGCCGACGTGGCCGAGCTTGACGCCGCCCTGGTCGGCTTTCCCGCTGGGTGACCGACAATGACAAGGAGACGAGCAGCTGATGACGGCAACGCAGGAGGGCCGACGGGTGGTCAACGTCCCGCTGTTTCTCAACGGCGAAGGGATGCGCGGCGGCCGCGTGCATCCCAGCATCGCCCAGTACCCCTTCCTCGGCGAGGCCAGGACCGCCCCCCGGTACCGCTTCTACGTTTACGAGGACCGCTTTCCGGCGCTCTGGCCGGTGGCCAACGGCGGCGTCGCAGTTCCCGGGGAGCTCGTGGAGCTTCCCCTCGAGGCCATCCGCGACGAATTCCTGCCGGTGGAGCCACCCGAGCTGGAGCTCGGCGTGATCGAGCTTGCCGACTGCGCGGGCTGCCTGGCAGTGGTGCTGCGTCCCGATGTCCACGCCCGCGGGACAGGACTGGTCGACATCTCGGACTACGGCGGCTGGCGCGCGTACCAGGAGCGACGATGATCGAGTACGACACGGTCTTCCGCGCTCGCCGCTTGGTCACAGCGGTGGGTGAGGGGAGCGGATGCGTCGGGGTCACCGGTGGGCGGATCGCGGCACTCTTGCCACTGGAGGCCGGCCTGGAAGGGCGGCGGGTGGTCGAACTCGGCGACGACGTCATCCTCCTGCCGGGCCTGGTCGACTCCCATGTGCACGTCAACGAGCCGGGTCGCACCGAGTGGGAGGGGTTCGCGACCGCGACCCGGGCGGCCGCCGGCGGCGGCGTGACCACGATCATCGACATGCCGCTCAACAGCATCCCGGCGACCGTGGACGTGGCGGCGCTAGAGATCAAGCGCAAGAGCGCCGAGGGCCAGTGCTTCGTGGACGTGGGCTTCTGGGGGGGCGCCATCCCGGGCAACCTCGAGCAGCTGCGGGGGCTGCACGAGGCTGGCGTGTTCGGCTTCAAGTGCTTCCTCCTGGACTCCGGCGTGGACGAGTTCCCACCGCTGCACCCGGCCGAGCTGGATGGCTACATGAGCATGCTGCGCGGCTTCGACGGGCTACTGATCGTGCACGCCGAGGACTCCAGCGCGATCGACCATGCGCCCAGCGCACATGGGCCGCGCTACCTGGACTTCCTGTCCTCCCGCCCCCGCGCTGCCGAGAACCTCGCGATCGCCCGGGTCATCCAGGCGGCACGGGGCACGGGCGCGCGGGGGCACATCCTGCACCTGTCCAACAGCGACGCCCTGCCCATGATCGCCGGTGCCCGGCGCGATGGGGTCCGCATCACCGCCGAGACCTGCCCCCACTACCTGATGCTTACCGCCGAGGAGATCCCCGATGGCGCCACGCAGTTCAAGTGCTGCCCACCGGTGCGCGAGGCCTCCAACCGGGAGTTGCTCTGGCGGGGCCTGGAGGACGGCACGATCGACTGTGTCGTCTCCGACCACTCACCGTGCACGGCGCAGCTCAAGCGCTTGGACATCGGTGACTTCGGGCTGGCCTGGGGCGGCATCTCCTCGCTGGAGATCGGCCTGCCGGTGGTCTGGACCCAGGCGCGGCGGCGCGGCTTCGCGCTGACCGATGTCGTCCGATGGATGGCCGAACGGCCGGCGCGGCTAGTTGGGCTGCGGCGCAAGGGCCAGATCGGGGTGGGCTATGACGCCGACTTCTGCGTCTTCGCCCCCGACGAGGCCTTTGTCGTCGACCCGAAGCGGCTGCATCACAAGCACCCCATCACCCCCTACGCCGGGCGCCCACTGCTCGGCGTCGTCCACAGCACGTGGTTGCGCGGCCAGGAGCTGGCCGGTGACGAGCCGCGCGGACGCCTGCTGACCAGAGGAGGCGCCTGACCATGGGCGACGACCTCACGCGGCTGCCCGACCTGGCCTCCCGGCGCCTGGGCGGGAGTGTGGTCTACGCCAACGACGAGCTGTTCGCCGAGCGGGAGAACCTGATCAAGCCGGAGGTGCCTGCCTACTCGACCTACACGTTCGGTCACAAGGGCCAGGTGTACGACGGGTGGGAGACCCGGCGGCGGCGCGAGCCAGGACATGACTACGCGATCGTGCGGCTCGGCGTGGCCGGCGTGGTGCGGGGCGTGGTCGTTGACACGTCGTTCTTCAAGGGCAACTACCCGCCGGCGGTGTCGGTCGAGGGGACCGGGGTGGAGGGCTACCCCTCCCCGGCCGAGCTGCAGCAGGCCCAGTGGGTGAGCCTGGTGCCGCGCTCGCCGGTCAACGGTGACGCCCAGAACCGCTTCCCGGTGGAGATGCCGCAGCGGTTCACCCACGTCCGCCTGTCCATCTATCCCGACGGCGGGGTGGCGCGGCTGCGGGTCCACGGCCAGGCGGTCCCCGACCCCCGCTTCCTGGCCACCGGAGCCCTCGACCTCGCCGCCCTGGTCAACGGCGGCGTGGTGACCGGTTGCAGCAACATGTTCTACTCCTCGCCAACCAACCTCATCTCCCCTGGCGACGCGCGGGTCATGGGGGAGGGCTGGGAGACCGCCCGGCGCCGCGATGACGGCAACGACTGGGTCGAGTTCGGCCTCGCCGGACCCGGCGTCGTCCGGCTGGCCGAGCTCGACACCCGCTACTTCGTGGGCAACGCGCCCGGCTGGGCCGCCCTGCGCGGCACGGACAGGCGCAGCGGGCTGGACGACCCGGCCGCGTGGACTGAGCTGCTGCCCCGGACCCGGTTGCAACCGGACACCCGGCACCTGTTCCGGCTGTCCCCCACCGCCCAGGTCACCACCGTCCGGCTCGACATCTTCCCCGACGGTGGCCTGGCCAGAGTCCGGCTCTATGGAGATCTCAGCGCCCAGGGCCTGCTCGGGCTGGGGCTGCGCTGGCTCAACAGCCTGCCGGCCGCTCAGGCCCACCAGGTGCTGGCAACCTGCTGCGCGTCGCGGGCGTGGGTCGAGCGGATGGCCGCCGGCCGGCCCTACACCGACGTGGACGCCCTGCTCGGCAGCAGCGACCGCGCCGTTTGGGAGCTTGGCCAGGACGATCTGGCCGAGGCGCTGGCGGCGCACCCGCGGATCGGGCAGCGCGCGGCCGGCTCCTCCACCGAGGCGGTCTGGTCGCGGCAGGAGCAGGCTTCAGTCAGCGACGCCGACGCCGAGGTTCGAGCGGCGCTCCTGGAGGGCAACCACGCCTACGAGGGGCGCTTCGGCCACGTCTTTCTCATCTCCGCCAGCCGACGATCGGCGGAGGAGATACTCGCGGCGCTGCGCGAGCGGCTCGGCAACGACCCGGACGCCGAGCGGGGCGTGGTCGCCGAGGAACTGCGGAAGATCACCCGCCTGCGGCTGGAAAGGCTGTTGCAACCATGAGCACGCTCTCGACCCACGTCCTGGACGCCGCCTCCGGGCTGCCCGCCACCGGCGTGCGGGTCGCGCTGGACCGCCAGGACGGTAACGGCTGGCAGCCGCTCGGCCAGGCGGTCACCGACAGCGACGGCCGGGTGCGCGACCTGGCACCCGGCGGCCTTGGCGCCGGCGTGCACCGGCTGGTCTTCGCCACCGGGGAGTACTTTGCCGCCACCGGCCAGACCGGCTTCTACCCTGAGGTCTCGGTCGTCTTCGAGGTCACCGACCCCGAGCGGCACTACCACGTGCCGCTCCTGCTCAGTCCCTTCGCCTTCTCCACCTACAGAGGTTCCTAGCCAGGAGGTGCTCTCGCATGGCCGTCGTGCTCGGCCACAACCAGTACGGCAAGGCGGAAAACCGGGTTGTCCGGGTCTTCCGCGACAGCGACCCGCACGAGATCGTCGACTACAACGTCAGCGTCGCCCTCTCCGGCGGCCAAGAGCCGCCGCACCTGACCGGCGACAACTCACCGGTGCTGCCCACCGACACCCAGAAGCACACGGTGTACGCCTTCGCCAGGGAGGACGACGCCGTCGCCCAGCCCGAGCCGTTCGGCATCCGGCTGGCCCGTCACTTCGTCGACAACACCGAGCCGATCACCCGCGCTCGAGTGCAGCTGGAGATGTATCCCTGGTCGCGGCTGAACAACCCGCACGCCTTCATCCGCGAGGGGCGCTACGTCCGCACCGCCACCGTCACCTACGACGGGTCGACCACCTGGGTGGTCTCCGGGGTCAAGGACCTGGTGGTGCTCAAGTCCACCGACTCGGAGTTCTGGGGCTACATCCAGGACAAGTACACCACCTTGCAGCCCACCCGCGACCGGATCATGGCGACGTCGCTGCTCGCGCAGTGGTACCACACCAGCGAGGACGTCGACTGGGCCAAGTCCTACGAGACCGTCCTGTCGGCGCTGCTGGACACCTTCGCCGGCCACCACAGCCTGGCGCTGCAGCACACCCTCTACGAGATGGGCTCGGCGGTGCTCACCGGCCAGTCCCAGATCGCGGAGATCCGCTTCTCGGCGCCCAACAAGCACCACTTCGTCTACGACTTGACCCGCTTCGGTCTGGAGAACAATAACGAAGTCTTCCACGCCGACGACCGGCCCTACGGCCTCATCGAGGCGACCGTCCGCCGCGACGACGCGCCCGAGCCAGGCCTGCCCTTCGACTCCGGCCAGGGTTGGTAGCCAGCAGCACGGTTGCCTCGCTGCCTGGTCCTCAGCGGCGGCTTCGCGGTCAACGATCGCCGCCACCGTCATCTCGACCAGCAGGCCAGGCGGCTGGGCTTCGCCGACCTGCGCGCCTGTCTGCACGCCCTGATGGACGACGGCTGGAGCATCCCCCAGCTCGCCACCCACCTCGACGCCACCCAACAGGTCATCCGCCGCGCCATCACCGACCACCACATCCCCCAGCCACCACGCCGCCAGCAGCTCGCCCGCCAGCGCCAGCACACCGCCCAGCTGCGCGCCACCGCCCGCGTCGCCGAGTTCGGCTTCGAGAACATGCGGGCCTACCTGGTGGACCGGCTGGTCACCA
>WNFU01009712.1_pt1 | contig 20749 bp, 19 predicted proteins | sample 5400121 | NCBI WGS metagenome assembly WNFU01 (sample SAMN13153360, study PRJNA577476) | soil metagenome | isolation source: 100 cm soil or saprolite under grassland replicate 1 | place: USA:California | collected 2016-06-15 | reverse complement strand
CAACTCGTGCAAAAACGCGGCGACCGTTTCGTCAGCGGGTCTGGATTTGATCTGCTTCGCTGTCCCCACTTGACGCAGAATTCCTCCCACGATGACTGCAATCCGATGACTCAACTTTGTCGCCTCATTCAAATTATGCGTGACAAAGACCGCGGTGCGATGATCCTCCTTCAGCAAAGCGGATAAATCTTCGAACAGCTTTGCGCGTGTGGGTGGATCGAGTGCAGAGAACGGTTCATCGAGCAGCAATAATTCTGGATCCAATACAAACGCGCGTGCCAGACTAACCCTCTGTGCCTCTCCCCCGGATAACTGTCCGGCCCGCCGTTTCGATAGTGCCTCCACGCCCAGCTGTTTCATCCATTTTCCCACGCGCTCAGATATCTCCTCCTTTGGTGTGCCGCGGAACGTCAAGCCCAGCGCGACGTTCTGCTCGACGCTCATATCCATCAATAATGGGGATTGAAAAACAAATGAGATTTTTCTGCGATATTCGAGTTCATCCCATTGCTTCTGAGACCTGCCATCATAAATAATCTCGCCGCTCGCAGGTTTAATCAAGCGTGCCAAAGCAAGCAAAAGCGTACTCTTCCCTGCCCCATTGGGACCCACAACCGTCAGCGTCTCGCCACGTTGAATATCGAGGGAATCAATGCGAAGTGCGTCGATTCCATTTCTTTGAATAAGCAAATCACGAATTTGAATCATAGATCTCTTGTAAGTCACATCTTCAATGCGACTTACTTTTTAGCTCCCCTCTGCTGAATCCACGTTAGCGCAAGATTGATCAAATAGGTAAGGACAAGCAATAGCGTAGAAAGAGCCAGCGCCTGTCCAAATTCTCCTTTGCTCGTCTCAAGGACAATGGCTGTCGTCAAGACGCGCGTCTGCCCGCGGATGTTGCCTCCCACCATCATCGAGGCGCCAACTTCCGAAATCACAGAACCGAACCCAGCCATGAGCGCGGCAAGGAGTGGCAAGCGTGCCTCCCGCCACAGATACCAGATCATTTGTCCGCGCGACGCACCGAGTCCCAAAAGCTGTTGTTGTAGGCGCGGATCGAGCGCTTCGAGCGCGGCAGCGGTCAATCCCGTAACTACAGGTGCGGCGATAATCGTCTGCGCGATGATGATAGCGACCGGCGTGTAAATGAGATGCAAACTTCCCAATGGACCACTACGCCAGAGCATGATCGCCACCACAAGACCAACAACCACAGGTGGCAATGCCATCCCTGTGTTGATGATACTCAATATAAATGAACGACCACGAAAATTCCCCAAGGCAAGCCATGTGCCAAACGGCAGACCAACCAACAGGCTAATGACCGTTGCAATGGCAGAGACTTGAAGGGAAAGGAGTGTAATGTTGAAGATTTCGGTCATAGTGGATGGAGACAAGTGTACAAGTACACAAGTAAACACGTAAATAAATATCTGCTTGTCTGTGTTTACTTATATGTTTCGTTATAACCCTAATTCCGAATCGGACTTGCCTGCATCAGGAAAAAACAATGGCTGACCATATTTTTCCACGCCAAACTCTGCAATGATTTTTTGCCCTTCATCAGAAGTAACGAAATCGGCAAAGGCTTTTGCACCTTCAAGATTTATATTCGGATATTTTTCTGGATTCACGGTGATGACATGATAAACGTTCAATAAAAAAGGATCACCTTCGACAAGGATTTCCAGATCTACATTGGATTTGTAGGCAAGGAACGTGCCACGGTCTGTCAGAGCGTATCCACCTTTTTCGGAAGCGATCGAAAGCGTCGCACCCTGACCCTGGCCTGTCTCAAGATACCAATCTTCATCAGTGAGGTCAAGCCCTGCCTTCTTCCAGAGGTCCAGCTCTTTGACATGCGTCCCTGAGTCATCGCCACGCGAGACAAAGGTCGTGCGTGAGGCGAAAATCCTTTTTAATGCATCCACAGGAGTCTCGCCGCGAATCCCGGCCGGATCGGATGAAGGTCCAACGATCACAAAGTCATTATGCATTACAAGTCCGCGGTCGATGCCGAATCCGTTGGCGACAAATTCCTTTTCCGCGGCGGGTGAGTGTAGCAAGATCACGTCTGCGTTTCCCTGCTCGCCGATCTTCAAAGCCTGCCCTGAGCCGACTGCGACGAGCTGAACGGTATAGCCTGTCTTCGCGGTGAATGCAGGCAGGAGTACATCCAATAACCCAGAATCCTGTGTGGAGGTTGTTGACACCAGTAACAAGTCTTTATTTTGAGTCGTTGGATTGCAGGAGACCAGGAAAAATATAACCGATAAAAGAACCAGAAACTTTTTCAAGAATTAACTCCCATGGATAAAAATGAGGCGACTTCGCTTGCAAGCCGCCCCTTCTATAGGATGATTATAAGCCTAAGTCTGCACCGGTCTTATCGGCATCGGGGATAAATAATTGTTCTCCGTATTTACCCACCCCAAATTTTCCGATCTCTTCCTGCGTGGATGCTTCTATCATGAACTTGAAAAATGCCATTGAGCCATCGTAATTGACTTTAGGCCATTTATCGGGATTGACCGTAATCACGTGATAGACATTCAACAAGGAATTATCCCCTTCCACTAAAATTTCGAGTTGCAAGTTGGCTTTGTTAGCAAGGAAAGTAGCGCGGTCGGTAAGGGTGTATCCGTTCTTTTCAGAGGCAATGGTCAATGAAGCGCCCATTCTTTGACCCGTTTCGATATACCAGACAGGTTTTGTCGTGGCAGGATCAAGCCCTGCCTTTTTCCAAATACCCAGTTCTTTTGTGCTGGTTCCCGATTTATCGGCACGCGCAACAAAGGTCGCTTCGGCAGTCGCGATGACTTTAAAGGCATCCACCGCAGAAAGCCCGTTGACCTTTGCAGGATCATCGGCAGGTCCCACGATGATGAAGTCATTGTGCATGATGAGGGCGCGATCCTTGCCCCAGCCAGCCTCCATAAACGTTTTTTCAGCAGCTGGCGAATGGACGAGCAGAACATCGGCGTTGCCCTGTTGCCCCATTTCCATGGCTTGACCAGAACCCACTGCAACCGTCTGGATTGTATAGCCCGTTTCCGTTTCGAAGAGTGGAATCAACACATCAAGCAATCCCGAATCCTGCGTAGATGTGGTCGTTGCCAAAATCAAAGTTGAATTGGCTGGCGCAGGTTTTTCTGTTGGTGGCAATTCAGTTGGAACTTGAGTAGGTGCGGGAGTGGCAGATACACAAGCACTGAGTACCAGCCCAAATACCATCAGCACGCTGAGCCATAAAGAGGTACGAGGTTTCATTTTTTTCTCCTAGAGTGTGATTTGCTCACCGCTATGCATGGAGTTGTATCCGGTCAGCGCGTTGAGTTCGGTGCGAAAGCGTGAGGTCTGTAGATAGTCAAGCAATGGCGTAAGGGCTCCTTCATTCTCACGTGGCAGAATGAGATCGTAGCGTTCTTCAAACAATGGGACGAAGTCAAGTCCATGCTGGTGGGCCGCGGCTTGCAGACCGAGAGATACGTCGGCTTTCTTGGAGGCAATAAGCGAGGCAGCTTCGGTGTGGGTTTTTACGACCGTATCGTAGCCATTAATTCGATTAGTTGGGATCTTGAGCTTTCGTAATTCGGAATCAAACCATAGACGAGTCCCTGAACCCGCATTGCGATTCACAAAGCGTATACTTGATCTTGCGACATCCGAAATCTTCTTGACACTTTTGGGATTCCCGCTTGCGAGCATCAGTCCCTGTGTGCGATAGGCAAGCGTGACAATTTCCACGTCGCGGTCAGGGAATAAATGTCGAACGAACGGCGTATTATATTCGCCGCTTTTATCCAAAAGATGTGAACCAGAAATTTGACATAAACCCTGACGAAGATTCACAAGTCCATCAAGTGAACCGACAGGCATGCTCAAGATGTTGACGTGCTTTTCAAGATGTTCAGCAATTCCTTCGAGAGCCAGGTCGTGACTGCCTGAAAAAATGACAGCAGATTTTTTCGTTTTCGGAAGAATAAGCTCCTGCAAAAGGAGCGCATCCGCTTTGGCGCGATAGAACTTCTCGGTCACTTTGCCCGTTTTGCGGACCTCGGTTACTTCGACAAGATTAGCGGACTCAAGCGCAAGGATGTGGTGACGAATCCATGCCGGGGACTGTTGCATGGTCCGTGCGAGCTGCGTGAGTGTCGCAGGGGAAGCCATGAGGAGCCGCAGGATATCCATACGGCGGGAGTCTGCTAAAAGCTTGATATTCTCAAAAGAATGAATTGCTTCCACTTTTCTCATTTCGATTAAGCTTTTCCTTAATCGTGAGTCTACATGTGAAGCAGACGAATGTCAAGCAGTTTTTATTTGACATCGCTCTCTTATGGTGTTGTAAAATCTAAGTAATGTACGGATCGCTTATCCAGAAAGGCGATTTAATTTGATGCACACCGTTGGTCGAGTAGTGCGCAGCACATATCAAGACCAATTTGTAGCGTGGAAACAAGAGATTGCTGGTATCGTGGTGGTTTCGACTGCTTGCGCTCAACCACCGAGGGAACAAATGATGGAAATCGGCGAAACGCTTTATGTGACCAACCGCGATGAATTTCGCAAATGGCTAATCCCAAATCACATGGTCAAGAAAGAGATCTGGTTGATTCAATATAAGAAAGCCACGAAGAAACCCTCCATCAATTATGTAGAGGCTGTGGAGGAAGCCATTTGCTTTGGCTGGATTGACGGGCTCGAAAAAAGTATGGACGCCGAACGTTATGCCCTGCGCTTCTCGCCACGCCGGCCAAAATCCAATTGGACGGAGACGAATAAAGAGCGTGCCAGGAAGATGATTGCCCAAGGTAGAATGACAGAAGCTGGTATAGCAACTTTGCCGCCGGATATGAAATAGGATTGATGGACATGGAAGACCGACTCAAAATACAGGAAGTGATTGCTCGCTTCGCCAACAGCTTTGACGTAAAAGACTGGAGCGGACTCGAAGCCTGCTTCACCGAATCTCTTTTTACGGATTATTCCGATTTGCGTGGTACTCCCCCACAGACAGTCACAGCTGCGGAATATGTTTCCGGGCGGCGTGAGTCTCTGAATCACTTAGCGTTGCATCATCTGGTCAGCAACTACGAAATTGATTTCATTGCTTCAAACTTTGCAAGCTGCCGCGCTTCCATGATCGTCTGGCGGAAATCGGATAAGGAAGAATTTACTTCGCATTGCATCTATAATTTTCAGCTGACGAAGCAGGAATCGGATTGGAAGATCAGTGGTATTACACAGAAAGTTTTGTGGAATGAAGGGACGGCTTCCATTCACAAAGGTGCAAAGGCATAAACATGTACCGTAAAAGTTGGCGCTATTATCGAGATTCGATCCTACTCTGGTCACTGTTCATCCTTATGGTGGTGACCGCCGGCTACGCGTTGAAACAGCCGATCTATTGGCTGGTTGTTTTACTCATCTGGCTTATTCGAAATCCAATACGGAATGCCTTTGTCTTTGCGCACCCATATCGACGGCTTGGCTGGATGCCCGAGAACAATTTAAACGTTCGAGAGTTGACATTCAAATCTCGGGATGGGCTAACCTTATTTGGGCGTTTCGTACCTGCAAGAAATCACGCCACGATTCTCCTGATCCATCCGCTGGGAAGTTCAAACAATAACATGCTGATCTATGCAGAATTCCTTGTCAATGCAGGGTATGGTGTCTTCATGATCGACCTGCGTGCTCATGGGAGCAGCGACGGCGACACATCCACGTATGGCTTGCGCGAAGCAGACGATGTAGCTGGAGCCGTAGATTATCTTCTCACCCGCCTGGATGTCAATGGACAAAAGATTGGCGCCTTGGGAATTTCGCTGGGCGCGCAAGCGGCTTTGCGCGGCGCCCTAAAATCGGACTGCCTGCGCGCGCTGGTATTGGAGGGACTTGGCCCCGTTACATTAAGCGACCATGGCGGCAGACCCAAATCTTTGCAGCGCTGGATCAATTATCCCTTCAACTGGATTTATTATCATGTTTACGAATTCATGATAGGCGGGAAAGACACAAGCGTGATCGAAGCCATTGGGCAGGTCGCGCCGAGATCCATCCTTTTGATTGCCAGCGGCGAAAAAGATATTTATTTCAATCGCTTGTTTTTCCAAGCCGCGAAGGAGCCAAAAGAGCTATGGGAGCTTCCGGACGCAGAACATGGCGCAGCGATTTTAAAGGAGTCACAGACCTATATGAGACGCGTAATCGAGTTTTTTGATAAAACATTGTTGTGACAACCTAACACAAAAACGAAATGGACGAAATCAAAAAAGTAAAGCTGTCAGGCGGACCCGATAAAACGGTCACATGGATCTGGCTGGACCCTGAAACGGGTCGTCAGCTCAAGGTTGAATATTACGATTTCAGCAAGAGCGCACAAAAGCTATTTGGCAATGATATTGCTTATACAATTACTGTCTATGAAATGGACAAGTTGTTTTCAACGGTAAATCAAAATGAAACATCTATCATTCAATGGATGGAGCAATACTTCAAGAGTTATTTTGGTATTAAACAATGGTTGGAAGAAAATGGAATTGACTTTCGTGTTGAAATAGAAGGCTGGGCTTAACCATGCTATCTGTTGATATATTCAAAACATTCATCGAATATCACATTGATATGTCGCGCCGTGTCTGGGATTCGATTGACCAAATCACCGAACAGCAATTTCTCGCGGACGATTCCTATTCGCGCGGTTCCATCCGTAACTTAATGGTGCATCTCACCAACACGGATTCGAATTGGCTGGCAGGCTTGAAGAATATTCCTGAAAGCGAAGATCCTCCGAAAAGGCAATACGAAGATTACCCGGACCGCGCCAGTGTTCGTGAGTTTTGGGATGCAACTGCAAAAGATCTTGCGGATTATGCTGAAACACTGACCGAAGCGGAGTTGGGCGAAAATCCCATGGATATTTCCAATCCGCGCTGGCAGGTTTTACTTCATATTATCAATCATGGTACAGATCATCGTTCCACTGTATTGCAAAGACTTTATGAGCTCGGTGCGCTGACCTTCGACCAGGATCTTATTATCTGGTTGGACAGCAGGAAATAAAAGCTTCGAGTTTATTCGGTGAAACGCTTTACGTAACCACCCGCGGTGAATTTCGCGAATGGATGATTGAGAATTACCAGACGAAAAAAGAAACCTGGTTGATTCAATACAAGAAAGCTGTTAAGAAACCATCCAGCACCTTAGCGGACGCGGTGGAAGAGGCGATGTGCTTCGGCTGGACTGAATCCATCGAGTTCAAAAGCCTGGATGCGAAACGGTATGTGACACGCTTCTCGCCGCGCCGACCAAAATCGAACTGGGCAGAGAAAAACTGGGAACACGCTAATAGAATGATCGCAGACGGAAAATGACAGAGGCAGGCCGCATGACTCTGCCGCCTAATGTGAAATAAGACCCGTTGATGAAAATCTCAACTTTACCTCTGAATCAAGTTTACTTAAGGGAACATTTCATCTGAATGATCTGGTTTTTTCTTAACCAAGTTGATGTATCCTAAACCAAACAGGGTCACACCTCCAAGAATAAGAAAACTAAGATTAATAAGAGGCCCATTTACAGTAATAAAACCTAATGAGAGAAAGCTAAACCAACTAGCAATAAAAAACCCAAAAATGGTGTTCTTTCTGTTTAAATACGGCAAAGCTTTCCAGCGTTTGCCCCATAATAGGTAAAACCCTGCTGGTGTAATTGCGAGTTGCATCCACGGCCATACTCCACCAGCATACCTTTCAAAACCAGACCACCCACCATAGAAAAAATTGCCGAGACTGATTACGGCCAGAGTGATTGACGAAGCTAAAGCCATGTACATGAAGCGATTCCATATTTGAAGTTCTGTTCCAAGCTGCTCAGTATCCATAATTCCTCTCGATTTGATATGGCTGGAATCTCACACAACAATCTGACACAGTAAATCTTTCGGGAACGATTTAACTGTTGAAGGACACTTTGTTATGGAAATATCTCACGTGGATGAGATGTTCTTTTAAGCGACCAAATATATCCAAGGGTAATCACTGTTGCTGTGCCAACAAGCAGGAAGTAATATTCAGTTGGAGGAGTCATTGAAGCAATCAGCCACAGCGAAAGCAGGTTAATCCAACCGGCAACAAAATATCCAAAAATCGTGTTCAGTCGATTAGAGAACGGCAAAGCCTTCCAGCGTTTGCCTAGCAACAGATAGAATCCCGACAGTGTAGCGAGCAGTTGAATGCTTGTCCATATGCCACCCACATAATTACCGAACCCTGGCCAGTCTGAAGCATAAAAAACATTACCAAGACTGATCATCACAAAAGTAAGGGATGAACCTAAAATCAGGTACATGAAGCGATTCCACATTTGGAACTGTTTTTCGAGTTGCATAGTTTCCATCGTTCCTCCTATTTAGCTTGGCTGGAATTTTGCAAGACAGTGGCAATTCGTTCAGAGACAGCGGGTGTTTCAAACACTTGGATATTGCGTTGGATAAATTCGGTGAGTAACGCTTTACCTGTATTTGTGAGCCTGTAATATCTTCGTTGTGGACCCGTACTGGATTGTTGAAGCTCGCTTTTTACAATGTAGACAGACTCAAAACGATTCAGTGCACGATATATACTATTATCGTCCACCGAAATTGTGCCCTGACTGATCTTCCCCACCTCAGCACTCATTTCATAAGGATAGGAAGGTCGCTCATATAAAAGCAAGAGAATCCAAAATGACAATAATCCTTTTTTGTAAGTCTCTTCCCACTTGTTTAGTAGTTCATCAATGTCATCATTTGCCATTTTGAACTCCGCTAGTATACTTTAGGTATTATTCAACAGGAATAATAGCACTTTTGAGCAGTATTGTCAAGCATCTCCTAATGTATTACATCTATCTCAAACGCTACCTCGGAAGAATTTAGGTTTGAGTTCTGGTTATAGAGAAGAGAGCTTTTGAAAGTAAGAGAAAGAACTCCTCTTGTAAGATAGTAGATAATCTTGAGAGGAGATAAGCATGAAAGCATTCCTGCAATCACATTGGAAATTGGTCTTGGTAGCTAATTTATTATTAGGTGTTTCTCTTTGGTTCGGATTCTTCACAAATCTATCTCTGCGAGGAACCCTATCTGATATTTTGTTTCCAGCTTTTACTACGATCTTTGCAGTAACAACTTTAGGAGCATTACCTACTGAAAAGAGGAAGTTCGGTGGACTCGCATATATTCCTTCCTGTGGCGGAGGTTGTCTATATTTATTTATGGGATTTATCATGTTAATTCCTCCTTTCACCCTTGCATTTCTTTTTGGCGCAAGTGAGATCGCGAATGAAGTTAGGGTTCAGCAAATTGCATCGCCTAATCATACAGATTTTGCGGAAGTGTATTTCAGACCTGTAGGCGCATATACTGGCGGCAGTGGACGAATTTATATTCGAGTAGTAAATAAATATATGCCATTTGTTGAACGTGATATTTATGCCGGAAAAACTCACACATCAGATGGAAAGACGACAAATTATGTGAAGTGGCTTGACGAGAACACTTTATATATTTCGGAAGTGGATAAACAAATAAGTGTTGGCAGTATACAGCCTGAACTGCCATCACTAGCTATTGTGCCGCTTATGATTGTAGGCTTTATTCAAGGGCAAATTAGAGAAAGTCAATTAACTGCCCCTTTAGATGATATTCCTATCTATCCAACTAGGAGAGAAAACGAAAGTACCAGTTATTGGGATGTTGAGAAAACTTCGGAGCGAATTTATTTTTTGCCGCAAGCCCAGATAGAAAAAGTCTACGATTGGCATCTCTCAAATTTATCAAAATCGCCTTGGGAGATCATCAATTCACAAATCGTGCCCGACTCTGATCCAATCTACCAAGGGTACAATATTTACTGCATTACCGCCCAAAAAAGTGATGGCAATCATACAACAATTTATTATTTCGAAATTGCTGAATTACATAAACTACTAGAACCAGACTATAGATTATTAGACCCAGATTTATGGGATGTAAGGGTAATTGTTGCAACGCCTAACCCCGATTCAATTTATTGTTGGTTGAAATAAAGTCAAAATTCGAAATTTTCTAGATTGGGAGTAAGTCCATGTCTCGAACCTACACCAACCGCCGCTACTTCGATGCCCCAAGCAAAATTGACATGTCCACTTGCCTGTGATAAACTCTCGCAACAATTAATTATTTCTGTACTCATCCAGAGAGGCTGAGGGACCGACCCTGTGACGCCTCGGCAACCGAATTTAGTTGGATAGTTCACTAGTTCAATAGTTGAGTAGTTAAAAACTACCAAACTAAATAACTATCAAGCTACGAAACTAACCACGGTGCCAACTTCGGCGGACCATGCATGTGTCCGGGAGATGAGAGATGGCTTAAGTTTGCTTGTCGCCTCTCATTTGAGAGGCGATTTTATTGCTAGTCTCAATTATTCTTATCAGCCGCGATGAATTAATTAGAAAGGAAATCACATGACCGAACGAAAATATACAAACAGAAAATATCTCGACGCCCTCGAAAAGAAAGTCCTTGTCTTCGACGGCGCGATGGGAACGAGCCTGCAAAATCAACATCTTACTGCCGAGCATTTCGGCGGTGAGCAATATAACGGATGCAACGACTACCTCGTCATCTCGTATCCCGAAGCCGTAGAAAAAGTCGAAGCCGTAGAAAAAGTCCATCGCTCATTCCTCGAGGTTGGTGTAGATGTGCTCGAAACAGACACCTTCCGATCCAACCGAATCACCATGGCGGAGTACAAACTACAAGACCGCGTCATCGAGATCAACGAAACCGCGGCAAGATTAGCGCGTCGTTTGGCAGATGAATATTCAACCGCGAAGCACGCAAAGAGCGCAAAGGAAAAAGAATTAAATCTTGGCGACCTTAGCGGTCTTAGCGGTTCAGAAAATCACCCGCGTTTTGTCGCTGGCTCCATCGGTCCCTCGGGGAAGCTACCCTCCACCAACGACCCCGAGCTCTCCAATGTCAGCTTTGATGAACTCGCCGATACATTCCGTGAGCAGGCGGTCGGTCTGATCCGGGGCGGTGTGGACGTGCTCCTCATCGAAACCTCGCAGGACATCCTCGAGGTCAAAGCCGCGATCATCGGCATTCACAGGGCTTTCGACGAGACTCAAATCTATTTGCCGATCCAGGCGCAGGTCACGCTTGACACGACGGGTCGCATGCTGCTTGGAACCGATGTCAATGCTGCGCTTGCCATCCTCGAAGACATGGGTATCGATGTGATCGGTCTCAACTGCTCCACGGGACCCGAGCACATGCGTGAGCCCATCCGCATCCTCGGCGAAAATTCCACGCTTCCTGTTTCATGCATCCCCAACGCGGGACTTCCGCTCAATGTGGATGGACAGGCAGTCTATCCGCTCGAACCCGAACCGTTTGCGAACGACCTGTATGAATTCGTGACCAAGCACAATATTTCGGTCGTCGGTGGATGCTGCGGTACAACTCCCGAACACCTGAAATTATTGGTGGATAAACTTAACGCGCATCCACACCCTGACCGCCCGGTTCATTCGGATCCGAAGCTTGCTTCCGCCATGTCCGCGACTCTGATGCGACAGGATCCTCCGCCAACTCTGCTTGGCGAACGATGCAACGCCCAAGGCTCGCGCAAGTTCAAGCGACTCCTGCTCGAAGAAGATTACGATGGCATCTTGGAGATTGCCCGCGAACAAGTGGACTTCGGCGCGCATGCCCTTGACATTTCCTGCGCCGTCACCGAACGCCCCGACGAAGTGGAGCTCATGCGCAAGGTTGTCAAGAAACTTGAAATGGGCGTCGATGTTCCGCTCGTGATCGACACCACTGAACTCGATGTCCTCGAAGTCGCGTTGAAGACCGCGCCTGGACGTTGCTTGATCAACTCGACTCATCTTGAAGCAGGTCGCACCAAAGCGGATAAAGTTTTTGCTTTGGCAAAAGAACACAATGCCGCAATCATTGTGTTGACCATTGATGAAAACGGCATGGCAAAGACTCGCGAGAAAAAACTGGAAGTCGCCAACCGCATCTATGATATCGCCGTCAACGACCACGGACTCAAGCCCGAAGATTTGGTTTACGACGCGCTGACATTCACGCTGGCAACAGGCGACCAGGAATTTATCGACTCTGCGATTGAGACCATCGAGGGCATTCGGCTTATCAAGCAAAACCTGCCTGGCGTGATGGCTTCACTCGGCGTCAGTAATCTCTCCTTTGGGTTTGCACCCCACGCGAGACCTGTACTGAACTCGGTCATGCTCTATCACTGCATGCAGGCTGGTTTGGATATGGCAATTGTGAATCCGGCGCACGTCACTGCTTACCCTGATATCCCACAGGAAGAGAAAGATCTCGCCGAAGACTTGATCTTCAATCGCCGCGAAGATGCATTACAGCGTTACATTGAATACTACGAAAAGGTCACGCCCACTACCGAATCCTCCCTCGCTGACCCCACTGAGGGCATGACTCCTGAACAACGTCTACATTGGAAAATCGTCCACCGCCACAAAGAAGGTGTGGAGGCGGATATTGATGAAATCATCAACCGTGGTGATTTCCCAACGAAACATGAAACCGCTGTTCATACACTGAATAACGTTCTGCTTCCTGCCATGAAAGAAGTTGGTGACAAGTTCGGCGCGGGTGAATTAATCCTGCCTTTCGTGCTTCAATCGGCGGAAGCGATGAAGAAGACCGTTGCCCATCTCGAAAATTATCTTGAAAAGATGGAAGGCGTCACCAAAGGCACAGTTGTGATCGCAACAGTCTACGGGGATGTGCATGATATTGGCAAGAACCTCGTCAAGACCATTCTTGCTAACAACGGCTACACTGTGATCGATCTGGGCAAGCAGGTCCCCGCGGAGACGATTATCACCAAAGCCGTTGAAGTCAACGCCACCGCGATTGGCTTATCCGCGTTGCTTGTGTCAACCTCCAAGCAAATGCCTTTGATCGTGAACGAACTGCATCGCCGAGGACATAAAATACCCGTGCTCATTGGCGGCGCGGCGATCAATCGTCGCTTCGGGCGCCGCATTCTCCAAACCGAAAGTGGAGACTTCTACGACCCTGGTGTCTTTTACTGCAAGGACGCATTCGAAGGTCTCGAAACAATGGACCAAATTATAGACACAAAACGCAAGCCTGCTTTGCTCGAAAAAGTCCGCAAAGAAGCGGATATGGAATTGGGACGTACAAACACAAAAGTTACAGAACGTTCAAACGTTCAACGTTCCAACGTTCAACCTTCGCCCCTTACCCTTCCTCCCTCGAAGTTTGGTATGCGCGTTGTCAAGAACATGCCGCTCGAAATTGTTCTCACTCATCTCAACATCAATGAACTCTATCGCCTCTCCTGGGGAGCGAAGAACACTCATGGCGAAGACTGGGTTAAGTTGAAAGCGGAATTCGATGCGCGCCTCGACAAGATGAAACGCGAAGCCTTACGCGAAAAATGGCTGAATCCGCAAGCTGTGTACGGACTGTTTCCCTGCCAATCCGAGGGCAATGAACTTATCATCTATAACCCAGAAAACCTAGATGAAACTCTGACTCGTTTCACTTTCCCACGCCAACCCTATGACGAACATCTGGCACTTTCCGATTACTTCGCCCCGGTTGAATCGGGTCAGATGGATGTGGTTGCTTTCCAGGTCGTCACCGTTGGGCACGAAGCGACCGAACGTTTTGAGAAACTGCAAGCTGCAAATGATTACACCGAAGCCTATTTTACACATGGTCTCGGTGTTCAGACTGCAGAAGCGACCGCTGATTATTTACATGAACACATCCGCCGCGAAATGGGCATCCCTGAAAACCAAGGCAAGCGTTACTCATGGGGCTATCCTGCCATTCCCGAACTCGAAGATCACAAGAAAGTATTTGAACTGCTGCCCGCTGTGGAAACGGAACTCGGCATGACGCTTAGCGCAGCATATCAGTTGATTCCAGAACAGGCCACGGCTGCGATTATCATCCACCATCCGCAGGCAAAATATTACAGTGTGGGTGAATCGCGCGTGGAACAATTGATGAGGTAATGAGAGAAAGGGTTATAGTTTTTGCAACGTCGCTTGACAAACCCCCTCTTTTTGTACACGGATCAAGCGGACAATGTCGCCACGGCGCCACGGCGACGCACGGATTCTGCCCTGAAAAGACGGAAAAAACTCCATCCACTCCATGAAATCCGTGTACAAAGAGTCTTAAAACTGGACTTTGCAAAAGCCATAGAGAAAGGGCAACTTACTCTTTGGTGGACAGAACGCTGATAGTACAATCTGAGTCTTGATGACTGGCATAGATTTGTCTCATCGATTCAAGTTGCAATGAAGGTTGTAACGTGACCGATTCTATAATGATTCGCCTCGAGAAAACATTACTTCTCGTATGGTTTATTGCGAGCCTGATCATCGGGGCATTGACCGTTCACGAGTATGGCATGAGCGTTGATGAGCCTAACAACTTTCGATACGCAGCCGACACATTGGATGCTTATCCATCCTTCTTTGGAACTTTGTACGAGCCAGCCTATAATCCAACGTTCGACGGCCATGGCCCAGCGTTCATCACCATTGCCGGTATCCTGATCGGGCTCATTCAACGCCTATTCCCAAATATATTTACGCCTGACCTTTGGCATTTCTCTTACTTCATCACATTCCAATTGACGGGTTTATGCCTATATTGGCTGACGAAACGCTGGTTCAACAAATGGACAGCCTGGGCGATCCTTGTCCTTTTTAGCACTCAGCCTCTGCTGCTGGGACATGCCTTCATCAATCCAAAAGACATGCCTTTCATGTTTCTCTTCACTCTAAGTTTTGTGGCGGGGTTTTATCTCGTGGACAGTGTCAAAGCAGAAGAATCGTTCGTTTCGTTGGAGAGCCCTGTTGAAGTCTTGACCCGAAAATTCGAGGCAGTGGATTCGCAGCGGCAAAAGAAATTTCTTATTTCCATTGCTTTGATACTGGGAATCACATCGTCGCTTTTTATCTTTTCCCATCAAATTAACTCTCTTATCGAACAAATGGTCACGTTCTTCTACAATGCCAAACCGGATGCATGGGCGGGACAAATATTCGACTCTGTCGCGAGTCATTCCTCCAAAATATCAGGAGAGGATTATGTCATCAAGGCGCTGAGGCTATTCCGCCGCATCAAACGCACCATTTTGGTTGCAAGTGTGCTTTTTTCCACGATTTATTTTGGTCTTACGCTCAATCATATTACCCTATCGACCTTCCTGCGCAACGGATGGAAACAACGGCCTCCATTCCGGGAGCATATTGCGAGCTGGGCAAGATCGCTGCGAAGTTCTCTAGATTTGAACTCATTGAAAATCTGGTTCGCTGAGCTTTTCCGGGCACTGCTCAATCGACGCGTGATCCTTGCCGGCATTGCTTTGGGACTAGCGACGGCGGTGCGTGCCATTGCCCCATGGGCTGGCATGATTGTTTTCCTCTACCTGTTCGCAAAGGTCCGCTCCAAGTCATGGACAACAGCCATTGCCTATTTCTTAGTGGCAGGGATCGTGACTTACCTCGCCTGGCCTCGCCTGTGGGGAGCGCCAATCCAGCGTTACCTGGAAGGTCTCGGTCTGCTCGCAAACTTTCCTAATTATCCGGGGCGCGTGCTTTTCAATGGACAGTTGTATGGTTCAAGTGACCTGCCTCGTTCCTATTTGCCAGTCTTGTTGAATATTCAATTCACAGAGCCATTACTTTTAGCAATCTATATTGGGCTGGGTATCCTGGGCTGGCAGCTTCTGCGTGGTCGCATACGGACAGACCTGCTTCTTTATATCGGCCTGGGATTTGCTTTGCCTCTTTTCGGGTTGATCCTGTTAAACTCGCCGCTTTACAATAATTTTCGCCAAGCCCTATTCCTGATCCCTGGCATGTTCATGTTGGCTACACCAGCCCTGGAACTGGTTTTCAGCAAAATAGTCCAAAGTTGGGCACGAGTATTGTTGATTGCAGTGATCGCCTTGCCCGGTGTTATTTCCACTGTAAAACTGTATCCCTACGAGTACGTTTACTATAATTCACTGGTGGGCGGACCGGTAGGCGCTTTGGATCGTTATGAGCTGGATTACTGGCGCATTTCCCTGCGCGAGATGGCGCTGGAGTTGAACGAAGTTGCCCGACCGGGAGCGCTCATAGTGGTCACACGCTCTGCTGGACTTCTTGCCAGGTATGCACGCCCCGACCTGGTCGTGGATAAACCTATCAACAGCATCCTTGACCTGGATCATGGATACGATTACATCGTCCAAGTCACCCGAGGAAAGATTGGGCCCATGTATCCGGAGATAAGCAATTTGGTCGTCATCGAACGTGATGGCACTGTGTTGGCGACGGCAAAAGACGTGAAGAATGCCAGTATGAAGTAGGGATGCCCATTATGATCATTGTGCATCTTCCGCAAGCCAAACATGACCAGGTGGATGAAAGCTATGTGATAGCTAGCAAAGCAAGCCTATCGATGTCTCGTTTATGATTTCAATGAGGCGACAAATGCTTCCAGATAACGCAAAAATCGTGATTGTTCTTCCTGCCTATAATGCAGCCAAGACGTTAAACAGGACGCTGGATGAAATTCCTCAAGAATTTCGGAGACACATCATTCTTGTTGATGACGCATCCAAGGATAATACGGTTGAGCTTGCCAGGCAGGCCGGTCTCCATGTCTTTCAACATGAGAAAAACAAAGGCTATGGTGGCAATCAGAAAACCTGTTATCAAAAAGCTCTGGAGGTCGGAGCAGATATTGTGGTCATGCTTCATCCCGATCACCAGTACGATGCTGTCGTCATTCCGGATCTGGTCTGGCCAATCATTCGAGGAAAAGCTGATGCTGTTTTTGGTTCCCGGATGTTGGGAGGTCAGCCCCTTGAAGGGGGCATGCCGATTTGGAAATATATCGCCAATGTGATCTTGACAGCCCTGGCAAACATTGTTTTTCGCCGTTATCTGACAGAAATCCATTCGGGATTCAGGGCGTATTCAAGAAAATATCTTCAAACCGTGCAGTATGAGGAAAATAGTGATGATTTTGTGTTCGACACAGAAATCATTGCACAAGGTATGGCCTGCAACTTAACATTTCGAGAGGTTCCAATCGTCACACGCTATTTTCCAGAAGCATCATCGATCAACTTGAGGCGAAGCATTATGTATGGACTTGGTATTTTAGGGGTATTGGTTCGATATGAGTTGCACAAATTGGATATTCACCACTTTAAACAATTCGAAGCATGCAAGCTGGGTGGCAACGATCTCACATGAATATCGGAATTTCCGAAGCAATAGAAGACCGATGTTGAATCAAGCCATCAAAGACCATGCATTTCGATTGTTGCTTGTAGTCCTGACCCTCATTGGCATATTGATCACGCGTCAGTATGGTGAGTCATGGGATGAGTTGAAGTTATACGATTACGCATCCGACTCGCTCGAGGCGTACATCACGTGGCCCCAGCATGGTACGATTCCCGTTACGGGTGACCATTTCGAGAACTATGGTCCTGCTTTCATGATGTTCACAACCCTTGTCAAAAAAGTGGGGACACAAATCTTTCCCAATATGCAGGCAGTGGACATACAGCACTTCGTCTATTTCATCACGTTCCTGATTGGAATGTGGGCGTTCTACCTCCTTGCCGCTCGTTGGATGAGTCGAAATGCTGCCTTTGGCGCAACTCTTCTTTTCCTCACCCAGCCCGTCTTCTGGGGACATGCCTTCATCAACCCCAAAGATATTCCTCTCCTCTCACTTTTCCTGTTGAGTGTTTATCTCGGGATGAGAATGCACGATTCGATTTTTGGGCCTGGAGTTGATTCCGTTTTCAAATCCATCTCCACAGCCTGGAGCGGACTGCCGCAGCATACGCGACTCTTATTGATCACTGCAATTCTGCTCTGGTGTGCTTCAATGGTTATTCTCTTTGGCGGAACTCCAATCATTCATCAGTGGCTTGACAACGCCGTCCGCGCCGCGGCAAACGGCGAACCTTCATTGATCACGCGAATTGTGCCACGAGTGCTCCGAGTCCCGCCCGAAATCTATGTTGAAAAATTCTTCGTGTTCTTCCTGCGGGCGCGGCTGATTTATTTTTTGGTTGGTACCGGAATTCTATTTTGGATTTATCGGCGCAATTTTCCCATCGCGCTGCAGGGAATTGGCATTATTTTTCCGGCTGGAATGATCCTGGGCTTGGCAGTCTCGATTCGCATCTTTGGCACATGGGCTGGGATTCTCGTCGCAGGCTATATTTTGTGGAAGTCCGGCAGGAAAGCCTGGCTGGTGATCGCCATCTATGCCTTGATTGCCATCCTTGCGATGTATCTCACCTGGCCCTATCTTTGGCCCAATCCTATTGGTCATTTTTTCGAGACTGTGCAAGTGATGGCCAAGCATCCCTGGCCAGGTAATGTTCTATTCAATGGAAAGACATATCCAGCCAACGATCTGCCAGCCAACTATGTGCCAACATTTCTGGCGATCCAATTGACGGAACCGGTTTGGTTGTTGTTCTTTGTTGGTTTGACGGCAGCCGTTTTCGGCTTGGTCAAGAAGCAAGTGGAAAACCGCGAACTGCTGGCATTGACCTGCGTCTGGTTCATCCTACCTCTCCTCACCTTCGTGATCTTGCGTCCGACGCTGTACGACAATTTTCGCCAATGCTTCTTTATCGTGCCACCCATCTTTTTTATGGCAGGACTGGCTTTCGATCAAATTCGAAAGCCGGTATCCCAGGGCTTATTGATCGCTTTGATACTTCTGCCCGGTCTGGTCGCATCGATAAGACTACATCCGTACGAATACGTTTACTACAATCAATTCGTCGGCGGCGCAAAGGGAGTAGTGGATCACTTTGAATTGGATTACTGGGGAACGTCGTATCGTGAAGCAGCAAACGAAGCGAACCGCATTGCATCGCCGAATGCAAATGTCTGGGTGGATGGACCTGCGCACCTCTTCAATCGATTTGCCCGTCCGGACCTGCATATTTTTTCTCCTCAAGAAGCGGAACGAGCGGACCATTATGATGTGGTAGTGACGCTCGCCCGTTATAACTTGGAAAAGACTTCCTTTCCAGAAGCGCCAATTGTTTATGCGGTGATACGCGAAGGCGCCGTGTTTGCTATCCTTAGAGAACCGTAAAGAAGCGAGCCTGTTGTATGTTTATTCTTTCCAACAAGCTACAACAGCGATTGTAAATAACCAGCAAGTCATCAAAAGGCTACCATAAATGGAAATCAAGACCAACACCAGGTTACAAAAAATACTCACTGCTTTAGCAATTATCGGAGTGGCACTCCTATTGAGTTTTCTTGCCGCACCGTTTGTTCCACCTGCTATTGATTGGTCGATCACATTCCGCCCAGCGGCATTAACTCTTCTTTCGGGAGAATCGCCATATGGCAAGGTTTATGTAGTTCATGCACCCTGGGCGCTGATTATGTTAGCTCCCCTCGCACTGCTGCCTGAAGCTGTTGGCAGAGTGATGCTAATCTTTTGCGGATTAGCAGCGTATGCATATGTCGCTCATCGACTTGGAGCGAAACCCATCGCAATTGTCTTCCTGCTTATTTCGCCACTGGTGATGCACGTGCTTCTCAACGGCAATGTCGATTGGCTGGCTATTCTGGGGTTCGTTTTTCCTCCTCAAATTGGGCTATTTTTCATTGCCATCAAACCTCAAATCGGAATTGCTGTTGCCCCATTTTGGTTAATTGAAGCCTGGCGTCAGGGTGGTTGGAAACAAGTGTTGACAACCTTCCTTCCTTTTACGATCGTGCTTCTGCTCTCGTTTGCGATATTCGGACTGTGGCCGCTGGATGCCCTTCGAGTAACCAGTGACGTGTGGTTTAATGCAAGTTTATGGCCTCTCTCCATCCCGGCTGGTCTGACATTATTTGTAACAGCCATTCGCAAACGAAAAATCGAATATGCCATGGCCGCTTCTCCCTGCCTTTCTCCCTATGTGTTGTTTTATTCCTGGGGCGGGGTATTGCTTGCCATCATTGCATCGGTGCCAGAAACAATCGCAGCGGTCATAGGGCTATGGATTCTGGTTGCAATACGATATTTCTCTTGACCCTTTTTATCGAATAGAATAATAATGAAAGAATGATAAGGTGTGATAATGACAAAATCCAGTTTCACTGAATTAATTTCTAAGGGTGCCATCCTTGCCGACGGTGCGATGGGAACCATGCTGCATGCTCACGGCGTTGGCTTTGAAAAATGCTTTGATGAGCTCAACCTCACCAGACCCTCTGCAGTGGCCGAGATCCATCGTGCCTATATCGAAGCCGGCGCGCAATTGATCATCACCAACACCTTTGGGGCAAACCGTTTCAAGCTTGCCAAACATGGTTTAGAAGATCATGTTAGTACGATCAATAAGACCAGCGTAGACCTGGCAAAACGTGTCGTAGCCGCCTCTTTCAGAGATGTATTGGTTGCAGGGGATGTCGGTCCGCTGGGGGTGAGGATCGCGCCTTTTGGACGTGTACAACCTGAACAAGCGCGCGCCGGGTTCGAGGAACAGATCAAGGCGTTGGCAGAAGCAGGCGCGGACCTAATCGCGATCGAAATGTTTAGTGATCTATATGAAAATAAAGAGGCGATCAACGCTGCAAAGGAAGTTTGTAATCTACCTATTGTTGCTTCGGTCACTTTCACGCGTGATGATCGCAC
>WNFU01003817.1_pt1 | contig 20756 bp, 16 predicted proteins | sample 5400121 | NCBI WGS metagenome assembly WNFU01 (sample SAMN13153360, study PRJNA577476) | soil metagenome | isolation source: 100 cm soil or saprolite under grassland replicate 1 | place: USA:California | collected 2016-06-15 | reverse complement strand
TTACCGCTTCTGAGATAGACATCAGACCCTCCTGCCTTCAAATGCTGAGCGACATCGGCCACCCGTTCGCCCGCGGGGAGCGGGTCTACGACGTGACGTTCGAGAATGTGCAGGCCGGCGAGCGCACCTCACATTTATTTCGCCTGGCCAATCTGCATAACGCGATGGTGATAGGGACGAGTGATTTGAGCGAGTTGGCGCTCGGTTGGACTACTTATGGCGTGGGTGACCACATGTCGCACTACGGCGTGAACGCCTCTGTGCCCAAGACTCTCATCCAATACCTGATCGGCTGGGTCATCGCCACAACCCAATTCGACCCTGAGACTGACGCAGTGTTGCAATCGATCCTCGACACGGAGATTTCGCCGGAACTGATACCGGACGCCGGCGCCCAGGAAGGCCCGGGCCAAAGCACCGAAGAGAAGATCGGCCCGTACGAACTGCAGGATTTCAACCTTTACTACATCAGCCGGTTCGGCTTCCGCCCGAGCAAGGTCGCATTCCTGAGTCACAGCGCGTGGGCAGACAAGGCGCGGGGCGATTGGCCCGACGTGGCGCCAGTCGAGAAGCGCAATCAATACGACCTGGCAACGATCAAGAAGTGGCTGGAGGTCTTCCTCTACCGTTTTTTCAAAACCAGCCAGTTCAAGCGCTCCTGCCTGCCCAACGGGCCGAAGGTCGGTTCAGGCGGCTCACTATCGCCGCGCGGAGATTGGCGCGCGCCGAGTGATTCCGAGGCCGTCGTCTGGTTGGATGAGTTGCGGCGCAACGTGCCGGGTTAGTCGTGCGATTGAGCGGCTGCGGCGACCGAAGAGCGGATGACCTGCTTCAACACGGCGGCGAATTACGAGATATGAGCGACGGCGCTCAGCATAGGAATCCCCCGCCATAACGCGGCCGTTCCGATTGGCATTAGGCTGTGTGTTTCTGCGCAGCGATGTGGGTAACTTTACGCAGAGTGGAAACCGAAAAAGGTTCCTTTCCCCTCAAAAACCTCCTGCCTCAGCTCCACAAACACAAATTCACTCATCAACGTGACATAAGCCCGAGGAAGCCAGACTGGCCTGTGAGTTGCAACGACTTTATGGCGGAATGTTGTAGAGGTGGAAATCAATTGTGGCTCATAAACAACGATGAAGGACGATGTCTATGACCAACGGATTCGAGTGGAGGCCCGCCAACATTTGGCCCACGCTCAGGCCACGTTAGCAACGCTCGGCATCGAGGCCGGGACGCGGGTGGAAATCGGCTCTCCTGCGCGAGTGATCACGCGGCTGGCCACCGAATACGACATCACCGTCATCGGGGCGCACGATCAATACACACGCAGCAAACTGGGACTCGGGCCGGTCGCGAGCCGCGTCGTCGCGGCGGCGCCGGGCGCGGTCCTGATAGGCCGGGAACTTGGCGAGGAAGGCAGGCAATGGAGGATTCTGGCCGCGGTCGACGGATCGCTCGCCTCCGAACGGGCGTTGGAGGTTATGGCCTCATCGCTTCAATTCGGAGAGGCGGAAATCACTCTGCTTAGTGTGGCTGAAACGCCCTGGGTTCATCTGGGACTCGACCGCGAATGGTTCGATTATCCCGCCGGCCTCGAAAGCCCTCCCTCGGATCGCTCGTTCAAGGACGAGCTTCAGCGCGAGGCGACTAACGTCGTTGAGTTCGCACGGCGTCAGCTTGAAAGACATGGCCTTTCGGCGACCTTGATGATCACCGAAGGCGATCCGGCCCTTGAGATTCTGAGCGAAGCCGAAAGAGGCATATACGACTTGATCGTGATCGGCGCGACCGGCGAGGACGATCTGAAACACAACCTTTTAGGCAGCGTCTCGACAAAAGTCACGCAGGCCGCCCCTTGTTCAACGCTTGTCGTGAAGTTTTGAAATGATCAGGCCGATTCGCACATTCACAGTCTCGCCTTCCCTGCCCTCTGAGTTGGAGGCCCTGCGCGCCCTGGTATATAACCTGCGCTGGGCGTGGAATCACGACGCGATCGAACTGTTCCGATGGGACGGCGACCTGTGGGAACAATCGGGCCACAATCCGGCGCTGATGCTCGGAACCATTGACCAGGGGACGCTACAAGCGGCGGCCTCGGACGAGGGTTTTCTGGCGCATCTGAATCGCGTCTCGAACGACTTCGACGCCTACCTGAAGGGCGAATCAACGTGGTTTCGCAAACATCACGACGGAACTAACAACCTCCTGGTCGCTTATTTCTCTGCCGAATTCGGCGTCACCGATTGCCTCTCGATCTTCGCCGGCGGCTTGGGCATTCTCGCCGGGGATCATCTGAAATCCGCGAGCGATCTGGGGTTGCCCCTCGTCGCCGTCGGACTACTTTACCAGCAGGGATATTTTCGCCAATACCTGAACGAAGCCGGATGGCAGCAGGAGGAGTACAGGGACAACGATTTTCACAACCTGCCGCTTACTCTCGAACACGACCGTGAAGGCGAACCATTGATCATCGAAGTCGAGTACCCGGGCCGCAAGGTCGCCGCGCAAATTTGGCGCGCGCAGGTGGGCCGCGTCGCGCTCTATCTGCTCGATACGAACATCAAGCGAAACAGCGCTCCCGACCAGGACATCACCGATCAGCTTTACGGCGGCGACGCCGAGATGCGCCTGAAACAGGAGATGATGCTGGGCGTCGGCGGCTGTCGAGCGCTGGAGGCGTTGGGCGTTCGGCCGAGCGTCTACCATCTGAACGAGGGGCATTCGGCTTTCCTCGCGCTCGAACGCATCCGGCGATTGATGGAGGCAAACCACTTCTCGTTCGCCGAAGCGCGCGAAGCCGCCTCAGCCGGATTGATCTTCACCACGCACACGCCAGTGCCTGCGGGACACGATTACTTCCGGCCGGATTTGATGGAGCGTTACTTCGGCGAATACGCGAGAGGTCTCGGCCTGTCGTTCAGCGATTTTCTCGCGCTGGGAAGAAAGTATCCGAATGACGACGCCGAGCCGTTCTGCATGACTGTGCTAGCTTTGCGGCTGGCGCAATCGAGCAACGGCGTGAGCCGGTTGCACGGGCAGGTTACGCGCCGGATGTGGCGGCCGTTGTGGCCCGGCGTTCCCGAAGAGGAGATTCCCATCGGTCACGTGACCAACGGCGTCCATTTTCAATCGTGGATCTCGCAGGAGATGGACGAGATTTATGACCGCTATCTGGGGCCGCGATGGCGCGAAGAGCCTGCCGATCAATCGTTGTGGGCGCGCGCGGGCCGCATCTCGGCTGAAGAGCTTTGGCGGACGCACGAGCGGCGGCGCGAACGGCTGGTCGCGTTCGCGCGTCGCCGGTTGCGCCAACAACTGGAACGGCGCGGCGCCCCGCAATCGGAGGTCGAAGCCGCTGACGAAACGCTCAACCCTGACGCGCTGACCATAGGCTTCGCGCGGCGATTTGCGACATACAAACGCGCGAACCTGCTGCTGCGCGATCCCGAGCGACTGGCGCGCATTTTGAACGGCGCCGGACGTCCTGTGCAGATCATCTTCGCCGGAGAGGCTCACCCGCGCGATGACGCCGGCAAGGAGTTGATCAAGCTGATCGTCGCGCTCAGCCGCCATCCCGAGTTCCGCCGTCGCCTGATCTTTCTGGAAGGTTACGACATGGCGGTCGCGCGTTCGATGACTCAGGGCGCGGACGTCTGGCTGAGCACGCCGCGACGCCCGCTCGAAGCGAGCGGCACGAGCGGGATGAAAGCCGCCGCTAACGGCGCATTGAATTTGAGCACGCTCGACGGCTGGTGGGACGAGGCCTGGAATTGCGGATCGCGGATTGCGGATTGCGGATTTGAAGAAATCGAGTCTTCCACCCCGAACTCGAACTACGCTTTTGACCGATCCGCGATCCGCAATCCACAATCCGCAATCGGATGGACGATCGGGCGCGGCGAAATCTACGACGACCCTGATTACCAGGATCAGGTCGAAGCTGAGGCCCTTTACGACCTGCTCGAAGGCGACGTGATCCCGACCTTCTATGACCGCGGCGAGGACAAATTGCCGCGCCGCTGGATCGAGCGAATGAAGACCTCGATCGGAAATCTCTGCCATTACTTCAACACGCATCGAATGGTTCGCGAATACACCGAGCGTTTCTATCTGCCGGCGGCTGAGCGGCAAGGGCAGTTGACGGCTGACGGGATGGCGCGCGCCAGGTCCCTGGCCGCCTGGAAAGAGCGCGTGCGTGACCAGTGGTCGAAGGTGCGCATCGAATCAGTCACGGCAGGCCTGCTCGATAGGGTTCAGGTCAATAGCGAAATCAAAGCGCAGGCCGAGGTCTCGCTTGGCGCGCTCTCGCCCGATGACGTGTCCGTCGAGCTTTATGTGGGGTTGGTCAACGCAGACAACGAGATCGTCGGAGCGCAAGCGATCACGATGCGACCGGTTGGCGATGGACGTGGCGGGCGCTACCGCTTCGAGGTCAGCTCCGTCGCGTGCTGCCGGAGCGGGTTGCACGGATTCACCGTCCGCGCGCTGCCGCGCCATCCTGATTTGGATGTTTCGTTTCTGCCTGGATTGATTTCCTGGGCGCAAGCGGATGCGTCGCTAGTCGATGATTCGACCTCGCGTCACTGATAACCCATAAATTATGCATCCCAATCTATGTTGTTTCTGGCAAACGCGGCTTTGATCTTATTGTATAAATTGATCGAGCGCATCTTGATATTTGCCGTCGACTTTGTGTGAAGGGACGACAATGGAAATGCATTGAGCGCCTGCAGAATGAAAATGCCAATATTGGCTGATAGTTGTTGAATCCATTCAATGCTTTCCCTCTGCCGTGAACACAGATCAAGAATCGCTTCAGAATCGTCAGGCCAAACAATTTTCAACCCATCGGAACAGGCATCAGTGTACCAAGAAACTCAGCAGATGGCTTTTTCATCGCGCTTACTGAAGAGTTGGTAAAGAGCGGCCCGGCAGAGCTTTTGACTTTTGATAAACGACTCGTGAATGTGGCCGCAAGCAACGCGCCGACGGTAAAAGTCAATCTTCTTCCGAGCTACGGAATCCCGCCCCCTCACAGTGGTTTTGACGCCCTCTAGAGTCAGGTGTTTCGGTATATTTTTGGCGCGAATCTGATTCCGTTTGACACTCCTTCGCCCACAGCCAGCGCAACAAAGCCATCAGGATAAAAACAACTCTCGCGCCGCTTATTGGCCTCCCCTTTCTCCTGAATTTGGATGGCAAGCTGCGGAATGTTACGCAATCGAATGGGGATTGCTGCGCGAAATCACGCGCCCCCGCGGCAGGATCGCCAAAGTCGCAGTCGTTTCTGAGTGAACACGATCTGGCCTGCGGATTGCAAACTATCAATACCGATGGTTTGTGATTGGAGACGCAAGATATGGCTGGCGTGGCTGAACAAAACGTAAAGAGCGTGATCGAAATGGCCTCCATCAACCCAGATGGGAAGACTGATCTGTCAACGTGGCTGAAGATGGTCGAGAAGTTGCGCTACGCGCCGGAATGGCCCGAAGACGAACTGCCCATTGAAATGAAGCAGACGCACATCTCCGTCCTGCTTCTGAGTCGCAACTACGTTATCAAACTGAAAAAGCCTGTCGATTTCGGCTTCCTCGATTACACCACACTGAACAAGCGTCTAAAGGCCTGCGAGGATGAGATATGGCTCAACCGCAGATTGTGCCCAGACACTTACATCGGCCTCGGCGGGGTGATCGATCTCGACGGGCAGATTCGATTTTCGGGTAAAACGGGGAAGGTTGTCGATTACTGCGTCTGGATGAGACGGCTGCCCGAAGATCGGATGCTCGACCGGATGGTGGCGAACAACGTGGTCACTGAAGCGGTCATTGTTCGCGTCGCCGCGCGGCTTTGCGAATTTCACGCAAAGGCCCCGCGCGGGCCTGAGGTCGCAAGATGGGGGAGCCTCGACGAGATCCGCCACAACTGGGAAGAGAACTTCATCCAGACCAAGCCGTTCATCGGCCGCACGATCAGCGATTCGGCTTATGAGGCGATCCGCTCGTGGGTGAATGAAGAGATCGAGACGAAGGAGGATCTCTTCGACCGGCGCGCGCGCGAAGGCCGGATCGTGGACGGGCATGGCGACGTGCGCTGCGAGAGCGTCTGCGTGATGGACGGCTCGATCTGCATTTACGACTGCATCGAATTCAACGACCGCTTCCGCTGCAGCGATGCGGCTAGTGAGGCGGCGTTCCTGGCGATGGACCTGGACGCGCGCGGCAGGCCCGACCTCGGCCACTTCTTCACTGAGGCCTATCAGAGCCGAACCGGTGACGAAGACTTTTTCAGCCTGCTGCCTTTTTACCGCTGCTATCGCGCTTATGTGCGCGGCAAGGTGCTGAGCTTCAGGTTGAACGAAGCGGAGTTCAGCGAAGAAGAGCGCGAGGACGCCGCGGCGCGGGCCAGAAACTTCTTCGATCTGGCGCGGCGTTACGCGTCGCGTTTGAAGATGTCCACGGTCATCGCCGTCGGGGGGCTTTCCGGAACCGGCAAGACCGCGATTGCGCGCGCCATCGCCGGCGAACTCGGGTTGCGGGTGGTTTCCGCCGATGCGATACGACACTCGCTTTTCGAGGAAGCCAAACAACCGGCTCCTTACGGCGAAGGCGCCTACACGGCTGAAGCCGGCCGCCTCACTTATCAGACGATGGTTGGACGCGGGCGCGAGATACTCGGCGCCGATCGAGGTGTGATTCTCGACGCGACATTTTTACGCGACGATGACCGCTCGATGGCGGAGCGGATGGCAATAGACGCCGGAGCCGAATGGCGGCTGATCGAATGCCGTTTGGCGCCGGAGTTGGTCCGTAAACGTATCGCAGAGCGCGCGGCGCGGAAAGAAGGCTTGTCTGACGCCACCTGGGAAATCCACCTGCGACAACGTGAAAAGAGTGGGTTTCTTTGCGGCGAATCGGACAGCGGATGTCTCGCGCTCGACACTGGCGGCGATCTCGCAGCCACAGCCAGGGCGGCGAGCGACTGGTTGCGGCTATTCACTTCCGAAACAATATTAGCAAGCACAACTGGAGGAGGCGAAAGATGAGAAAACTGTTTTACCAATGCGGAAACAGAGCCGTTGCCATAACTCTATTGCTCGGCTTGGCGTTGGCGTTAAATCCCGGCGTAGCCGCGCAGAAGCAGTGTCGTGACGGCATTCAACTCCGCATAGCTTACGAGCACGGTTACAGAGCTGGGTACGCCGACGGCTACGACGCGGGGGAGAACGATTTCGCCGATCGGATAGGGCGCGAATACCAGCGACACACTCTCTATCAGAAAGCCGATCGGGGTTATGAATCCCGCTTCGGCCCGCGGGTGGACTTTAAAGAGGGGTACAGCCTGGGTTTTGAAGTCGGATATTTCGATGGGTATGTCGGGCGCGCTTTCGATTTGGGAATTCCGCCCAATGTCGCGCATCCTGACGCCAGTATCGCCCCTCTGAAGGATCAAAGGGACAGAGAACAAAGGAAGACTCAATCGCTCGTCCCCGAAGGCGTTTTACTGAGAATACGGCTTGAAACCAGGCTGACGACCGAAACCAATTGCGAAGGCGCCAGGTTCACCGCGAGAGTAATCGAGCCGAGCGAATACGAAGGAGCCGTCATTCAGGGCCACGTCGCGAAGATCGAGCGTTCCGGGCGAATGACTGGCCGCACGGAAATGGCGCTAGATTTCGACGCCGTCACTTTGCGCGATGGCCGCAGCGGGACTTTTCATGCGCAGATCGAAAAGGTCTTCGCCACCGAGTCCGTGAAGTCGGTTGATGAGGAGGGCAACGTCGAATCGGCCAGCAAGACGAAAGAGACGGAGATTCGGGCCGTTGGCGGGGCCGTGCTGGGCGGTATCATCGGCGGCATAGCCGGAGGCGGCAAGGGCGCGGCGATCGGCGCGATCATCGGCGCGGGGGTGGGCGCAGGCTCGGTTTATGTTCAGGGAGACAAAGACCTGATTCTCGAACCAGGAGCGCAGATGACATTGCGTGTAGCTTATCCTGAGTGATGAAGAGCCAAGCCCAATCAAATCGTGACTCGAAGTGGAGTGGGAATGGATCGGCGTCCTCCATCGGAATCTTCGCCGAGCAGGCGTTCTGGCGCGCCGCCGGCGCCAGGCTGATTCCGGGCAACAGCGCGCGCATTCTCAAAGACGCTGCCGAGAATTATCCGGCCTGGCTAGGAGCGATCGAATCAGCCAGACACACAATCCATTTCGAAAGCTACGTCATTCACGAAGACGAGCAGGGCCAGATCTTTGCCGACGCGCTCATCGAGAAGGCTCGCGATGGCGCGCAGGTCAGGCTGATTTACGATTGGATGGGCGCTTTCAACTCGACGTCAAACAGGTTCTGGCGGCGTTTGCGCGAGGCCGGGGTCGAGGCGCGGTGTTTCAACCCGCCGCGTCTCGACTGCCCCTTCGGATGGCTCGGCCGCGATCATCGCAAGATGCTCAGCGTAGACGGGCGCATTAGTTTCGTCTCCGGCCTTTGCGTGGGGCGGATGTGGGTCGGTGACAAGCGCGCCGGCATAGAGCCGTGGCGGGACACCGGGATCGAAATAAGAGGCCCCGCCGTGGCTGAACTCGAACGCGCCTTCGCTCAGATGTGGGCGGCGTGTGGTCAACCGATCCCGCCCGGAGAATTCCCCGACTCCATCTTCCCCATGCCCCCCATCCCGGACTATGGAGATGTGGCGCTGCGCATTGTGGCAAGCATGCCCTACTCGGCGGGGCTTTACCGCCTGGACCAGATGATCGCGGCTGCGGCGCGCGAAACGCTCTGGCTGACCGACGCCTATTTCGCCGGGACCACTCCATACGTCCAGGCGCTCAGCGCGGCGTCAAGGGATGGAGTGGACGTGCGGCTGTTGGTCCCGCAGGCCACCGACATTCCGGTAGTGCGCGCGCTTTCGCGAATTGGCTACCGGCCGCTGCTCGAATCGGGCGTCAGAGTCTACGAATGGAACGGCCCGATGATTCACGCGAAGACGGCGGTCGCCGACGGGCGATGGGCCAGGATCGGTTCGACCAATCTCAATCCGGCGAGTTGGGTGAGCAATTGGGAGTTGGATGTGGTCATCGAGGACAAGCGAATTGGCGCCGAGATGGAGCAGATATTCCTCGACGATCTGGAGAATGCGACCGAGATTGTTCTGACGGCGAGGCGGAGGCTCGCTCCGGCGTCGAAGCCCAAACGCCGTCCTGGCGGGCGCCGATTGCGTAAGCGGATCGGCGGCGGAAGTTCGAGTCGCGCCGCCGCCGGGGCGATCCAGATCGGACGGACAGTCGGCGCCGCCATCACCAACCGCCGCGCGCTCGGGCCAGCCGAAGCGCGCATCATGGGTAGCGCCGGGTTGTTGCTGCTGGCCGCGTCGTTTGTCGCGGTCATGTGGCCGCGAGTCATCTCCTTGCCCCTGGCCGCGATCGGCCTCTGGGTAGCCGTCTCGGCCTTTGTCAGAGCTTTTCACTTGCGCCGCGAGGGCAAGAAGGAAGAGCGGAGTTTGAAATCCATCCAGAATGAGATAGGCCGGAATGAGCCAGGTCAGTAAATTTCGAATCGTCACCTATAACGTACACAAATGCGTCGGGGTTGACCGGCGACTCGACCCCGCGCGGATCGTAAACGTTCTGAAAGAGATTAACGCCGACATCATAGCGTTGCAGGTGGTTCTCTGCATTCACGGGCGCAATGGCGAAGACGATCAGGCGCATTTCATCGCGCGCGGCCTCGGCTTCAACTATTGCATGGGGCATAACCGCGAACTGAAGGGAGGTGTTTACGGCAACCTCGCGCTCAGCCGCTTCCCGCTGCTCGAGTCGGAGAACCACGACATCAGCGTGGACGGGAGCGAAGAGCGCGGCTGCCTGCGCGTTAATGTCGCTCTGGGAAAAGAGAGCAGGCTGCATGTCTACAACGTGCATCTCGGAACCTCGTTCATCGAGCGGCGATGCCAGGCGCGCAAACTGATCGGCGAATCCATCCTAGGCGACGCCAACATACCTGGGCCGCGGATTATGCTCGGCGACTTCAACGAATGGACTCGCGGGCTGGTCACGCGACTGCTGAACGAGCATTTCCGGAGTGGAGATATTAGATTGCATCTGAAACGTTCGCGCACTTACCCCGGGCTTTTGCCCTTCATGCATCTCGATCACATCTACTTCGACGAAACGCTAGAATTGGAACACGTCGAATTGCATCGCAGCCGCTCGGCGCTGCTCGCTTCCGATCATCTGCCGATATATGCTGATTTCCGCCCTATGCCCTCTTGACTTACATTGGCCACAAGCCGGCGCCGAAGACTGCGAAATGTTACCCACAACGCCTGCAATGGTGGATGAAAATCCGCACTTCATACCGCTCCGAAGGCGAGTCAAACATAGAACCAGGATCATTTGCTCTGAGATGAATGGCCGCTATCGGGTGGCACAGTGGTTGCCCATTTCTTGCGAGGCCCCGTGACGCAGGCGTCGAAAAGCTATGGACAAGAAGCTATTCCTCGATTATCTGTTGCGACCACATTGGCCTACTCTCGCCGTAGCCTTTGTGGCGATCATCTTTGAAGGCCTCGCCGATCTGCTCGAGCCGTGGCCGATCAAGATCGTCCTCGATTACGTCATCGGCTCGAAGCAGCCGCCACAGTGGTTAGCCGATTTCATCGCCTCCAGTTTCGGAGCCGATAAGTTCGCGATATTGAATCTCGCCGTCGCGGCCGTGGTCGTCGTCGCCGTCATAGGAGCCGTCTCCACTTACACGGAAAAGTACCTCACCACCAAGGTCGGTCAAGAGGTGATGTGCGATCTGCGGCGGGCTGTATATCACCATATCCAGCGGCTGTCGTTGTCTTTTTATGACCGCAGCAGGGTCGGTGATTTGATCAGCCGCGTGACGGTGGACATCGACGCCATTCAGGACTTCGTATCGTCGGCGCTTCTGGGCATGGTGGTGGACGCGCTCAAGCTGGCGGGCATGGTCGCGCTGATGTTCTATCTTAACTGGCGCTTTACTTTGATCGCGCTCCTGGTCGCTCCCCTCCTCTTCGCAGAGGTCTACAGCCTGACGCGCCGCATCAAGAGCGCCGCGCGCGATCTGAGGAAGAAGGAGAGCGAGATAGTCTCGGTCGTAGAAGAGTCGCTCTCATCCATCCGCGTTGTCAAAGCCTTCGCGCGGGAGGATTACGAAGAGAAACGACTCGACCGCGAGAGCCGCGCGAGTATGGAGATAGCGCTGCGGGCGCGCAGCATCAAAGCCAGGCTCTCTCCCGTCGTTGAAGTCATCGTTGCAATCGGCACGGCCATCGTATTGTGGTATGGCGCGCGTTTGGCGATCGAGGGCGAGCTTACCGCGGGCGCTCTGGTCGTCTTTCTGCTCTACCTCGGCAAGATGTATAAACCGATGCGCGACCTCTCGAAGATGGCCGACGTGGTTTCGAAAGCGATGGTCGGCGCCGAGCGCATCAAGGAGGTGATTCAGACGGAGCGCGAAGCGCGTGACCTGCCGGGCGCGCGTCCGGCGCCCGAATTCGAAGGGGAGGTCACGTTTGATCGTGTCACGTTCGGCTACCAGGATGAAAGTCCCGTGCTGAAAGACGTGAGCCTGACTATCAAACCCGGCCAGTTCGTCGCGCTCGTGGGGCCGACCGGCGGGGGCAAGTCGACGCTCGCCGGCCTAATCCCGCGTTTTTATGACCCGCAAGCTGGTCAGGTGAAGATTGACGGAGCGGACGTGCGCAGCTTCACCGTCAAATCGCTGCGCCAGCAAATCAGCTTCGTTCTGCAGGAGACGCTGCTCTTCCACGCGCCGGTCTGGCAGAACATCGCTTACGGCAAGCCCGAGGCCACACGCGAAGAGATCATCAGGGCCGCCAAACTGGCGAACGCGGACGAATTCATCGAGCGTATGCCGCAGGGCTACGACACGGTGATCGGCGAGCGCGGCGCCACGCTCTCAGGAGGGCAGCGCCAGCGCATTGCGATCGCTCGCGCAATCATCCGCAACTCTCCGATCCTGATCCTCGACGAGCCGAGTTCAGGCCTTGATGCGGCTTCGGAAGAATTGGTCTTCGAAGCGCTCAACCGATTGACGCGGGACAAAACCACCATCGTGATCGCGCACCGGCTGACGACGGTCAGGAAGGCGGACGTCATCTTCGTTCTGCAAGATGGAGTCGTGGTGGAATCGGGCGCACACAACGAACTGCTGGCGCGCGGCGGCCTCTACGCACATCTCCACGAAATCCAATTCAGCGAAAAGTTGGCGGCAGGCGCAGGGTGAAGCCGGCGCCAAGTGCACATCAGCTCCGGGGCTGCAAAAGCTAACGCGCGCCTTCCCACAGCGCCCGCGTTGCGGATTGAGGATCGTACACGACCTCCGGCGTTGTATCGAAGCGCATAGTCGCCATGCGGTCGAGTTCGTATCTCGGCCAACCGCTGTCTCCATTGGTGGCGAAGCCGACCCAGGAGGCGTGCATGGCGTCGGCGAGCTTTTGTGGAGGATTGGGTCCCAGAAGCGGCTTGGTCCCGGCGCCGAGCGTGTCGAAGACGAAGGGAATCTCAAGCGCATGGCAGGCGCCGAGAAGTCCGTTGTACTGCGGCGAGCGCCATGCGAACTCGTACATATAGGTGGCCGAGGCGTTCTTCGCGTGCGCGTCGGCAAGACGGAGAGCGGGGATACGACAGAACCAGTCGCCCTGTATGGCCGCGAGCAGATCGCCGGCGCCGGCGTTGGGATGCGCCGCGCGGTAGGCGGCCAGTGTCGCTTCGACCGGGAGTCCGTAGGCCGCGACGGCTCCAGCCAGAGCCTCGTCGGTGACATGCTCGATCGCGCCCGTGACTAACAGGAACAACCTCCACTCGTCGGTGGTCGAGCCGACCATGACGTCAATATCTGCGCCTGCTCCGGCGACAATGCGTTCAATCGGACGCGCGGGAATGATCTCCCCGTCGATCACCGGTTGCCAAGGCATCAGACTGACCGCCACCTCACCCCAACGTTCCGGGTCGGGATGCGCGGCGAGATCAGCGCTCAACTTTGCCTGGGCTTGAAGCAGGCGATCGAGGGGGGCCGCCGCGATCGACTCTCGGGTCGCCGCGACGCCAAGCTTCTCGGCGAGGCGCTGGCCGACCCGCCGCGCGGTCGCGGCTGAGATCACCTGATGAGCCGCCCCACTTTGGGCGATGGCTCGGCGAAACAGCCCCTCGGCGCGAGGCATGGAAAGCAGCGTGCCGACGCTCATACCTCCAGCCGATTCGCCAAAGATGGTGACGTTGTCGGGATCGCCGCCGAAGGCGGCGATGTTCTCCTGCGCCCACTCAAGGGCGGCGACCTGGTCGAGCAAGCCGAGGTTGGCGTTTCCGTCGCCGAGATAGAGGAAACCATCGGCGCCGACACGATAATTGATGGTCACGCATACGACGCCATCGCGGGCGAACCGACTGCCGTCATACCAGGGCGCGGCCCCCGTTCCGAACTCAAACATACCGCCAGGAATCCAGACCATCACTGGTTGCCTAGCTGACCCGAGGTCAGCGGACCAGATATTGAGGTTTAAGCAGTCCTCGCCGGGGACGGCAAGCTCTGGCAAGAGCGCGTCTATTGGCGGGGGATATGGCAGTTGGGGAGTCTTCGGGCCATAGGCGAGCGCGTCTCGCATGCCGCTCCAGGGCTTAACCGGCTGTGGCGGTCGGAACCGATTGACCCCAAACGGCGGCGCCGCATAGGGAATGCCTTTAAATGCGTTCACGCCATCAGCAACGTTACCACGCACTTTACCAGACCGGGTTTTGACGATTGTATTCATGTGGGCTTCTCCTCGCTTCTCTTAAAGCAATGAGCGTGCCCCGGTAAAACACGGATTTGATGGGGAGAGAGGTATCGAACTGCGAAGTTTTACGGGACGGACAGCGGAAAACTCCGCAATCGCCGGGTAGATTTTCATCCTTCTGAATTTGGCTCGCGCTGAAACAGGAATGGAGACAACGTTAAGATGAACCGCTTCCTCTGGCATCTGTATTGCGGTGATTCGGGCGGCGAATTCATACCGCGGCGGCGAGACGACTTTCTGGCAGGAGGCGAAGGTCTCCGGCGTCTGGTGGGGTGAATACCGCAACACTTAAGACAAGGTCACGCTGCGCACGATCGAGGTCACCGACTTCCCCGCCCTCGCCAAAGCGCAGTCCGAGGACATCGAAGACGGCATCGCCAGAATTGATGAGGCGCTTAACGGACAGCCGGCAAGCGTGGCGCGTTCACTGCCCGTCCTGCCGTCTAGAAAACAAACGCTATGCACGAAGCCGCGATTGCACTGAGCGTGATCGAGATCGCCGAAGGCGTGGCGCGCCAGCGCGGCTCGACGAACGTCAGGAAGATCAAGCTCAAGATCGGAGAGTTCAGAGGCGTGGTCGGCGAGGCTCTTGAGTTTTCGTTTCAAGCCCTGAAAAAAGGCACGTTCGCCGCAAATGCCGATCTGGAGGTAGAAACGATACGGCTGCGCGTCGAATGCCGGAACTGCTCGGGCATCGAAGTTGCGACGGATGATTTCAATCTGCTTTGCCCCGAATGCGGTCTCGGCCGGCTCCGACGTTTTCGTCAGCCAGCACATCGGCGATCTGGAGACCGTGCAGGCGTTCGAGGCTTTCGAGCGAGCGGATCCGCAGCTTCAACCATCTCTATGAGGTCGAGCCTTCATACGTCGCCTGTGACGCGCACCCTGATTACCTCTCTACGCAATATGCGCGGAGAACCCGGCTTCCGGCGCACAGCGTCCAACACCACTTCGCGCACGCCCTGGCCTGTATGGCCGAGAATGAGGTTGCCGCCCCTGCGCTTGGCGTCGTGTGGGACGGCAGTGGCTACGGGCTGGACGGCTCGATCTGGGGCGGAGAGTTTCTGCGCGTAACGGACGATTCGTTCGCGCGCGTCGCTCACTTTCGCACATTTCGTTTGCCCGGCGGCGAAAAGGCCATCAAAGAGCCTCGTCGCGCCGCGACGGCTTTGCTTTATGAAATCTTCGGCGAAGAGGCGTTCGCGATGGACGAACTCGCGCCCGTGAGATCGTTTGCGGCGCATGAACTCAACGCGCTGCGCCAGATGCTGTTGAAGAGGCTCAACGCGCCAGTCACTTCGAGCGCCGGAAGAATTTTCGACGCCGTGGCGTCTATCGCCGGCGTTCGCCAGGTCACGAAGTTCGAAGGACAAGGCGCAATGGAGCTGGAATTCGCGCTCGACGGCTTCCATACGGACGAAACCTATCCTACGCGCTCGGGCGAAGGCGATCAGCAATCCGCGATCATTGTTGACTGGTGGCCGATGACGCTCGGCGTCATCAGGGACGTATGGCGCGGAGTCCCGGCCGGAATAGTCTCGGCGAAGTTTCACAACACAATGGCTGAAAACATCGTCGCCGTCGCGCGGCGCGTGGGCGAAGAGAGAGTGGCGCTGACCGGCGGATGTTTTCAGAACAACTATCTGACCGAGCGCGCCGTCAGGCGTTTGCGAGACGAAGGCTTCAGGCCTTACTGGCATCAGCGCATCCCGCCGAATGACGGCGGAATTGCGTTGGGACAGATAATCGCGGCGGCGCGAGCCCTGAGAAAGGAGTGATCGAATGTGTCTGGCCGTTCCCGGAAAGATCGTCAGCGTCGAGGGCGATGACCCGATCCTGCGCGCAGGAGAAGTGAATTTCGGCGGCGTCATCAAGCGGGTCAATCTGAGCTACGTTCCCGAAGCGAAGGCGGGCGATTATGTGGTCGTTCACGTCGGCTTCGCGCTCAGCATCGTCGACGAAGAGGAGGCTCTGCGGGTCTTTGAGTACCTGCGCTCGATGGATGAGATGGAAGAGCTCAAGGAGGCGACGATATGAAATTCGTTGACGAATACCGCGACGCAAAGGCAGCAGGGGCGTTCGCGCGCGCAATCGCCAAAGTCACGACCAGGCCGTGGACGCTGATGGAAATCTGCGGCGGCCAGACTCACGCCATCGTTAAATTCGGCGTTGACGAGCTGCTGCCGCGCCAGATCACGCTCGTGCACGGCCCCGGCTGCCCAGTCTGTGTGACGCCGGTCGAGTTGATCGACAAGGCCATCGAGATCGCCGCGCGACGAGAGGTGATCTTCTGCTCCTTCGGCGACATGTTGCGTGTTCCGGGAACGGAGAAGGATCTGTTCGTAGTCAAGGCCGAAGGAGGCGATGTGCGAGTGGTCTATTCGCCGCTCGACTGTTTGAAGATCGCGCGCGACAACCCACAGCGCCAAGTCGTCTTCTTCGCCGTCGGATTCGAGACGACCGCGCCCGCGAACGCGATGGCCGTCTATCAGGCTCAGCGGCAAAGCGTTCAAAACTTCTCGATCCTCGTCTCGCATGTGCTCGTACCGCCCGCGATGGAAGCGATCCTTTCGTCGCCGGCCAATCGCGTGCAGGGCATTCTGGCGGCGGGCCACGTCTGCACGGTGATGGGCTACACCGAATACGAGCCGACCGCGAAGAAGTATCGCGCGCCGATCGTCGTCACGGGCTTCGAGCCGCTGGACATTCTGCAAGGCGTCTATCTGTGCGTCAGACAGCTCGAAGAGGGGCGCGCCGAGGTCGAGAACCAGTACGCGCGATCCGTTCGTCGCGAAGGAAACCACGAAGCGCAACGGATCATTCAGCAAGTCTTCCGCATCGTCCCGCGCAAATGGCGAGGCATCGGCGAAATACCCCGGAGCGGTTTAGGACTTAGTGAGCAGTATGCCGAGTTCGACGCCGAGACCAAATTCGGCGTGGCCGATTACACAGCCGAGGAGCCGTCGGAGTGCGTCAGCGGGTTGATCATGCAGGGCGTGAAGAAGCCGCACGAATGTTCGGCTTTCGGCGTCCGCTGCACGCCTGAAAACCCGTTGGGCGCGCCGATGGTGTCGAACGAAGGCGCCTGCGCCGCGTATTACCGTTACCGCAGATCACCGCCGCCTGGAGAGGCGATGGCGAAGGAGGTTTAATCCCGTGGACAGCTCGAACGATTTCACGCTCTCGTGCCCGTTACCGATTCAGCAATATCCGCAAGTGCTGCTCGCTCACGGCGGCGGCGGAAAGCTGATGTATCAGCTCATCGAACGAATGTTCGTGCCGGCCTTCAGTAACCCGCCTCTCGGCGCGCGGCACGACGGCGCGGTGATCAGTCTCGATACGCTCAACGGGTCGCGGATGGCCTTCACGACGGATTCCTACGTCGTGCGCCCGCTCTTCTTTCCCGGCGGAGACATTGGGTCGCTGGCAGTCAACGGCACGGTCAACGACCTGGCGATGTGCGGCGCGCGTCCGCTTTATCTCAGCGCAGGATTCATTCTCGAAGAAGGATTGCCTATGGAGACGCTGTGGCGCGTGACGCAATCAATGCGGCGGGCGGCGGCCGAAGCGGGCGTGGAAATCGTCACCGGCGACACGAAGGTGGTTGATAAAGGCAAGGGCGACGGCATTTTCATCAACACCGCCGGAGTCGGGGTGATTGAGCGTGATCTTTCCATCTCTCCCGCCAGCGTGCGGCCCGGCGACGCGATCCTGCTCAGCGGCGACATCGGGCGGCATGGCATTGCGATTATGGCAGCGCGCGAAGGGCTGTCGTTCGAGAGCGAGATCACGAGCGATTGCGCGCCGCTTGCCGGCTTGGTAGGCGCCCTGATCGAGGCTGGAATCGAGGTTCATTGCCTGCGCGATCTGACCCGCGGTGGACTGGCGAGCGCGCTAGTGGAGATTGCCGAAGCTGCCCGCGTAAAAATAAATATTGATGAAATCGCCATTCCCGTCCGAGAAGACGTGCGCGGGGCGTGCGAGATTCTTGGATTCGATCCGCTCTATTTGGCAAATGAGGGGAGGTTTGTCGCCTTCGTCGCTTCGCCGGACGCCGAACGCGCGTTGTCAATTATGAATTCGCTCCCTTCCGGCACTGGAGCTTCAATAGTCGGCGAAGTGGCGGACGTTCCATCCGCAATCGTGACGTTGAAAAGCCGCATCGGCGCCACACGCATCGTGGACATGTTCACCGGCGAGCAACTGCCACGAATCTGTTGAATATGAATCGTCTATTAAAAGTCCTACTCGCGTTGGCGGCGTTGGTGGTTCTGTCATTATCGCTCGTGTCGCCGGCTGCGACGATTCGCCTCGATGAACAGCCCGATGAAAAGAGCTCGGCGACTGCCTGGATCGGGATTGAGAATTTCGGTAAAGTCAATGATCACTTCTATCGCGGCTCGCTGCCGAAGCAGTCTGACTACACGGGGCTTGTGGCGTTGGGCGTAAAGACGGTCATTAGCCTGCGCCATCGCCCGGATGAGCGCGTCATGCAATCGGCCGAGCGCGCCGGCATGCGCTACATCAACCTGCCGATGAACGTCCGCGGATACCCGCCGGAAGATCTGGCGCCGCGTTTTCTCGCGCTGGTCAACAATCCAGAGAACTGGCCGGTTTATGTTTATTGCCACGGTGCTCGCCACCGGACTGGCGTGATGACGGCCATTTATCGCATGGCGGTCGAGGGTTGGGACATTCATCGCGCCTGTGCTGAGATGCGGCGTTACGGCTTTTACAAGCGCTGGGGGCACGGGCCGCTGAAAGCTTACGTCCTCGACTACTATTGCCGGTTACTGGAGGGGCGTCTCAATCAAATTATCGGCGGCATTGTCGCTTCATCAGGACTGGCGACAACGAACGACGCTCCAATGTCCGCGCCGAGCAGCGAGGAAACGGCGCGGCGCCTTGCCGGCGTTGGATTGGAGCTATGCCGGACTGCGTAATTTCTCGAAGTGTGGAGGGTAATTCCTGGCCAACTGCGTGATTGTTCCCATACTGCTCTCGTCAACACCTGATTAAACTGGGAGATTCAGCTCGATTTCGATGGCACGGTAAATGCGACCACTAAAAAACCGAATAGGAACAAAAACTATGGCGCGTTGAATATGTGCGGGCGCAAAGATAGACAGAGGACAATGCGAAACCTGAAGAAAGGGTCGCCAGTTTGAGGAGGACACCATGAGTAACCTAAAGACGCAGATTAGGGTGACTATCGCTCTGGGAGTGTTGTCGTTGCTAGCTGGTTTGATCACTCACCTGGCCCTGACGGACATCTATCACGGCGAAGCTGACGTCACTTTGGAGTGGAACACAGTTCGTATATGCGCGTTGGTGTTGCTGGTCTTCATCGGCATGGCGCTGTTTACATTAAGACGAGCTTTGCGAGAGTTGACCTGAATAGTCGTTCTAACCGGTTCGCTTCGGCGAAACGGCGCTGTTCTTGTCCCCTTGGAGTGGAGCGGCAATTCGGACGCGCAATCCAGGCTTACCCTGCTCGCCTGCCGTTAGCCGAGCTTGGTCGTTCGGCGTAATTTAAGGAATAAACAGTCATGTCAAAGGCGCCAAAACAAGTGTCCGAGTTTCTTAGCAAGAGGCTGGCGTCTCTCGGGACGTTCAGCAACCGGCCAACGCTATATACAGAAAGTTGATGGGCGCGGGTTACCATGTCTATGCGATCAATCCGAATGTCTCGCAGGTGGAGGGGGACCCTTGCTATCCCGATCTCCATTCGGTCCCTGAACCAGTCGAAGCTGTGATGGTTGTGACTCACCCGGCTATAGCCGCGAAGATCGTTCGGGAATGCGCAGACCTTGGAATCCGCCACGTATGGTTGCACCGCTCCTTCGGACAGGGGAGCGTATCCGAGGAGGCCATAGCGGAGTGCGAACGGCATAATATCAACCGCCTGATCGGAGGTTGCCCGATGATGTATTGCGAGCCCGTGGATTTTGGGCATCGATGTATGAAGTGGATCCTCAAGATTCAAAGTCGTCTCCCAGGATGAAAGCGCAAGGCCGAATAGTCATTCGACGGTAAGATGATGGAGTGGCGCTTAACTTTCCGCGGTGACTGCTCTGGTAAAGCCACCACTCAACACAAGCGCGTTTGCCATACTTAACTCCGAAAGACTTCAGTCATCCAGCTTAATGCGATGGGTTCACATCGCCCGGAAGAACAGCATCAGCAAACCTGCCACGATGACTATGCCGTATGCAGGCAAGATCCTGACAAATAATTTACGGCGTCCGAGGGCCGCAACGGCGCCGGCTTTGAAGATCAGGTTTGAGATCGCAGCCACGACGATGAGCTTCCATCCATCGTCGGCGTTGAGCCTTCCAGCGTTGACCAACTGCGCGGTTGAAAGCGTGATCGCATCCACATCGGTCAGCCCGGACAACGCCGCAACCGCGTACAACCCACGACTGCCGTACAATTCTTTCACGGCGGCCACGACAAACAAGACCACAGCGTAAATAAGCCCGAATACCAGCGCCGATTTCAATTCCGAAGGGTTCTCCTGCTCAGGCATCTCCTCGTGATTTTTGTCGCTCCTGAACCATAGCGCGAATGAACTAACAGCCGACAGGAGCAGCAACGCCGTCAACCATGGGGCGGCTGTTGGCAGGAACGCGGGAGCGACAGTAGCAATCTCCAGCAGCAGCCGCGCAAATACGACCGAAGAAGCGATCATGATTACGATGGCCGCCGGTCCGATGGCCCCTGGCGCAGCGGCGGCGCGTTTGGCGTAACTGACAGTGGTAGCGGTGCTGGAGATCAATCCGCCGAGAACGCCGCCAAGTGTAATGCCGGCGCGTTGGCCGAGGAATTTATAAGCGATGTAACCGCCCAGATTGATACCGACGATCAGCACGACCATCCACCAGATGTTTCGCGGGTTGAGCACGTCGAAAGGGCCGTAAGTTCGGTTGGGCAGCA